>ENA-OWPP01001058-OWPP01001058.1-human-gut-metagenome-genome-assembly--contig:-NODE-1058-length-26446-cov-5.328180_pt1 | contig 26446 bp, 15 predicted proteins | sample MGYA00248265_ERZ651848 | MGnify/ENA primary metagenome ERZ651848 (study PRJEB26924, sample SAMEA4378233) | human gut metagenome | biome: human gut; feature: human-associated habitat; material: faeces...
CGGGTGCCTTATATCCCCGCCGTGAACGGCGGGGCTTTACGGCACGTCGGGTAAGCGATGTCTACTGATTTCGATTGGAGCGCGATGTCCTGCTGAAGTACGCCGAGATCGTCCGGAGTCGATCCCAACGTGAGTCTTGAAAATTTGAGGGTTGCAAGGAAGAGTGCTCAGCGTTGCTTTTCACGTCGTTCGACGCTCAGCCGCAGAAGGTCGAACCCGAGCCCGATCGCAAGGAACGCCCCCGTATAGAGAAGCGCATCCGCGACGGGGATCCCCGTTGCAACGAAGGCGAGAAGGCCAAGCGCACCGATGCCGGCGTTTTCGACGAGGCGGGTCTTAGAAAGAGACAGTTCGGCGAACGGACGGGAATGAAACGGATGGGTCATGGCAGTCTCCGTTGGAAGGTGAGCTCGATCGACTCGAAAGCTTCGGCCGTGCGGTCTCGGTGCGGAAAGTGTCGTTTCGCACCAAGGCCGATACCGAATTCCTCCGAAATCTCGATTTGGTGCCACGATATCAAATAGGAAGCGGGACTGTCAATACGGGTAAGGCCGAAAAAGGACCGACGGAGGGTTTTCCCGCGGGTGCGGGGTTGGGTCCAGGGTCGCGTTCGCGGACGTATGGCGGAGAGGTACTTTCGGGCTGCGAAAATATCCGCGGTCACTCGACTCGGATGTCGGATCGTGGCACAATATACGGGCGTTCGTCGGCCGCTTGCCGACGGTTCCATACCCAAATGACGAGAATTTCGATGGCCGTTCGAAAAACAACCGCGACGAAAAAAGAGACGAAAGCCGCACGGGCGACGTCGGAAGTGTCGACCGAAAAGCCGACGGCAACGCAGTCCGAAGTGCAATCCGTTGCTCCCGCAACAGATGCCCCCGTCAAGCCCGAGCGCGTCCGGAAAAAGCTCGGGGGATCCCGCGGCCCTCACGGCGGAGCGCGTCCCGGAGCGGGTCGTCCGCCCATCGACGGAAAACGTTTTGCCGCCACGTACCGTATTCGCATTTCCGCAGAGCTCCATGCCCGCTGCATTGCCGAAGGCAGTACGGCGATGCGTGCGCTTCTGACGAACTATTTCGCTCTCAAGGATTCCGTCCCCGACGCGGATCCCCGGGCGGCGTTCGCCAAGTACGCCGAAGAGAAGACGCACGAAATCCCGACGGACTTGCCCGCCGCGAACCTCCGGCTCCCGAAGCTCGATCTGCGTGCCGCCTGCGGCTTTCCGAATCCGAGTACGGATGCGGAGGTCGAAGCTTTCAGCCCGGTCGACTATCTCGCGCGCCGTCCCGACGCGACCTTCGTCGTCGAAGCGAGCGGCGACTCCATGATCGACGCGGGGATCCACGACGGTGACATGGTGTTTGTGGACCGTACGGCGGAACCGCGTCCCGGGAAGATCGTCCTCGCGCACGTCGACGGCAACTTCACGATCAAAGAGTTCGCGCTTGAAAAGGGGCGTCCGAAGCTCCTCGCCCGCAACGAAGCGGCGGGGTACGCGGATATCGAACCGGCGGACCTCGAGAGCTTCCGCGTCGAAGGCGTGGTTGTGGGGCTCGCACGACGGTTCTGAGGATTCAGATGAGCCTTTCAAGCCCTTCGAAAAGGCGGGCGGTGCGGGGCATTTCTCGCACCGCCCGCCTTTTTCCATGACCTGAAAGGTTGCCGAAACCAAAGCAAACGAAACCCCCGCTCGACGGATCGAGCGGGGGTTTCATTTTGTGCTCCGACAATCGGCTTTTCCGGGAGAAGACCGAACGCCGTTCGAAGTAAGCATCTCCGAACGACGTCCGGTTCTTTCGGTTGCCGGTTCAGCCGAAGGGGGATCAGAACGCGAAGCGGACGTTGCCGATCACGCCGTGCGTGTCCGTATCGGTGCCGAAGGAGCCCGTGTACGAAACGCCGACCGTGACGTTCTTCGCGACCTGGCCGTTCACGCCGAGACCGAGGTTGAACTGGTCCTTGAGTTCCTGACCCTGGATCTGCGCGACGTTGCCGCCCGCACCGAGCTGCAACTGCGTGATCGATTCGGTGTCGCCGAAGTAGTGCGTCCAACCCGCATCGGCCTTAAGCGCGACGGGCATCGTGCCCATCGTGAAGGGAAGCGTGAAGCGAGCACCCAAGGTGGTCATCTGGATGTCGTCCTTCTGGTCCTTGACGCTCATCGCGGTCGAGCCGAGGTTTTCGCTGAAGCCGTCCGTTTCGACGCGCGCCCAGGCAAAGCCCAAGTATGGATCGATCGAGAGGCCGCCCACGTTGAACTTGTAGGCCGCTTCGGCGTACGCCTGAAGAACGGTCGCGTCTTCGGAGTGCGCGTTCTGCGTTTCACCCATCAGGTGCTGCGAGTCGCGATCTTCGGTCGTGTAGTTGACGCCGTAGGTGAGCGAAACCGCACCGATGTCGGTCAAGCCGTAGATGCCGTAGTGGATGTCGTCGCCGTCGATCTTGCCGAGGTCGCCCTTGTAGTCGGTCGAGCCGTAGCCGAAGAAGGCACCGAGCTTGGTGGTTTCGTGAGCCACGACTTCGCCGCCCAGGAAGCCCGCACGGAAGTCGACGTCAAGGCTGCGTTCGGAACCGTCCGCATTGCCCCAGAAGCCGATGCCGGTGGCCCAAATGCGACCGCGACCGTTTTCAAGTTCCGCAGCACGGCCTTCGCCGAAGCCGCGAGCCTGATCGATCACGGCGCGCGTCACCATGGTCGAGTTGACGACCAAGGCGTTGCGGGCAGCCGAGTACATGTCATCCGAGAGGGAGGCATAGGTGTTCGAAACTTCGTCACCCGTCATCGAGAGAATTTCACCCGCGAAGGCGTTGGTCTGGGTTTCGAGAGCCTGAGCGATCGCACGTTCGTTGGCCGTACGGGCGAACGTACCGTAGGTGACGCCTTCCTTGCGAACGAGGTTGGTGGAGAGGGTCTTGCCGTCGGCGGAGACTTCCATCTTGTCGGACACCGTGAAGAAGGCGGAGTCCTGCTTTTCGACGGAGGTCGCAACACCGGCGAGAGAGCCCGCCTTCGTCGTGAACGTACCGTCCACGGCGTCGCCGTTCGTGTAGGCCTTGGCGAGCTGTTCGGGAGCCGCACCTTCGACGCCCACCACGATCTTGGCGGTCGGATCGAACGTCACCTGGTCGACCGTCACGTTGCCCGCAGCGCTCACGTAGAGGGCGGAGTTGGCACCCACGTTGATCTCGAGACCCGTATCGGCCGCGTCCGTGCTCGTATGGGCACCCGTCAGCGTGAAGTTGTCGTAGTAGCCCGAGATGACACCGAACGTGCCGCCCTCAACGTCCACAACCTTGTCACCGCCGATCGATTCGCCGAAGGCGAGGAGCTTGCCGCCCTTCACCGTCGTCGTGCCTTCGTAGGTGTTCGTGCCCGTCAGGACGAGCGTGCCTTCGCCTTCCTTCACGAGGGAGCCGTCGTATTCGCGATCGGCGATGGCCTGAAGACGCTTTTGGAAGTAGGCGTCGCGCCAGGCGATGGCGTCGGCTTCGTCGATCTTTTCGCCCGCTTCGTCGATGCCGACGATGTCGTCTTCCGTGTCGAGGAGAATGTCACCGATCAGCTTCTTTTCTTCAGCGGTGAACGTGTCGTCAAGCTTCACGGGCTTGCCGGCGGCATACCACTTTTCAGCGGCGGCCTTCCAGGCCTTGTCTTCGGCTTCGCGCTGGTTGAGGGCGACTTCGGAGATGTCGTTCGACCAAACGTCGATGCTGTCCGCATCGCGCATGTTATAGGTGAACGTGCCGAGGAGCTGGCCCGGACCGTACATACCCTTCTTCAGGTCGGGAAGACCCCAGCCCATGCGGTCGGAGACTTCGCCGTCCTTCGGCGTCGTGCCGTTGGTATTGGTCCAACCGGTCATGATCGAACCGTCGGGATTGTAGTGGGTCGACGTCGTGAGCATCACGTCGCGAACCTGCAGGGCGTCCATCTGATCGTAGCGATCCATAAGAACGGCCATAACACCGGCGACGTGCGGGGCAGCCATCGACGTGCCGCTGTAGGTGTTGCTGTAGCCCGGCGTGCCGTCACCGTTCACGATACTCGAAGAGATGTTCGTGCCCGGAGCGACGACGGTCCACCACTTGGCGTTGCCCGCTTCGTTGACGGTGCCCCAGAGCTTGTACTTGTCGTCGCCGTCCTTCGTGAGGCCGCTCACGGCAATCCAGTTCTGTTCGGCTTCGGGATTGAAGTACGGGTAGAGCGGACGATAGAAGGGATTGGCAAAGTCACGATTGCCGGTCGTGAAGATCTGAACGACCTTCTCATCCTTCACGGCTTCGTACGCGGCGTCTACGAAGGACTTGCCGTCCCAGCGCGAGTCCTCGTTGACGCGGTTTTCCGCGTCCTTCATGAAGAGGAAGTACTCATACTCGGTTTGCGAGACCGTGTCGGTCGGGAAGTGCACGCCCGTGTTGCCGCCGTCGGGGCCGTAGCTGCCGTTGTTGACGACGCGGGTATTGGTGCCGAAGCTGTTGTTGATAAAGCCGCCGCGGGTCGTACCGTCACTGAACTTGTTCGCGTCGGAGAGGTCCTTCGCGATGGCGTTCCAGCCCTGATAGAAGAACTGGGGATCTTGGAACGGACCGTAGTTCGTGTCGTCCGTGCCGCCCGTGTTGCCGACGTAGATATCGGCACCCCATGCAACGCCGTGGAAGACGTTACCGTCGCGGTTGCCGCCCACGGTACCCGTCACGTGCGTGCCGTGCGAGTCGTTCATCCCCATCTGCCATTCGCCGCTCACCGGAACTTCGCTGTCAGGCGTGTAGACGCCGTCATCCGTGGTGTGTTGCGGATAGCGGTTGCCCGAGGAGCCGTAGGATTGGTTCGGAACATCAACGGCATGGAAGCGGCTGCCGTCGAGATCGGGGTGCTTGTAGAGCAGGGCACCGGAGTCCATGACGCCCACCGCAATGCCGGAACCGTTGTAACCGAGCGCGTAAGCGGACGAGGCGTTCAGAGCCTTGAGGCCCCAGTCGTCGAGGTATTCGGCGGTTTCCCAAGAGGCCGTCGCCTTCGCGACGTCTTCATGAGTCTGAGCTACGAAACCGGGGTCAACGTAGGCAGCCTGCGCTACCCCCCCCCTAGCACAGCGGCGACCGTGGCCGCAATAAGGGTTTTCCTGCGGTCCTTCGTGGTGTGATGTTCGTCGGTGACGACGTACTGCTGACGCGCGATGCTCCAGCGAGTCTTGAATACACGATTCATTTTGCTTTCCTCTGAGGTGATTGCAAACGTGTGTTCAACCCCGCACGCCCGGTCGGGCGCGTGGTCCGGGTCGAAACACCGAACTACGGTAGCGACTCCCGAGCCGTCTGACGGAGAGGGAAAACCCCAGAAAACGCCACTGGAAACAATTCAAAACATCCTGTGTGCCTAGGCACTAATACTGTGTTTTCGAAGGAGAATTCAAACTTAAATGCCTAGGGTAAACACCTTAGACTAAGGGATATTCCTAGGTCTTCGGCCTTTTGAGAAGACTTATTTGTTCGATCGGTTTTTATGAACAATTGACCTTGAACAGATCGCCTGCCGGTACTCTCGATCTAGGATCGAAAGCTCGTATCCGGCTGTTTGCGTTGAACCGTCCTTCTCGCCTCTACAATGGATGGAAACATCGCAAACGGAGCACCGAGAAGGGAGGAGACACTTTTCTTCCTCCGATGCTCGCAGCGAAAGAACGAAAGGAGCACATTCGATCATGCCGCCGAAGGATCCCACCGCCAAGGAACGCAAAGCCCGATTCCTCGCCGAACAGGAGCGTCTCGGCCGTCGCCGCACCGACCTGTGGTTGACGCCCGAAGAGCGCACCGCGCTCCAGGAGGCGTTGGCACGCATCCGTGCGGGGGCACCCGAGGCCGTCGAAGCCCAAGCCCGGGCCCAAGCAGTAGCCGAACCTGCTCCCGCAGTCGAGCCTGCCGTTGCTCCCGCTTCTACCCCGATCGCACCCCTTCAGACTGCCTACGACCCGATCGTCGACCTGGAGCAGAGTCGCCCCGGGGCCGTGAGGCGAGAGCTCTTTCCCCTTCTTTTGATCTTCGAAGATCCCGCGGACGAAAACGTCCGGTGCCTCGCGCTCGAAAATTTCGGTTCCGTCCCCGTAGCGGTCGGGCTCTTGAATGCCTACGCGGCTTGGACGACGAGTACGGAGTTGCTCCTTTACTCGCGCACGAAGGCGATCCGTGTGGAGCTTCGCCGTTGGGACGTGACGAAAGACCTGACGACGCTCGCCTCTCTTGCGGTCGCGGCGGGGATGCCCGCGGAAGTCGACTTTTGTGAAGAAGAGCGTGCGGCGCTTTGCGATCCCGGGGCCGTTTTGCACGCTCCCTTCCGAGCGCGTGCGTTCATGATGTCGAAAAACGATGCGGGTTTGGCGGATGCGGCCCGTCGTGCGCTCACGATCCGCGTGTCGGAAGACTTCCGTACGTCGCTCTTCGTCCCCGAGGGCGTTCGCGGGACCGAAGCGGACCCCTCCGTTCACTGGGGATTCGAATGGTTCGGGGCGGCGCATCTCGACAAGAAGACGCTCCCCGCGTCGGCGCTCCTCTGGTCCCGGGTCTTTTACGGTGCGCTCGTCCGGGCGGGCGTGCGACTTGCAAGCCCCATGCCGAGTCTCTTCGGAGCTCGTGCGGGATTCGCGTCGAAAACGAAGATTCTGCGTCCCTTGAACTCCGCCGACCGCGTGGTGCTCGATCCCCTCGAGGGGATCGCGTACCGAAACGGGATGCTTATGATTTGACGAACCGCCCGAGCTTTTCGAGGCCTTCGCCCGCCGCCTGACGCAGGGCGTCGAAGAGCTCGCGCGCGAACTTCGCCGCTTGCTCGAGCGTCGCCTCTTCGGGGAGATGGTGCCTCACGAAGACGAGCGCATCGCGCCCGAGGTCCGAAAACATGTGTGCGATCGTGCGCGCTCCGTCTGTGACGTGGGCGGAGAGCGCCGCAAAGTCGATTTGGCCCGCATGTGCAAGGACCGTGTCGAACATCGCCCGTACGTCCGCCATGTGAAGCCCCGTAAAGCTCGCCACCCCCGCAATGCCCGCGGTACCCGCAACGCCCGTCGCGAGAGCGGTGAGGAGGGAGTGAAGGCCTCCGCCCGCGGCGGTTGTGCCGGCGGCGGCCGCCGTACTTTGGGTGAGGGCTTGACGAAGGGCGGAACGAACGGCTTTTTTTCGAAGGAGTTTGCTTGGCAGCATGGCGACGGACGTTGAAAAAGCGGTGAAAGGTTTTCGAAACAAGTTCGGAAGACGAACGGACACGTGTCGCAAGCGGGAACGGAGCCTGGCGGAACGCAGCGATCCTGCGTGCTCCCCCGCGCAACCAAAAGCTTTGTAATCCCGTAAGTCCCCGCATCCCCGCGGGTCAACACGGGTAACACGGATCCGAAAAGGTACGGCGCATCGTACAGGAAAACGAGCGAAGGGTAGGGGCAGCACCAAAACCGAGACCGCACCGCATCCCCGGAACGCGCCGTTGTCTCGCCCGCAGCTCGACCGTCCGAATGAATTCGAGCCCGTCGCCTTCCTCCGTTTGATTTCCGTCGTTTCTCGGGATTCTCGAACGACTTCATCCGAACGGTCGACCCTTTAGGGGCTACGCAAAAACCCCATAACAAATGACTTGCGGTTTGATCGGAGTTCGGCGGGTTTTATTCCGTCAACGGTATCGAATCCGTCGACCCGAAAATGCGAAATCGTTTACGTATCCGAGTCGTCCTACGAACAAATTCCGAATTTTTTCCCGAATTTCGATCGGGATTGCGGTCGGAATGGGAATACGACTTCGGTCTTCGTGCGAATTTCTTCAGCAACGGCCCCGATATTTCCAATGACCGGCATCGGGAAATTCTATGGAACACCGTAAATAGGCGTATCGGGGTCCGTTTCAGGTACGTTTTGAGGGCGGGTCGCCGCGACGTCTACGGTAGGTTGCTCACGAACATCAGTCGAGTTTTCGCGGACGTCAACGGACTTCCGCTCTCTTCACCGCAACTCGCCGCCGATAACCGCCCAGTCCGCCCGGCGTCTCCGCGGCGATTTCGCCGAGGGTTTCCGGAAGACCTTCGGAGGCGGCCGCGGTCCGCAACGTGTTGTATTAAATTCATGTCCGATCGCTTCTTCCGTGAAAACAAACTCCGAAAAAGAGGTAAACCGTCGGACTCTCAAATCGCTCGTGAAATCCCTCGGAAAATCGCGAGAACGCGCCGACGGCGCCGGTCGACGACTTCGTACGGAAGATACGTAGGGAATTCCGATCTTTTTGCGAAAGCGAACGCCCGTGTGGCGTTTTCGCAACGCTTTTTTGCTTGAAATTCGGAGGGAAAGCGTGTTTCGAGGCAGAGACTTGGTATTATTCCACCCGTATGGTGCGGGTTCTTTATCCGAGAACTCCCCATGGTGGTCTTGAGACTCGGGTGTTGCGGCGTTTCCGAAACGAAATGCGCGGACGACGCCCGAGGCTCTTCGACCGACCCGCGGCACGTTGCTCGCGGTGCGCTTTTGCCGATCCGACGATCGACTTGAGCCCGCCGTCCCTCCGACCCGACCGCTCCGAAGCGCCTAACCGATCGCAGACGCCGAGGAATATCACGGGACGATCGAGGCGGCTCCGCCCGCACGACGCCGCAATGAAACACCGTTTTTTCCCTCCGACCCGCTCGAAGATCGGGCGTGCATACGATCTTGGAGATCGGCCTCGGGGAAAGAACAACCACTCTTGAAATTAGGAAGATTCTTATTATGAAGAAGACGCTTCTTGCTCTGGCTCTCTTCGGTGCCGTGGCCGGCACCGCTTCGGCCGCTTCGGTTACCCTTTACGGTACCGTCGACGTCGGTTTCGGCATGACCTCGGTTGCCGGCGACCACAACGCCCGCTACGAAGCCGCCGACATGAACGACACGACGTTCACGCTCGACTCCGGCAACAACTCCGCTTCCAAGTTCGGCCTCAAGGGCGTTGAAGAACTCGGCAACGGCATGGTGGTCGGCTTCCAGCTCGAAAACGGCTTCTCGGCCGACGACGGCACGCTCGGCAACAGCGGCCGCCTCTTCGGTCGCGAATCCCGTCTTTTCCTCCAGACGGACTTCGGTACGCTCTCCTTCGGCCGCATGGGCACGCTCGTGAGCGACAACGGCACGTACGGCATCCTCGCCGACCTCTCCCCGATGGGCAGCGGCTGGGGCTCGATCATCGGCAACCAGAACCTCGTCTTCGCGTCGAACGCCGGCCGTGTTGACAACGCCGTCGTCTACGAATCGCCCGACCTCTACGGTGCCAAGGTCTACGCTCAGTACTCCTTCAAGAACGACAACCTGGATGAGAACGACAAGGGCGTTGAAGGCAAGTCCTCCGCCAATCGCTACGCCGCTCTCGGCGCCACCTACAAGCTGGGCGGCCTCGGCTTCATCGGCGCCTTCGACTACACGGACGAAGGCAACTCCTCGGCCCATCACGGCAAGGATCAGATGACGTTCACCCTCGGCGCCAACTACAACTGCGGCTTCGCGACCACCTACCTCGCCGCGCAGTACTTCAAGGACGCCAACTGGGTCGGCGGCGGCCTGAGCGACGAAGACTTCGGTGTTTCGCTCGTCAACCCCGTGAGCGGCAAGAGCTACGGCGACATCGACGGCTACGGCATCGTCCTCGGCACGAAGTTCCCGGTCTTCGGCGGCACGGCCTACGGTATGGCCGGCTACATGGACGCCGACAGCGACCGCGCCAACAAGGAAGTCACGCGCTGGACGGTCGGCGGCGGCTACGAATACGCTCTCAGCAAGCGTACGGCCGTCTACGGCGGCGCCGCTTGGTTCGAAGACACGGTCGACAACACCAACCCCTCCGTGGCTCAGGTCGTTGCCGGCGTGAAGCACAGCTTCTAAGCTGAGGCGGTCGGATTGCGGAAGCTTCATGTCGACTGAGGCCATTCCGACAATCGATTGAATGCGAGGTTCCGGACGGATCGACGGGTCTGTCCGGAACCTTCTCTTTGTGGGAGGGCGACAAACCCGCCTTCGAACGGTCCCGGTTCACGGTCTTTTTCACGTCTTTTCTTCTTTCTCAACACCACCGACTTCTTCCGACTTTCAGCGGTTTTCTCGTTTTCCCTTTTTCGTGCCGTCCTTCTGACCCATGCCCTCTTTAAGAGAGAAACGAAGCTCTTGAAGCTCGTGCGTCTTCTCTCTTCTTTCGAAAGGCCATGGGTGAGAACACGGTGCGGTGGAACCCACCCGAACGAGAACCGACGGCGTCCGAGCGGCACGCGCCCTTTCGAGGTGCCTCCCGTTTCGGAGGGCGACCGAACAACGAAGACGCTTCCCCCGGGGCTCGCGGCCCCGACGGGGGACGCGCCTTTTGTCGTATTCGCGTCGACCGACGTGCGCTTGCGGATGCTTGGTAACGCTTGCCGACGCCGAGAACGATCTCGGCGGGGCGACCACGTTTCGGCCCTTTTTGGCCCGGGCAATGTCGGGCGGTTCGGGGGATTCGATTCGCACGAAGTCCACTACTGAAGGGTTGCACATGATTTACGACAAGGGATTTGCCATCGTCGGTATCGGCTGCCGCTTTCCGGGCGGCATCGATTCGCTCGACGGCTTGTGGAAGGTTTTGTCCGAAGGGACGGACGTCGTCACCTCGATTCCAGGGGAGAGGTTCGACCTCGGACGCTATTGGCATCCGGACCGCAAGGCCCCGGGCCGCACCTGCACGACGAGTGCGGGGATCGTGGGCGATTTGACGCAGTTCGACGCGACCTTCTTCGGGATGAGCCCGAAGGAGGCGGAAGCGCTCGACCCGCAACAGCGCATGGTCTTGGAAATGGCCTGGGAAGCGTTCGAAGACGCGGGGATTCCGCCTTCGTCGGTTGCGGGTACCAAGGCTGCGGTCTACGTCGGGGCCGCTTCGACCGACATGGGGATGATCCGCTCGGACGACCCGGCCGTGACGGGCCCCTACGGGATGACGGGGACGTCGCTTTCGATCATTGCGAACCGGCTTTCCTACTTTTTCGACCTCCACGGTCCGAGCATGACGATCGATACGGCGTGCTCGTCGAGCCTTGTGGCCTTGAACGAAGCCTGCCGCGCGATGGCGGAAGAAAACCTCCCGATGGCGCTCGTCGGGGGCGTGAACGCGCTCCTCTCGCCGATGCCCTTCGTGGGCTTCTCGAAAGCCCACATGTTGTCGGAGGACGGTCGCTGCAAGGTGTTCGATGCGAAGGGAAACGGCTATGTTCGCTCCGAAGGCGGTGCCGTCATCATCCTGAAACCCTTGGAAGCCGCACTCGAAGCGGGTGACGCGATTCATGCCGTCATCCGTGCGACGGGCGTCAATTCCGACGGCCGCACGGCGGGGATTGCGCTTCCCAACGGGGACGCGCAGGCGGCACTCTTGACGTCGATTTACTCCGACCCCCGCGTTCCCGCGTCGCGCGTCGCGTACGTCGAAGCGCACGGGACGGGGACGGCCGCCGGGGACCCCATCGAAACCTCGAGCATCGGTCGCGTTTTGGGGCGCCCCGGTGCCGAACCCCTGCCCGTCGGGTCCGTGAAGTCGAACCTCGGACACCTCGAAACGGGTTCCGGCATGGCTGGCCTTGCGAAGGCCCTCACGGTCCTCGAAAAGAAGACGATTCCCGCGAACATTCTCTTGACCGAGCCCAACCCCAAGATCGACTTCGAGGGACTCGGGATTCGCGTCCCGACCGCCTCGGAACCTCTCCCGAAGACGGACGGGCGTGCGTTGGTCGGTCTCAATTCCTTCGGCTTCGGCGGCACGAACGCGCACGCGGTGCTCGAGGAAGCGCCCGAAGTGCCGGACGTTTCTGAAATCCCGGACACCGATGAAGAGAACGCCCGTCTTCTTCCGCTTCTCGTTTCCGCCAAGAGCCGTGAAAGCCTGAAGGCGCTCGCCCGCGCCTACGCCGAGCGCGTGCAGGATCTCACGCCCGCGGCATTCAACCGTACGGCCGCGGCCGCCGCCCGTCAGCGCGACCGTCTGCCGCATGCGGTGTGGCTCCGTGCGGAAACGCCCGAAGAGGCCGCTCGGTGGCTCACGGCTTACGCCGACACGGAACGCTTCCCCGAGGGGGCGACCGCCGCCTACGACCACGCCACGGACGCCAAGACCGACGCGAAGAACGAAAGCCGTGCGGACGGTGCGTCCGAAGGCGTTGACACCTCTTCTTCCACTTCGTCTCCTGCTCGCCGTCGCATCCGCACGGCCTTCGTCTATTCCGGCAACGGTTCCCAGTGGGTCGGGATGGGGGCGGAGCTCCTCGCTTCGAACGCGCGCTTCCGTGCGGCGATCGAACGCGTCGACGCGATCTTCGCGCCGCTTTCGGGGTGGTCGATTGCGGAGTATCTCGCAAAGCCCGCCGCCGACTGGACGCTGGAGCGCACCGAAGTCGCGCAGCCGCTTCTTTTTGCGATGCAAATCGGCATGACCGAACTCCTTCGTGCCGAAGGCATCGACGCGGACGCCGCCACGGGGCACAGCGTCGGTGAAGTGGCGGCCGCCTGGGCCTCGGGCGCATTGACTTTGGAAGACGCCGTCACGGTCATTTACGAACGGTCGTTGTTGCAGGGCCGCATGGCGGGCTCGGGCACGATGGCGGCCGTCAAACTCCCCGAATCGCGTCTCACGGAACTCCTGACCGCGTACCCCGCCGTTGAAGTCGCGGGCTACAACGCTCCCGACAATTACACCCTCTCGGGGGACCCCGAGGAGATCGAGGCGCTTCGCACCGTCGTCAAGTCGGAAGGGGGCCTTTGCAAGTTGCTCGGGATTCCCTACGCCTTTCACAGCTCCCGCATGGCTCCGCTCGAAGGGGACGTGCGGCGCACGCTCGCCAACCTCGCTCCCGTCGAATCCCGCACGCTCTTCGTGTCGAGCGTCGACGGGAAGGTGACGGACGGATCGAAGCTCACCGCCGACTACTGGTGGCGCAACATCCGCGAAGCGGTGCGGTTCGAGTCCGCCGTCGAAACGCTCCTCGCGTTCGGCGCGGATCGTTTTGTGGAGGTCGGTCCCCACGGGATTCTGACGGGGTACGTGCGCACGATCGCCAAGGGAAAGAACGTCGACGCAAAGACACTCTTCGTCATGCGCCGCGAGGACGGGGCCGCGGCCTGGGGGCGCTCGGTCGCGTCCGTTGCCGCCGCCTGGCCGCACGCGGCATTGCTTGCCGCCTGGCCCTCCGTTTCCCGCGACCGGACGCTCCCGCGCTACCGCTGGGCGAAGAAGCGCTTCTGGGCGGAAGCAACGCCCGAATCGCGCCGTCTCTTCGTTCGAGACCCCGACGAGCATCCGCTCCTGGGGCGTCGCATCCCGCACGCGAAGAACGCCTGGGAGGCGGTCTTCGACCTTCGGACGCGTCCCTGGCTTGCCGGGCACGAAATCGACGCGACGGTGCTTTTCCCCGCGGCGGGGTTCCTGGAAGTGGCGGCCGAAGCCGCCCGCCGTGCTTTGAAGCCCGAACGCGCTCTCGAACTCAAGAACCTCATGATCCTGCGCCCCGCCCCCCTGGCGGATGCGCCCGCGAAGGTCTTCTCCACCAAGGTGGACGATGCGGGGACGTTGACCCTTTCGACCCGCGACGAGCTCTCTGAGGACGAGCCGCTCGTGAACCTCTCGGGCCGTGCGACGGTCTCGGACGCGCCGCGGCCGGCCGCGGTCCGGCCCGAAGCCTTCCTGCGCGATGCCGAGCGCACGTTCGAAATCGACCCCTTCTACGAACGCCTTGCGGCCGAGGGTCTTTGCTACGCGGGCGCTTTCCGCCCGATCGAAGCGGCCCTTTTCGTGAAGGACGACTCCGAATCCGCCCGGATCGGACTCGAAATGCTCGAAACGAAAGCACGCGCCGCGGGTACGCACCGCGTCGTCGTGAAGCTCGCCGGCCGCTCGATTGAGGCCGATCGCGACGAAGGGCTCTCGCCCGCGCTCGTCGACGGTGCGCTTCAGGGGCTTTTCTTCGCTCTGGAAGAAGCTGCGGCCAATGCGGAAAACGCTGCGGGCAAGGCTTCCGGAAAAGCCTCCGGTCGTGCGACGTATTTGCCGACCTGGTTCGAGCGCACGGTGATTTGGGAGCGCGGCACGCCCGCCTGGGCGACCGCGGACCTTTTGAGCCTCACGGACCGCTCCGCCAAGGCTCTCTACACGCTCTACGACGCCAAGGGCGAGGTGCTCGCACGGCTTGAGGGCGTGCGGTTCCTGCGCGTTCACAAGAAGGCGAAGGGCGTCGCGCCCGCTTTCTATTCCGAAGCCTGGTACGCGGCCGATACGGACCGCACGTCGGTCTTCTGCGAACCGCAGGAAAAGACGACCGGAGAGGCGGAGAACGAAACGAACGCTCTTGTGCCTGCTCTTCGTCGTGCGCTTTCCGACACCGCGGCTTCCATGGAGTGGAACCCCGAAGCCGCGCTCGACGCGGATACGCTCCTTTTGTGGACCGTTTTGGCGGGGCTTTACGAATCGATCCCCGTGAAGGACGAATGGGTGGCGGAAGAAACCCTTTTGACGGAGGGTGCGTGGCCCGCCGAAGAGGCGGAACCCTGGGCGAAGGTGCTCGTCGATCGGATGGTGGAAAACGGTCTCGCCGAACGCAAGGACGGCCTCGTGCGCGTTCTTTCTTCGGCCGACTGCCCCGCCTACGACGACCTCTTCCGTACGATCCTGGCGGACAGTCCCGAACTCTGGCCCGAATTGACGGCCTTCGACACGCTCGATGCCCGTCGTGCGGCCTTGGTGGCGGGCGACGTTACGACCGACGACGTCTTCCCGAAGCGCGCGACCGTTATGAAGGCGCTTTTCGAACGCATGCCCAAACGCGCCCTTGCTCCTTATGCGGTGTGCCGCTACGTGCGCAAGGTGACGGAAGCTCTTGAGTCGTCGAATACGCGCGTTCGTCCGAACCTGCTCCTTGTCACCCGCTCGGGCTCGACTTACGCGAAGTTGCTCGCCTCGACCCTTCCGCGCACGGCGACGCTCGTCATCGCCGCGGACGACACCGAAGAAGCGTCGGTCTTGGAACGCCTGCGCGCCGAATTCGCGGAAAACCCCCGCGTGAAGGTGACGGGGCTCCGTGCGCTCGCCGATGCGTTCTCCGTGCGCTTTGACGCGGTACTCCTCCCCGAAGGGCTCGCGTTCCTTGCGGATCCGGCGGCGTGTCTCAAGAACCTGGCTTCCCGGATGCTCCCGGGCGCGCCTCTCTTCCTCGTAGAAGAAGCCCCCAATACGATGGCGGATCTTTTGAACGGGGCGGATGCCGCCTGGTGGCATGCCGAGGGAGACGGACGCTGCTCGGGCCCCCTTGCGGACGAAGCCGCGTGGCTTGCGGCGCTTGAGCGCGCGGGTTTCACGGCTTCGCGCGTCGACACCGAAGAAACGGGGCTCTCTCCCCGCATGCTGATTGCGGCCGCGGTGAAGAACGAGCAAGAGGTCAACGCGCTTGAAGGCACGATGCGGCCTCTTCTTGATTCCGTCGATACGGATCGTCTTCGTATCGCGGCGGGGGCGTCGGCGGAAGCCTTCTTGAACGGCTCGAACGAAGCCGACGACGCGTCCGGCATTTCGGCTGCGCGTTCCGTGCTCCTCGCGACGCTCCGCCGTTCGCTCGGGGGCGAGCTTGTGACGGTGTCCGGTACCAACGTATCCGACGCTTCCGACAACCTCGACGACCTTGCTTCCGCTTGGGGGCGGCGTCTGGCGGCGTTCCCCGCGGGGACGCGCGTGCTCGGGTTCTTCGACCTCGTGAAGGAGACGACGGAAGAAAAGAACGCAACGGACGCCTTCCCGCACGAACTCTTCGCCTTCTGTCGCGCCGCGGTTGCGGCCGAAAAGGCGGGGACGTTGCCTGCGGGGCTTGAAATCGTGATCCTTACGGATGCGCTTTCGGGCGTTCCGGGTGTTGCGGCGTCGGATGAAGGCGCCGTCCTTGAGTCCCCCGCCGCCCGTGCGGCCGCGGGGCTCCTGCGCGTCTTTGCGAACGAATGCCCGTCCGTCACGGTGCGCACGGTGGCGCTTGAGGACGGAACGCCCGCGACGATCGATCGGGCGTGCGCGGAACTTGTTCGCGGTCTGACGGAGGGTTCCGTCGATTCGACCGAGGCTGCGAACGAAGACGAACCGACGGAAACGACGGAATGCTTTGAAAGCGAAACGGCGGTTGCCGCCGGGCGGCTTTATCGCCGCTACGTCGAAACGTGCGACCTGTCGGGCGACCTGAAGGAATCCGCGGTTGCAACCGACACGAGCGTTTCGAATGAGGATGAACGCACGCCTCGCCGCACGCTCGCCTTCGACGTGCCCGGGAAGCTCGACCACCTCTACTGGAAGTCGGACCGCTTCACCGCCCCCTTGGGCGAGAACGAAGTGGAAATCGACGTCCGTGCGACGGGTCTCAACTTCCGCGACGTCATGTGGGCGATGGGGCTTCTCCCCGAAGAAGCGCTCGAAAACGGTTTCTCGGGTCCCACGATGGGGCTTGAGGCTTCCGGGGTCGTTCGCCGTACGGGGAAGAACGTGACGAGCGTGAAACCGGGCGACGCGGTGGTGGCCTTTGCCCCCGCGTGCTTCAGCACGGTCGTGCGTACGACGGAAGAGGCCGTGGCGAAGAAGCCCTCGAACCTGACCTTTGCCGAGGCCGCTTCGGTTCCCGTGGCGTTCTTCACCTCCTGGTACGCGATTCACTACCTCGGTCGCGCGCGTCGCGGGGAGTCGATCCTCATTCACGGCGCCGCGGGCGGTGCGGGTCTGGCCGCGATTCAGATCGCCGCCCATCTGGGGCTCGAAGTTTTCGCGACGGCGGGGTCGGATGCGAAGCGTTCGCTCTTGAAGCACCTCGGCGTGAAGCACGTCTACGATTCGCGATCCCTTGCGTTTGCGGACGAAATCCGACGCGACACGAACGGTCGCGGGGTGGACCTCGTTCTCAATTCGCTCGCGGGGAACGGTGCCGAAAAGTCCCTGGGGCTCCTGGCGCCCTTCGGTCGGTTCCTCGAACTCGGGAAGCGCGACTTCTACGCCGACAGCCCGATGTTCCTGCGTCCCTTCCGTCGCAACATTTCCTACTTCGGGATCGACGTCGACCAGATGCTCGTGGAGTGCCCCGCCTTGGCGTCGGACCTCTTCCGAGAGCTCCTCGCGCGCTTTGAAGAAGGCGTCTTCCGCCCGTTGCCCCTGATGATCTTCCCCGCGGATGCGGCGGGGGATGCGTTTGCGACGATGCAAAGTTCCGTTCACGTCGGAAAGCTCGTCGTAGGATATCGGACGGAAAGCGAAGAGCCGACGTGCGAAGCTCGCGAAGCACGGGAAGTTGAGAAAACGCCGAATCCCGGCGAACCGATTCCGCACGCCGTTGCGGGTCGTACGGTCGTCCTTTCGGGCGGTCTCGGGGGGCTGGGTCGCAAAGCTGCGGAGCATTACGCCCGTGCGGGTGCGAAGGGGCTCGTCCTCCTCTCGCGTCGCGGGACGGAGGATGCGGACGCGGCCGAATTCGTGCGGTCCCTCGAAGCGAAGTTTGCGGGTTTGAAGGTCGCGGCTCCCGCGCTTGACGTCGCGGGCAACCGCGAAACCGTCGTGACGACGCTTCTCTCGGTGCTCGAAACGATGCCCCCCTTGGCGGGCGTCGTGCATGCGGCCGGGGTGTTGGCGGACGCCATGATCCCGAACCTCACCACGGAAGCCTGCGAGCGCGTCTGGGCTCCTAAGGTGAAGGGGGCGGAAAACCTCCTGGCGGTGCTTGAAGCCCGTAAGGCGGCCGAAGAAGTGGATGCGAACGAAAAGACGGCTCCCTTCTGCGTGTTCTTTTCCTCCGCCACGGTCCTTCTCGGGAACCCCGGTCAGGCGAACTACGTGGCGGCGAACGCCGCGCTTGAGGTCTTGAGCGAGCGTGCCCGTCGTGCGGGATTCGCCTCTCGCGTGATCGGTTGGGGTCCCGTCGGCGACGTCGGGATGCTCAAAGCCAATCCGAGCGCGAAGAAGATCCTCGAGTCGACTTTGGGGACGCCCGCTCTGGATTCGACGGAGGTGCTCGCCGCGCTCGATGCGATGGTGGAGAAGGGCGGCGACACGCCTCTGCACTTCTTCGCGATCGACTGGAGCCGCGTCGACACGCTCCCCGCCGCCCGCGATCCGCGCTTTGCGGGGATTTGGGCGACGGTCGGGGAAAAGCGCGCCGATGCGGGTTCGATTCGCGACCTTCTGACGGGTAAGAGCGAAGAGGAAGCCGTGGGAATTCTCACGGAGCTCGTCGCTTCGGAAGTGGCGAAACTCATGGGGGTGGCGGCGTCGGAATTGAACGCCCACCAGCCCGTGGCGGACTTGGGGATGGACTCCCTCATGGTGGTGGAACTCGCCTCCGCGCTCGAAGAGCGTCTGGGCTTCAAGATCCCCGCCGTGTCGCTTTCGGGCGGTGCGACGATTCGCACGATGGCCGAGCGCTTCTGGAAGATGTTGAACGTCAAGAACGAAGGCGAGCAGACGCTCGACGACCTCGCGCACCGTCACGGGGTCGCACTCTCCGCCGAACTGAAGGAAGGCGTCCTCGCGGACGTCGGAGCTTCGGGGAAGGGGGCGTGAGCCGATGTGACGCGAGGTGATGTAAGGAGTCGGTGAGGGTCGCGCAGTTGACGGCCGACATCCGACCGAGGTCCGACCGGGGACGGTGTGCCTGCAACCCGCACGCCTTCCCCGCGATTCCCGGACGGCCGTTCGTTCGCTCGTTCGTTCGATTTCCTCCGAAGCATCCGATTCCTTCGCATCCTTCACGTCTTTCAACGGACGAGACTCGGCCGTGTTTTGCGCTACGCTTTCGGGCAACCGAACCGCGGCGCGAACGGAAAAGAGGCGAAAGATTCGAAGAAGACGAACCGAAGCCCCGACCGTACCGAACGGAACCCCGTCGCCCGCCTGAACGCGACCACTGATTTTGGGAGAACTCCCGTGACCGACAAACAAAATTCGATTTTCGGACTGACGAGCGCGGACCGCTCGAACCTCCTTGCGCGTTTGAAGAAAAACGCGGCGGGCGGTGCGGCCGGCGGCAGTGCGACTGCTTCGGCAAGCCGTGCGCTCGACGAAGCCCGCTGGACACCCGACCCGAAGACGCTCTCCTTCGAAGACTTCCCCGCTCTGAAGCAGCTTCGCATGGAGCAGAGCGTCGCCGAGCGCGCGGGGATTCTGAATCCCTTCTTCCAGTGCCACGACGGGATTGCGAAAGCCGAGACCCGAATCGGCGGAATTCCTTTCCTTAATTTCTCGACCTACGACTACCTCGATTTGAACGGTCACCCCGAGCTCGAAAAGGCGGGCGTCGACGCGATGGAACGGTGGGGAACGAGTGCGTCGGCCTCGCGCCTCGTGTCGGGCGAGCGTCCTCCGCACCGTGCGCTTGAAAAGACGATTGCTGATCTTTACGAAACCGAAGACGCGATTGCCTATGTAAGCGGCCATGCGACGAACGTCTCCACCATCGGGAAGCTTTTCGGGCCCCAGGACGTGATCTTTCACGATGCGCTCGCGCACAATTCGATCGTGATGGGGGCTCTCGCCTCGGGTGCGCGTCGCATCAGCTATCCCCACAACGATACGGCCGCCTTGGAGCGCCTTTTGAAGGAACACCGCCCGAAGGCGCAGCGCGCTTTGATCGTGACGGAAGGCGTCTTCTCGATGGACGGGAACATCTGCGACCTGCCGGGCCTTTTGCGCCTCAAGAAAACCTGGGGGTGCTTCCTCATGGTGGACGAAGCGCACGCGCTCGGGGTCCTGGGCAAGACCGGTCGCGGGACGTTCGAGCACTTCGGGGTCGACCCGAAGCTCGTCGACCTCTGGATGGGGACCTTGTCCAAAACCTGCTGCGGCTGCGGCGGCTACATCGCGGGGACGAAGGCGCTGGTGGAACTCTTGAAGTTCACGTCGCCCGGGTTTGTCTACAGCGTCGGGATGTCGCCCGTTTTGGCGGCCGCGTCGCGCCGTGCGATCGAAATCATGCTCGCCGAACCCGAGCGCGTGACAAAACTTCAGGCGGTGAGCCACGAATTCGTGCGCTACGCCAAGGAGAAGGGGCTCGATACCGGGGCCGCCGAAGGCTATGCGGTGGTGCCGATCATGCTCGGCAGTTCGCTCCTTGCGGGGAAGCTTGCCGCGCGTCTCTTTGCCCGACACGTGAACGTGATGCCCATCATCTATCCCGTCGTCGAAGAAGGGGCCGCACGTCTGCGCTTTTTCCTTTCCGCCGCGCACGAGGTCGACCACGTCCGACGTGCAATCGACATCGTGGTGGAAGAGCTTCCGAAGGCCCGCGAAGACGTGGCCGCAATGGGGCGCTGAGCGCCTCGTCGCAAAGAAGCCGCCGGCGGGGCTCCCTCGGACGAAGCCCCGCGCGACCCTTCTCGTGAAGTCCGAATTTTGTTCGTATTCGTTCGCATTGAGCCCGAAGCCTCCGACGGTCGTCGGAATGCGCGGGAGCCGTACTGAAAATGGACCAGACCCAACCTCAATCGACCGTTTCCCGCTCCCCGAAGCGCGTCAAGTCGAAAAGCCGTCCGGAAAAACGCTCTCCGGAGAAAAACCGCATTCGTCGACCGGGGGCGGACATGCCTTCGGTTGTGTCGACGGCGTCCGAAGCAGCCTCGTCCGCTTCGGAGGCTTCCGAGACTTCGGCGGGGCCGCTCGCGGGGCGATCTTTCCTTCTGCTCCAAGGCCCTCAGAGCTACTTCTTTCGCAGGCTTGCCGACCGATTGCGCGCGAAAGGGGCGACCGTGGCGAAGGTGAACTTCTGCGGCGGGGATGCGGTGCTTTGGGGACTCACGAATCCCGCCATCGCCTACACGGGGGACATCTACGGCTGGCCCGAGTGGGTGGGGAACCTCTACCGCGAACGCGGCATCACGGACATTTGCCTCTACGGCGACTGGCGACCGCTCCACTGGGAGGCGGTGCGTTTGGCGCACGTGCGCGGGATCCGCGTGTGGGTGTTCGAGGAAGGGTATCTGCGCTCGGGGTTTTCGACCCTGGAAGAAAACGGCGTGAACGGGCGGTCGTCGCTCCCCACGAACCCGAAGGAAATCCGCGCCCTGGCGCGCGATTTGCCGGATCCCTCCGAAGCGAAGCTTGAGAACGACCTTCACGACAAGGTGACGAAGGCGATTCTGCACCACGCGGGGAACTTCTTTCTCTGGCCCAAGTACCGTCACTACCGCACCCATCGCCCGACGAACATCTTTTTCGAGCTCCTGGGGATTTTGCCGCGCTACCTGAAGCGCGCGTCGCGAGCCGCAACGTCGCAGGAGACGCTGAAGGCCTTCAAGGAGCGGTCGGAACCCTATTTCTTCTTTCCTCTGCAACTCGTCACCGACAGTCAGATTCAGCTCTATTCCCCTTACGTACGCGTTCAGGAAGCGATTGCGGACGTACTGTCGTCCTTTGCACGCTGTGCGTTTCCGAAGACGCGCCTTCTCATTCGCAATCATCCGCTCGACAACGGTCTCATTCGTTACGGGGACTTCATCCGCGGGTTCGCACGCGAACTCGGGATCGAAGACCGCGTCACCTACGTCGAAGACGGCAATACGATGAAGATGATTCAAGGCTCGCGCGGGGTGGTGCTTGTGAACAGCACCGTGGGCTTGATGGCCCTTGAAGCGGGGAAACCCGTCTATTGTCTGGGGCGGTCGATCTACAACTTGAGAGGCCTCACGCAGTGCCTTCCTTACGTGACGCTCGATCGCTTCTGGCGGGCCCCTCAGGCGCCCGACCCGGAACTCTATCGGGATTTCAAGCGCGTGCTGGGCGAGCGGGCCCTCGTGCGGGGGAACTTCTACACGGACAACGCGATGAAGCTCGCGGTGGAAGATGCCGTGGAGCGTTTCGCGCGCTCGGAACGCACGAAGCCCAAGAGCGGCATGATGGTGCTGCGCCTTGCCGAAGAGCCGGCCCCCGTCGAGCCTGCGGCCGGAGCCGAAGTTGCAACCGGAAGTGCAACGGGACCGACGGGCGGCGCAGCCGCTTCGTGTGCTCTCTCCCAAGGCCCTTCGAAGCGCGTCCGGGGGCGTCGCGGATGAGTGTCGTAAAGATGCGATCCCGGTCCGTTGATCGCCCGTCTTTCCGAATTCGAATTTCCAAAGATTCTCAAAGATTGTCAAAGGTACTTTCATGATTTCTCCCGAACTCAACATGCGCTTGGCCGGCGAGGATGACGTTCCCGCCGTCGCGCACGTTCTGAACGACGTCTCCGAAGGCGTGATCGAACACCTTCTGACGGGGGTCGTCCCCGGCATGGGTCCCGAGAAGCTCTTGCAGATGGTTCTGATGCGCGGACAGGGGACGTACGACTTGAACAACATCGTTCTCTTTGAAGTGCGCGGAACGTTGGCCGGGCTCCTTTTCTCGTACGACGCGGCCCTTCAGAAGGTGCCCGCCGTGATGGAGGGATTCATTGCGAAGGCAAAGCTCGATGCCGTGCGACCGCTCCTTGAGGCCTCGTACCCCGATGCGCTTTGGATCAACACCTTCTGGGTGGCGGATGAATTCCGCGGGCAGGGGCTCTCCCGCCTCATGATGACGCTCGCCGAAGACATGGCGCGCGATTCGGGCAAAAAGGCGCTGGCACTTCATTGCTGGGCCGACAATGCCCGTGCGATCCGTTTTTACGAAAAGGCGGGCTTTTCGAAAGCAGGCGTCATTCCCTCGGGCGGGCCGCTCTTGGAGCGCCACCCTGCGGGGGGCGAACTGTGGGTGAAGGCGGTGGCCGGAACCAAGTGAAAAAGAAGTGATCGTAAAGCAAAAGCCGAGGAATCCGTCGTAAAGCCGAAAGCGACAGCTCACTTCTTTCCCAAATTCAAGGAACGATACTTCCCATGACCACCGACGCCACTCAACTTCAAGACCGTAAGGCCGAACTCCCCGAGGTTGCGTCCGAGCGCAGGTTCGATCGCATCGTTGCGATTTGCGGCGCGACGGGCGGGATCGGCGAAGCGCTTGTCGACGTCTATGCCGCCCCGGGGACGGAGCTGCTCCTCGCGGGGCGACGCACGGAGGTGCTCGAGTGTCTCAAGACGAAGGCGGAAGTAAAGGGGGCGGTGGTTCGGACGGCGGCCTTCGACCTCCAGGATCGCGCGGCGCTCGCGGCCTGGTGCGAAGAAGCCGCACGGCTCGGTACCGATACCCTCATTCTCGGAGCGGGCGTTTCGGCGTCGGTGGAAGGTGTTCGGAGTGAGGGTGCTTCAGGCGAAAGGGACACTCTGTGGCTTCCCGAAAAAAACGACGACCTCTTGCGGGAGCTCGACGTGAACGCAACGGGGAACATCCTCGCCGCAAACGCCTTCGTGCGTGCGTTGTTGTCGGCTCGCCGTGAAGGGGTCATTCCCGTAAAGCACGTTCAAATTGCGTTCGTGGCGTCCCTTGCGGCGTTGACGGGGTTGCCCGGCTCGCCCGGGTACTCCGCGTCGAAAGCGGCTCTGCGCACCTACGGCGAAGCGCTTCGGCGACTGCTTCGAGGTAAAGACGTCGGCGTCACGGTGCTTTTTCCCGGCTACGTCGAATCCGACATGAGTCGGCGGTATCAGGGATCGAAACCGTGGCTCATGTCGGCGGAGAAAGCCGCCCGCCTCATGAAGCGTGCGATCGAGGGCGGAAAACGCGAGTACGCCTTTCCGACGATTCTTGCCGTCGGGATTGCGCTTCTGAAGTTCGTGCCCGCTTCGCTCGAGCATCTCTTTTTGGAGGGGTTCTTCTTCACGGTGGAGCCTGATCGGGAGAGCCGGAAAGCGAGCGCTTGCTCTCGTGGAAATGCTTCTGAAACCGTGACCGAGTCGCATCGAGGTGTGTCCCGATGACCGTCTCTTTTGTGGTCCTCTCGGACATCCTCCTCACGGGCCTCTTGATGTTTGCAAACCGGCAGGCGACGCCCGTAGCGGCGGGTCGAGGCTTTACGGTGCCTTTTCGCGCCTACGGGATCGGGCACCTCACGTGCGGGTTTGTGGCTTCGCTCGTCTATCCGCTCTTGCTCGTGATCTTTGACCGACCGATCGCGAGTTTCGCGCTGGGCCTCCTTTTGATCGTGCTTCTTTGGGCGGGGAACCGCTTGAAGGTCGCGATCCTCTCCGAGGTGCTCGTTTTTTCGGACGTATTTTTGGCGGGGCATGCGCTTCGCTACCCGAGGCTCTACTTCGGCTATGCGCCTTTGTGGGTGTGGCCGCTTGTCGTCGGGGCTTTTGCGCTCCTCGCGTGGGGCGTCTCTTTGGAACCTGCGGCTAACCTCGGGTCCATTGGGGCGCGGATCGGAGTGGCGGCGGTGATCCTCTCGGTTTTTGCGGGGTTTGTGGCGTTGGTCCGGAGGCCCGACTTGCGGGTAAAGGCGTTTCTTGCGAACTATCCCCTGACCTTCGATACCCAAACCGATGCAGCAACCTACACCCCGATCGGAGCGGCGCTTCTGCATTCGCTGTGGCACGGGCAGCGGCGGCTTGCGTTGCGGGAGCGGTTCTGTTTTGAGAAGAGGGACGTGTCGTCGGAAGAGGATTCGCAAGGTGTTTCGGGGGAAAGTGAAAAACGGCATCTCCTCCTCGTTCAGGCGGAGTCTCTTGCGCCGATCGGGCGGCTGTTGGGGCGTCCGAGCGTGACGCCCGTGCTCGACCGGTTGGCTGTGGAGGGCACGTCCGGCGCTCTGGAGCTCGACTGGCGCGGAGCCTATACGATGCGAAGCGAATTTGCGGTGCTGACGGGCTTGAAACCTCGGGAACTTGAAACCTACGGGTTCGATCCCTATCGGTTGGCGGCTTTGGTGCCGATGGAAAGTCTCGCCCGACGGATGAAGCGCTTGGGGTACCGAACGGTCGTCTGCCACCCGAACGACGGACGCTTTTTCGATCGCAACCGCGTGATGCCGAATTTGGGGTTTGACGAATTCATCGATCTGGAGGCTCTCAAAAAGCTCGACGCTCGTTTTACAAAGCCCGAAGCCTACTGCGGGCATTACGTTTCCGACGAGGCGTTGCTCGGTTGGGCGGCGGAGTACCTGGAAAAGGCCGAGGAACCCGTCTTTTTGTTTGTCGTCACGATGGAAGCGCACGGCCCCTGGTCGAAGGACAAATTCCCGGGGGCGGAAAAGCTCACCGAAGTCGAACGCTACGAAACGCATTTGAAGCACCTCGATGCCGGGGTGCGGTGTATCGTCGAAGCGGAAGAGAGGAGAAAAGCTTCGGAGGCTCCGGGCCGAGGGATCGATCTCTGTTTCTACGGCGATCACCTGCCGGGGCTCGGCGTTCTTCGGGGGCGGGAAGACGAGATTCCGTCCGACACCCTGTGGGTGCGGTGGCCCCGACATGATCGGGCGATATCGTCTAACATTCGGGTGGAAAGACTGATGACCGGTACCTCCAAAGGGTAATCACTCGGCTATCCGCTCTTCATAAAAATGAATAAATGCACCTCAGGTCATGTGGCCGTTCTTTGAGATTTAATTTCAAAGAATACGTCAACAAAGTGTAAATCAGCGAAGGAGAACAAAACGTGTTGCCTGTCAAGAAGATAGTGTTTCCCGTGAACGGTCTCGGAACCCGATTCCTCCCCGCGACGAAAGCAATGCCGAAGGAAATGCTTCCCGTGGTCGACAAGCCGCTCATTCAATATGCGGTGGAAGAGGCCTACAAGGCGGGCATTACCGAGATGGTTTTCGTGACGGGCCGCAACAAGCGTGCGATTGAGGATCATTTCGATCGCAATCCCGAATTGGAGGCGGAATTGGAAAGCAAAGGGAAGGACGAACTTCTCGAAACGGTGCGCAGTATCGTTCCGCCCGGAATCAATTGCATTTACGTTCGTCAGCCCAAGGCGCTCGGTCTCGGGCATGCCGTTCTCTGCGCGCGTCCCGTGATCGGGAACGTTCCTTTTGCCGTCGTGTTGCCCGACGACTTGATCAGCTCGGACGTTTCCGTCGTGAAGCAACTCCTTGACGCGCGCGAAGCGCAGGGGGGCGGTTCGGTTGTCGCCGTTCAGGACGTGGCGTTTGAAGACACCAAGAAGTATGGGATCGTGAGCGTGGACGACGCTGCGTGCCCGGTCTCCCGCGTGCGCGGCATCGTGGAAAAGCCCGATCCCGCCGCGGCGCCGTCGCGCCTTGCCGTGATCGGCCGTTACGTGTTCGAGCCCGAAATTTTCGACTACCTCGAAGTGCAACAGGCGGGTGTGGGCGGCGAAATTCAGTTGACCGACGCCATCTCCGCTTCGCTCGCGCAGGTTCCCACTTACGCTTGCCGCTATCAGGGGCACCGTTACGATTGCGGCAGCAAGCAGGGCTATATCGACGCTACCGTAAGCTTCGCCCGCAAGCGCGGTTTCAAGATCAACTGAAGCGCGTGGGAGTTCCTGGAAAAATGCAAATTGACGCTTCTATTTTCAAGGCTTACGACATCCGCGGCATCGTCGACAAGACGCTCACCGAAGAGG
>ENA-OWPP01001066-OWPP01001066.1-human-gut-metagenome-genome-assembly--contig:-NODE-1066-length-26285-cov-5.532406_pt1 | contig 26285 bp, 23 predicted proteins | sample MGYA00248265_ERZ651848 | MGnify/ENA primary metagenome ERZ651848 (study PRJEB26924, sample SAMEA4378233) | human gut metagenome | biome: human gut; feature: human-associated habitat; material: faeces...
CCTCAAACGATGCCCGTTTTGACAAAAAAACGGAAAATAGTATTGACAAACACCGGAATCGGGCACTTCCGAGGGTCGATCGGAAACGTTCCCGCATACCGCAGGCGGATTCTTCCATACGTTCAAGGTAGCAATCGTTTTACTTAAGTAAGAAACACCGTCGTTCAGATGTCCGGGAGCTTCTCGATCTCGGGCGCGAGACGTTCGAAGGCTTTGAGCGAATGTACATCAAAGGCTTTGTAGACCTGCTGTCGATAGACTTGCACCGTACGCTCGGACAGACCGAGCCGCTCTGCGATTGCCGCATCGTTCAGGTGTTGCAGCATAAGCCGCAAGACCGTTCGAGGTCGTTCGGTCAGACGTGCGAGCGCTGCGGACAATGCCGCCTCGGCGCTCGTTGCCGCACGACGTTTCGCGTCCGCGGCGAGTACCTCCCGAACGACGGCAAGGAGCCGATCGGGCGCGACAGGCTTGATGAGAAAGTCCTCCGCCCCACGTTTCAACGTCGTTACGGCCACGTCGATTTCGGCATAGCTCGTGAGGAAAATCACGGGCAGAGCAACGTGTTTTTCCAAGAGAGCAGCTTGAACATCGGGCCCCGAGAGGCCCGGCATTCGTACGTCAAGAAGCACGCATCCCGGCCGCTCCCGATCGAGACTGTTGAGAAGAGATTCGCCGTCGGCGAAACTCTTGACGTCGAACCCCTCGCACTCGAGCATCGCCGAGAGCGCCGAGCGGACATCGTCGTCATCGTCGACGATGCGAATCAATACGCTTTCATCGTTCATGGGTGTTCTCCCGCTGCTCGTAAAGAGGCAGTCTCAATGTTACGACCAGACCTCCCTGCGATCGAGGCTCGAACCGTGCTTGACCGTCGTGTGCTTCGACGATCGAGCGAACAAGCAGAATTCCGAGTCCGATGCCGTTCTTTTTTCGGGATCCGACAGGCGAAAGGTAAGCTTCGAGCGTTTTTTCGTCCACAAGCGGTCCGTCGTTCGTGCAGACGAGCACCGCCTCACCCGCCTCGCTCGTCAGACTCACCTCCACGAGTCCGGGCGACCGGATACCCGAATGCATCCCGTCATTCGCCGACGCTCCCTCAAGCGAAGAGCTCGTAACGCCCGCACAACTCGACTCGGGTTGCGCTGCCTCAAGGGCATTTTTGAGTACGTTGAGAAGCGCAAAGTGCAATTCCAGTTCGTCACCCATAACGGTAAGTGGCGGGAATGTCGCCACCTTGAGTCTTCGATCCGAAAACTTCCGCCCCTTTCCGAGTTCTTTCAACACCGCCTCGAAAAGCAAGTCAATACGTACGGGACCGCACTTCGACGCCCGCCCTTTCGCGTAGTCGCGTACCTTTTCGAGGATCCGTCCGGCACGTTCGTTGAGCGTCTCCATCGCCTGGATGTTGTCGAGAATACGCTTGCGCATCGGCTCCTCGTCTGGAACAAGCACGAGCTTCCGAACAATCGCCTTCACGGCTTGCACCCGGTAACCGATCGCCGACAGGGGTTGCCCCATTTCGTGAGCGAAAATGCTTGAAAGGCCGTTCAGAACACCGACGCGCGAAAGAGCGGCAAGACGCGCTTCCGCCCGCTCGGCTGCCTCCGCGCTGTTTTGCAGTGCGAGGTACGCGTCCGAAAGGTGTCGGGCACGCTCCTGCGCAAGTCGCTCGACGTTCACCCAGTGCCAAAACCAAAAGGCGAGCCCTGCAAGCAGTGCAACAAGAATCGCTCCGTACTCGTGCACGATGCGTTGCAGTGTCCACGCCCGTAGGTAACGGTACGGGCCTTCCTTGATTTCCCGAAAGACCTCGTTGACGCGCCCGAATTCGGTGGCAATACTCCAGCTCACCCCACCTTCGGCCGAGGGCGGCATGCGCAAGAGCGCTTCCGTCAACTCACTCGTCCAAGCGGGATCGACGCCCGTCGTCACCGTCATCGTCCAACCCGGATAGAGTTCGGTAGAGCGCCGGCAAACTTCCCCGTCGTTCTCAAGCGGCGCCACCGAACGGAATCTCCCCTTCAACGCCGGTTCCCGCTCGACGAGCGCTTCAAGCTCGCAAACACGGAAAACACCGACATCAATGCGATCTTCTAGTAGGAGTTCCAGAATGCGCCTCGGGTGATTGTCCGTGAAAACCTCCGTACCGAAAAACGTGTCGGGATCGAACCCGGCACGGGCGATTCGTGCTCGGGGAATTTGGTAATTGATGAAATTCCCTTTGTAGTTGTAGCCCGCTCGAAGGCCCGCCATATCCTCAAGTGTCGAGAGATCGCTTCGGTCGGCACGCGCGACGAAAAGCGCGCCCGAAACTCGGTTGGGATTCGGGTATCGGGCGGTTTTGAGACTTGCAAGCGGATAAAGACCGTAGCGTGTCAGTTCGACGTACTGGCCGGAACTCATCAGCGCAAACGATACCGTACGCGCCTTTACAGCTTCGGCGAGTTCTGCGGGCGAGTAGTAGCGGACATCCGTACGACGATGGGGCAACGCGCGTCGCAAATAGCCGAGCGTCTCGTTGACAACGTTCGTTTCTCCCGGTTGATAAGTCAGGTCGTCGTGTCCGGGCAAAGGTTTCAGCACGCCGAGTACGACGGTGTCGTCTTCGGACGACACCGCTCGTGGTGAGGGAAACGACTCGGTCGGCACGGAGAGGCCGAGCACCGCACCGATCAAGCCGGCCGTCAATCCGCGGATTGACGGAAACGAAAAGAAGACGATCGGGCGCATCGAAACTCCCTGCGGACGTCCGATCGGCCGCCGAGGATCCGTCCCCGTTACGAAGATATTCGATGGAACGGACAAGCGGCGACGGACGAGCTCCGGGCCTCAGTCCTTCATCTCCTCAAGGGCCTCGGGCACTGCGGCTGGCTTGGCCGACTTCGCAGGTTTCGCAACCATCGGCGCACTCGCCTCCTCCCACGCCTCTAGAAGCGCGAGCCAAGGGGCGGCACCCGTCCCGAAGACGTCTCCCGCACGGCGGGCGATCTCGGTCGTAAAGGGAGCTTCTCCCGCAAGGAGCTTTTGCGCGTCTTCGAGCGCGAGACCGAACCACTTCGCCGCTACGGGCAAAGGCGTTTCGTCGAGCACTTCGGCGAGAACGAGCCCCGGATGACGGGGACGGTCCGCCGCGGCGGCACGACCGGTGCGGCCCGTACGACCCGGTGTGTTCGAGCGAGCGCCCTTCGAAGTATTGCGAGCCATCGTCCGTACCTCAGACGTTCCCAGCCGCGCCCGTCAGGATCGCGGCGACGTCGTCGACGTTGAGGGGCTTCAGGTGGCCGACCGTACCCGCGCGGCAGCAGTGGCGCGCGAGCGCTTCGATCGGGCAGTCTTCGGCACCGAGCGCCGCGAGCGTCCCCGGCATCCCCACGGACTGCGCCCAGGCGGTGAACTTCGCGATCCCGAGGCGAATCGTTTCCGCGTCGTCTTCGCGGGGTTCCACCCCCATGACGTTCACGGCGAACTGCACGAAGCGCGCGGGCTCAAAGCCCGAAACGTAGTGCATCCAGGCGGGGATCACCACCGCAAGGCCCGCGCCGTGCGTGATTTCTTCGCGCCAGCCGGAAATTTCGTGTTCGATTGCATGGCACGCCCAGTCTTCTTCGCGCCCGAGGCCGAAGTAACCGTTGTGAGCAAACGACCCGGCAAGCCCCACCTGACACCAGGCGTCGTAGTCGGACGGATCGTTATAAACCTTGAGGCCCGAAGCCATGATCGTTCGGAGCGCCGCTTCGCACTGGCCGTCGACGTAATCGGTCGCGTCGGTCTTCGAGAAGTAGCGCTCCATGATGTGCGAGCACATATCGACGAGCCCCGCGCCGATCTGCCAGGCGGGGAGCGTCGAAAAGCGTTCCGGATTGATGAAGGCCGCGCGCGGACGGATGAGTTCGGTGCCGATCCCGGTCTTCGTGCCGTGGTGCGTGATCACGCAACGCATCGACTGTTCGGACCCCGCTGCGGGAATCGTCAGAACGGCAAAGATGGGAAGCGCCTTTTCGACCTTGGCCTTCCCTTCGAAGAAATCCCAGCAATCGCCTTCGTATTCGACCCCGACCGCGACGGCCTTGGCCGTATCGATCACGGAACCGCCGCCCACGGCGATGATCGCGCGAACGCCCTGATCGCGCACCCAGTCGACCGTTTCACGTACGAAGTTCATGCGGGGATTGGGCTGCACGCCGCCCTTTTCAAGCACCACGATGCCCGCCGCCTCAAGGCTTGCGTGCACCGCATCGAGAAGACCCGAACGCTTCGCGGAGCCCCCGCCGTAAATCACGAGCACCTTGGCTTCGGGACCCGCGATCTCGGAGACGATGCTCCCGATCTGGGTTTCGACGCCGCGACCGAAAACAAGTCGGGTCGGGTTGTAGTAGGAAAAATTCTGCATGTCGTAAGTCCTTCGGATTGGAAGCGCCGAGAGAGCGCCGTACGGCACCCCAAGCGGCTTCGTCGACCGGGGGAGAAAGTCCTCCGTCCCGTTGTGACGCCAGTTTAGCCCGCCCGCGGGTCCGAAGACCCGAAGAATTACCCGAGTGCCGGGCGGCCGCGCACTCGGGGATTCGTTTGTTCAAGCCCTCAATCAGACCGCACCGCGCGCGAGGCGCCGACGTCGGGCGTCGAAGAGACACACCGCAGCCGCAGCCCCGACGTTGAGCGATTCGCACGCCTTTTCGATCGGGATGTAGTAGCGGACGTCCGCGACCGCCAACGCTTCTTCGGAAACGCCCGGCCCTTCGGCCCCCATCACCCAGCAGACGGGCCCCGCGGCCGTATAGTCGGCGGCCGCAAAGAGATCTTCGCCCCCGCGCGCGTCCGCGGCGAGAATCCGCCCCGCGAAGCGCGAGCGCAGAGTGTCGGCCGTGACGTTTTCAATGATTCGCGCCCCGAAGTGCGCGCCCATGCCGGCGCGAAGCACCTTGGGCGACCAAAGCTGCGCCGTTTTGGGAGAGGCCGCGATCGTTCGCACGCCCGCCGCAACCGCCGTACGGACGAGCGTCCCCGCGTTCCCCGCATCCTGAACGCCGTCCAAATAAAGGACGTCCTCCGTCCAGGGCGAGGCATCGTCGGAGCTCTCGACGGGAAGCGCGATTTCGCACATGCAGCCCGCCCCGTGTTCGACGGGGGAGAGTTCGTCGTAAAGCGGGCCCAAGAGGCCGTAGACGCGAACGCCCGCGAGCTCGGCCAAACGGAGCGCCAGCTCGCCCGCCTCGTCCGTCGCGTGTTCGGAAATCATGACGGCGCGCACGTCGGGACGATGCGATCGACGGAGAGCCTCCGGGGCTTCAAGGGCTTCGAGCACAACCTCGAGAAGGTGCAACCCTTCGACGAGGGTCGAGCCTTCGCGGCGCATCGCCCGCGCTTCTCGCGCGATCTTGCGCCAGCGCTTCAATTTCGGATTGGCTGAACTTTCAATGGGAAGAATCGTCGACACGGGCTTCGCCCTCCTTCACTTCGGGATTCGACGCGCTCGGGGATCCGAGCGGCGAAAAAATCATTCGGTTTCCTTGGCGGACTTCTCGGCCTTGCCACGAGCCTTGCGGCCGCGAGGTTTCGTCGCTTTGGGCTCGATCGGGCGCCCCTCCACCAAGGACTTCACGGGCTCGAACGTTTTACGGTGTACGGGCGTCACGCCCGAGGCGAGAATCGCCGCCACGTGAGCGGCCGTGCCGTAACCCGCATGACGCGCAAAGCCGTAGCCCGGGTACTCGGCATCGAGCTCCGTCATCACGCGGTCGCGCTCGGTCTTCGCGAGAATCGACGCGGCGGAAATGGCGGGCACCTTGGCGTCCCCCTTGACGATCGCTTCGACCCGGAAGGGGATTTCGGGCGTGCGGTTCCCGTCGACGAGAACGAGTTCGGGCTTGGTTGCCAATCCCTCGACCGCCCGGCGCATCGCAAGCATCGTCGCGCGGAGGATGTTGAGTTCGTCGATTTCTTCGACACTCGCCCACGCAACCGACCATGCGAGCGCCCGTTCCTTAATCAGGGGCGCGAGGGCTTCGCGCTTTTTCGCCGTTAATTTTTTCGAGTCGGCAAGCCCCTCGATCGGGCGCTCGGGGTCGAGAATCACGGCCGCGGCGCAAACGGGGCCCGCGAGCGGTCCGCGCCCCGCTTCGTCGACGCCCGCCGTCAGAAGAGGGGTCTCGGCGTCAAGCTCTGCGAAAAGATCGGGTTCGGCAACCTCAACGTCGATCGCAGGATCGGTCTTGCGCGCGGTCGAACGGGCTTTCGTAAGCATGGGCGAAACAGTCGAAGAAGAATTCGAATTCGGAAAACGAATCGAGCGTCCCGCTCGTACGGAACGCTCTCCGTGGGGTCGGGTTTCGCGTTCGGAAATTCTTTCGAGCGCGAAACCGGTCGATCAACGCGACGCGCAACGCGAGGCCATTTCGAGGATCACGTTCGCGGCGAGGTTCGGCGTATCGGCCGTGAGATCCTCGTGCAGGCGCGCGAAGCGTTCTTCGAGTTCCTTGCGACGGGTTTCGTTCGTGATCGCGTCTTCGAGGGCGTAGGAAATGGGGTCGGCTTCGCAGAAGTACTGCAGGAATTCGGGCACGACCTTTTCGCCCATGAGAATGTTGGGGAGCGACACGCAGTGGACGAGAGCCTTGCGTTGCATGATGAGGCCCGTAAGCGCCGGCATCTTGTAACCCACGACCATGGGCTTTTTGTAGAGCGCGCATTCAAGAGACGCCGTCCCCGACGCGCACAGCACGGCGTCGGCGGCTTCGATCATGCGGTGGCTGCGGCCGATTTCGACCTTCATCGTCTGCGCGAGACGCGCAAAACGGCTCGCCGTGAAGATGATCTTCGCGCGGGCGGCTTCATCGGCGGCGGGGATGAGGACATGCATGTCCCCGAGGCGATGGAGCACCTTGTCGACCGCTTCGAAGAAAGCGGGACCGCACCCGTTCACTTCGTCGATGCGGGAGCCCGGCATCACGGTGACGACGGGCTTGTCGTCTTCGATGCCGAAGTCGCGGCGGGCGCCCGCCGTGTCGGGTTCCTTCGGGATGACGTTCGCAAGCGGATGACCGACGTAGGTCGCGGGAATGCCCGCGCGCTTGTAGAGCGCCTCTTCGAAGGGGAAAACGAGGAGCACGTGGTCGGCCGAGCGGCGGATGGCGTGGATGCGCTCGGGGCGCCACGCCCAGATCGAGGGACTCACGAAGTGCACCGTCGGGATGCCGCGGCGACGCAACTGCTCTTCGACGCCGAGATTGAAATCGGGCGCGTCGACCCCCACGAAGACCTGCGGCATCGAGTCCGCGAAGCGGCGCACGAGGTCGCTGCGAAGACGCATGAGACGCGGCAGGTGCGAGAGCACTTCGACGTAGCCGCGCACGGAGAGTTCGCGAATGTCGTGCCAGGCGTGAAAGCCCGCTTCCACCATGCGCGGACCGCCCACGCCGTACTGCGGGGCGCCCTTCATGCGTCGCGCGACTTCGGGAAGCACGAGGCTCGCGATGAAGTCGCCGCTCGCCTCGCCCGCGAGCCAGACGGCTCCGTTCTTTTCAGGGGTGGGAATCGGATGATGGTTGCCCATGGTATCTCCAGCGTCTCTTGAGGTAGTTGTTTCGGGGATCGATTGAATTCGGTCGCAAACCGACAAAACGCCCGACGCACCGTTTGCACGTCGGGCTCTTGGGGTTTGAATCAGCGGATCACGCCTCGGGGGCTCTCGACGACGAATCGGCGGAAGTGCTCGATTTCGGCGGCGGCGCCCGGAAATTCCGTTTTAAGCGTCTCCATCTTTTCCGCGGCTTCCCTGACGGTCAGGTTTTCGCGATAAAGGGCACCGTACGCGCGGCGAAGCGCGCGCATCTGCTCGTCGGTGAAGCCCGAGCGGCGCAGACCCACGAGATTGAGCCCCGCGGGCGTGCAGGGGTTGAGGTGGCAGATCACATAGGGCGGCACGTCGCGCAAAACGGCCGACGCGCCCCCCACCATCGCGTGGGCGCCGACGCGCACGAACTGGTGCACGCCCGTCTGCCCGCCGATGATCGCGAAGTCTTCGACGGTGACGTGACCGGCCAAGGCCACGTTGTTCGCGAGAATGACGTCGTTGCCGACCACACAGTCGTGCGCCACGTGGGCGTTCGCCATGAAGAGGTTGCGACTCCCCACGCGCGTGATGCCGTGGTCCTGAACGGTCCCGATCGAGAAGGTGCAGTTTTCACGGATCACGTTGTCGTCGCCCACGACGAGTTCGGTGTCTTCGCCCGCGTACTTCTTGTCCTGCGGGTGGCAGCCGATCGAGGCACCCGCGTAAATCACGTTGCGGCAACCGATCGTCGTGCGCCCTTCGACGACGACGTGACTGCGAAGGCGCGTACCCGCGCCGATCTTAACTTCGGGGCCGATCAGGCAGAAGGGGCCGATCTCGACGTCGTCGGCCAATTCCGCGCGCGCGTCGACGACGGAAGTCGGATGAATCTGAGCCATGAGGTGTTCCTTTCGCTTCGCCCGGGCCGTACGTGCCGAAAAGACGTCGGGCACGCCGCGGGCGGACCGACGGAGGCTTCGTCCGCCGGTCCTGACGTTCGGTGGGCGGCCGCTCCCCCTTCGAGGGTAAGCCGCACTGTTGAGGGAGATTATACGGGCGGGGGCCCTAGATTGAAAACAGGGGCCTGTCAAAAAGCCCTCAAAAAGAGCGACGAAAACGCGATGAAAATGCGAAAAGGCGTGCAAAAAGGCCCGAGCAGGGATCGATTTCCTCTCGGGCCTTTGCGCTCAAAGCGGCCGAAGCGCTCGGCGAGCAAGCACCGACCGAAGCGAGCCTCAGCCGGTGAAGCCGATCAGCCCTTCTTCGGCACCGGGCGATAGGCGCACATCAACTGCGCCGAGCAGGCCACCTGGCCGTCCACCGTCGCAACGGCTTCGAAAACGCCGAGCCCCATCTTCTGACGGATGAACTTCCCTTCGATCACGAGCTGATCGCCGGGCTGAACGACGCGCTTGAAGCGGGCCTTGTCGATGCCGGCAAAGTAGAAGAGGCTGTTGTGGCGGTCCACGCCTTCGGGCAGGCGCGCGAGCGCGATGATTGCGCAGGCCTGCGCCATCGCTTCGATCATGAGAACGCCGGGCATGACGGGCACTTCGGGAAAATGGCCCGTGAACTGCGGTTCGTTCATCGTGACGTTCTTGATCGCGACGACGCGGTCGAGTTCGTCGGAGAGTTCGAGCACGCGATCGATCAGAAGGAACGGATAGCGATGCGGAAGCTGCTCCATGATGTCCGCAATGTTGAGGGTCTTGGGCATGTCGAGTCTCTGTGAGTGTGAACGAGGTCGGCCGGGCGCGGGCCCGGCCTCGGGTCGGAGTATTGTCGCGCTTTTCCCGGGGTTACGCTTCTTCCTTTCGGATTAGCGCCTTCAATTCGGCCACTTCGCGCTCCAAGGCCTTCAAGTCCTTTCGAAGTTGCGGGAGGCGCGTGAGCGTTGCCGCCGTCAGCTGGAAGTCCTTCCCTTCGAGTGCCGGGAAGAAGCCCGTACGCTGCGCGGGCTTCTCGCCCCAGCCCGTAATGGCGGTGGCGGGGCCCACGGCCGAGCCCGAGGGGATCGTGATGTGCCCGTTGATCATCGCGGCGCCGCCGATCATGGCATGATCGCCCACGGTGGTCGACCCGGCGATGCCCACGCAGGCGGCCATCACGCAGTGCTTGCCGATCCGGTCGTTGTGCCCGAGCTGAATCTGGTTGTCGAGCTTCGTCCCTTCGCCCACGACCGTGTCGTCCAGAGCGCCGCGGTCGATCGTGGTGTTGGCGCCCACTTCGACGTCGTCGCCGAGCACCGTACGGCCGACCTGCGGGATTTTGACCCATTCGCCGCGGAAAGGCGCAAAGCCGAAGCCGTCGCCCCCCAAAACGGCGCCCGCCTGCACGACGCATCGGTCACCCAAGATCGTACCCGCTTCGAGGACGGCGTTGGGGTGAATGAGGCACTCGGCGCCGATTTGCACGTCTTCGCCCACATAGGCGCCCGAGCGCACGACGGCGCGCGCACCGATTCGGGCACCGCGCTTCACGACGGCCAAAGCTTCAACGGCGGCCGTGGGATCGACCTCGGCCCCCTCTTCGACGTAGGCACGCGGGTGAATGCCCGGGGTCGCGGCGACGGGGAAAAGAAGTTGCGACGCGAAGGCAAAGAAGGCGTAGGGGTCTTCGCAAAGAAGCACCGAGCCCGCCGTGCGGCCTTGCGCGCCGAAGATCGCTTCACAGTCCTTTTCGCGAAGGATGACGAGCGACGCCGCGGACGCCTTCATCGCGTCCGCGTAGCGCGCGTCCGTCAAAAAGGCCATGTCGCCCGTACCCGCCGACTGCGGGGGCATGAAGCGCTTGACGACGACGTCCTCGCCCGAGAGACGCGCGTCGAGCCGTCCCTTCGAGCGTTCGCGTACGAGCGCGACGAGTTCGGAGGCGAGATAGGTCGGTTGCTGTTGAATGGTCACTGTCGGACTCCTTGGCACCCGGGGTTTCGGGCACACGGTCAATCAAAAAAGCCGCGGGAGCGAAGCGCCCGGCATTTCGTCTTGCTCGGGGACCTTGCGACTCGGGCGGCTTTTTGAGATTTTCGAAAATTTTCGGTTGGTTCGCGAAGGCAGTCGCTTACTTCGATTTCGCGGGCTTCGCGTCGCGGTCGAGCGCTTCGATCACGCGGTTCGTGAGGTCGACGCGGTCGCTGGCGTAGAAAAATTCGTAAAGCACGAGGTCGAACTTTTCGCTGCGGGCGATTTCCTGAATGATGCGTCCCGCACGGTTCTGAAGAAGGAGCACCTCTTCGTTGCGGCGCTGATTGAATTCGTCGCGCGCTTCGCGGTTGCGGCGCGTGACGTCGCGTTCCATTTCCGCAAGCGCCCGCTGCTCGGCGACGCGGCTCGCTTCGTCCATCGTCTTCGCTTCGCGCTCAAAGCGCTCGAGCCGCGTCTTGAAGCGACGCGCGAGCGCGTCGATTTCTTCCTGACGGCGCTGCCCCTCGGCGTTCAAGCGGTCGCTCGCCTCCTGCGCCACTTTCGCGTCGCGAAGGATGCGCTCCATGTTGACGACGCCGATCTTCAGAACCGGCACGACTTCGCTCGAGCGGGTCGCGGCCGCCGGGGCGCTTCCGGCCGCAAGTGCGGGCGCGGCGCCGAGGAGCGCGGCGGACGTCAAAGCGGTCAGGGAAAGAAGCGTTGCGGAAAGAATCTTCGGCATGTTGGTGCCCTCCGGACAAAGGGAAGACGTAGGGAAGATGCGGGAGAAGTGCGCGGGCGGAAGTCAAAGCGACATCGAAGCACCCCGCCGCCTTCTCCGTTGGGAAATCGGCCGGACTCGCGTCCGACCGATTTCGGGGTTCGTATCGGGTTCCTGGAGTTAGAAGCCCGTACCGATCTGGAACTGGAAGCGCTGCACGTCGTCGCCTTCCTTCTCGTTGAGCGGCGCGGCGATCGAGAACTTCAAGGGCCCGAGGGGCGAAATCCAGGCCACGCCGATACCCGTCGAGTAGCGCAGATCCGAAAGGCTCACGTTCTGACGTTCGTAGCGGCCGCCCGACATCGGAACGCCTTCGTAGCCCCAGACGTAGCCCGCATCGAGGAAGCCGAAGATTCGCAGCGTACGGTCGCCGCCCGGAAGGGGCGCGAGCACTTCGATCGAGCCCGTCAGCATGCGGTCGCCGCCGAGGTTGTCCGCATCCGTGTCGCCCTGATACGTGTAGGAGTAGTCCTTCGGACCGAGCGTGCCGGAATTGAACCCGCGCACCGAACCGATACCGCCCGCGTAGAAGTTTTTGAAGAACGGGAACTGCGAGGTGCTGCCGTAGACGTCGCCGTAGCCCACTTCGCCGTTGAAGGCGAGCGTCCACGTGCGCGAAAGCGGTATGAACTGCTGGTACTGGTAGGTGAGCTTGTAGTACTGGATGTCGAGACCCGGAAGCCCGAATTCGCCGTTCAAGCGCTGGTAGACGCCGCGCGTCGGAGCGAGCGAATTGTCGCGGCTGTCGCGCGACCAACCGAGCGTGAGCGCCAGGCTCATCGGGTCGTCGCCGAACTGGTCCTTGTAGTTCTTGTAGCGCTGCGGGGAGTTTTCGTTCGTGTCGACGCTCGTCATTTCCCAGCGGCCGCCGAGGAAGACGCGGTCGAGTTCGGTGAACGGAATCCCCCACGAGACGCCGAGCGCGCGGGTTTCGTACGTAACGTCCGCGACGTCGAGCTCGTCCAAGTCCACCTTGCGGTCGGAGATGTCCCACGAGCGGCTGATGCCTTCGGGGGTGATGTACGGTTCGACCACCGAAAGCGCGTACGTGCGCTGCGACTTCGAGGTATTGACGTCGACCGACACGGAGTTCCCCGTGCCGAACACGTTGTTCTGCGCGAAGCCCGCCGAGAGGATGATGCCGTCCGAGGTGGAGTAGCCCGCACCGAGCGAAATGGAGCCCGTGGGACGCTCTTTGACGTTCACTTCGAGGTCGACCTGGTCGCGCGTGCCCGGCACCGGCTTCGGTTCGGCCGTCACGGTTTCGAAGTACCCGAGTCGGTCGATACGGTCGCGGGAGAGCTTCACCTTGTCGCTGTCGAACCAGGCGGATTCGTACTGACGGACTTCGCGGCGGATCACTTCGTCGCGGGTGCGGTTGTTGCCCGTGATGTTGACGCGCCGCACGTAAGCACGGCGACCCGGGTCGATCGTGTAGACGATGTCGACCGTACGGTTTTCGCGGTCGGCGACGGGGTTCGCGGGCGCCGCCGCAAAGGCGTAGCCGAGGGTGGAGAGCTTGTCCGTGATCGCCTGCGAGAGGTTCTTCACGTTTTCGGCGTTGTAGATTTCGCCTTCCTTGATGGTGACGAGGCTCTCCAAGTCCTTGTCGAGCCCGAGCATGTCGCCCGTGAGCTTCACGCTCTTCACCGTGTACTTTTCGCCTTCCGTCATGTTGATCGTGACGAAGACGTCGGACTTGTTCGGCGCGATCGAGACCTGCACGGAGTCGATCTTGAAGTCGAGGTAGCCCTGGTTCATGTAGTACGAGCGGATCGTTTCCAAGTCGGCCGCCAACTTTTCGCGCGAGTAAAGGTCGCGCTTCGTGTACCAGGACATCCAGTTCGGGGTGCCGAGCTGCATCAGGTCGGCGAGCTCGTCGGAGTCGAAAATCGTGTTGCCGACGAAGCGGATGTCGGCGATCGACGAGGCGCGGCCTTCGTCGACGTTGATCGTGATGCGAACGCGGTTGCGTTCGAGCGGCGTCACGGTGGTCTTCACGGAGACGCCATAGTAGCCGCGCGCGAGGTACTGACGGCGCAATTCCTGGTCGGCGCGCTCCAAGGTCGCCTGGTCGAAGATACGCCCTTCGGCCATGCCGACGTCGCGCAGACTCTTTTCAACGGCGTCCTTGTCGAACGCCTTGATGCCGTGCGTTTCGATCGTGGCGACGGCCGGGCGCTCCAAGAGCGAGACGACGAGAACGTCCCCGTCTTGGGAAAGCGAAACGTCGCGGAAGAGCCCCGACTGATAAAGGGAGTGAATGGCCCGCGAGCCCTTCTCGGGCGTGAAGTCGTCCCCGACGCGGAACGGCAGATGCGAGAAGACCGTGCCGGGTTCCGTACGGACGATACCTTCGACGCGAATGTCCGAAATCGTGAACGCCGCGGCTTCGCCCGCAAGAGCGAAGGCCGCGAGAACACCCGAAGCGATTCTGGTGAACTTGAAGAGCTGCAAGACTGTTCTCTCTTTAAATCGTGTCCGGGGAGCATTGCGCGATGTTGCGCGCTTTGCCTCGCCCCTCGAAAAGGGAGGTCGCGGACACGCTGAAAAATTCGTATCGTGGCGCCCTCCGCCCTCGGCGGAGAACGCGAATCAAGGTCGGGAACAAGGTTACCAAAAAGCGCACCGCCCGTGCGACCCCGAAGGAGCGAAATATGGCGTTTTCCATACGCCGTCTTCGCACGTTCGGGGCTCGGGACGGAGCACCTTTTCAGTCGATCCTCGCGGCTCCGCTTACGGCCCCGTCAAGCGAGAAACGTCGTTGAAGGTGACGTAAATGGCAAGAAGCACAAGGAGCGCCATGCTCCCCGCCGCAAGCCATTCGCGCACCCGCGCGGGCAAATCGCGCCGAAACGTTCCCTCAAAGGCGAGGATGACGAGCTGCCCGCCGTCAAGCGCCGGGATCGGGATGAGGTTCATGAAGCCGATCGCGATCGACAGAACCGCGACGAAGTCGAGGAAGGCAGAAAGCCCCGCCGTGACGGCGCTCCCCGCCATGCCGGCGATCCCCACGGGACCCTGCATCGTGTCGGTGCCGACTTCGCCTTCGGCCATGCCCTTCACGGCCGAAGCCTGCACGGTCGTGAGGCTCATCACCTTGTGAAAGGCCATGCGAATGGACTCGATCGGGCCGTGACGCACGGTCGTCAATTCAATGCCGGGCATCAACGTCAGATCGGCGCGACCTACGACCGTCCCCGTCGCTTCGTCCTTCACGGCACGCGGCGTCACCGTGATCGTCATTTCGCCCGTCCCGTCGCGCTCGATCAAGAGCTTCATGGGCTTTTCGGCCGAGGCTTTCACGGCGGCGAGAAACTCTTCGAGATTCATGGGAGTGCCGTTCACGCTTCGGATGAGGTCGCGCGATTTGAGCCCCGCGCGATCCGCCGGACCGTCCGCAATCGGCTCGCCCACGAGAACGCCCTTCCCCGTCAACCGCAAACCCACGTCCCGAAAGAGGAACCCGGGTTCGACAGCGTCCTTCATCGAGAAGTCCGAGAGGTCGAGCGTCGTTTCAACGGGAACGCCCGCGCGTTCCAGCGTCAAGGGAACCGCCCCTTCGCCCACGCGATTGAGGATTTCGAGCTGCAAGTCCGTGAGACCCGCAACAGGCACGCCCCCGAGCGCCACCGCGCGGTCGTTCGTCTCGATTCCCGCACGGGCGGCGGGCGTATCGGGCGCGGCCGCAAGGTACGGGACGATATCCTTCGTCCCGATCGCTCCGACCGCGATGAAGAGGACGAAGGCGAGCAGGAAATTCATGAAGGGCCCCGCCGCGATCACGATCGCGCGCTTCCAACGGGCGACGTTCGAAAAGAGCGCGTTGCGGATTTCGGCGGGCGCGTTCGGATGCTCGTGGGGTTCCTCGAACATCACGTAGCCCCCGAGCGGAAGGACGGAGAGAGCGAATTCCGTATCCCACGCGCGTCGGCTCGCGATCACCTTGCCCATCCCGATGGAGAAGCGCTTGACGCGAATGCCGAGCCACTTGGCGGCGAGATAATGCCCGCCCTCGTGAATGAGGATGATGAGGCCGAGCGTAATGAGAAAACCGACGACGGAGGTGAGAACCGCCATTTAGCCCTCCTTCCCGTTGCGCTCGAGCACCGCGACCGCTTCGCGCGTGAGGGCGCGGGTCTTGCGGTCGAGATCCAGAATCGCTTCGACGCTCTCGGGCTTCGGGGCGTCGATTTTCGCGAGCATATCGGCGACGAGGGCGAACATCGTCGTAAAGCCGATTCGACGATCCAGGAACGCTTCGACGGCGATTTCGTTCGCGGCATTCAAGACGATCGTTTCGCCGCCGCCCGCGGCGAGCGCCTTGAAGGCGAGCTCAAGGAGCGGGAACGTCTCCCGGTCGGGCGCTTCGAAGGTGAGGGTGCCGAGCGTCGTGAAGTCCAAGGGTTTCACGCCCCCGTCCATGCGTTCGGGCCAACCGAGCGCGTATGCAATGGGCGTACGCATGTCGGGGGCCCCCAACTGCGCGATGGTCGCGCCGTCCGCAAAGGTCACCATCGAGTGGATGATCGACTGGGGATGAACGACGACGTCGATCCGATCGGCGGGAAAGCCGAAAAGCCACGATGCTTCGATCACTTCGAGGCCCTTGTTCATGAGGGTCGCGCTGTCGACGCTGATCTTGCGGCCCATCGACCACTTCGGGTGCTTGACGGCCATCTCGGGGGTAATGCCCGAAAGGTCGCGTCGACCGCGGAAAGGTCCGCCCGAAGCCGTGAGCACGATGCGCGCCGAGGCGCGCGCCGCTTCCGAGGCACCGACCAAGCACTGGAAAATCGCGTTGTGTTCGCTGTCCAAGGGAAGGAGCGTCGCGCCCGCGCGCTTCACCTCGTCCATGAGGAGCGCACCGCCGCAAACGACGCTTTCTTTGTTCGCGAGGAGCAGGCGCTTACCCGCACGGGCCGCGCGGAAGGTGGGTTCAACCCCCGCCGCACCCACCACGGCCTGCACGACCGAGTCGACCTCGGAATCGCCCGCAAGCTCGGCCACGGCCGCAGCGCCCGCGCGCACTTCGGCGTCCACGCCCGCCGCACGGAGGGCCGAAGCGAGTTCGTCCTTTTTCGATTCGGTCGCAATCGCGACGATCCGGGGGCGGAATTCGCGGGCCGCTTCGACGAGCGGCTCCACGCGGGTCGCACCCGCCATCGAGTGAACGACGAAGCGCTCGGGATGACGCCGCACGACGTCCAGGGTCGAACGACCGATACTGCCCGTAGCGCCGAGAAGCGCGATGGATTGAGTCATTTTTTCTGTTCCTCTTTGCTTTGTATTTTTTCGTGTGCCGCTTGGGAGCCGTCAGACCCTCTGACCTTATGCCTTCACAAGCGTGATCCGGGCGATTTCGGCGGGGACGCCGACCCGGAAAGGAAATCCGTTCCAAACGCCCGAGCCCGGATGAACGTAAAGTTTCGTGCCGTCTTCGAGCGCGTATTCGCCGCGCACGAAAAGCCCGTTCATGATCGCAACGCCCCGGTCGAACCCCGTAATCTGCCCGCCGTGGGTGTGACCCGAAAGTTGCAGCGTGAAATCGGCTTCCGCCCGATAGCTCGGGAATCCTTTGGGCTGATGAACAAGCAGAATGCGCGGGACCGTCTTGATGTCGGGGGCCCCCTCAAGGGCGCGCTTCACGTCGGGCGTTTCGCGCCCGAAGCGCGCGCCCATGCGGTCCGCAAGGCCCGCAAGGCAAATTTTGGCGTTTCGTCCCGGCACGTCCAGAACGGTATGCGCGTTTTTAAGAAGGCGAATGCCGAGGCTTTCGATCTTCGCGATCCAGGCATCGTAATTCCCGTAGTGTTCGTGGTTTCCTTCGCAACCCCAGACCCCCATCGGGGCGGAGAGGTCCGCCAAGGGCGCGACGTCCCGTTCGCGGCGCTTTACCGTTCCGTCCACGAAGTCGCCCGTAATGAGAATGAGATCGGGCGAGAGGGACTGCACCCGCTCGACGAGCGCGCGTACGTGGGGCTCCGTCGAAAGCGCCGAGCAGTGAATGTCGGAAAGCTGCACGAATGAGAACCCCTCCAATTCGGGCGGCAGATCCTTCACTGCGATCCGACGATCCACGACGTCGGGAACGCGAATCCCTTCGTACATCCCGAAGGCGCCGAGTCCGATCGAGGCGCCGAGCAACCCCAACACCGTGCGGCGGTCGCGCTGCACGAGGCGGTGGGCTTTGATGCCCGAGCGCCCTGCGAGAACGCAGCCGAGGATGATCGCTTCGCGCAAGAGCGTCGCCCCCGCAAGGAAAAAGAGCACGGCCTGCGTACCCGTCGCTCCGACGATCACCCAGCGCGGTAGTTCGGGAGAGAGGAGGCCTCCCAACCACAAATCGGCCGCGGCCGGATAGGCCACCGCCGGCACGAGCGCAACGAGAAGCACCGCTTTGATGCCCCGACGGATTTCCGCGGGAGCAATGAAGCGCCAGGTCACCCAGAGGGCGAGAAGAAAATTGAAAATCGCAAAACGCATGGGGGCAGAATCCGGTGGGTGGCGAACGGCCCGAGCCGCATGGAAAGGCCCGTTACAAGGCCCTTTATTGTACGAGGCGCTCTTTCTTCCGACGGCGGAAGGACGCACGCATGCAACGTCCGAACACAAATTCGAGCTTCGGACCGCAACGGCGGCCGCATCGGTAAAAAACGCGTCGTCGGGGTGTTGTTCTACGCTTCAGTCCTCCATCCGCTCGACGAGCCCCTCGCCCGCGAGTCGCTCCAGAAGGCCCGCTTCGAAAGTCTCCGCCTCGCGCTCGGGAACGAGCACCTCGTAGGAGGCGTCGTAACGGAAGTCGCTTGAAAGAATGCGTCCCCGCACGCTCTTCAGGCGGTGCAGGAAATCCGTCACGGCCGAGTGGTCGATCGAAACGACGAAGCGCACCGTCTCTTCGCGCGCCGTGACGGGAAGACTCTCAAGCCCCAGCTTCACCGTCCCCTGATAAGCCCGAACGAGCCCGCCCGTGCCGAGCAAAATCCCGCCGAAGTAGCGCGTCACGACCGCCGCCACTTCGCCGACGCCGCTGTGGAGCAGCGCCGTGAGCATCGGACGCCCGGCCGTCCCCTTCGGCTCCCCGTCGTCGCTCGCTCCGACGAAAGCCGTTTCCCCCGGGGCGCCCGCCACGTACGCCCAGCAGTTGTGCGTCGCGTGACGGTGTTCCTCGCGGATGCCGTCGATGAAGGCCTTCGCCTCTTCGGGCGAACTCACGCGCGCCATCGTCACAATGAAGCGCGAACGCCGGATCGTGTCTTCGGCGCGGTGGAATTCCCCCGGGGCGAGATTCGGTACGTTGTAGACGTCGGTCATGGGTTGAAGAGCAGGAAGGGTTCGAAAAGAAGGAGCCGCCGGACGTAGGGAAGCGGGAAACGGTACCCCCGAAACGACGGCGGAGCCCGCGACCGATCGGGGTCGGAGCTCCGCTTCAAAATTGCGCGGGATTTCGACTCGGGGCCTCAGCGCGCGAGCACCACCGAGAGGATGATCCAGGTCGCGGCGGGAATCACGGGAAGGGTCGCATCCATGCGGTCGAAAAAGCCCCCGTGGCCGGGCAAGAGGTTCGAGGAATCCTTGATCCCGACGAGGCGCTTCAGCATCGACTCCCAGAGGTCGCCCGCAATCGAGAGCGCGACGAGCCCGGCGAGCACCACGACGCCCCAGATAAAGCCCAGTTCGTCGAAGAGGAAGTTCGTGAAGACGTTCTTCTGGATGCAGAACCAGTAGGTAAGGAGGAAGAAGACGATCACGATCACGTACGCGCCGAGCGCGCCTTCCCAGGTCTTCTTCGGGGAAATCGCGGGCGCCATCGGGTGCTTGCCCCAGGCGCGACCGCTGAAGTAGGCCGAAATGTCGGCGCCCCAGACAATCAAGAGAACCGAGAGCACCATCACCCAGTCGCCGATTTCATAGAGGTAAAGGAGCGACAGGTACGCGGCCGGCACGAACGTAACGGCCGACACGAGGCACGTGCGCACGCTCACCTTGAAGCCGTTCTTGCGGTGGGCGAGCTCCGTGAAGAAGATCGCAAACCATGCGAGCATCACCGCGCCGTCGATGATGAAGAGGAACCACTCCATGCGCGGCAGAGCCCCCGCCCAGTAGAGCGAAAACTGCGTGATCATTTCCACGGCCGCAACGAGGATTGCGGGCACGGGACCGAGGCCGCCCATGCGGAGCCATTCGTAGAGCGCGGCGCCGAACGCGACGGCCATGACGCCCGCAAACGCAAGCGGCCCCATCGCGATGGCAATACAAAGAACGGCGAGCAGTACGGTCGCCGTAATGACGCGAAGCATCAGCATCGAAGTTCCGACCTCAGGTTTTGGTTTTCAAAATCGAGAACGAAGCGCGCATCCCGGAGGTTTCACCCCTTCGGCGCGTATCGTCGGCTTCGATTGTACCGAAAAGGTCCGTCGCGAGGCTTAAGACCTTCGGTATAGGGGTGCGTTTCGAAAGTCGCTTCAGAGCCCGGGGAGGCTCGAAGCCGCCCGCACCTGTTCGCTCGTCATCCCGAAGCGCCGCTCGCGCCCTTGGTACCAGCGAACCGCCTCGTCGAAGGACGCCTCGTTGAAGTCGGGCCAGAGCGTTTCCGTAAAGTAGATTTCGGCGTAGGCCATCTGCCACAAGAGGAAATTCGAGACGCGCTGCTCGCCCCCGGTGCGAATGAGAAGGTCAACTTCGCCCGTTCCGGCCGTGGCAAGGTACTTTTCAAGGTTCTCGGGGCTCACTTCTTCACCGGCTTCGGCACAGCGGCGCGCCGCCTGGCATACGTCCCAGCGACCGCCGTAGTTGGCGGCGATTTGCAGAAGCATCCGCTCGCCCCCGGCCGTTCCCCGTTCGCACGCTTCGATCGCGCGCACGACCGACTCGGGAAAGGCACTCCGGTCCCCGATCACCGTAAGACGCACGCCCGCCTCGCGCAGAGGCGCTTCCCAGCGGGCCAACCCCTGAGCGAAGAGCTCCATCAGGAGACGCACTTCGGTGGCGGGCCGCTTCCAGTTTTCGCTTGAAAAGGCAAAAACCGTGAGGACCTCGACCCCGAGCTGCGCCGCACGCTCGACGAGACGGTGCAGGGCTTTCACCCCCTGACGATGCCCTTCGGCGCGCGGACGCAGGCGCGCTTTCGCCCACCGACCGTTCCCGTCCATGATGACGGCGACGTTGCGGGGAGCGCGAAGAAGGGAGTCGGCGGAATCCTGACGAACGGCAAACATGGGTGTCGGAAGCGTAAAGGGGTGAGTCGGGCCCGAAGCGGGCATCGGGTATTGTCGGGAGAGTTTATCGAAAGGACCCGCAGGAGAGGCGTTTTCGAAACAGGTCGAAACGTTTCGCGCGGCCCGAGGACTGCGGCGGCAACCGCCGGTCCGTGACGACAAACGAAAACGGGACCCCTTCTCGGAATCCCGTTCGATCGTTCGAAGGCCCGCGTGCGCACGGGGCCCTTCGGAAAAAGGAAAGCGAGGCTCGAACCGCTCGGTCGAGCCCCGAGCGGTCCTTAGACCGTCATGATTTCCTTTTCCTTGTCGGCCACGACCTTGTCGATCTCGCCGATGTAGCGGTCGGTGAGCTTCTGAATGTCGCCTTCGGCACGGCGCTGATCGTCTTCGGAGATTTCCTTGTCCTTCGTGAGACGATCGATGTGGGAATTGGCTTCGCGGCGCAGATTGCGAACGGCCACCTTGGCGTCTTCGCCGAAGCCCTTCACGACCTTCGTGAGTTCGCGGCGGCGTTCTTCCGTAAGCGGGGGCAACGGCACGCGGATGAGGTCGCCCGACGTGGCGGGATTCAAACCGAGGTCGGATTCGCGAATCGCCTTTTCAACGACCTTGATCATCGACTTTTCCCACGGCTGAACCGTGAGGGTGTGCGCGTCGCCCACGCCGATCTGAGCCACCTGGTTGATCGGGGTTTCGCAGCCGTAGTAGTCGACGCGGATGTGATCGAGAAGGCCGGGGCTCGCACGGCCCGTACGGATCTTCGTGAAGTCTTCGCGGAGGGTTTCCACGGTGCGGCCCATCTTGTGTTCGGCCTGCTTGAGGACGTCGCCAGTCATGTTGATTTCTCCCGGAGGTGTCCGAGCCCGAGGCTCATCCTCCTTGCCTTATTTTTTAGAAAAGACGCGAAGAGGTCCGCTCTTCGCGCCTGCAGAAACGGTGTTCGTTGTCCCGAGGCGGGGCGCCGCCTCGCAACGGGGCGGACGGCTTGCGCCGTCCGGGGACCCGAGCGTGGGGAATTTTATCACAGGGCCCGAAAGCGCTCGACGTACTTTCCCCGAAACGACGAAGTCCGCCCGGTCGCGTGTACCGAAAGCGGACTTCGGACGGCGTTCGATCGGGGAAGAGCCGGTCCGAGCGGACGCCCGCACGGCTCTTCGTCGACTGCCCGTCGATCAGGAGTGAACGAGCGTTCCTTCCTTTTCGCCGAGACAAATGCGGCGCAGGGCCCCCTTCTTGTTGATATTGAAGACCTTGATCGGAAGATGCTGCGAGCGGCAGAGCGCAAAGGCGGTCGCATCCATCACCTGGAGGTTCGAGTGCAGAGCCTTGTCGAAGGTGATTTCGTCGAACATCGTCGCCGTCGGATCCTTCTTCGGATCGGCCGTGTAGATGCCGTCGACCTTGGTGGCCTTCAGCACCACTTCCGCACCGATTTCGGCGCCGCGAAGGGCCGCCGTCGTGTCGGTCGTCATGAAGGGGTTCCCGGTACCCGCAGCGAAGATCACGACACGGCCGAGGCGCAGATGACGCAGGGCTTTGCCGCGAATGTAGGGTTCGGCCACCTGTTCGATGTGCAGGGCCGACTGCACGCGGGCTTCGACGCCGTTGTTGCGGAAGCAGTCGCCGAGCGCCATGGCGTTCATCACCGTGGCGAGCATCCCCATGTAGTCGCCCGTCGCACGGTCCATGCCGGTCGCACCGAGCGCGACGCCGCGGAAGATGTTGCCGCCGCCGACGACGATGCCCACTTCAACGCCGAGTTCGACGACGCTGCGCACTTCTTCGACCATGCTCTGGAGAACCGAGCGGTTGATCCCGAAGGCGTCGTCGCCCATGAGGGCTTCGCCCGAAAGCTTCAAAAGGATACGCTTGTAGACCGGCTGGGGATTCTCGTGTTCGGACATCGCTGGAGCTCCGTAAGCTGTGAGAGTTTCGGGAAAGTAGGGCACCCGCGGCGCCCCTATTTCAAAATTTTTCGAATTATAAGCACCTTTTGATCGACTAGGTACTTTATCGCAGGTTGGAATTTGTTCGAATATCCGTCAACCCGACTGAAAGACGGCAACGGATCGTACGGACGAAAAAACGCCCCGACGCTTGCGAGGCGTACGGGGCGCTTTTTGTCGGGACGGGAAGTCGCCGATCGCCGCGGGTCGATTCAACCCGCGGGACGATCAACGCATTCCGCAAGTCCCGACGCGGGGCTCAAACGAATCAGCCCTGCTTGGCAGCGGCAACCTGCGCGGCGACTTCGGCGGCGAAGTCGTCGGCACGCTTTTCAATGCCTTCCCCCACGACGTAGAGGGTGTAACCGTTGATCTGGCCGCCGGCGGCCTTGACCACTTCGCCGACCGACTTCTTGTCGTCCTTGACGAACGGCTGGTTGACGAGCGTGACTTCCTTGAGGAACTTCTTCACGGTACCTTCGGCGATGCGTTCGAGCATGGCTTCGGGCTTGCCGGCTTCGCGAGCCTTTTCGATGGCGATGCGGCGTTCGGATTCGATCGCGGCGGCGTCGACGCCGGATTCGTCGAGAGCCTTCGGCTTCGAGGCGGCAATGTGCATGGCGACGTCGTGAGCGACTTCGGCCGGACCCGTGAAGTCGACGATGACGCCGATCTTCGAGCCGTGGACGTAGGAGGAGAGTTCACCCTTGGCTTCGATGCGTTCGAAGCGGCGGAACGTCATGTTTTCGCCGATCTTGCCCACGAGCGCCGTACGGACGGCTTCGAGGGTCTTGTCGCCGAGAGCGAGTTCGCCGAGAGCGGCGATGTCGGCGGGGTTGTGCTCGGCCACGAGACGCACGGCGTCCTTGGCCATCTGCATGAACTCGTCGTTCTTCGCCACGAAGTCGGTTTCGGAGTTGACTTCGAGGATGGCGCCGACCTTACGGTCGTCGGAAATGTAGACGGCGACGACGCCTTCGGCGGTAACGCGGCTCGCGGCCTTGGAGGCCTTGTTGCCGAGCTTGACGCGAAGGATTTCTTCAGCCTTGGCCATGTCGCCGTCGGCTTCCGTCAGGGCCTTCTTGCATTCCATCATCGGCGCGTCGGTCTTGAGACGCAGTTCCTTGACCATCGCGGCGGAAATAGCAGCCATGTTCAATCTCCAATTGAATTCGGTTGTGGTATGGATGTATCGAAAAGGGGGGCTCGACGAGCCCCCCTTTTCATGAAGCGGTACACGGAGGTGCCCTCGTCGCGCGCCATTATAGACGGTGACGACGGGGGCGCCCGCAGCGCTCGAACGAAAATCAGGCTTCGGTCGTCGTTTCTTCGCCTTCGGAGACTTCGACGAAGTCTTCGTTGGCGGCTTCAACGATTTCCTGGGCGCTGTCGTTGCGGCCGGCGATGATCGCGTCGGCGATGCCCGCGGCGTAAATGGCGACGGCCTTCGAGGAGTCGTCGTTGCCCGGGATCACGTAGTCGATGCCGTCGGGGGAGTGGTTCGTGTCGACCACGCCGATGACGGGGATGCCAAGCTTGTTGGCTTCCTGAACGGCGATCTTGTGGTAGCCGACGTCAACGATGAAGAGGGCGTCGGGCAGAGCCGTCATTTCCTTGATGCCGCCGATCGACTTATTGAGCTTTTCGACGTTGCGCTGGAAATCGAGCGCTTCCTTCTTCGTGAGAGCGGCAGCCGTGCCGTCGGCGAGCTGCTGTTCCATATCCTTCAGACGCTTGATCGTGCCGCGCACCGTCTTGAAGTTGGTGAGCGTGCCGCCGAGCCAGCGCTGGTCGACCCAGCAGCAGCCGGCGCGCTGGGCTTCGGCCGCGATGATTTCACGGCCGCCGCGCTTGGCGTCGACGAAAAGGATCTTACCGCCCTGGCTCGAGAGCTGACGAGCAAACTTGCAGGCTTCGTCGAACTTGGCGACCGTCTTTTCGAGGTTGATGATATGGATCTTGTTGCGGGCACCGAAGATGTACTGGGCCATCTTCGGGTTCCAGAAACGGGTCTGATGGCCGAAGTGGCAGCCCGCTTCGAGCATTTCGCGCATGCTGATCATTTTGAGTAGCTCCAAGGTTAGAGTCTGACACGCTCCGCAGAGAACCCCCGCTTCAGGGGCACCTCGGGGGCGGAACGTGCGCACGGTTGTACCCGGGCCGACCAAGGCGACCGGGCGTTGAAACCGAAAAAACGTTTCGGAAGAAACGCCTTCGGTAGGAAAGCCGCGATTTTACGCGACCGCCCGCGGGCTTTCAAGCGTCTTCGCGCATTTTCTTCGGGTTTTCGTTGCTGTTTCCTGCGAACCCCGTTCCGATCGGCTCGAGCGCCCCCGCAACTTCGTTAAAATACAGGCACTTCTTTTCCGGCGCCCGGGATGAATCCGCGCGCCGGCCGCATTTGTTTTGGGACGCTTCTCTATGGCCATTACCATCAAAACTCCCGAAGACATCGCGGGCCTTCGCATCGCGGGGCGCCTGGCTTCGGAACTTCTCGACTACCTCACCCCCTTCGTGAAGCCCGGCGTCACGACGAAGGAACTCGACGAACTCGCCTACGACTACACGGTGAACGTGCAGAAGTGCATTCCCGCCTGCCTCGGCTACCAGCCCGAAGGGATGACCCCGTACCCCGCCACGACCTGCATTTCCATCAATCACGTCGTCTGCCACGGGATCCCCGGTCCGAAGAAACTCAAGGACGGCGACATCGTCAACATCGACGTCACCTCCATCAAGGACGGCTACCACGGCGACACCTCCCGCATGTTCGTGGTCGGGAAGCCCACCATTGCGGGCGCGCGCCTTGCGAAGCTCGCCTTCGAAACGATGTGGGCCGGGATCGACGCCGTGCGCCCGGGCGGCTGTTTCAACGACATCGGTGTTGCCTGCCAGGCCTACGCCGACAAGAACGGGATCTCGGTCGTTCGCGACTACGGCGGCCACGGGATCGGCAAGGTCTTCCACGAAGAGCCCCACGTCAATCACTTCCCCGTGACGCGCCCGACGCCCGTCTTCGAACCGGGCATGGTCTTCACGGTCGAACCGATGGTGAATGCGGGCCGCTACGGCGTGACGATGCTCGGCGACGGGTGGACCGTCGTGACGCGCGACCGCTCGCTTTCCGCCCAGTGGGAACACATGGTGCTCGTCACCGAAACGGGTTACGACATCCTCACGGTGAGCCGCGGCACGCCCGAACCCCCCGCCTTCGTGAAGGGGTGGAAGAAGCCCGAAAACCTCTGACACCCTCGAGAAAGCGGGAGTCTCCGAACTGCCGCGTCCTTTTGAAAGCCGTCCGGTCCTCGTCGTCCGGGCGGCTTTTTCTTGTCGGTCGTCGTCCGTAAGGTACCCGACGGGCGGCTTCGGCTAAGATCCGACGAAGATCGGAAAAAAAGCCGACACTCTCTTGCTGCAACCTCCAATCGACACTCCTCGCCATGGACACCTTCGCCGACGACCTCACCCGCATCCTCGACGCGTTCCGTTCGGAACGCGAACGCCTCAAAACCGAGTACGAAACGCACGGCGAAGGACGCGCGTATCTGGCGGGCCACACGGCGGCGCTCGATCGGGCGCTCGTAGCATTGGCACGCGCAGCCGGCCTTCCCGAGCAGGATCTGACGCTTGTTGCCGTCGGCGGCTACGGACGCGGGGAGCTCTTTCCCTATTCCGACATCGACCTCTTGATCCTCACGGCGCATCCCGTCGAACTCGCGTCGCCCGAGCACGATGCGATCGCGCGCTTTACGACCGCCTTGTGGGAGTTCGGCCTCTCGGTGGGGGCTTCGGTACGAAGCCGAGAGGAGTTCGCCCGAGCAGGAGCCGCGGACGTGTCGGTCGCGACCACGTATCTGGAGCACCGCGTGCTCTGCGGGGACG
>ENA-OWPP01001077-OWPP01001077.1-human-gut-metagenome-genome-assembly--contig:-NODE-1077-length-26084-cov-8.980022_pt1 | contig 26084 bp, 20 predicted proteins | sample MGYA00248265_ERZ651848 | MGnify/ENA primary metagenome ERZ651848 (study PRJEB26924, sample SAMEA4378233) | human gut metagenome | biome: human gut; feature: human-associated habitat; material: faeces...
TTCCTATCATTATTAACAACTACAACCGTTTGGAAATGCTAACAAAGTTAACCCATGGTTTAGAAAATAAAGGATACCACAATCTATATATCATCGATAACCAATCAACATATCCCCCACTATTAGAATACTATACAAAAATACCATACCCTGTATATATGCTAAATAAAAATGTCGGGCATCTGGCATTATGGAAAACTGGCATATTCAAGCAGTTCAAAGATTCTTATTATGCATACACCGATTCGGATCTGGAAATCCTTCCTGATTGTCCTGACGATTTTATTGAGAAATTCATTTTATTACTACAAAAATATCCAAAAGCGTTAAAAGTTGGATTTTCAATATGCATAAACGATTTACCTGACCATTATAAATTAAAAGAGAAAGTTATAGAATGGGAAAGCATTTTCTGGAAAGAAGAGATAGAACCTAATATTTTCAAAGCATTAATAGATACGACCTTTGCCGTATATAAGCCCTATTTTGTCGGAGAACCTATCGACCCTGATTGTTTCTGTATTCGAACCGGCTTTCCTTATTCCGTGAGACACTTACCTTGGTATATTAACAACGACAACATGTCCAAAGAGGAGCTATATTATTTGGGACATATTAAAACATTGACTCACTGGTCCAAACAAAATAAAGTTAAAACAGATTAGACTTACGATATATTGCGTATCTTTAGTACCATGAATTGTAACAAGCATAAAGATAAGCCCAAAAGTTTCCGTGCATTGTCTGAAATATATTATTCTGTGTCTGGACCTTGAGACTATAATTATCAAAAGGAGTACTATATGAAATTAAATAAAAAATATAAGGATAGATTGTTCTGTCTTTTATTTGGAAATGAAGAATACAAGGAGAACATACTATCTTTGTATAACGCTTTATGTAATACAGCGCATACGGATGTAAATGATATCAAGCTTTACACAATCGATAACGTGATTTATATCGAGATGAAAAATGATGTATCGATTCTTCTGGATAGTTATTTACATCTATGGGAGCAGCAAAGCTCCTACAATCCAAACATGCCGCTTCGTGGCTTGATGTACTTTAGCAAAATGTATGACCGCTATATTGTCGAGCATTCCTACAATATCTATGGTTCGACGCTGGTAAAGCTTCCAACACCGAGATATACGGTGTTGTACAATGGTACATCGAAGCAGCCGGCATTTATGAAGCTTAAGCTGTCAGATGCGTTTATCCATGAGGATACAAGCGGAGATTTTGAGTGGACTGCCAACATGGTAAATATTAATCATGGCATGAATGATGAGCTTTTAAACAATTGCAGACCATTGCAGGAATATATGCTGCTTATTGAGGAGATACGTAAGAACCGGTCTAATGGCATGGAAGTGGAGCAGGCAGTTGATAAAGCTGTAACTTATTGCATAAACAATAACATTTTAAGTGAGTTTCTCACTAAGCACAGAGCAGAGGTGATAGATGTGTGTATAACAGAGTATGATGAACAGGCATTTGTTAACGGAATTAGAGAAGAAGGTAGGCAAGAGGGCAGAGAAGAAGGCAGAGCCTTGACACTGTTTTCATTGGTTAATAGTGGTAACCTAAAGCCTGATATTGCCGCAAAGGAGCTTGGAATCAGCATTCATGAATTTGAGATTGCAATGAAAAAGGCTGGAATGAACCAGCCTGTATCAAAATAGTTCAAATAAACGGTTTAGTTTATCAGTTTTATTTATTTTTCCGGTTTCTGATATGCACCTCAGGTATGGCAACATTGTCATAGCTGATAGGTGCATTTTCTTTATCGGTATCCTCGTGGCTTTCGGTGCTTTTTACGTGCACCTCAGGTATTGCTACGTTGTCAAAAGTTAAATCGTAATTATGTTTTTCTTTTTCTTCTCTGTTTTTAAATATTTTTCTCAATTTTTCAAACATATTTTTCTCCGGTTGTTTTACAGTAGGTTTATAAAGAATGTGATTACAAGGCTGTTCAAAAAGTCAGCAAACAGGCTTCCTACGAGCGGTATGAGCAGATATGCTTTAATGGATGGCACGTATTGATCGCAGACAGCCTGCATATTTGCCATGGCATTTGGGGTGGCTCCGGTTCCGAAACCGCAGGTGCCCGATACAAGTATGGCTGCATCGTAGTCGCGTCCCATGATGTTGAACTCGATAACATACGTGAATATGATTATGAGAAGCACCTGTGCTGCAAGCAGTATGACGAGCGGGAGAGCGAGTGATGCAAGCTCCCAGAGCCTTAGTGTGATCATTGCCATGCCCAGGAAGAGAGAGAGGCTTATACCTCCCAGGTCATTTATCTCTCCCATATGGATGGTGGCGATTCCTGTGTACTCACATATGTTTCGCATGAGTGCGGCTGCGAGCATCGCTCCTATATATATCGGGAAGGTGAGCCCTGTCTTTGTGAGTAGCATTGTAAAGATGGTTCCGACACCTATTGCCAGGATGAGCTGGAATACAGCATCAGCATACATATTTGTGTGGCGCTCATGCTTCTTCTCATCCTCCACCAGCAGGCTGTCGTCCTCGTTTGCTGCTGTATTAAGCAGGTTATGCTTTTCAATCAGTCTTTTTCCAAGAGGTCCGCCTATCAGGCTTCCAAAGATGAGGCCAAAGGTAGCTGCTGCTGTACAGATTGTTGTGGCGCCCTTTATGTTCAAGTCCTCAAGCACCGGCCCAAAGGCCCCTGCGGTGCCGTGTCCGCCTACCATAGGAATAGAGCCGGTGCACATGCCGATTAGTGGATTTAAGTTTAAGAGCTTTGCAAGCCCCACGGCGGTTAGGTTTTGCAATATGATAAGAGTGATAACAAGTCCCAAAAATACGATGAGCGATTTGCCTCCGCTTTTTAATACCTTGAGATTTGCCTGGAAGCCTACAGATGTAAAGAAGAATACCATGCAGACCTCGCGCAGTGTGTCATCAAAGGAAAATTCTGCGATTCCTGTGACATAGCATATGCATGTCATGATGGCGAAAATCAGTCCGCCTATGACAGGTGCCGGAATACAGAATTTCTGAAGAAAATATATTTTCTTTTTTAAATAGTTTCCCAGTAGTAGTACAAGCACGGCAGCGGCCAGTGTCTGGTACATGTCAAGTTGTATTTTCATGTGTTACCTTTCAATTTTAATTGATTATATTCTTGTTATTTTCTTCTTGAATTTTGAATATTATATATTGGAATAAAAATTAATTCGCAAATTAATTTGTGCTATATCCACAGGCTTCATAATATCTTTTCGCTCCATTGTGAAATGGAATAGGTATATCGCCTGTTGCAAAGTCATACGTCAGCTCGAGCTTAAGAGAGTTGGAGTAGGAGAGCTCCTTTTCCTTTTCAAACAGGAGTGAGGTAAGCTGCTCAATTGTATCCTCAGATACATTAGCCTTTGTGATTAGCACGGATTTTACACCTATAGTGCTTATATCTGCGGCCTGGCCTGTGTATGTGCCGGCAGGTATGACCTCGCTTGTGTAGGCCGAGCTGCTTTCAAGCATCTTGCTTATCACCGTGTCTGTCAGCGGGATAAGCCTTATGTCACATTCCTTTGAGATCTCATCTATAACAGTGGTGGTGAGTCCTGCAGTGCAGAAGAGGGCATCTATATCACCGGCTTTTAGCTCTTTTGTGGCCTCGATATAGTCCAGGTTTTTGGTGGCAACAAGGGATGATGGCATACCGGCGAACTCAAGAATCTGTGTGGCGTTTCGCTCGGTACCGGATTCCTTAGCTCCGATGCTTACAGTGTGTCCTGACAGGTCGTCAAGAGTCTGTATGTCTGAATCAGCGCGGACCACAAGCTGACAGGTCTCGGTGTAAAGCCCTGCTATAGCCCTTAAATCTTCATTTGTCTTGTAGGCGTCGGCTATCAGGTCGGCCTGTGCGATGCCTATCTCTATATAGTCATCGGATAAAAGCCTTATATTGGCATTAGAGCCTGCTGTGGTACGGACCTTGCAGGTAAAGTCATAGCCCTGTTCATTGGCAAGCTCCGTAAATGTATTTGCAAATGAATAGTACATTCCACCAACATCGGCTGCTCCAAAGCGTATTGTGCTACCGGAGTTGGTGCAGCCTGTCAGTGCGAAGAGTACTATGCAAAGCATGATACTGATTTTTTTCTTCATGTTTTGTCTTTGTCCTTTCACTTTTTCATAATTGCTATGAGTATTTTACAAAAAATTTTCTAATATGAAAAGATTTAATTTAAATTTTTCTTAAATTCCATGGACTTGTGATTGGAAAAATAATATAATAAATTGGTTGTAGAAAATATTTTAAAGGAAGGAAATTTATTTATGGAAATCTTTGACATTATCAAGTCTGTTATATTTGGAATTGTGGAGGGCATTACAGAGTGGCTGCCTATCAGCAGCACCGGCCACATGATTCTTCTGAATGAGATTTTACCACTTAAAATAGGAAAGAACCCGGACGATTTTTACAGTATGTTTGAGGTTGTTATCCAGCTTGGAGCCATTATGGCGGTTGTTGTTTTGTTCTGGAGCCAGATCTGGCCATTCGGCAGGAAGGATAACAAAGCTCCTCTTGCAAAGACCGGCATCGGTGCATGGATCAAGACTGATATCTTTGTGCTGTGGTTCCACATTCTTGTTTCAACTATTCCGGCAGCTGTTATAGGAATACTTTTTGATGATGTATTCGAGAGACTGTTTTACAATTTCCAGACAGTAGCTATCATGCTTATACTCTTTGGTATCGCTTTTATCGTGATTGAGACCAGACATAATGGCAAGTCTGCTAAGATTAATTCACTTGTCGACATCAGCTACACGACAGCGCTTATGATTGGATTTTTCCAGCTTATTGCAGCTGTTTTTCCGGGTACATCACGTTCAGGCGCTACCATTGTCGGAGCTCTCTTAATTGGTGTTTCAAGGACTGTTGCCGCTGAGTATACATTTTTCCTTGCGATTCCGGTTATGTTTGGTGCGAGTCTTCTGAAGCTTGTTAAATTTGGATTTCATTTTACAGGGGAAGAGGCTGCTATTCTGATTATCGGCATGATTGTGGCATTTGTTGTTTCACTTATTGTTATCAAATTCCTGATGGGCTACATAAAGAAGCATAACTTTATTGTGTTTGGATGGTACCGTATAGTTCTTGGTGCGATTGTGCTGCTTTGTGGTATCGCAGGGCTTCTCTAAATACATTTTGACGCAATTTTGCAGGAAGAGGGTTTAAGACATGCATGATGAATTGACAGCAAATGATATAAAGAAAATGGAGGACGAGATAGAGTACAGAAAGCTCGTTGTCAGAAAGAAGGCTCTTGATGATGTAAAGGTGGCAAGAGCCCAGGGTGACCTGAGCGAGAACTTCGAGTACAAGGCCGCCAAGCAGTTTAAGAACCAGAACGAGAGCCGTATCAGATACCTTGAGAAGATGATTAAGACGGCCGTTGTCATATCCGATGAGTCAAAGGATGATGAGGTGGGTATGTTCAATACGGTCGATGTGTATTTCGAGGATGATGATGAGACTGAGACATACAAGATTGTCACAACAGTCAGGGGCAATTCCTTAAAGAATCTGATAAGCAAGGAGTCACCGCTTGGTGCAGCTATATTCGGACACAAGGTGGGTGACAGGTGTGAGGTAAAGGTAAATGATGACTACTCATACTTTGTTAAGATAATGAAGATAGAAAATACTGTCGACGACGGCAGTGATGATTTGCGTAAATTTTAATCTGGAATTAATTTTTGCGTTTTATTGGGAATTCAACAGTTTTATGTGTTTATGACTATATAATAATGTTTAATGTCAGAAATAGGGAGATTTATATGATTAAGTTAAAAACTTTTGGCGGCTTTATGGCAGGTAATGACATAACCTCTGTCCAGGAAGGGACATGGCGGTCTGAGAAGCTTGAAAAGCTGTTTGTATATCTGGCGATGAACAGAAACAGAGGGGTCTGTATAGAAGATATTTCAGAGGCTATATGGCAGCTTGACGAGGATACCGATAATCCGGTAGGAGCCCTTAAAAATCTGGCATACAGGCTCAGGAAGGCTCTAAGAGATGCTTCCTTTGACGAGGAGTGCATAGTCTCTGTAAGGGGCGGCTTGTACAAATGGAACGACGAAGTGGAAGTAACCGTTGATGTTGAAGAGTTTGACGGATATATAAATGAGGCAGAGCTGGCTTTTTGCAGGAGCAAGGAGACTGCTATTGAAAGCTATGAGAAGGCCATAGCCCTTTACAATGGTGATTTTCTGCCTCATAGGACAGATACACACTGGTTTATGACACTCAATGCATTTTACCATTCAAGATACGTGAATACAGTAAAGGCTCTGGCAAAGCTGTATATTGATACAGGACGCTATGAGAAGCTTGAGCAGCTGTGCACCAGGGCGATTGTATATGAGCGTTCTGATGAGCAGATATACTCATATCTGATTGTGGCACGCATGCGTACCAAAAAGGTACAGATGGCTTTTGATACTTATGAGACTGCCAAGACCATTATGGACAATGAGCTTGGTGTTAGAAAGACTGTCATGCTCAACAAGGTGTATGAGGAGCTTTTATCTGTCACTAAGGGTGTTTCAAGCTACAATATAGATGAGGTGAAGGAGGATATCAACGAGGAGAGCATGGAGGGTGTTTTCATGTGCGGGTATCCTGTATTCAAGGAGATTTATCATCTGGAGGTCAGAAAGAGTGCGCGCTCTAATGTTCCGGAGAGTCTTGTTCTGATTACTGTAGCACCGATGTTTAACACCTCGTCTGATAAGGAGAATAGCCAGACAAAGGATTCTATGGTCACACTTGACAGGGCACTTAGGAAGTGCCTGCGTGTGGGGGATGTGGCGGCAAAGTACAGTGATTCACAGTACATTGTGCTTTTGTCGAAATGCTCATGCGATACCGCCTCCGATGTCATGAAGCGGATTGTCGATAGGTTCAATCATACCTGTGATACACATTGTAATATGACGATACACTTTGACATTGAGCCTGTAAGCTGCCATAGCAGTTTTGTGAGTGATAAATGATTTTTCTTGTATAGAGGTGTTTTCGTGAAGAGATTTATTAATATTATTTCAAGTGTAATTTTATTAATTCTTGTTTTAATTATCGCTGTAATATTTGCTCCTAAGCTGTTTCATATCGAGCCGATGGTAGTTGTAAGCGGCAGCATGGAGCCTTCCTACATGAAGGGCAGTCTATTGTATGTAAAGGAAGATACGGGTGGTATAAAGACCGGTGATGCCATTACCTTTTACAGACATGGCGAGCTGGTGACTCACAGGGTGGTTGAAATCAATGCAGATGAAAAGACCTACATTACAAAGGGCGATGCCAATCAGGTGAATGATGCAGAGCCGGTTGCCTGGTCTGATGTGGCCGGTGTGCCTGTGTTTGATATCCCGGTGCTCGGTTATACGGCTTCTTTTTTAGGAACCACGCAGGGGAAATTTGTATTCATTGTAATGTTAATTATTTTTACCGGTATTACGATACTGACTGATAAAAAAATGGAGAAAACAAATGGTTAAAAAAGTAATTAGATTTATAGTTCTGATAATTGGTCTGTCTCTGGTGGCTTATTCGGGGTATCATCTGTTTAAGATATTTTGGGATTATAGAACCTCGGATAAGACATATGAGAAGCTGCAGGATGAGTATGCTGTGGATGATTCAAAGAAGTCGGATGACAATGGCAGTGAAGCTGCTGATACACCGTGGTATGATGATATAGACATTGATTTTGCCGGCCTAAGGAGCGAAAACCCTGATGTGGTTGGCTGGATTTACTTTGAGAATGAGGATATCAGCTACCCTGTCATGTATTCGGGCGATAACAGCTATTACCTCAGAAAGACCTTTAATCGAGAGCATGCCACCGCAGGCTCCATCTTTCTTGAAGGCTCAAACAAGACTGATTTTGGTGACTGTCATACCATCATTTACGGACACAATATGAAGAATCTGTCCATGTTTGGAAAGCTCAAGTACTATAACCGTGATGAGAATTATTATGACAGCCATCAGTATTTCCAGATTCTTGTCGATGGCAAAAAGTATAGGTACCGGATTTTCTCGTATGAGACGGTAAGTGACGAGAGCGATGAGTATACCGTGGGCTTTGAGCCTGACGAGACGTTTGGCAAATTCGTACAGAGGATGGCCGCTTCGTCCATGAAGGATACAGGCATAGTTCCGACAAAGGATGACAAGGTTGTAACTCTTTCTACATGCTCCACAAGCGGTGAGACATACAGGTTTGTGGTACATGGCGTGAGAGTAGATGAGCATTGATGATAGAAACAGGCGTGTAAAGGTGTGCAAAATGAAAAGAGAAGATGAATTACTTAAAGAACTTACCGATATGATAAAGGAGACAAAGAAGGGACAGTTAAAATGGAAGCTGACCTGTAAGACTACAGAGTACAATGATGAGGCGGTAAAGCCGACAGTGACAGAGGATGGTATCACATGGACTGTTGATGAGTGCTACGTGTCATATGAGTGTACTTATAAAGGCAGTGATTTTGTGATGATTACATATGAGATGATTCATACTGCCGGTGATAAAAGGCAGACAACCAACCTTGTTTTCCTGCCTCCACTAGGTATCAGATACTTTGATATCAGCACTCTGCTTCCATACTCAGTGCCTGCATCCAATATTCTTACATACGAGATTCATACGCTGTGGCTTTTGCTGCTTGAGATGTATAAGAACGACAACACAAGCGTAGAGCTCGATGCAAGCGCTGGAGAGCTGATTATTGAAGAATAGAGGTATTGATATATGTATGCAGTGATTACAGGAGCAAGCTCAGGAATAGGTGAGCAGTTTGCAAAAAGACTTGCGAAAGAAGGCTATGACCTGATTCTTGTTGCCAGAAGGAGAGAGCGGCTTACAGCTCTTTCTGATAAGCTTAAAGCTACACATAAGGGGCTTTTGTGTGATATATTTACCGCGGATCTGATGCAGCTTGATGAGTGTCAGAGGCTTTCGGACTATCTCGAGGAAAAAGACGTAGAAATATTTATAAACAACGCAGGCTACGGTGACTGCGGTTTATTTGAGGAGACTGATATAGCTAAGGAAATGGGCATGATAGATGTCAATGTGCGTGCTGTGCATTTCCTGACGAAAAAGCTTTTAAGGCAGATGAGGGTAAAGGACAGAGGCTTTATCTTAAATGTGGCAAGCTCTGCAGGTCTTATTCCTGCCGGTCCGTACATGGCTGCCTATTATGCCTCTAAGGCATATGTTGCGAGCCTTTCAAGGGCCGTTGCATGTGAGCTTCGACAGAGCCACAGCCATGTGTATGTGGGGTGTCTGTGTCCGGGACCGGTTGATACAGAGTTCAATGATGTGGCGAATGTGCGATTTGCGCTGAAGGGGATTTCAGCTGAGTACTGCGCCAATTATGCCATAGACCGGATGATGAAGCACAAAACGGTCATAGTGCCTACTCTCAGGATGAAGCTTGCTACAACCTGTGGCAGATTTATCCCACAGTCACTGTACATTAAGCTTGTTTCACATCAGCAAAAGAAAAAATGGCACATTGACTAAAAAGTCTTTGAAAATTGGTTGAATTGCCCTATTTACAGTTATTGTAAATTTTATTATAATGTATACGAAAATAAACGAAAAGGATAGTATTATGAAATTAGGAGCGATTTATTCAAAGGAAAAGACAACATTTACACTGTTTTCGCCTATTGCGGACAGTGTTTTTGTTATTTTTTATGATAAAGGAAATGATTCGGCCGAGACAGGCAGGCTTGAGATGATGCGCACAGACGGAGAGCTTTGCGGCATTTTTTCTGCTACGGCAGAGGGTGATCTGGATGGTGTTTATTATACATATGAGGTTCACACCTCAGATGGCACATTCAGCTCGCATGATCCGTATGCAAGAGCCTGCGGTGTAAATGGGCACAGGTCTATGGTTATTGACCTTTCTAAGACTGATCCGGATGGATTTGCAGATGAGGACAGGCCAAAGCTTGCTGATCCTATGAGTATGGTTATCACCGAGGTGTCTGTCGCGGATGTGTCAGCCGGTGCATCTGCTCATTCCAGGTATCCGGGTAAGTTTAAGGCATTTACTGAGGATAAAACTCTTTCGTATTTCAAGGATATGGGAGTGACACATCTGCAGCTTATGCCGTCGTATGATTTTGCCAGTATTGATGAGGGCGATTCCTTAAAGGAGCAGTATAACTGGGGCTATGATCCGTACAATTACAATGTGCCGGAGGGCTCTTACTCGACAGATCCGTTTAATGGAGCCGTGAGAGTGAGAGAGTACAAGGAGATGGTACACTCGATTCATGAGGCGGGTCTTGGTGTAATCATGGATGTGGTTTACAATCATACCTTCAATGTTCATGACAGCTGTTTTTACAAGACTGCCGGCAATTATTTCTACCGCATGCTGGATGATACAAATTACTCCGATGCATCAGCCTGTGGCAATGAAATAGCATCAGAGAAGCCTATGGTCAGAAAATATATCATTGATTCGCTGTGTTACTGGGCGAGCGAGTATCACATAGATGGCTTCAGGTTTGATCTGATGGGAGTACTTGATATCGAGACCTTGAATGAAGCCAGAAAAGCTCTCTTAAAAATAAATCCTGATATAATAATGTATGGAGAGGGCTGGACAGGTGGAGAAAGTGTTCTGCCTGAATCAGAGCGCGGCATGAAAATAAATGCCCCAAAGATACCGGGCATCGGCATGTTTTCGGATGATATACGTGATGTGGTAAAGGGACATGTATTCTATATGGATGAGCTGGGCTTTGTCAACGGAGCTACAGACAGAGGCGAAGAGCTAAAGAAGGCTGTGACCTGTGCAGAGTGGGCCAAATCACCTATGCAGTCCATAAACTATCTGTCATGTCATGACAACTATACTCTCTGGGACAGGTTTATTATATCCAATTCACATGAGAGCGAAGATATGCGCATCCGCATGAATAAGCTTGCAGCATCCATTCTTTTCACAGCACAAGGGATTCCGTTTTTCCTGCATGGAGAGGAGTTTGCGAGAACAAAGATTAGTGAAGCTGATGGTGCTCCTGTAGAGAACAGCTATTGTAGTCCGCTTTCTGTCAATGCAATAGATTATGACAGGGCAGAGCAGTTTGTAGAGCTTAAAGCCTACTATAAGGGGCTTATAGCACTAAGAAGGGCTCATAAAGCATTTTGCCTTGACACAATAGATGAGATTAAGAAATCCGTTCATTTCATGGATGATATGCCTGATGGGGTGGTTGCGTATACTATTGATACTGATGCAGAGAAGGTGTTCGTGGCTTACAATGCCGGCAAAAATAAAATCACAATTAAACTAGCAGATACTTTATGGGAGGTTCTCGCAGATGAAGCTTCTGCGGGAGATAAAGCTCTTTACACAATAAAAGACCAGGCAGTAATACCCGGGGTATCATGCCTGGTTGCAGTGTGCAAATGCTAGTGAGTTGATTTATTGATGTAGCTTGTCTTGTATTTTGAATATACTATTTTCTGGCTGCGATACAGGCCAAAGTATCCTGACAGCATATAGCTGAATGGGATTGCCAAAAGAAAGTACGGCATGCCGTCGTAGCCAAACAGCTCAAAGCTGATGAGCAGCGATGTAATCGGACAGTTGGTGACACCACAGAACAGCGATGTCATGCCGACAGCTGCACACAGCGATGGCTCAAAGCCTGTCAGATTGCCGAACAGGCATCCAAAGGTTGCTCCTATGAAAAAGGATGGTACAATCTCGCCGCCCTTATAGCCTGCACCGAGGGTTAGTGCGGTGAAGATGATTTTTAGCAGGAATGCTTCAGGTCTGACAGAGCCGTCTATACTGTTTTGGATGACACTCATTCCGGTGCCGTTGTAGGTCTGGCTTCCGACAAGCATTGTTGCTATTATTACAAGACAGCCGCCGACGAATACTCTTGTATACTTGTTTGGCAGATATTTTTTGTATAGTGCCTCACCTGAGTGGAGAGCCACACAAAAGAGTATGCTCACGAGTGCACACAGTATTGCAAGCACAGAGATTTTTACTGAGTTTAAAATAGTAAAGTCCGGTATGTTTTCGATAGCAAAAAATTCATTTGTAACATTGAAGTATGATGCGATACCGTGAGCGATGAGGGAGCTTATCACACATGGAACGAGTGCTATATAATACATGACACCGACGCTTATCATCTCCATGGAGAAAATAGCGGCTGCCATCGGAGTGCCAAACAGTGCACTGAATGCAGCACTCATACCACACATAATCATGACATGCTTGTCCTTTTCATCAAATCTGAATACCCTGCCTATAGAGCTTCCGATGCTGCCTCCCATTTGCAGAGCGGCACCCTCACGGCCGGCAGAGCCACCGAACAGATGAGTGATAAGCGTGGATACAAATATAAGCGGAGCCATTCTAAAGGGCACCTTGTCGCCTGAATGTATAGCTGATATTACCAGATTGGTTCCGGTATCGTTATCGTCCTTGCACAGATGATAGAGACCTACAATGACAAGTCCGCCGATTGGAAGGAAATAAATGAGCCATGGGTATTTCATCCTGAAATCGGTTACGACCGACAGTGCAAAATAAAATGCGGTGCCGCAGCTTCCTGCGACAATGCCGACAACGATAGAAAAGATTACCCATTTAATGGATGTTATAAGGCGTTTTGTATTATGCTTTACCTTATGCACAATTAATTGCCTGGTTGTTTCATTCATTATGTTACACCTCTTTTAAACTTTTTATTAATTTGATATTAACATTAACTAATTTAATTTACAAGTTGCACTTTATGATGTTATAATAACTAAACAAAGCGAAAATATCATATGATTTCATATGTATATTATATATTATTTTAAAATACAGGCTCACGCAGCCAAACAATGAGTATACAACAAAAGGGAGGAAAAATAACATGAGAACTAGCGGTGTATTAATGCCAATCTCATCACTGCCATCACCGTATGGTATCGGAACAATGGGAAAGGAGGCCAGACGTTTTGTCGATTTCCTTGAGAAGGGAGGCCAGACATACTGGCAGATTCTTCCAATCTGTCCTACCAGCTATGGAGATTCGCCATACCAGTCATTTTCAAGCTTTGCAGGCAATCCTTATTTTATCGACCTGGAGCTTTTATGCAAGGACAAGCTTCTGACAAAGAAGGAGTGCGAGTCATATAAGTGGGGTAAAAAGCCACAGTATGTAGATTATGGCATCATGTATGTCAACAGATATGCTCTTTTAAGAAAGGCATATGAGCGTTTTTCAAAGAAGATACCTGCTGATTATGAAGCATTCTGCAGTAAAGAGGCAGAGTGGCTTGATGAGTACACACTCTTTATGGCATTAAAGGATGCCAATGGCGGAGTGGCATGGAGCGAGTGGGATGATGCTCTCAAGTTGAGAAAACCTGAGGCTATGGAAGAAGCAAAGGAGAAGTATGCTGATGATATTGCCTTCTACAAGATGCTCCAGTATCTCTTCTTCAAGCAGTGGACTGCTTTAAAGGCATATGCCAATGAGAAGGGGATAAGAATTATCGGAGATGTACCTATTTATGTTGCAATGGATTCGGCAGATGTATGGGCTAATCCTACACAGTTCTATCTCGATAAGGACTTAAATCCAATCGAGGTGGCAGGATGTCCTCCTGATGCCTTCTCAGCTGACGGACAGCTCTGGGGCAATCCTCTTTTTAGATGGGATGTTATGAAGAAGGACGACTACAGCTGGTGGACAAAGCGTATCAGTGCTATGGCAAAGCTTTATGATATCGTTCGAATCGATCATTTCAGAGGCTTTGATTCATTCTATGCTATTCCTGCAAAGGATGATACAGCAAAGAACGGTGTATGGAAAGATGGACCTGGCATGGATTTATTCAACGTGCTTGAGAAGAAACTTGGTAAGCTTCCTATCATCGTGGAGGACCTCGGCTTCCTCACACCTTCCGTAAAGAAGCTTTTAAAGGATTCAGGCTTCCCTGGCATGAAGGTTATCCAGTTTGCCTTCGATTCAAGAGAAGATAGCGATTATCTGCCACATAACTATCCGCAGCACTGTGTTGTATACACAGGTACCCATGACAATGACACAGTTATGGGCTGGATGAAGACAGCTCCAAAGAATAGCGTAAGGTTTGCAAAGGATTACTTAAACCTCACAAAGGAGGAGGGCTACAACTGGGGCATGATGCGTGCGGCATGGTCATCAGTTGCCGATATGGCTATTGTTCCTATGCAGGATCTGCTTGGACTTGATTCAAAGGCCCGTATCAACATTCCTTCAACTACCGGTGGCAACTGGCAGTGGAGAGCTACTCCTGAGCAGATAGACAATAAGCTGGCAAAGAAGCTTCACAAGTGTATGCAGATGTACGCACGTCTGCGCGAGGAGCCTGAGGAGAAGGAAGCTGCTGATGCTTCTGCGGACAAGGCTTCTACATGCAAAGCAGGCGGATGTAAGAAAAAGGCTGCTAAGTAGTTTGGTTTAAAATACTATATATTATTACAAAAGACCACAGGTTATCTGTTTTGAAGCCTGTGGCCTTTTTATGTGTAATAATTCAAAGAGCAGGTGAATACACTTTGATTATAGAATAAAGTGTATGGAGGAAGCTTTTATGGGCAGTAATATGGACAGTAAAGAGTTTGATTTATATAAAGATATCAGATGCCGCACAAACGGTGAGATTTACATAGGTGTCGTCGGCCCTGTGCGCACAGGTAAGTCCACATTTATAAAGCATTTCATGGAGCTTTGTGTAATCCCGAAGATGGACAATGAATATGCCAAAAAGCGCGCGGTCGATGAACTGCCGCAATCAGGCAAAGGAAAGACTATTATGACGACTGAGCCGAAATTTATCCCACAGGATGCGGTTACTATCAGTCTGGATGATGGCAGTGCTGTGAAGGTGCGGCTTGTGGACTGCGTAGGCTTTACGGTGGGGGATGCTGTCGGCTATCTCGAAGAGGACGGCGAGAGGATGGTCAAAACACCCTGGTTCGACGAGGATATACCTTTTGAGGAGGCAGCAGTTGTCGGGACAAAAAAAGTGATAGAGGAGCATTCAACGGTGGCGGTGCTTGTAACCACGGACGGCAGCATAGGTGATATAGAAAGACAGAGCTATGAGGCAGCAGAAAGAGAAACCGTCATGCAGCTTGAGACTTCAGGAAAACCATTTGTAATTGTGCTAAATACTACAAAGCCTTTTGCGGCAGAAACGAGACTGTTATGCGAGTCGCTTAGCAGAGAGTATAAAGCGGCCGCCATTCCTATAGACTGTGAAAAGCTTTGCATGGGACAGATTACAGATATCATGGAAAAGCTGTTGTACGAATTTGCAGTCACGAGAGTGGACTATGATATACCGAAATGGGTGCAGCTTCTGCCTTACGATAATTATGTAAAGCAGGCCGTAATTACATATGCAAAGACTTTTCTTGCAAGGGCTTCAAAGCTGAAGGATGTCGCACTGATGAGCACTGATATGCCTGAATCGGATGGGGATATATTAAAAGCGGTATCTCTTGCCGGGATGGGGCTGGCTGATGGTGTGATAAAGGTCAAAATCGAGATTGCAGAGAAGTACTACTACGAGAATATTTCCGCGCTGTGCGGTGTGACTGTTTCCGGGGAAAAGGAGCTGATTTCCCTGATTCTTTCACTCACTGAGGAAAAGAATGAATACGAAAAGATTAAGGATGCTTTTTCATCGGTGCAGCAGAAGGGGTATGGTGTTGTGATGCCACAGCTTTCGGATATCAGAATGGAGGAGCCGGTGCTTATAGCCCATGGAAACAAATTTGGCGTAAAAATGAAGGCTATTTCACCGTCAATACATATGATAAGGGCTAATATCGAGACCGAGATAGCGCCGATAGTCGGAAGCAGGGAACAGGCAGAGGATCTGATAGATTACATAAAAAATGGTGAAAACAGTGACAGTGGAGTCTGGAAGACCAATATTTTTGGAAAGTCTGTCGGTGAGCTTATGGAGGACGGAATTAGAAGCAAAATAATGCAGATGGATGATGAGTGCCAGATAAAGCTTCAGGAAACCATGCAAAAGATTGTGAATGACTCAAATGGCGGCATGATTTGTATAATTATATAATGATATGAGGGTCAAAAGGTATTTTGACCCTTTAATCATATAATTATTGATTGGTAATTAGAGTTTAATTACTATATTAAACGAAATATAAGTTGACTATATTGCATAAAGATAGCATAATGATACATAAAGACTGATTTCTTTGCGGAAAGAGAGAGAAAAAGCGAAAGAGAGTAGGTTACATGCAGATAATTTTTATACATCACAGTTGTTTTCTTGTGGAACTGGATGACAAGGTGCTTATATTTGATTATTTTGATGGAGACAAGGTGGAGGGTATGCATTTTACCGGAAAGCTGCCATCTTATGAGCCGGATACAAAAATCTATATGTTTGCAAGTCACAGCCACAAGGATCATTATGATATGGATATTTTGCGTCTGGCTGATAAATATCCGAATATACATTATATTTTTTCAAAGGATATCCGTATCAGTCCGCATTTTCTGTCAAAGCATGGCATTGATCCCGCTGTCAGGGACAGGGTGACATTTGTTTCACCTGACAATACATATCATGTGGATGATCTGGATATAATGACACTTAGATCCACCGATGCCGGGGTGGCATTTTATGTTGCCTCAAACGGTGTGAGTCTGTTTCATGCCGGTGATTTAAACGACTGGGAGTGGGATGGCGCAGGCGATCTGATAAACGGCAGAGTACGCAGAGCTTTCAGACATGAGATAAAAAAGCTTTCGGAAAAACCAATAAACGTGGCATTTTTCCCGATGGATCCAAAGCTTATGGAGTATCAGTTCAAGGGTTTTGATTTCTTTTTACAAAATACCTCGGCAGAGTTTGTTTTCCCTATGCACATGTGGCAGGACTACAGCGGTATCATTGAATACAAGAAGAGACTCAGCAATAAGGACAAGGCTGACAGGGTTATTGAGATTGAACGTGAAAATCAGACGTTCGCTTTTGGAGAGAACTATTGAATTATTTCACAAATTCATTTATAATAAATAAGTTCAATAAATTTTAGGAGGGTAATTATGGGGGACTTTTTCATGTGCGTAGCACAATATGTTATTATTATGATTGTTTTGGCGGCCATAGGTTTTTGTGGGGCTTTAATAGGGGTAAAGCTTCGTAAAATGAAGGACGCAAAGACAAAAGAATAGGAGATTCAAGTAATGAAGAAGAGTTATGGCGTTAACGAATTACGTCGTATGTACCTTGAGTTCTTTGAGAGCAAGGGACATCTCGCAATGAAGAGTTTTTCACTGGTGCCTCACAATGACAACAGTCTGCTTCTTATCAATGCAGGTATGGCACCGCTTAAACCATATTTCACAGGACAGGAGGTTCCACCGAGACGCCGTGTGACTACATGCCAGAAGTGTGTCAGAACAGGTGATATCGAGAATGTAGGTAAGACAGCTCGTCATCTTACATTTTTTGAGATGCTCGGAAACTTCTCGTTTGGCGATTATTTCAAGCATGAAGCAATCGCATGGTCATGGGAGTTTTTGACAGAGGTGCTCGGTCTTGAAAAGGACAGGCTTTATCCTTCCATCTACGGTGAGGATGATGAGGCATTTGATATCTGGACTAAGGAAGTAGGAGTGCCGGGAGATCGTATTACACGTTTCTACAGAGATCCAAAGACCGGTGAGTGTGACAACTTCTGGGAGCATGGCGCAGGTCCTTGCGGTCCTTGCTCTGAGATTTACTACGACCGCGGTGAGAAGTACGGCTGTGGCAAGCCTGATTGTAAGGTAGGCTGTGACTGTGACCGTTTCATGGAGGTGTGGAACAATGTATTCACACAGTTTAACGGTGACGGACACGGTGGATACACTGAGCTTGAGCACAAGAACATTGATACAGGTATGGGACTTGAGCGTCTTGCTGTTGTAATGCAGGATGTTGATTCGGTATTCGATATTGATACAATGAAGGCTATCCGTGACAAGGTCTGCGGGCTTTCAGGCAAGAAATATCATGTCGATGAGATGGACGATGTTTCTATCCGTCTTATCACAGACCATATCCGTTCGTCTACATTCCTTATCTCTGACGGAGTTATGCCATCTAACGAGGGCAGGGGCTATGTGCTTCGCCGTATCATCAGACGTGCCGCTATGCATGGACGTACACTTGGCATACAGGGAGCATTCCTTGGCAAAATCGCGCAGGTTGTCATTGATGAGAGCAAGGACGGTTATCCGGAGCTTGATGAGAGAAAGGATTTCATCCTTAAGGTGCTCACTCAGGAAGAAGAGAAGTTCGCAAAGACCATCGACCAGGGACTTGGTATCCTTGCAGATATGGAAGAACGCATGAAGGCTGACGGTGTTAAGGTGCTTTCAGGAGAGGATGCATTCAAGCTTTACGATACATACGGCTTCCCTGTAGACCTCACGGCAGAGATTCTCGAGGAGAAGGGCTTCACATATGATGAGGCTGGCTTTGAGAGTTGTATGGAGACTCAGAGACAGAAGGCAAGAGGAGCCCGCAAGGAAACAAACTATATGGGTGCTGATGCCAATGTTTACAATGATATAGATTCTGAAATTACTACAGAGTTCACAGGCTATGACAAGCTTACTGACACAGCTGAGATTGCTTTTCTTACCACATCGGATGATGTAGTCGAGGCTCTTTCAGATGGTGATAAGGGCTCTGTAATCGTGCCGAACACACCTTTCTATGCCACAATGGGTGGTCAGCAGGGTGACAAGGGTATCATAAAGACTGAGAGCGGTACATTTGTTGTTGAGGATACAGTAAAGGTTGTCGGCAACAGATATGCACATGTAGGTTATGTGTCAGAGGGTATGATCCGCACAGGTGAGAAGGCTACACTTTCTGTTGATACAAAAACAAGAACAAACACATGCAGAAATCACTCTGCCACTCATCTGCTTCAGAAGGCACTGCGTGAGGTACTCGGCACACATGTAGAGCAGGCAGGTTCTTACCAGGATGCTGAGAGAACACGTTTTGATTTCTCTCATTTTTCTACTATGACTGCTGAGGAGCTTAAAAGGGTTGAGGATATCGTCAATGAGAAAATCAATGAGGCTATTGATGTACGCACAGATATCATGACTGTCGATGAGGCTAAAAAGACAGGTGCCATGGCTCTCTTCGGCGAGAAATACGGTGAAAAGGTACGTGTCGTATCAATGGGCGATTTCTCAAAGGAGTTCTGCGGTGGTACACATGTAAAGAATACATCTGATATCAAGGTATTCAAGATTCTTTCTGAGAGCGGTGTAGCTGCAGGTGTAAGACGTATCGAGGCTATCACAGGAGACAATGTATTCGCTTATTACAGCAATATGGAGAAGGAGCTTGAGGAGGCTGCTAAGGTTGTTAAATCAACTCCTGCCAATCTCAAAGAGAGACTTGAGCACCTGATGGCTGAGATGAAGGCACTTCAGAGTGAGAATGAGTCTCTTAAGAGCAAGGCAGCAAAGGATGCGCTCGGCGATGTTATGGATCAGGTAGTTGATGTAAACGGCATCAGGCTTCTTGCAACAAGTGTTGACGGCGTTGATATGAACGGACTGCGTGATCTTGGCGATTCCCTCAAGGAAAAGCTTGGCGAGGGAGTTATCGTGCTTGCTTCTTCAAATGAAGGCAAGGTAAATCTTGTTGCCATGGCAACAGACGCTGCCATAAAGAGCGGTGCGCATGCAGGAAACTTAATCAAGGCAATCGCCTCAAAGGTAGGCGGTGGCGGCGGTGGACGCCCTAACATGGCTCAGGCCGGTGGAAAGAACCCGGCAGGTATTCCTGATGCTATTGCTTCAGTAAAGGACGCACTTTCAGGTATGATTAAGTAACAAAAATGCTTATATAGTGCTTTAAAATGCATCTTTTAAAAAATAGGTCTAAATTTGTTAAAAAATCAAATTAGACCTATTTTTTTTTGTGAAAGTATGGTAAAATTGTACTAAATTATAAATTGAGATTAAACTGAAAGGATGAATATGTATGAAGAGGTTGATAGCTGCAACACTTGTGGCTGCCATGGGGGTTTCATTACTTACCGGGTGTGGAGTATCAAATAAATCACATGACAATACACAGGTGGGGACAACGGAGAATTCTTCGGATAAAGCGAAGGATAAGGAAGTAAAGATGCACGTCTGGTGTTCTAAGGATGATGTGGATATTACTACACAGATGATTGAAAGCTTCAAGGAGGCCAATAAGGGAACTGATTTTAATATAATTATCGAGGAGTCGGAGGATTCTGATGCCAGAGATAATATATTATCGAATGTGCATAATGGTGCGGATGTATTCTCTATAGCGGATGACCAGATAGCTTCCATGGTAGCAGGAGGCGCTCTTTATGAGATAGAGGATGTGGATGCCGTTAAAAAGGCTAACGATGAGGGGGCAGTTGAGGCTGCCACCATCGATGACAAATTATATGGATATCCGCTGACCGCTGACAATGGATATTTTATGTATTACAATAAGAATTATTTCTCAGATAGCGATGTGGCTACGCTTGATGGCATGCTCGATATTGCAGGGGCCAATGGTAAGTACTTGACTATGGACTGGAGCTCAGGCTGGTATCTGTATTCATTTTTTGGAAATACAGGGCTTGATTTTGGCGTGAATGATGATGGTGTGACAAACCACTGCAACTGGAATTCTATCATCACAAGCATCAAGGGTGTTGATATAGCACAGGCTATGCTTGATATTGCGGCTAAGCCGGGCTTTAAGAACTGCGTACAGGACGATTTTATTGCAGGAGTACAGGACGGAAGTATTATTGCCGGCGTCAGCGGATGCTGGAATGCGTCAAAAATCAAGGAATTATGGGGAGATGATTATGGTGCGGTAAAGCTGCCTACATACACATGTGCCGGACAGCAGATTCAGATGTCATCATTTAAAGGCTATAAATATATGGCTGTAAATGCATACACCAAGTATCCTGAATGGGCAAATAAGCTTGCCCAGTGGTTTACAAACGAGGATAACCAGAAGCTCCGCTTTGAGATGAAGAATGTAGGCCCTGCCAATAAAGCGGCAGCAGCAGATGATGCTGTTACAAAGGTCCCTGCTATTATGGCTGTTATGGACCAGGCGCAGTATGGAAAGCTCCAAAGAGTTGGAAATTCTTACTGGGATGCTGCGACGGAGTTTGGCGAAAAAATGGCGGCCGGTAATCCTGATAATACAGCTCTTCAGGAGATAATGGATAATCTTGTTGCGGGGATAACACAATCTGTAGCTGAGTAGAGGGGTATATAACATGAAATTAGATACAAAAAAAAGTAAAGCCGCTGTTAAAAATAGCGCAGTAAAACAAAAAAAGGTGAAAGCAAAAGCAGCAAATCCTGCAAAAGCACCAAAAGTTAAAAAAACTCTCAACACAAAAAAAGCTCAAAAGGTTATTAACAAACCAAAGGTCAAGGGAAAGAAAAAGTTAAGTACAAAATTGATACTTATTCCTGTTTTTATTGTAGGCTTTGTAAGTGTTGTTTCGAGTGGTTTGTCTCTTAAAAACCTATCAAAGGTTAATGATGCTGCTTCTCAGATTGTGGACAACTCAATGGTTGGAGCTGAGCTGCTTAACGACATTGAGATGGAGACTGTGAATATCCATACTTTGGCACTGTCTCATATTATATCGACAGATCTTTCATCGATGATTGATATAGTAAGTGAGGTGAGAAATCACGAGGACAAGCTAAAGCAGCTCCTTGATGATTACAATCCTTATGTAACTCTGGAGACTAAGAGAAGTTACAAGATTATCTGCGATAACTACACAAGCCTGGTCAAGGAATGCGGCAATGTAATGGCATATTCTGCCGCGGGTAAAAATGAAGAGGCATATAAAACGGCAAATGGCTCCATTGCTAAATATACTAAAAATATTGAAAAAGCTATATCATCAATGCGTGAGCATGTCAATTCTGTTACACAGGGGGAGAGAAAGAGCCTCGAAAGTACTTATCGCGCATCTGTTGTCACATGTACATTTACTATTGCAGTAAGTATAATTGCATTACTGTTTGTTGTTTTTGCTGTTGTCACCATGGTTATCAAGCCTCTGCTTCGTACACAGAAGGAAATCAACGGCATCATAGTCAATATCGATAACAAAAAGGGCGATCTGACACAGAGGGTTACTCCTATCAACAATGCAGAGGTTGACGCTGTAGGTAAGGGCATCAATGTATTTATGACAAAGCTGCAGGCCATATTCAAGGCTGTTGTTACCAACTCAGCCAGAATGGAGAGAGTTGTTGATGATGTACGTCAGAGTGTTCAGACAAGCAACAGCAGTGTGGCTGATCTTTCAGCTTTAACAGAGGAGCTGTCTGCGACCATGCAGGATATCTCTGAAAATGCATCTGTTATCAATGCAAATACAGATAATGTGGCAAAAGAGGTTGAAATTATTGCAGAAAAGACAGAGGAACTGACCGGATACACCAAGGATATGAAGGTTCATGCACAGTCAATGGAGTCTGTTGCACGTACTAACATGGAGACGACAGACAGGAAGGTTTCAGAGATACTTGAAGTACTGCAGAAGGCTATTGAGGATAGTAACAGCGTTAAGCAGGTCAATTCTCTTACCAATGATATTTTAAACATTGCAAGTCAGACCAATCTGCTGGCATTAAATGCTTCAATTGAGGCAGCCAGAGCAGGAGAGGCAGGCAGAGGCTTTGCGGTTGTAGCCAGTGAAATCAGTCAGCTTGCTGCGGCCAGCCAGGAGGCTGCCAACAATATCCAGCGTATCAATGCAGTGGTTACCAATGCGGTTAACAATCTTGCCGACAACGCCAATGGTCTTGTCAGCTATATGAATGATTCAATCCTTCCTGAGTTTGAGAGATTCGTTGAGTCCGGTGTGGAGTATAATGACAAGGCTTCATTCATTGAGGGTACCATGACTGATTTCAAGGAAAAGACTGATTCACTTAAGCAGTCAATGCTCGAAATTTCTTCTTCAATCAACACCATTTCACATGCTATAAATGAGGGTGTGAACGGAGTTGTTTCAGCGGCTGACAGTACGCAGCTCATTGTTGAGGATATGGACAACATCTCGCATAAGATGGATGAAAACTATGAGATTGCAGATTCGCTGAAAAAGGAAACATCAATCTTTATCAAGCTTGATTAGAGTCATTTTGGAGTGATGTTTTACCTGATATAATTAAAATAATAATTTCTTGAAAAAATATCCGGATTTATCTTGACAAATCCGGATATTTTGATAAAATACATGTTAGTGCAATTAAGTATAGATACCTAACAGTTGATGCACAATACACAACTGGAGGGAGGTTAGGTTTTAGGTTATGTCTAGTGTAATAGTTAAAGAAAACGAGACTTTAGATAGCGCATTACGCAGATTCAAGAGAAACTGTGCAAAAGCAGGCATCCAGCAGGAGATCCGTAAGCGTGAGCATTACGAGAAACCAAGCGTAAAGCGTAAGAAGAAATCTGAAGCAGCTAGAAAAAGAAAATACAATTAATGTATTAGAGAGGACTACCGCGTGCGGTAGTTCTTTTGTTATGTGTCAACATAATTTAATAATAAAAATTTAATTTGCATATTTGTATTATTGCTAGTAAAATAAGACTTAGTGAAAAGAAAAGGAGTGAATTACAATGACAAAAATTGACATTATTTCAGGTTTCCTTGGAGCTGGAAAGACTACATTTATCAAGAAAATGATAGATGAGGCTTTTAAGGGTGAGCAGATAGTTCTCATAGAGAATGAGTTCGGTGAGGTTGGTATAGACGGTGGCTTTTTAAAGGATGCAGGCATTCAGATTACTGAGATGAACTCAGGCTGTATCTGCTGTTCACTGGTCGGTGATTTTGGTAAGAATTTAAATGAGGTTATTACGAAGTATCATCCTGACCGTATCTTAATCGAGCCTTCCGGCGTGGGTAAATTATCAGATGTCATGAAATCTGTTATAGATATCGAAAAAGAACAGCCGGTCAAGCTTAATGCACTTGTTACAGTGGTAAATGCACTTAAGGCAAGCAAGCAGATGAAGGCTTTCGGTGAGTTTTTCAACAACCAGATAGAGTATGCCACAACAGTGATCTTAAGCCGCAGCCAGAATGCTACACCTGAGCAGCTTGAGTTTTGTGTAAAGCAGATTCAGGCTTTAAATCCAAAGGCTTCAGTTATCACTACTGACTGGGATGCTATTAAAGGAGAGCAGATTCTTAAGACTATGGAAGGTCAGGACAATCTCGAGATGAAGGTGCTTGCTGAGGCACGTCATGCACAGGATGAGGCAGAGCATCATCATCACCATGACCATGATGAGCATCACCACGACCATGATGAGCATGAGCATCATCACGACCACGATGATCACGAGCATCACCACGACCATGATGAGCATGAGCACCACCACGACCATGACGAGCACGAGCATCATCACGAGCACGGCGAGGGCTGCACCTGCGGCTGTCATGACCATGAGCATGGACATCATCATGCTGATGATGTATTTACAAGCTGGGGCAAGGAGACACCTCACAAGTTTGAGCGCGCTAAGCTCGAAGAAATCCTTAAGCAGTTTGTGGAAGATGACAAGATTCTTCGTTCAAAGGGCATGGTAGAGGGCACAGACGGCAAGTGGATTTACTTTGATATGGTTCCGGGCGAGTACGAGATTCGTGATGGCGAGCCTGACTATACAGGACGTATCGTTGTTATCGGAACAGATATCCACGAGCATGAGCTTGAAGAGCTCTTCGGACTTGCTTAAATGTATTTAACATAGTTACACAATAATCAGAAAGGAACTAACAAAATGGCTGAAGAGATTCCAGTATATTTATTTACCGGATTCATGGACAGTGGCAAGACTTCACTGATTAAGGATACCATTTTCGAGAATGATTTCGCTAATGGCTCAAAGGGGCTTATCATTATGTGCGAGGATGGTGATGTGGAGTATGATATGGATAAGCTAAAGGCTGCCAATATCCAGGTTGCAGAGATTGACTCGGAGGATGAGTTTACAGCTGCAAAGCTGAATGAGCTCAACATGCAGTATTTGCCTGAACAGGTGTTTATCGAGTACAACGGCACATGGGGCATTGATAAAATAATAGAGGCCGAGCTGCCAAAGGGCTGGGTTATCGTGCAGTCGCTCGCCACAGTTGATTCCACTACATTTGACCTTTATATGAACAATATGCGCGCAATGATGCAGGAACAGGTATTTGCGAGTGATGTTGTCATATTTAACAGGACGGACGATGATACAGACAGAGGACACCTAAGGCGTACCATAAAGAATATCAATCGAAAGGCTCAGATTGTCTATGAGCGCAAGGACGGTACTATTGATGAGCGTCCGGAGGAACTGCCGTTTGATATAAATCAGGATGTGATTGAGCTTTCAGATGCAGATTATGCCATCTGGTATATGGATGCCATGGAGAATTACAAGAAGTACGACGGCAAGGTTGTCAAATTTCTTGCTCTTGTATACAATCCTGATAAGCTTAGAAAGGGTGTTATGGTACCGGGCAGGTTTGCGATGGCCTGCTGTATAGAGGACGTGACCTTTATAGGCTTTAAGTGCAAGTATGAGGATGAGAGCAGTATTCCTCACAAATCGTGGATTACCATCACCGCAAGGGTGCATGTGGAGTTTGCAAGAGAGTACAAGGGAAAGGGACCGGTGCTTTATCCGGTTTCCATCGAGCCTGCCGAGAAGCCGCAGGATGAGCTTGTATATTTCTCATAAAAGCTGATAAAAACAGGAACCGGTTCATTTTTTGCATGAACTGGTTCCTGTTTTTGATATAAAGTACCGGACGAATGTCAGAAGATAACACAATTTCATAAGCATATAACATATTTTTATGGAAGCTAACTTGAAAAAGTAAATTCCAGTGCAGAAGTAAATTCCACACTCATTTAA
>ENA-OWPP01001082-OWPP01001082.1-human-gut-metagenome-genome-assembly--contig:-NODE-1082-length-25964-cov-137.408777_pt1 | contig 25964 bp, 14 predicted proteins | sample MGYA00248265_ERZ651848 | MGnify/ENA primary metagenome ERZ651848 (study PRJEB26924, sample SAMEA4378233) | human gut metagenome | biome: human gut; feature: human-associated habitat; material...
CTTTTCTGTAAACTGTAAACTATTAACTTTTAACTATAAACTTTCCGTAGAGCCATCCCAGCACACCGGCTGCGATGATGATGTAGATAGGGGAGATGCCGAATGCTGCAATCAGCAGACAGCAAACCACTGGAATCCAAATGTTGTAGCGGTTGATGTTTGCCGTCTTTGCCATCTTGAAGCAAGGCGCAGCAATGAGCGCTACCACGGCAGGGCGCACACCCATGAAGAACTTGCCCACCCAATAATTGTCCTTGAAATGCTGGAAGAACATGGCGATGATGAGAATGGCGATGATAGAAGGCAGGGCGATGCCTATGGCACCCACAATGCCTCCCCAGACTCCCTTCAGCTTATAGCCGATATGACTCGCCATGTCGATGGCGAAGATGCCCGGAGTGGTCTGCGCCACTACCATGATATCCATGAACTCCTGCTTGTCCATCCACTTGTTCTTGTCTACAAATTCCTGTTCCATGATCGGTATCATGGCGTAACCTCCGCCTAGCGTGAAAGCCCCGATTTTATTGCACGTGAGGAAAAATTTTACTAACATATCTGTTGTTTCTATATTATTTTTCTCTTATATCTGTTGAAATCGGCTGCAAAAATACACATAATTTGTTAAATATGCTAGCTTTCATGCGGATAATCTTCAAAATCGTGTGCTTTTTATCCGAAAATTTGTATCTTTGCAGCTAATATTTTATAATAAAAAGACATTAAACTATGAATCTGAAAGTACGCCTAGCAGTGATGAACTTCCTGGAGTTTGCAGTTTGGGGAGCTTATCTCACGTCTATGGGCAACTATCTCGGCAAGGCTGGGATGGGTGCCGAGATTTCCTGGTTCTATACCATACAGGGAATCGTATCTATTTTTATGCCTACATTGATGGGCATTGTGGCAGATAAGTATATCCAGCCGCAACGTCTTTTGGGCTATTGTCACCTTTTGGCAGGAGCAGCCATGATAGGTCTGTTCGGTATGGGACAGGCCAGTCAGACTCCTAATGAGGCAATGTTTATTGCCGTTTACACCTTCAGCGTGGCTTTCTATATGCCTACATTGGCATTGTCAAATACTTCGGCATTCAGTATATTGAAGAGCAACGGGCTCGACACCGTGAAGGCTTTTCCGCCAATCCGTGTGTTCGGAACCGTGGGTTTCATCCTTACGATGTGGATAGTGAACTGTGCTACCTGGGACAACGGTTCATTCTCGTTCCTGTTGAGTGAGAACGCCCATAAGTTCCAGTATACCCATCATCAGTTCCTGGTATCGGGTGTGCTCAGCATTCTTCTCTTCCTCTATTGCTTCTCATTGCCTAGCTGTCCTGTAGTGAAGAAAGAGGCTAAGAGTTGGGTTGAGACATGGGGTTTCGATGCCTTCAAACTCTTCAAGAGCCGTGAGATGGCGATGTTCTTCATCTTCTCTTGCATGCTCGGTATGAGTCTGCAGGTAACCAATGGCTATGCCACTCCGTTCATTACCAGTTTCAAGGGCGATCCTGCGATGCTCGATACTTTTGCAGCTAACAATGCTACGCTCCTGGTATCCATCTCTCAGGTTGCCGAGGCGCTCTGCATCCTTCTCATTCCGTTCTTCCTGAAGCGTTATGGCATCAAGGTTGTGATGCTCATCGCCATGTTGGCATGGGTTTTGCGATTCGGTTTCTTCGGATTGGGCAATCCTGCATTTCCGGGTGTTACCTTCTTCATCCTCTCATGCATCGTTTACGGTGTTGCCTTCGACTTCTTCAATGTGTCGGGTGGTCTGTTTGTAGACCAGAAATGTGATGTGAAGGTAAGAGCATCGGCTCAGGGACTGTTCATGCTGATGACCAATGGTCTGGGAGCATCTATCGGAACCATTCTCGCAGGTATGGTCATCAACCATTACTGCCACTGGACAGATGATGGCTACCTGATGGGTGACTGGAAAACCTGCTGGTTCATCTTTGCCGGTTATGCGCTCGTGGTAGCTGTAGCCTTTGCTGTCCTCTTCCGTCCGAAGAAAGAACAGAAATAAGGAAGAAAAAGTGTCATACTCAACGCGAGAGTAAAAACAGAATGTTACGTAAGAATATAAATAAATTTAAATAAAGAAAGGGTACATAATGATGTTGTACAAACTTAAACTCGCTGTCTGCTTTGCCATTCCGGAAGGTTTCGGAACATGTATTATTAGTTTGGTAGACGAATCCGAAAAAAGAGCTTTGTCTATTACGACTACTGAATATGTAGCAGAGCAGCTGAAGGCATGTAATTTGAAAACTTCTGATTTTAAAAATGATGTGATCTCTGTACTTTGGACACTATTTGACAGGCAAAATGTAGACGATTTCTATCTCGAATTCGATGCTACGCCAGAGAGGGGAGTATATGCTACTCTTGTGAATAAAATCACAAATGAACGTATGAGCATCAAGACAGACCAGGCTGTGTTGCTGTCTGTGGCTGCGGATATAGAAATGTATACCACAGAGATGGTTATAAAGGAACTTTCTACTCCTTTTAATAAAAATGATATGAGTACGACTTCTTGTGCCGTTTCACTCTTGAGCTTGCCAGACCAGATGCTCGAAAAAGCATTGGATTGTGCCATTAATGAAGAAGATTACGAAGCAGCCTCAGCCATTCGCGATGAGATAGAGCGCCGCAAAGCCAAAAAAGGTGAATAATTAAAGGATATTTTTACGGAATAACAGAAAATAAAGAAGAAAAAGTAACAATAAGAGGAAATGAAAGAAGTTAGATTTTTCTATGTGCCAGATGCGTCTACACAGACAGAACTGCCTCAGGAAGAGGCTACTCATGCACTCAGGGTTTTGCGTATCCAGGCGGGGGACGAATTGTTCCTGATGGATGGCAAGGGGGTGTTCTACCGTGCAGAAGTTTCGCTGGCTACCAACAAACGGTGCATCTATGAGGTGAAGGAGGTTATGCCGCAGCAGCCTGCCTGGCGCGGACACATTCACCTGGCCATCGCCCCGACAAAGATGATGGACCGCATTGAATGGATGACCGAAAAGGCTACGGAAATCGGCTTCGATGAAATCTCTTTCCTCAACTGCAAGTTTTCTGAACGAAAGGTCATCCGCACCGACCGCATAGACAAAATTGTGGTTTCTGCTGTCAAACAGAGCCACAAGGCGTGGAAACCTGTGGTCAACGAACTGCAGAACTTTAAAGATTTTATTACGGCTCCCCGCAGTGGCAGAAAGTTTATCTGCCATTGCTATGAGGAGATAGAAAAGAAAGACTTTTTTGCCGAGATTTCCAAGTCATGCCCAGCTGATGATTCTGCAGGAGCAGCCCAGGAGGGTGCCGATGACATCACCGTGCTGGTTGGACCTGAGGGCGATTTCTCTATCGATGAGGTGAGACTGGCCCTGGAAAACGGATATGAGAGTGTTTCGCTTGGCACCAGTCGCCTCCGTACGGAAACAGCAGGATTGGTGGCTGTCAACATGTGCCATCTGGCAAGAGCTTTATAATATTTACTAGTGTGATGAAAAGATTGTATAAGAGTTTGATGTTCATGTGCTTGGCTGTCGTATTGGGATTGCTGAGCTCATGCTCGGGCACTGACTATCTCAATGCCATTCCAAAGAAAAGTACTGCGCTCATCTCTGTTGACATGCAGCAGATGGCATCCGGCAAAAGCGATGAAGACAAGGTGGGAATGCTAAAGTCTCTGCTGCACGTTGAGGATGCATCGAAGTGTGGCATCGACATCTCAGAGAAGATATTCCTCTTTGAGAGTGCTGATGGCAACCTCGGACTTTGTGCCAAGGTGAGCGATGAGGGCGATGTAGAAGACTGGCTTGCTTCGCTTGCCAAACAGCATATCGCTACAGAGGTGAAGGAGCGCAAAGGCTTTCATTTCTCTGTATTGAAAAATTCGTGGCTGGTCGGCTTTTCTGATCAGGCACTCCTCGTTATGGGACCGGTTGTAGCCGATGCGCAGGCCCAGCTCCAGCAGCAGATGGTGAAATATCTGAAGGCTGATGAGGACGAAGGTATTACCGCATCGCCTATGTTTGAACGTCTGGAAACTATCACCTCGCCTATGGCTATGGTGGCTCAGGCTCAGGCGTTGCCGGAGAAGTTCGTAGCTCCATTTACCCTTGGCACACCTAAGGATACCGCCCCTTCGCAGGTAGTGATTGCTGCCGAGATGGACGTGAAAGACGGTATCCTGCAGGTGAAGGGAGAAACCTTCTCCTTTAATAAAGAAATAGATGAGGCCCTGAAGAAGGCGGCTCAAACCTATCGTCCGATTAAAGGCAGCTACGTTAAGTCGATGCCTGCTGATGCCCTGGCGGGTATCTTCATGAACGTAAAGGGCGAGCAGTTCCTGCCGATGATGCAGAGCAACCGCAGCCTTCAGACCCTCCTGATGGGTATCAACCAGGCCATCGACATGGATAATATCATCCGTAGTGTGGATGGGGATATGGCTATCGTGATGCCTTCGCTTACGGATAACAATATGCAGATGACGATGGCTGCTAAACTATCGCATGCCAAGTGGTTGGGCGATGTTGATTATTGGAAAACTTCATGTCCGGCTGGTGCGAAGATAGCCAATTGGGGCAAGAATGCTTACTTCTATACCGACGGCAAGACCTCGTTCTATTTCGGTGTGACGGATGACAAGCAGTTCTTTAGCGGAAGCGACCAGCTGATGGCGCAATATGCCGTGAAACCAAGTAATCATCCGATAGATGCAAAGATTCAGAAGCTCATCGTCGGTCAGAAACTGGCAATGGTCATCAATCTTGCCAAGAGTTCTGGTAGTGACGGCTCGGGCAAGGATGATGCCATCTCTACCGTAACCGGTCTGCTCACCCCAGTCTTCGGAAATCTTACTTCGGTGGTCTATACTTTAAAGGTAAAAAGGTAAAAAAGTAAAAGGGTAAAAAGTAAAAAGAACCTTACCCCCTCCTGCGCCCCCGTTCCTAGCGATTCTATCGCTAGTCCCCCCAAGTCTAAAGGTAAAAGATTAAACATTAAACATAAAAAAAGTGGAAAAGATTCAGCTTCATTCCGTTCTCCCACAGGTTTTTGCCCAGCGCAACGATCTGGATTCGGAGATATGGAAGCAGGATGTTACCTTCGAGAAAGGTCATCTTTATCTTATCGAGGCAGAGAGTGGCAGCGGAAAGAGTACTTTCTGCAGCTATGTGCTCGGCTATCGTCACGACTACAGCGGAAGCGTGATGTTCGACAATGATGTTACCGCCAACTACAAGGTGAAAGACTGGGTAGAGATGCGCAAAAAGCACATCAGCCATCTCTTTCAGGAACTCCGTCTCTTCCCTGAGCTTACTGCCCTGGAGAATGTAGAAATTAAGAACAAGATAACCGGATTCAAGACGCGTGAGCAGATACTGAAATGGTTTGATATGCTCGGTATTGCTGATAAGGTAGATGCCAAAATCGGCAGAATGTCGTTCGGACAGCAGCAGCGTGTGGCAATGATGCGTGCGCTCTGTCAGCCTTTCGATTTCATTCTGGCTGATGAGCCTATCAGTCACCTCGACGACAACAATTCGCGCATCATGGCAGATATCATGATGACCGAAGCGAAGGAGCAGGGGGCTGGCGTCATTGTAACCAGTATCGGTAAGCACATGGACTTGCCCTACGAGCACGTGTTTAAACTTTAGTAAAGTTAATAGTTGACAGTTTATAGTTAATAGCAAGTTTGCTATAAACTGAAAATTATAAATTTAAAATTTAAAATTTAAAATGAATCTCGTTTGGAAATTATTGCGTCAGCATATCAGCATTCCTCAGTTTGCGGGCTTTGCCTTCGCCAATCTCTTCGGTATGCTCATCGTTCTTTTCGGCTTCCAGTTTTATCAGGACGTGCTGCCTGTCTTCACTCAGGAAGACAGTTTCATGAAAGCCGACTACCTCATTATGAGCAAGAAGATAGGTATGGGAAATACCATCAGTGGCCGTTCCAATACCTTCTCGGGTTCTGAAATCGATGAAATCGGAGACCAGAAGTTTGTGAAGAAAATAGGAAAATTCACCTCTACTGAATATAAGGTAGATGCCCAGATGGGTGTAAACGGCGTGAACGTTCTGAACAGCGAACTCTTCTTCGAGAGTGTGCCTGACGGTTTTGTTGATGTGCCGCTCAAGGACTGGAAATATACGCCGGGAACTCAGGAGGTGCCAATCATCCTCCCGCGTACCTATATTAATATGTATAACTTTGGTTTCGCCCAGAGTCATTCGCTCCCTAAAATCAGCGATGGACTGATGGGCATGATTGATTTCAATATCCAGATTCAGGCTGGCGGCAAGAAAGAGCAGTTCAAGGGAAAGGTAATCGGTTTCTCTTCGCGACTCAACACCATCCTTGTTCCACAGGCATTCATGGACTGGAGTAACCAGGAATTTGCGCCAAACCAGAAGAGCGATCCTAACCGCCTCATCGTAGAGGTAGGAAACCCGGGAGACGAGAACATTACTAAATACCTGGATGATAATGGTTATGAGGTAGAGACAGACAAACTGGATGCAGAGAAGACTACCTATTTCCTCCGCATGATGGTATCGATGGTGATGATTATCGGTTTGGTTATCTCTGTCTTGAGTTTCTACATTCTGATGCTCAGCATCTATCTGCTGGTACAGAAGAATTCTTCTAAGTTGGAGAATCTTCTTCTGATAGGTTACAGTCCGAACAATGTAGCAAAGCCATATCAGGTGCTCACCATCGCGCTGAACATCGTGGTACTCATCATCGCGTGGTTCATCCTCTTCTTCCTCCGCGATTACTACATGGGCTTCATTGAAACCCTTTTCCCTGATATCGACGAGGGCACCATGCTCCCAGCCATCGCCCTAGGATTGATCCTGTTCCTGATCGTTTCAATTCTGAACATCGTAGCCATCCGTCGCAAGGTAATCAGCATCTGGCAGCGAAAGGAGTAAGAGTGCCTAGCCCTCGCTCTAGCAGCAAGTAGTAAGGTTAGAATAAGGTGTAAGTTAAGAGCAAGGAAGTAAGTTAAGAGCTAGGTGTAAGGGAGCCTAGCCTCCGTTCCAGACGATTCCATCGCCTGTCATAAAAGCTCAGTCCCCCGCTTTTAGCCCCCAGAAAAACTATAAGCAAACCCCCGTTATAAATAACAAATTAAAGAAAATCTGCGTTATTTGCTTAACGCAGATTTTTTTTATGTTATAAAACACATTTTTTCATGCTGTTGTAACACTTATATCGAATTTTTTGTTTAATTTTGCACCCGTAATAGATATTTTGGGGCTATTCCCCCGTATTATTAATTAATTTTTAAAAAAAGGTATGCTGAAAAGATTGCATTTACTTCTGGCTTTGTTCATCCTGACGGTGAACGCTGCAATGGCTCAGATTACCACTTCAGGCATTAGTGGTAAGATTTCTTCCAATGGCGAAACCGTTATTGGTGCTACAGTTACTGCTACACACCAGCCATCTGGTACTGTGTATCGTGCTGTAACAAATGTAGATGGTCGCTATACTATTCAGGGTATGCGTCCAGGTGGTCCTTACAAGATAAGTATCTCTTATATCGGATATAAGGACAAGGTTTTCAACAATGTCAGTCTGAACTTGGGTGAAAGCCAAAATCTCTCTTGCTCTCTTCAGGAAGATGCCAAGCAGCTTCAGGAGGTTGTTGTTTCGGGTAAGGCTGGTCTGAATGGTACGAAGACCGGTGCGGCCATGAGTATCAATGCTCAGCAGATAGCTGATATGCCTTCTATCTCGCACAGTATTGCGGATGTGGCTCGCCTGAATCCACAGCTTACTACAAACGGGCAGTCTGGTTCTATGTCATTTGCCGGTATGAACAACCGTTATAATTCATTCCAGATTGATGGTGTGATGAATAACGACGTGTTCGGTCTTACTGCTAATGGCAGTAATGGCGGTCAGGCTGGATCTCAGCCTGTTTCTATGGAGACTATTGACCAGATTCAGGTAAATATCGCTCCTTTCGATGTTCGCCAGGGTGGTTTTACCGGTGGTGCCATCAACGCGGTAACTAAGAGCGGTACCAATGAATTCCATGGAAGTGGCTATTTCTATGGAAACAACCAGGATTTGGTAGGTCGTCATTATAAGAATATGGATGGTACCTATGCTCAGCCTTATGATGATGAGAAGGAAACTTTGTTCGGATTTACGCTCGGTGGTCCAATCATCAAAAACAAACTCTTCTTCTTCGCAAACTATGAGAATTCAGAAAAGTCGTACCCAACTCAGTATACCATCGATTCTCCAGATGTTAAGTTTAATCCGGATTTGGCTAAGGACTTGATGTCTAAGATTTATGACTTGGCTAACCGTCAGGGGTATGATTATGCAACTTCATGGGCAGATAAGGATAAGAACGTGAAGAGCCAGAAAGCTGGTTTGAAGTTGGATTGGAATATCAACGAGTTCAACAAGTTCTCTGTACGTTGGAGTTATGTTGATGCTAAGCAGACGCTTGGTCTGGGTGGTATTGCTACATTGAATACTACCGACCACTTGTATGATTTCAAATCTAAAACTCATTCTTTCTCAGCAGAGTTGCAGAGCCGCATCTCTCCAAACCTGAGCAATGAGGCACGTGTATCTTACGTTCGTGTTCGTGATGAGCGTACTTCTGGTCAGCCTGCACCATCTATCACTATCTATAAGGTAGGAAATGGTACCATGAATATCGGTAATGAATATTCCTCAATGGCTAATGGATTGAAACAGGACATTTATACCCTCGAAGATAACTTTACATGGTACAAGGGTAATCATACACTGACATTCGGTACACATAATGAGCTTTACAAGTTCTCTAACCTCTTCCTTCAGAATCTCTATGGATGCTATTATTTTGATACTTCTGACGATTTTCTGAATTATTATAAAGGTTGTGGAGCCGATGGTTTTGGAGGTGATGGTAAGTATATCAAGAACTTCTACTTCACACAGGCTAATGTTGAGGTGACTGGTAATCCTCGTTGGGCACCAGAGTTTAGCGCAGCTCAGCTGGGCTTTTATGTACAGGACAAGTGGGATGTGACAGACAGCTTCCAGCTCACCTATGGTCTCCGTATGGATATGCCTCTGTTCTTTGATACTCCTGCCGAGAATGCTAAGTTCAATGAGTGGGCAGCAGGTAAGGGATATGGTTTCAAGACCAATCAGAAACTTGCCAGTACACCAATGTGGAGCCCTCGTGTAGGTTTCCGTTGGGATATTGAAAAGAACCGCAAATATATCCTTCGTGGAGGTATCGGTGTATTCACTGGTCGTATTCCTTTCGTCTGGTTGAGCAACAACTTTACGAATACTGGTGTGCAGACATCTTCTTACTCTGCAAAAAATAATTCTGCTGTGCAGCTCATCATGGATCCTAACAAGCAGACTCAGAATGCAGATAATCTGAAGGCTACCGGTAGCCAGCTGATCAATGTGTTTGACAAGGATTTCAAGTTCACTCAGACTATGCGTGTTAACCTTGGTTTCGATTTCAATCTCCTGGGTATCGACTGGACTGCTGAGGGTATCTTCAGCAAGAGTCTGAATGATGTTTATTACAAGAACTTGGCTTATGAGGAATCTGGTAAGACCTTGTCACAGACCTCTTACATGAACTGGGATAACCGTCCTCTTTATACAAAGGTGGCAGATGCTAAGTCGTTTACCAACATCTATGCAATGTATAATACCAGCAAGGGCTACAGCTACAGCCTGTCTTTGTCAGCAGCTAAGCACTTTGCGTTCGGTCTTGATCTGAATGCATCTTATACATTCACTCACTCAGAGTCTGTAAGCAGTATGACCTCATCTGTTGCTCAGAGCAACTGGCGTAATACTCATACTTATCGCTTCTCAAACAACCCGGAGTTGGCTAATAGTGGTTATAATGTGCCCCATACAGTGAAGGCTTCTGCTTTCTATCACTTCAACTGGGGAACCAACAAGTTGTTTACCACTACAGTAGGTCTTATCTACCAGGGTCAGAGCGGTTCTCCTTACTCTCTCGTTTATAGTGGAGATATCAACGGAGATAATGGTACAAGTAATGACTTGATTTTCATCCCTACAGATGCGCAGGTAGACCAAATGCAGTTCTTGGGTACTGATGCTTATACTGCTGAGCAGCAGCGTGCTAATTTGAAGCAGTGGCTTGCTACTACTCGTTATGTGAAGGATCATCGTGGTGAGTACTTCGAGCGTTATGGTGATAACTTGCCATTCGAGAGTCATTTCGATTTCCACTTCGGTCAGAAGTTTGGCATCCGTACAGGTAAGTATGTACATGCTTTGGAACTTACTTTGGATATCATGAACGTGGCTAACCTCCTGAACAAGGATTGGGGCCGTACCTTCAGTAGTGGTTATAACAGCGAGTTTATTTCTCCTATCACGTACAAGGGTGATGGTGTATTCCAGTTTGCTAACCCATCAGATATGCCTCTCAAGTATCCTAGCTCATACTACAGCCGCTGGCGTGGCCAGGTTGGTTTGAAGTATACCTTCTAACTCCTGCCATTTATTCAACTTTTAAGAGTCCCTAGTGTCGCCAAATGCGATACTAGGGCTTTTCGTTAATATAAGTAGCTTTACGCCCTAAAAGAACAATAAATATTAAAATTATCGCCTTCTAAGGGTGTAAAATGTTGCCAAATTGTGGATTTTTTAGTATAAAATGTTGTCCTTCACATAAATTAACAAAATTACCCCCCCCTATTCTCGCAATTTCTTTATATATTTGCAGCAGCTAATTGATAAAGTTCAAGAAAAAGCAAATGATAAAGTAAGAACTTCAAAGCAAATGATGAATTGTAAGTAAAAGTATACCCAGATGAACTAGAGTTACAACCACTTGTATACTCAAAATAGAACTAGATATACTAAAGAAATATATAAACCGAAATTACATATAAAACCCATTATTAATTATGTGCAAAACGATGGTGATGAAAATGTCTTTAGCTACCATGCTACTGATGTTGATCTCGATGAACGGCTTTTCGCAGAACATTGGGGTAAAGAGCAATTTGCTGTATTGGGCTACAACAACACCCAATATCGGACTTGAGACTGCTGTGGGGAAGAAGCATACCGCACAGGTATTTGTTGGCTTCAATCCTTGGAAACAGTCTGGAGGTGATCAGTCTAGTCTCCGCCACTGGCTTGTGATGCCGGAATACCGCTATTGGTTCTGCCAGAACTTCAATGGCTGGTTTCTCGGTGCTCATGCTATGGGTGGACAGTTTAATGCCGGAGGCGTCAAGCTACCTTTCGGTATGTTTAAGGACTTGCGCGACCATCGCTATGAGGGATGGTACGTTGGTGGTGGTGTCACCGCTGGTTATCAGTGGCCACTTTCCAAGCACTGGAATCTGGAAACATCCATTGGCATTGGCTACGACTACATCCAGTACGACAAGTTTAAGTGTGGAAATTGTGGGGAGAAGATAAAATCCTCTCACGATAACTATGTGGGCCCTACCAAGGCAGCCCTCTCCCTCATTTATATGTTATAACCCCTTTTAACATTAATGATCATGAAACTTTCAAGAAATACCACCTATTTATTATATGCAGCCTTATTGATGGCTCCAGCAACAGTCATGGCGCAGAACTGCCATGAAGTAAAGTTGGCTGCCAACAAGATTCAGGTTAGCAATGTGCAGGTGGCGCAGCAGAATAACGCTTTGACGGTATCGATGGATCTCAACCTCGATTCGCTCAATCTTCCTACCAATACCCAGCTGGTATATACTCCTATCTTCAAGAGTCAGAAGTTGGAATATAAGTTGCCTGAGATTGTCATCAACGGAAAACGCCAGCAGATTATGTATGAACGTGGGGTAGGGAACAAGCATCTGAACCTTTCGGCAAAGGCGATGGTGGTTCGCCGTAACAACAAGCAGGCACAGACCCTTAAGTATACCGCTTCCATTCCTGTGGCGGGAGTCATGAAGAACTACGATCTCAATATGCATGAAGATCTTTGTGGATGTGGCAACCTGGAGGAGGGAAATGATTTCCATCTCTGCCATCGCCGTCAGCCGCTGGCTGTCTTCGTACGTCCTGCAGTAGAGGCAATCAAGGTTCGTCATCTCGATAAGCGTGCTTATATCGACTTCCCTGTCAACAGGATAGAGCTTCATGCCGACTACCGTCGCAATCCGGCTCAGTTGGACAGCATTGTAAGAACCATCAATGCCCTGAAAGATGATAAGAACCTGGAGGTGAGCAGCATCAACATTCATGGTTATGCTTCTCCTGAGAGTCCTTACAGCCATAATGACTATCTGGCAAAGAACCGTGCCAAGACCCTTACCGATTATGTTCGCCGTATGGTAGCCCTGCCAACCCAGCTCTTCACCGTTTCTTCTACGGCAGAGGATTGGGATGGTCTCCGCAACTATCTCAAGGAGAGTAACCTGGAGCATAAGTCAGAGATTCTGGCAATTGCCAATGATGAGAAGATGGATCCGGATGCCCGTGAGCAGAAAATCAAGAAGCTGTATCCGTCAGAGTATCGCTTCATGCTTGATACCTGGTATCCTGCCCTCCGCCATTCCGACTACCGCATCACATATAAGGTGAAGCCATTCGATGTAGCTGAGGCAAAGGAGATTATCAAGACCAAGCCACAGCAGCTCAGTCAGGAGGAGATGTTCCTGGTGGCTCAGACCTATGAGCCTGGTAGCAAGGAGTTTAACGACGTGATGGAGATAGCCGTCCGCATGTTCCCAGTGAACGAAACTGCCAATCTCAATGCTGCCAATACCCGTTTGAATGCCGGTGATGCCGATGGTGCCAAGGCTTATCTTGCCAAGGCTGGCAACAGTCCTGCGGCTCAGAATGCCCGTGGAGTATACGAGGCATTGAAGGGCAATGACCAGCAAGCTCGCCATTACTTCGGTTTGGCTGCCAAGGCTGGTGTCAAGGCTGCTCAGGAAAATCTCGAAAATCTATAAAAGGTAATAAATAGGAATAAAAATATTAATCAAATTAAACATATCAATTATGAAAAAATCGTTATTGTTTTCTGCAGTATTGGCAGGTCTGATGCTCGGTTCTTGTTCAAGCAGTGATGATATCGCTGGTACATCAGAAAAATTTAGTGCTGATGGTAAGGGATATGTAAATGTAACATTGAATTTGCCTACTCAGCCTCAGTCAACTTCTCGTGCAATTAATGATGAATTTGATCATGGTGTACCTGATGAGTACAAAGTTAACGATGCTACTCTTATTCTTTTTGCGGGTGCAGACGAAGCAACAGCAACTTTCAAGGCTGCTTATAAGTTGGATGGCTTAAAGAAAGAGGCTCAAACAGAGCAAATTTCAACTAAACTAACAAAGGTTCAGCAGATTAATGCGATTGCTGCTGGATCTAGTGACAAAATATATGCTTTTGTTGTATTAAATCATAATAATGCATTAAAAGTAACTGCAGCAAATGGATTGCAGGTTGGTACTAGTACTGCGGACTTTGCAGGTACTTTTGCGGCTTTATCAAAAGAGGTAATGAATTCAACTTTGACGAAAGGTAATTTGATGATGTCTAATGCTGTTATCGTGAGTATGCCTGGGTCTGCAGATTTTAGTAGTGTGAAAGCTACAACTTTGACCGATGTTACAGCTTCTATTGCTTCTTCTGAATCTGAGGCAACTACTAAACCAGCTGCAAATATCTATGTAGAACGTTTGGCAGCTAAGGTTACAGTGACTCAAGATCCTACTTCAACTTCTACAGCTACAGTAGGTGTTGATGGTGCAACTGCTGTAACTTTCGATTACGACTTAGCAGGTTGGAGATTGGCTAATATTAATACAAGCTCTTATTTATCTCGTCAGTATAATAATACTTGGAATGGTTATAGCGCTTCTGATTTTGTTGGTTCTCCAAGTAGTGAGTATTTAGCCAATAAATTCCGTTTTGCAGGTATCAAAGATATAGAGTCTGGTAATGGTTACAGAACTTATTGGGGTGAAGATGCTAACTATAATACTCCTGCTTCTTTTTCTGATGGAACTGCTGAACCAACATTGGCAAAAGGAGAAAGCACTTATTGTTATGAGAATACATTTAATGTAGCTCATCAGAATGTAAAGGAGACAACCTGTGCTATCGTAAAAATGAAGATTACACCTAGTGGCTATAGTAAGGGTACATTCTTTACAATTGATGATAATAAGGACGTTGTTTATTCTGTAGATGCAGTAAAGACTGCAATTGGTAACAAGTTCTTGAATGATTATGAAACGAAGATAAAAACCTCTACAGATTATTATGCAGGTACAACTGGAACAATCTCTGTGAAAAATGTTGAATTCGCTGACGTTGCAGGTTTGGTAGATATTACCAAGATGACTTTAACTGATGGTACAACAGATAAGGAAGTCACTGCAGCCGACTTAACAACATTCAAGCCAACTATTAAGGTTAATGAGTTCAAGGATGGTTATGCATACTATACCATTTTGATTAAGCACTTTGGTGATGAGTTGACTCCTTGGAATCCTTCAACCAAGACAACAGAATCTTATCCTGATCCAAATAGTGAGCAGAATTGGTTGGGTCGTTATGGCGTTCTCCGTAACAACTGGTATAAACTTGAGGTTACTGGCGTAGCAGCAATTGGTGCTTCAACACCTGGTGAACTTGATGTAAACAATGACAATACTCCTGATGATAACTTGAAGCGCTATATCTCTTGCAAGATCAATGCTCTCTCTTGGGCTGTTCGTAAGCAGAATACAATCCTTCAGTAAAAATAATCATGCCCCCACTCACCTTTTCTAGGTGGGGGCATATATAATAAAGCAAATAACTACATCAGAAATATTCTGATAAACAGCTTGTTGTTCAACAAGGCATCGCATCACCAGATGCAAAGAGATGGTGATACTCGGATTCACTCCGACACTTCATGTGATAATTATAAGATTCAATATATATAAAACGAAGAAATATATGAAAGCGCAGATTTTTAGCTTGGTGAAAAGGGGAGTGCTGGCGGTTGCTACACTCTTGACGGTTACCTCCTGTGATATGTGGCATACCGACACCGACGATTGTCCTACAGGGATTTATGTCAAGTTTAAGTATGATTATAACTTGCAGCGTGCTGACATGTTCAATGATCATGTGGGTGCGGTAACCCTTTATGTCTATGATGAAAATGGAAATTTTGTGAAGAAATTCGAAGAGGCAAACTCTTTATCTGCGCTGCCTTTGAAAAATGTAGACTATAAAATGCATATTACCGATCTTCAACCAGGCAAGTATCAGTTCATAGCTTTGGCTGGACAGAATGCTTATGCCGATCAGTTGAATACCCAGCGTGCAAAGTTCGTTCGTACAGAACCTGCTGTGGGCGATAAGATGGATAAATTGGAGGTAAACCTTGATAAGGTTCAGCGCAATGGTTATTATATCATAGATAACCACAACTTGCCACTCGATACCCTGTGGCATGGTAAGACAGATGCGCTGGTAGAGTATTCCGCTACCCGTCCTAACTATACCACCGTTTCGCTGGTACGTGATACCAAGAAGATTAATGTTACCTTGCGTGAACTCAATGATCCAACCACAATGGATGTAAACGACTATAGTTTTATCATTCAAGACCATAACTCCCGCATCCTCTGTGACAATTCACTCGATGAGACTAATCAAGTTATCTATACTCCACATGCTGTTTGGAATACAGAAGACCGTGAAGGTTCTACCGCTGGTGATGTTAATGGTAATGAATTGGAAGGAGTGGGCAAGATAGCTCATGCCGACTTTATGACCTCCCGTCTGATTTATCACGATAAGGCGAAGGACGATGGAAAATTGATCATCGCCAACAAGGAAACAGGCAAGACCGTGGTAGATGTAGATTTACCTGACTTGTTGAGCCGAGTTCGCACCAGTGAGGAATATATGTATACTCCACAAGAGTTCTTGGATAGAGCTTATGACTATAAGTTACAGTTCTTCCTTCAAGATGGTAAGTTGAAATACGCTTACATTACTATCAGCGTGAATGCGCTTAGCTGGAGTCAGAGAATACAGTTTGAAGTACTTAACAACTAAGAGGATTATGAAGAAGTTGAAATCAATATATCTGCTTCTGTTTTCAGTTCTTGTCATCGGTGCTTTCGCATCCTGCGCTGGCAGCACCGATGATGATGACGGAAAGCCCGATGCCTTCAAAGGAGAGGCTTACTTTACTGTGCAGGTAGCTGTGGCTGGTGATACCAAAGCCACGTCTCGCGCAGCAGGTCCTCAAGGAGGGGAAGACGGTGAAGGTAGAGAAACGGCTTTTGAAAACGAATATAAGGTGAACAATGTCTGTGTATTTCTTTACTCTAGCACTACAGGCATAAGCGATGGCGATGCAAAGATAGAGCAGGCTTTCTACTTTAAGAAACCAACAGAGAAGCCAGGTAATACAAGATATGATAAGGTATATACGTTCGAGAAAAAGCAATGTTTGCCAATCGTCGTTTCCAAGGCATATCATGTTTTGGTGGTAGCGAATGCCGGTGACATTACTAATACCTACTTGAACAAGAAATTGAGTGAACTTAGAGATGCTCATCTTCCGGCTTTTGATTCTACTTCGAAATACTTTATCATGACTTCAGAGAAGGATGCTACTACCGAGTTGACTTCTGCTGGTGGTAATGCTACTGGTGATGGAACCGAGGCTAATCCGCTTACAGTAAATGTTGATATTGAGCGTCTTGCTGCTCGTATTGATATAGATCCAGGTGATGGTAAGTATGTTGATTCTCCAACAAATCCTGGTACCGGAACTTATGCTTTTGATGTGAAGGATGTTTCAAACAATTTAGTGGGTGGCTTTGTTTTGGAGTCTATTCTCCCTTACAACAAGCTTATTTCCGGTGAGTTTTGCATTAAGCGTGTGGGTGATGAAACGGGAGCAACTCTGAGCTATTTGGGTGATGAGACAACTGTTTCAGAAACCGACAAGAAAGCTACAAACTATGTGATAGATCCATGGACTTCCGGTAAGAATACTGGTTCTACGCCAAGTGGTCTTACATATAATGTTCGTAAGTTAAATGATGCAGGTTGGCCATCAGCTACAGGATACCTTCCTGTCAAGAAAGTTTTAGGAACAGCAAGCTCTTTCTTCGTTCTTGATTATGCGATGGAGAATACTACTTTTGACAATTTAGAAGAGTATGCTACAGGACTGGTGTTTAAAGGAAAGTATTATGAGCTTTCTGATTGGGACACAACCAATAAGCAGCCTAAGCCTGGTAAATCCGGTACAGATAAATACTATACCTATACCATTCGCCATAGTGATCCAACAGGTGCTGGTTCTAAAACCGCTCCTATGTATTATGGCATAGTCCGCAATAACATCTATCGCATCAAGATAGAAGGAGTAGTGGGTGAGAAGAAGGGTATGGTTCTCACGATTGCTGTCAAGAAGTGGGCAAAGTATACCCATGCAGAGACTTCCATGTAATAAGACGGATAATAATAAGTAATAGATATGAATAAGATAAAAACGATAATGGCGCTGTTGGTACTGACGATGCTTGCCACCTTTACGGCTTGCTCGCCAGACGACAGTTCTATGTCTGATAATTCTGGTGGAGGAAGCAAGGATGGCTTTACCATTCATCTCAAGATCTCTACTTCTGCGTCTGGCTCTATAGGTCAGGCTGCACATCATAGCCGTACTCTTACTCTTGAGTGGGAGTCTGGTTCCGATGTAGAAAATATGAAGAGCTGGCTTGTTGTTCTTACTCAAGGTGGTAAGGTGGTGCAGACTATAGAGAATACTCGGGTTGATGCTCAGCATGCTGAGGAAGACAAGGTTACTCTGGAGAATGTTGAACCAGGAACCTATCAGGTTTATTCTTTTGCCAATATTGATAAAACGCAGTTGGGTACGTTGACAAGCGGATCATCTGTTGATTTTAAATCCATGAAATACAAAATGAATGGCAATGGTTTCGATGCTACTATTTCGGGTATTCCTATGAGTAATGAGCAGACGCTTACTGTAAACCAAGATGGAACAACTGATAAGGATAAGCTTTGGGTAGTAAGAATGCTGGCAAAGGTTACACTTCAGTTTAAGAATCCAAGTGCTACTCCTTTGGTAATCAATGATATTACCATCAGCGATATTACTAAGAATAGCAAAGATAATGCAGATGCTGATAACATCATGTTGCTGCCAAAGCATTCCGACACATCAACTGGTGCTGATAATGATCAGGTTACCTGTATTCCTAATCTGGTAGCGCAGGCTGCAACGCAGAATTATACTTATAATTTGTCTCCTGCGGTGACGATACCAGCAGGCACTACCTCTTATAAAGAGATTTCGTTCTATGTGAATGAAAGCGCAGCGGGCAATACTTCCAAGTATTTCATCATCAATCTGAATACATCAGCAGGAGTCAAGCGTTACGCCTTGTTCCAGGATTGGACAACGATAGCTCGAAACGACCATCACATTCTGCCAATCTCATTAGATGATTACAAGTTGAAGTTTGATGTTCAGTCCTTCTCTGCCATCGGCCTCTATCCATCCATAACAGATAACGGAACCACTCTTTCCTACACCTGTTATTACCCGGAAGAGGAATTCCATATCCAGCCAAAGGTTGTAAAGGCAGATGACTCCGAGGTTTCCGGCACCATCGACTATAACAATGTAAAATGGGAGTTAATCCAAGAAGATGGTATGTCGGATGCCACTGCTGCCGAAACGAATGCCAAGAGCGTTTTTAAAGTTCTTCCATCATGGAATACCACCACTGGCTATTTCGAAGGTATCTTCAATGATGACAAAGCCGACAAGCAGAGTGCCCTCTATCAGGTCACTGTCCCTGTACCGGGTGAAACCGGCAAGTCTCTAACATACAAGATACTTTTCACCAAGGATTTGAGTAGCTTTGCTGCTCGTAAATATACGAGACAGAGTTACTATTTCAGAACAAAACAATAATACTAATATTAAAAAACATTGAAGCTTATGTTTAAGTCTAAGATTTTTAATAGTGTAATGAGATATATGTTGGTAGCAATGCTTGCATTGCTGCCAAATGCTATATGGGGAGAGAATGTCTTTTTAAATGATGTACATAAGGTTAACATTAACTTATGTGACATCATGTGGAAGAATAATGCTTTTGCATACGATTATGCTTTGATTTATTTTAAAGATAAAGATGGCAATCAAGTTTCTTTAGATAATTTTGGCTTAGCTCGATGGGGAAAAAATTCTGATTCTGATTTTGATTACTATATTTCTAATGTTTATAATGCTGGAGTTAAGAAAGTTGGAAATTATTATATGTTTTCACAGAATAATTATTCATGGGGTGATAAAGACAAACTTTTTAATTTCACCTTCTCTAATAAGGTATTAGACTTATCTGGATATCAAGTTATATTTAAGGCTTCAAATACCAATGATTTTGAGTCGGATAAAGAAACTTCAGATGTAACTCTAACTTATCAGCTTTATTCTCAGAGTGATATTGATGATGTAACTTTCACCAAGGCAAATGATCCTACTTTGGTGAAATCTGCTTATGCTTTAAAAGAAGGAAACAAATGTATCTTCAGTGCGTCTTCTATATATGATGAGATTAAATCTATCTTGGGTGTTTCGTCTAAAGAAGATATTAAGGACTTCTATATACGTTGGACTATAAAGCATACAGATGGCTCCAAAGTAGATAATCTTACAGTCTCTTCAGGAAAAATACAGAAGCGTAATGATTTTGACTATATTTACTTTAATAATACAGGTTCCTCAATTCAAGCAAAAGACTTGGATGTTACCTTAGAGTTGCCTAGTAGTGAGTCTTGGGATAACATAAAATTATCTTTTGTTATTTCCAAAAATGTCTCTGAATTGACTACTAAATATGGTGTTGTTGAGAAGGAGCCAACTTTGGATGCATTGTATAATATTACGTTGGAAACAAAGTATAGCATGCCTTTCAATCATTATGTAGGCCATGCTAATACTGCATTAGACGAAAAGGGTAGGCAGCAGACTGCAGAATGGGAGTACTATGTCTATGTGAAAGATGCTAATAAGCCAGTAGAGTTAGTGCTGCCTTTCGTTAATTATAAAGGTAGTAGTAACGCTCTTGAGCCACAGGGCTATTTCAGATGGTATGATTTTAACAAAGATAGAGCTAGCGCTAATTTACGTGCAAATACAGGTACTCGTCTGCATAACATAAAATCTGGAAGTGAGGACTATGGCTTGTTTGCTTATAATCTTTATCCTGCGCTTCCGACAAGCAGTAATATTGGTGTTACATATACTGCACCTGCAGGAGCTTCATCTGATGAATGGGCAGGTGAAGATATAGCCTGCGACGTGAGCCGTTATATTGATGGTTTGGATGTTACAAAAACTTATCTTGTACATGAGCCAACGCTCTCTATCAGATACATTTTCCATATCCGTTCTGCCAAGAAGTTAGCAGACGATATTATGAATACGGCTATTGGTAAAAATCCTCAAAGAGCAGGTTATAGAACTTATCAGGATAGAAAGTATTTGACGGTTGGTATGAAGGATAAAAGTTCTACTTTGACTCTTCGTTTGGATTTGTCAGACTCTAAAAAGTATTTTTTCCATCCATTGGTTAATGGTTGTACTCATCGGGTATATTATGCAGATGAAAAGGATAAACTCGTGGAATCAGACTTTGATAAAACAAAAATATGTCAGGCAACTAAGATAGAGTGGTGGGCATACGATAAGACCAAGACTTATTGTCTTAATTTGGGTACTCATGATAATCGTTTCTTTGATTTGGCGATGAAAGATCTTGACAAAAACTGGACATCCGTATCATCAAAGGGTGAAACAAAGAATTTTACCTTTCAATATGGAGATCTTGTATATATCGTTGCATATGCTATGGATGATGCTGGTAAACGTTGTCCAATTGCCAACATTGATCTTCGATTCTGGAATAATCATCCGATGACTAAAGAAGAGATAGTTAAAGAAGGTTTGAATAATAGACTTATTGGTTATCTTGATGAGCATTATAAAATGGCTATCAAGCCTATTACATTTGATGACGTTAATGTAGAACAGACTGTGGCTGCTCCTACAAGTCCGGATGACAACCAGAACCGATTACCATCTAAATGGGATCGCTGTGCTTATAGTTTCGTATATCGTGATTTGATTGACTACGATGCTACTAATTATGGTGGTTTGAATAAAATCGGTCATTCTCCACTTCATGGAGATTATTGCTTGTATAAGTCCGCAAATCTTAGTGGTGTTTCTACTTCTAGTAAAAAATATCTTTGGTGGCAAACTGGAGAATTATATGATAAGACTTATGAGATAACTAATGGTTCTCAATATGGTCATTTCCTTTATGTGGATGCATCTGATGAAAGTAGAAAAATCGCTGCTTCAGATTTCAATGCTAATCTTTGTACTGGACAGCAGCTTATTTTCATTGCAAGTGTTGCTGACATGACAGATGCAAGTACAAAGCCACAGATTATGTTTAAACTATTTGGCGTTAATAAAGATGCTAATGGTGAGATTGTTGATAAACATCTGATACATTGTTTTTCATCTGGTGATTTTAGTAATAATGTAGAAGACTTGAAATCAATGACTTGGTATCAGGTATACGGTAAGATTACTTTGCAAAAAGAGTCAAATGTAGAAAAGTATTCTGATTTCCGGTTGGAGATAGATAATTACTGTAAAGGAACTCTAGGTGCCGACTATGCTGTAGATGATATCCGTATGTATCTAGCGCCCGCTAAGGTTCAGGTGATTCAGGAAAAGCCGGTATGTAACGGTGCTACAACTGGAACTATCAAACTGAAGATACGTGCTATCCACGAGACCTTGAATGCGATTTTGGGACATAAAGATACAAAGATCTATTTCAGATTTGTGGGTGAAGATGGAAAACCTGTAACGGGCGATGGATTTTATTCTTATAGCTTGAAGGATAAAACGAAAAACAAAATAACGAAAGTTGAAGGTACGGAATATGGTACTGTTGATGTATACAATTCAGAGGAAAACTGTAAGAACTTTGAAATCGATGGTACTAATATGATTGAGCAAGATAGTGAAGGTGTAACCTATATTGTTATCAGCAATAAAGACTATCCCCTTGAAGTGGGGAAGAAGTATTACGTATCTGTAGCTACAGAAACTCCTGACGCAACTGGCAACTCTAATTGGGGGTCACCTGCTGAAGTCTGCTCGTTGTACAGTAACTGGTTTGAAATGGTTAGCCAGCATTCTGTCATTACTGATACAGATGGTAAGATCGTGACTGATTATAAGATTCCTTGCGATGCAGCTGATGATTATGAGATAAAAATCAAAGGTCAATTGGTTACAACTGACCCTAATACAGGTGGTAAGATAACATTGGATGGTGTTAAATTCATCTGGTATCTTGATGGTAAGAATGAAGAAAATAAGATAAAACCTTCAGCACCTGCTAGCAACGAAATTACTATCCTTAAGAAGGATATTACATTGGGTGAAAATCATCAGATATTTATGAAGCCTGAAGGTAACGATGATGTTGACTATATTGAATATAATGCGCCAAATGGTAAAAAGTATCTGTTGTGCCCTAGTGCAATACCAGTACCATTGCGTGTAATGAAGGATGGACCACAGCTTAACTTCGGTTTCAATGATGTGGATTATCCATTTAAAGACGGCAGTTATGAGGCATCGCTTCGTATCGGTTTGCCACAGCTGAAGAAGTTGAAGAATACAGGATTCCTGGAGATTCCTCTTCATAGTGCTACTATGGGTGATGGAAATGCTATCACTTCGCCACTTACCTTCGTCGATGATAGTGGCACTTCTGCAGTTACTTCAGATAAGGTAATGGTAGCATACACGAATGACCCGTTATGGACAACTGCCATGCTGAATACCCAGGTTGCCACATTGCAGAGTACAGAGTTGCCGGCTATAGATAAAACGACTCAGGCTACCCTCAATATCAAGTTCTCTGACGCTGCCGTAGAGAATTTCCATGAGGGATATTACTACGAGCTCAGATTTGCCTTCGAGCAGAGAACAGCTTCTGAGGGAACTACCAACTGCCCTGGCGAGTCTTATCTCAAGTTGAAGATTGTACCGGAGTTCATTACCTGGACTCCTACTGCGGATGGCGGTATGAATGCCAACTGGAATAATGATGATAACTGGCATCGCTCATCATCTACAGAATTGTATGATAATGACTATCCTAATTATCAGGCTTATGGTAATGCATCTGGTATTACGCCAAAGGTAGAGATTCCTACGCTGAACAGCTATGTGCCAATGAAGTTTACCAAGGTAACGATCGGTAATCTGAATGGTTTGCCATTCCCTGACCTCGGTAACATCGTTTACCGTAGCACCAATGGCATCGCTACCAAGCTGACCAATGCCAAGGGTGATGTGGCAACAACGTATATCCAGTATGATATCATGGCGTTCTGGAATGAGGCAGCTGCTGATAAGGGATTGGATACGGATGGCAATCTGAAGTGCGAGAAGTTCTATGGCAATACCTGCCATCAGATTTACTTCAAGCCTCAGGGCGAGCTTCGCGACCAGTGCTATCTGGTATATGACAAGGCTTGGGTAGAGAAAGAGCTGGAGCCAAACAAGTGGTACACCATGGCTTCACCTCTGCAGTATATCTACGCAGGTGATATGTATGTGCCAGCAAGTAATGGACGACAGGAAACTAAGGCATTTACGGGTATTAAGTATAATGATAAGGTGGCATATTCTAGTACTTTAGATGCGTATAGCCGAAGCAAGTATCCGGTTTATCAGAGAGCTTGGATGAAGAGCGATGTGAAGGAAATCACTTCTGATGGTGAGCATAATGCATGGCATACGCCAACCGGTGAGGCTAGCAATATTGATGTCAATCTCGGCTATTGGAGCCATGTATATAATAAGGTGGATGAGAGCTATGCCGCAGATGGAACATTTGGTGGCTTCGCTATCAAGGCTGGTAATGCGCTCTTGCCTAAGGATCAGACTAAGAATGCGCTTCTTCGTTTGCCAAAGGAAGATAAGGAATACCAGTACTTCGATTATACAGGTTCAAAGCCTTCTTCAAGCAAGATACCGGTTGCGAAGAATGCTGGTCATGGCAGACTTCTCGTTGCTTACAACAATGAGGAAAAGCATCTTGCTCAGATGGTTCAGACGCTAGGTGCGGATAACACCAGCGGATTCTATCTCGTGGCTAATCCATATACCTGCTCTATCTCTCTGAAGAAGTTCTTCGAGGTGAATACAGGATTGCAGAATGCAGTATGGCTGATTGAAGGAGATGCAGTAAGAAGCGTTCCTTCTACAGATTTAAGTAGTAAGGATTTCGTTATCCAGCCTACACAGTCGTTCTTTGTCAAGAAGGATGGAACAGCTTCTGTTGATGAGGTGAAGTTCACTTCTGCGATGTATGTAGACCGTCTGCTCTCTTCTGGTATCATCATTGCTTCTGATTATCTCAAAGACGTGAATGTATCGGCTCAGAATGCTAAGGGACAGACTTCGAAGGCTCGCATTGCCGTAAGAGAAGAGGCTTCTGATGATTATGATGAGCAGGAGGATGTGGATCTTCTGTGCGATCAGAACCTGAGTGGAATTCCGCAGGTTTATACCGTGGCTGGTTCTCAGGCTGTGGCGGTGAATGCTACTCCTAAGATTGAATGGATGCCAATGGGTGTAATCATGGAGAATGGGGAGAAGAATGAAATGGTGAACCTCGACTTCAAGGGCGTTGCCAAGCTCGATGCTCCGCTTTATCTCTATGATGCTGCCAACGGACAGTATACCGAGTTGCAGGATGGCAATGAGGTGAGCATTCAGGCAAATGAGCATGGCAGATACTTCCTGACACAGACTCGTGGTACTACCGGTATCCAGCAGATTGAGGCTGAGGCTGAAAGTAATCAGTTGAAGGTTTATTCACCTGCTGCGGGCATGATTGTTGTATCTGCCCTGAATGGTGAGAAGTTGGGTAGGGTAGAGGTATTTACCTTGGATGGCAAGAAGGTTCACAGCTATCAGTTGCCTGATAAGCAGAGAATGATTCTCCGTGTTCCATCCGGAGTATATATCGTAAAGGCATCCACCCAGTCCTGTGCTCAGGCTATGGGACGGAAGGTTGCCGTAAGATAGGAGAAGCTTGGTTTGACAAGTTTATAATAGTTGATAAAAACGAAAAGAGGGTGTATCATGAATTTATGATGCACCCTCTTTTATTCGTATATTAAAGATATATTGTCGGAAAAGACAGGATATATTTCTGAGTTATTTAGTATCTCAGGCCGCACAACAGCTGTTGTGCGCTTGCATAACAGCTGATATGCGCTCGCACAGCAGCTGATGTGCATGCGTTGCCCATCTGTTATGCACCAACTTTTATTTTCCTTCTCTATATGAACAAATCCTTCTTCGGCATATCTGCCATGAACTGCTTGCGGAGCTTCTCAAAGAATGCCACGGTGTCGTTGCTGAAACCGTGACCCTTCCAGGTGGAGGTGTTGGTAATGAGAATCCAGCACTGGCCGTCGGGGTATTTCAGGACAATGGCAGAGGTGCCGGCAAGAGAACCGGTACGAATCCACGGACGATTGCTCTTGGGTGTGTAGTTCCAACCGATGGAATACTGATGGTCGGGCTGCTCGGTGGTCATGAACTGGATGCTCTTCTGGCTGAGAATGTCCTTGACATGAGGCAGACCGTCGATGCTGGCGATGAGACGGCTCAGTTCGGCTGCTGAACCACACCATGCTCCGGCACCTGAGAGACGTGGAAGGTCGGTATCGCCATAACATTTTTCAACCATTCTGCCACTGTTGTTGTATTCATATACCGGGATGCTGCCCTGGTGCATGTAATACTTCGTCT
>ENA-OWPP01001083-OWPP01001083.1-human-gut-metagenome-genome-assembly--contig:-NODE-1083-length-25954-cov-3.003900_pt1 | contig 25954 bp, 14 predicted proteins | sample MGYA00248265_ERZ651848 | MGnify/ENA primary metagenome ERZ651848 (study PRJEB26924, sample SAMEA4378233) | human gut metagenome | biome: human gut; feature: human-associated habitat; material: faeces...
GTGACGACAACTTTGCTGTCACTTTGTTGAAAGCAAGGATTTTATTGTTTCTCTGCTATGTGGGTACTTATTTCTCTATCCGGAGCGGTATTCAAGGATTATCAGACTATTACAGAAGAGAGAGTTTCAGTACTTGAAACTAAAAGTTCTATTGCTTGAAACTTTTGTTTCGTCAGCGGGAAACTTTGGTTTCACTTACTTGAAACTATGGTTTCAAAGGCGTGAAACTAAAGTTCTTCAACCTTGAAACTACTTTGGAAGCGTAAGCTTCAAGGTTAGAAACAGTTATCTCATAAGCGGGAATACAATAAAAACATAATAGAAGACTATTGGATACTATTCAGCAAGTCTACCTTTCCTTCATTCACGAGTTTTAGGATTAGTTCTCCGAACAGCGTATTTTGCCATGCAAACCAGGAACGAGTAAAGTTTTTCGGGTCGTTCTTGTGGAAAGATTCATGCATGAACCCTGTTCCGGCATCCGTATCCATCAGCATTTTGATACAGGTCTTGATTTCTGCGTCGTTTTGACTGGTGAATGCTTTCATCATAATACTCATGGGCCAAATCATATCATATCCGATGTGCGGACCGCCAATTCCTTCACCGGCAGTACCTTTGAAGAAGTAAGGATTATCTTCGCTCCATACAAACTTACGGGTATTCTGATAAATAGGATCGTTCACTTTCACATCTCCAAGATAAGGCAGGGCAATGAGACTCGGCACATTGGCATCATCCATTAACAGTTGGTTGCCGAAACCATCCACTTCGAAAGCATAGATTTTGCCATATTTCGGATGATTGTAAACCGCATATTTTTTCAGGGCTGCTTCCACTTCGTTCGACAGTGTAGTACATTCTTTAGCTAAATCAGGTTTCTTGTTGACTGTATTCAGAATTTCGGCAGCTTTGCGCAATGAAGTTACAGCAAAGAAGTTGGATGGAACGAGGAACTGGAAAGTTGTAGCATCATCCGAAGGACGGAAAGCAGAAGCAATCAGTCCGACCGGCTTTACAGGATTACCCCAGCCGTCGTTGGTCATCGTATCGAGTGCACGTTCCGTTTTGCGTTGGAAACGATAAGGACCTTTCGGATCTTCTTTTCGTTGCTGTTCCTTAAACGTTTTCAAAACCTTGGCGATGGCTGTAAGCCATTCGTCGGAGAATATACTGGCATCTCCCGTCGTCTTCCAGTAATGATAAGCGAGACGGATAGGATAACAGAGCGAGTCGATTTCCCATTTACGTTCGTGCAGTTCGGGCTTCATGTCCGTAAGGTCGCTCATCCATTCGCCGCCTTCGGAATTCATGTTGAAAGCATTGGCATACGGGTCGATATTGATACACTTGAACTGACGTTTGATAACGCCGGCCAGCATTTTTTTCAGTTCTGCGTCTTTGTTGGCGAGTTGCACGTAAGGCCATACTTGTGCACCCGAATCGCGCAACCACATGGCGTGAATGTCACCCGTATAAACAAACGTATCATCTTTACCGTCAAAATGAACAGTAGTATCCAGTGTGTTCGGGAAACAGTTTTCGAACATCCATGCCAAGCGGACATTCGTCAGCAGTTGCTTGATATGCGCAATCTGTTGTTCCACAGCTTGCGAGACAAACAGACGTTTCGATGCTTCCGGACGGTTCGTCTGATAGTTGTTGATTTTGGTATTATCTTGTTGGATGACAAAATCACTGTTCGTTATAGCCTGCATATTGCTAGCACCCAAGAGTGCTATGGACAAACAAAAGGCTTTAGTTATATTCATGGTAATAGTCTTTTTTTGTTGATTAGTATTGATTATGAAAGTGTTGCGGAGAAGAAGTGTTAAATCTCTGCAAAGAATTCAATCAGACAGGCATTGTCGAGCAGCCATTTATACTGCTCCTTGTTGTGTCCCGACCAATCCCTGCCTAATAATCCGTTTTCATCCCGGTCGTTTTCCCAGGCGTGAAGCGCATTTTCCACCATCGCATTGACATACGCCGGATTCTTGTCAATCTTATACAGAGCTTTCAGTCCTCTGAATAAGATCACGTTAAACCAGGCCATGTCTTTATGCACTTTGACAGTCGGGTCTTTCTTGTCGGCTTTTGTGCGGAAAAAGGCATCTGTTCCTGCGGCTGTTTGCTGTGCATCGCGCAAATACTGTTCATCTCCTGTTTCTTCATAGAGCAATACGCCCGCCTGAATCATCTGTCCACTGTTGTAGGCGTACTTCTCTTTGGAAACTTTCCCTTTCAGGTTGATGTTATCCCAGTAAAGATGGTCGGTAGGGTCGCACAGATGCTTTTTCGTCCAGGCATACGTCTCTTTTGCTTTTTCGAGGTATTTGGCATCCTTCGTCAGCCGGTACAACTTGACGCCGAGCACAGTAGACGGTGCATTGGAACAAGTATGCTTCGCTTCCTTCTGCTGTTCACACCAAAAGATGCCACCGCCTATCTCATCGCTCCATCCACTGTAGATATATTGATACAATGCAACGGCTTTTTCCAAAGATGCAGGCTTGTGAGTCAGTTGGTAATAATCGCAATAGTCCAGTGCAATCCAGATGTTATCGTCATAATAACGTCCGTGCTGCCCGTACTTGGTGGGGTATGACTGATAACAGACCGGCAAGCGGCTGTTATCCCAATACTGCTCCATCCCCGGTAGAATTCTTTTCTCGAGAATCTTTTTGTACTTCTTGTTTCCGGTCGCTTTGTATAAAGCCACACAACCCGACATCATCCCGGAATACGGCCATAGAAAAGAAGCCTTCAGCGTTCCGTTCTGCTGCGTTCCGCCCGCCAGATAAGTGATTTTTTGGTTGGGATTGACAGGATACGTTTCTGTTAGTAGTCCGTCATTCGTCTGATAGAGATTCAATACATTAGATAGAATTGAGTCGGCAATAGAAAGATAACGGGTATTTCCCGGTGTCTTTCCCACTGCGGAGGTAAGGCAAAATAACATACAGGCTACAAAACATATATTTCTCATAGGAATATCGGGTTGTGTGGTGAAACTTTCAGGTTATAATTAGATACAAAGATTATTTCTGCTGACGCTGGTCGAACTCCAGTTCCACCTTTACGGGGAAATGGTCTGAAGGAGTGCGCGCCTGATAAGTCTTGATGTCGATTTCTTCCGGGCAATCGTTCGCCTGCTTCTTTTCTCCCTTGCCTACGATGCTGCGGTAAGTATCAGTCAGCACACCATATCTTTTCACATGGAAAGACGGAGAAACGAATACATGGTCGATACGGCTTTCCGTAAAGCTGTTCGGGTCGAAGTCGTTGAACGTGCCGTTGATAGCATAGCGGAAGCCGGCCTTCTCGTAAGAGTCGCACAACACCCCTTTGCTCACAAAAGCATCATAAGACTGGTGGGTCTGGTCGACATTGAAGTCTCCCGTCAGGATGGCCGGAAGCTCTTTGCCTTTGCCAAGTTCTTTCATCTTGTCCTGTACGAGGAATGCACTTTCCACACGTGCCTTCTTGCCGATATGGTCCATGTGCAGGTTGAAGAAAAGGAATTCGAAGCCGGTATCTTTGCATTTGAAGTGTCCCCAACTGCAAATACGCGGCAACACGGCATCCCATCCTTTGCTCGGCACGTCGGGAGTTTCCGACAACCAAAAATCACCTTTCTCTATCACGTCAAACTTGTCTGTGCGATAGAAAATAGCAGAATGTTCACCTTTCTCTTTGCCGTCGTCGCGACCTACACCGATATAATCATAACCGGGTAATGCTTCTTTCATATCTTTCAGTTGATGAATAAAGCACTCCTGCGTGCCGAAAATATCGAAATCGTGGTATTGCACTATTTGGGCAATGACCGGGTAACGTTGTCCCCAACCGTTTCCGTTGATTGAATCGCCACCGTTGGCGTTTCTCAAATTGTAGGAGGCAACGGTGATAGAAGTAGGCTGATAGTTACTTTGACAACCGCAAAAGACGATCGCAACAAGGGCAATTAGTAAAAGGTTTTTCAGTTTCATGTTTTTATAGTTTGTTTGGTAGATAATTCATTGATCTCCAAAAGTACAATATTTTATTCAAACGAAAGAGAGTAAGGTACATCTTTTTCTGTGGTTCCCCGTTGTTTATTGGGCACGGGGCTCATTTGAAATTGAATATTAGCACCTTTAATCAGCTGGTCATGTGTAAGGAAATTACGGGTTTGTGATTTCCCGTTTACTTTCATTTCCTTGATGTAGCGGTTGTCAAGCTGGTTGTTATCTGCCTTGATTGTGATGGTCTTTCCGTTCTCCAAATGTAACTTCGCTGATTTGAAAAGCGGGGTTCCTATGATATATTCATCCGTTCCCGGGCAAACCGGATAGAAACCGAGTGCGGAGAATACATACCAGGCGGAAGTCTGTCCGTTGTCTTCGTCACCGCAATAACCGTCGGGACCGGCGGTATATAGTTTGTTCATAATCTCACGTATCCAGTATTGAGCTTTCCAGGGCTCGCTCGAATAGTTGTAGAGATATACCATGTGCTGAATAGGCTGATTGCCGTGCGCATATTGCCCCATGTTCATTACTTGCATTTCACGCATTTCGTGAATCATGCCGCGGCTTTCCATTCCCAGTTTACCCGGGATGACAAAGACGGAATCCATCATCGCGTTGAATTCTTTCTTGCCTCCCATCAGGTTGATAAGTCCTTGCGGGTCGTGGAATACGCAGAAGCTCCAGTGCCAGCTATTCCCTTCGCAAAATTCACCGCTCCAGTCCACTGCATCGAAATTCGGATTGAATACGCCTTTGTTGTCTTTGCCAACCATCAGTTTGCGTTCCGGGTGATAGACATTTTTGTAGTTCAGCGCGTGTTTCTTATAAATGTCGATTTCGCTCTCCGGTTTACCGAGTTTCTTGCCTAATGTATAAATTGCCCAGTCGTTGTAAGCATACTCCAATGTACGTGCAACGTTTTGTCCTATGCCGATATTGTTGGCAACATATCCCAGTTGGTTGTAAGATTCGTAACCGAGACGACCTGAAGCAGTCCCGCGAAGATGTGCATTTGCTCCATGTTTCAATGCTTCCCAAAGAGTTTCGATATCATATCCTCGCAATCCTTTGATGTAAGCGTCGGCCACTACGGAAGCCGAGTTGTTGCCTACCATACAATCCCGATGTCCCGGGCTGGCCCATTCCGGCAGGAAACCGCTTTCCTTGTAAGTATTTACTAGTCCCTCCTGCATCTTTTGATTCATTGACGGATACATCAGGTTGAGGAAAGGGAACAGGCAGCGGAACGTGTCCCAGAATCCGGTGTCGGTAAACATATAACCGGGACGCACTTCGCCGTTGTAGGGGCTGTAATGCATGACTTGTCCCTTAGCATCTATCTCGTAGAAACTGCGTGGAAAAAGCATGGAACGGTATAAACAGGAATAGAAGGTACGTAAATTATCGATATTATCGTCTTCTATCTCTATTTTACTCATTTCACGGTTCCAGATCTCTCTTCCGTTCGCTACCAGTTGGTCGAAACTGTTTTTGCCAAGCTCTTTGAGATTCAACTCCGCCTGTTCGGGGCTGATAAAGGAGGAAGCAACACGTGCGTGTACGATTTCTCCCTTTTTCGTGGCGAATCCGATCACGGCCCCTGTGTGGTTTCCTTTTGCTTCTGTTTCATTCGGAAGAATGTTGTTTTCGAAAACTGTGGAAACGAATGTGAACGGTTTGTCGAATTGAACTACAAAGTAGTTTTTGAAGTTTTCCGGCACACCGCCGCTATTCTTGGTTGAATAGCCGATAATCTTGTTTTCTTCCGGAATCACTTTCACATAAGAACCTTTGTCGAAAGCGTCTACAATCACGTAGGCATTCTTTGTCTCCGGATACGTGAAACGGAACATGACGGCACGCTCCGTAGGAGCAAGCTCGGTTGTTACGTCATGGTCGGCAAGGTACACCTTATAATAATAAGGTTTGGCAATCTCCGCTTTGTGCGAGAACCAGCTGGCGCGTTGGTCCTGGTCGAATACCAGTCCGCCTGTGATCGGCATGATGGAGAACTGACCGTAGTCGTTCATCCACGGGCTGGGCTGATGTGTTTGTTTGAATCCCCGGATTTTGTCGGCATCATACGTGTACGCCCAACCGTCTCCCATTTTACCGGTCTGCGGTGTCCAGAAATTCATTCCCCACGGCAATGCCGTAGCCGGATACGTGTTTCCGGTAGACAGTTCAAACTTGGATTGAGTGCCTACCAGTGTGCTGACATAGTCTACCGGATTCTTAACGGCAGAAGATTGCAGGCTGTACAACACGGCACCTCCAAGAAATAGCAAGTGTTTAAATGAAAAATGTGTTTTCATGAACAAATGAATTTATAGATTTGAAAATAATTTCTACGACGAAAATAGGGAGAAAAGGAATGTGCTTCTAGTAATAGAGGGGCTAAATCGTTTCTTGTCGCTGAAATTAACTACTCTGGCACGGAAATTTACTTATATTCCGGTCAAAAAAAAGCTCGGAATGTTTTTTTGTTTACCTTTGTCATATAGCAAATCTAAGAATAATACACTATGGGAAAACAGTTGGTTTTTATTCTATTCTTTTTTCTTAATCTGTTGATACATAACGCTTATGCTTATAATTTGAAGCAAGTTGCAGATAAAGAGTATATGTCTAATAGTTCGATTACATCTCTGTGCCAGGATGAGCGTGGATTGATGTGGATCGGGACCTGCGACGGACTGAATATTTATGATGGACAGGAGATTGAGGAATTTAAGACTCGTGACAAAGAGGATTACTTATCTGGTAATCTGATTGACAATATTGTGTATACGGGCGAAGATGTTTACTGGATTCAAACCTACTATGGGCTGAACCGTTTGAACCGGAAAACCAATACAATCACTCACTATAATGAATTTCAGAAACTCTTCTTTATGAATAAAGATAGTCATGGTAATCTGTTCATTATCCAGGATAGTAACTGCATTTATTATTATCATAAAAAAGAAGGAGTCTTCAAGAAAATCAATATCACGGGAATCCCGATTTCCGATATCGTAAACTTCTTTATCGACGGTAACAACCGGATGTGGGTAGTCATGAAAGGATATAACCGCTGTTATGATATACAGCAGGAAGCCGCATCGGGAGATATCACCCTGTTACCCCAGAAAACAAACCTGATTTATCAGACTTCCTTGATTTATTGTTTCAATGACGAGCAATCTCTTTATTACATAGACAAGGAATTTAATTTCTATGCTTTCCATATTCCGACCCAGAAGAATGAGTTTATTGCCAATCTAGGTAAAGAAATACAGGAACGTGGTAAAATTTCTTCCATCGTTCATTATCATAACAGCTATTTTGTGGGCTTTTTGATGGATGGCATTCTCCTGTTGGAAAAACAGAAGGAGACGGATCATTATCAAATTCAGTCGTTACCTATCAACAGCGGTGTATTCTGTCTCAAGAAAGACCGTTTTCAGGATGTTGTCTGGATTGGTACTGACGGGCAGGGCGTTTATCTTTATTCGAACCCGCTTTATTCTATCAAATCAATGGTGCTTAGCAATTATACCGAGAAAATAGAACGCCCCGTGCGTGCCATCTATCTTGATGATGAACGTACTTTCTGGGTGGGAACCAAAGGAAACGGAATTCTTAAAATCTATGATTACGAATTCGATAAAAACATCTCCGACTGTCGGGCGGAGGTGTTGACTACCTCTAATAGTGCTTTGAGTAGTAATGCCGTTTATTGTTTTGCCAAGAGCCACCGGAATTTGCTTTGGATAGGAGACGAAGAAGGATTAACTTATTATTCATATCGGGAAAAACGTATCAAGAGTATACCAATACGGATCGGTAACGAAGATTTTAAATACATCCATGGCATTTACGAAACAGCAGATTCCGAACTGTGGCTGGCGAGTGTCGGCATGGGAGTGGTGAAAGCTCGTATTGCCGGAACACCGGACAATCCGGTGATTGTGGATGCGCAACGTTACATCATCAATGACGGCGAACTGGGATCGAACTATTTCTTTACTATTTATGCGGAGAATGAAGCCAACCTGTTGTTTGGCAATAAAGGATATGGGGTATTCCGCTATAACGAAACGACGAATGGCCTGGAACCGGTGTCTACTCACAAATACGAAAACATGACCCTGAATAATATTCTCGCTATCAGTAAAGACAGCAGCAATAACTATCTTTTCGGAACGAGCTACGGATTGATAAAGTACACATCGGAAACCTCTTATCAGCTCTTCAATGCCAAGAATGGTTTCCTGAATAATACCATTCATGCAATTCTTAGAAACTCGTCCGACGACTTCTGGTTGAGCACCAATCTTGGATTAATCAATTTCGATACGAAAAGGAATGTCTTTCGTTCATACGGTTTTGGAGATGGTTTAAAGGTGGTAGAGTTTAGTGACGGAGCCGCTTTTCGGGATTCCCAGACTGGTACTCTGTTCTTTGGCGGAATCAATGGAGTCGTAGCTATCCGGGCGGATGGCCGTCCGGAGCAGCTTTATATGCCTCCTGTTTATTTTGATAAGCTGTCTATCTTCGGTGAACAATACAATCTGGGCGAATTTCTCACCCGGAAAAAAGAAACTGAAGTCTTGAATTTGCAGTATGACCAGAATTTCTTTTCTGTTTCATTTGCCTCTGTGGATTATCTGAATGGTAATAACTGTACCTATTTCTATAAACTAAAAGGATTGAGTGACCAATGGGTAAACAATGGTTCGGAAAGCGGAGTCTCTTTTACGAATATGGCTCCCGGCGAATATACCTTACTGGTGAAATATTACAATAGTGTTTTTGATAAAGAGAGTGATGTCTATTCTCTGGTGATTCGTATAGGTGATCCGTGGTATGCTTCCTGGTGGGCTTATTTGATTTATGCCCTGTGTCTGCTTTTACTGGCAGCCTTGCTGATACGTTCCTTTATCCTGCGCTCCAAACGTAAAAAGCAGGAATTGCTGAACGAGATAGAGAAACGCCATCAAAAGAATGTCTTTGAGTCCAAACTTCGTTTCTTTACTAATATCGCACATGAATTTTGTACTCCGCTGACTTTGATTTATGGTCCTTGCGGACGAATCCTTTCATCGAAGGGACTTAGTAAATTTGTCGTGGACTACGTACAGATGATTCAGACGAATGCGGAGCGTCTCAACAACCTGATTCATGAGTTGATCGAATTTCGTCGGATTGAAACGGGAAACAGGGAAGTGCGGGTTGAGTCATTGAATGTGTCTTCCATTGTGAAAGGAATAGCCAAAACGTTTGTTGAAATGGCTAAATCCAGAAACATCACTTTCTTGAGCAAGATACCCGAGCAGGTGATGTGGAACTCGGACAAAGGATTCCTGAATACAATTATTATTAATCTGATTTCTAATGCCTTTAAATATACTCCCGACGGACAGAGTATCAAGATTGAAGTGGATACGAGCCGGGAAAATATGCTGGCTCTTCGTGTAGCAAATGAAGGAAGTACCATCAAGGAAAAGGATTTTCAGTATATTTTTAATCGGTATGCCATTTTGGATAATTTCGAGAATCAGGATGAAAAGAACTTTTCACGGAACGGACTGGGGCTAGCCATCTCTTATAATATGGCAAAGTTGCTGAATGGTACGTTGAAAGTGGAAAATACTCCTGACGGATGGGTAATGTTTACACTAACCTTGCCGGTCGTGGAACTGACTACCGGAGTGGTGGAAACCAAGCGGCTCACAGCGGAATACATCCCTAAGATAGATACTCAATCGATACTGAAACTTCCCCAGTATGAGTTTGATAAGATGCGTCCTACGCTTTTGGTTGTCGATGATGAAATCGAAATGCTATGGTTTATTGGAGAAATCTTCTCGGCTGACTTCAATGTGGTAACCTTGCAAGATCCTGAACGGCTGGATCAGGTGATGAATGAGGTTTATCCGAATGTGATTATCTGTGATGTCATGATGCCGGGAATGGGTGGCATTGAACTGACCAGGCGGATTAAATCGGTGAAAGAGACGGCGCATATTCCTATTATTGTGGTTTCCGGACGACACGAGATGGAACAACAGATGGAAGCCCTTTCTGCCGGTGCGGAAATGTATATCACAAAACCGTTTAGTGCGGAGTATCTTCGTATCTCTGTCTGTCAGGTGATAGAACGGAAAGAGGTGTTGAAAAATTATTTCAGTTCGCCGATCAGTTCTTTTGAAAAGTCGGACGGGAAGTTGACGCATAAAGAGTCGAAGAAGTTCCTACAGTCGGTTTTGAAGATTATCAATGATAATATAACGAACAAAGATTTGACTCCACGTTATATCGCCGATCGGCTGGCAATCAGTCCCCGGAGTCTTTATCGGAAGATGGAAGAGATAGGAGAGGATAGCCCGACCGATCTGATTAAGGAATGTCGTTTGCACATAGCGAAAGATTTATTGCTGACCACTAAAAAGACGATTGATGAAATTGTATTCGATTCGGGATTCTCGAACAAAGTTACTTTCTTTAAGGTGTTCCGTGAAAAGTATGAGTGCACGCCAAAAGAGTTTCGGATGAAACATTTGGAAGAGGTTCAGCAGTAGCCTGTGGCGGGAATTTTTAAAGAAAAAGAAGAAGTAAATATCCGTGTTAATATAGTAAATATCCGTGCCAAAAGGTAAAAAAGGATAGTTAATTTTCTTTTGGTAGAGTTTAGTGATTTTATCTTTGTCTCATCGAAGTTTTTAAGTAGATAAACTTGAAAAGTATTAATTTATTAATCTTTAATCTAATGAAAAGGAAACTTAGTTTTTTATTTCTTTCAGCATTGACCATTCCATTTTTTATGGTATCGTGCAGTGATGATAAAGAAGAACAGGAAGTGAAACCGGCAACAGATCTGGTTGTCGATAATAATTCGGTGACACTACTACAAGGAGACGAAATTACGGTGAGTATCACCTCCGGTAATGGCGATTATTATGTGAAGCCATTTGATGAAAACGTGGCGACGGCTACAATCAATGGTAATAAGGTGACTATTAAAGCTACCGAAAATAGCCAGTTGGAAGAAAATAACCGTACGGAAACCACTATATTAATAGTAGATGGACGTAAGAAAGTGGCTAGAGTGCTGGTTCGGGTAGCAAAACTCTGGGATTTGACGGTAGATGCACCGGAAGAAGGTTTTGACCTTTTTATCGGTGAAAAGAGACTGGTGAAGATTTTGACCGGTAACGGAGATTATCAGATTTCCATACCGGAAGGTGCTGATAAGTTTTTGGAAGTGGGTGAACTATCCGGACAAGTTATTCCGTTGACTGCCAAGTTCGAGACTGGAGCCGATCCGGTAAATATTACGATAACAGATAAGAAAGGTAAGACAATCACTATTCCTGTGGTAGTGAACATCGTGGATCTGACACTGAAAAGTAATGAAGCCACTTTTGCTGAACCGGATGCCGAATCTCAATATATCTCTATTGAGAGAGGTAATGGCGGATATAGTTTCACTTATCAGGTGGGAGACGGCGAGCCTACTACGGATGCAACGATTGTGGAAGCTACTGAAAAAGAGAACCTGATTACCTTGAAACCCAAAGCTAGAGGTGATGTGAAAGTGATTGTGACAGACCAGAAAGGTTCTGTGGAGGAGATTTCGGTGAAAGTGAATCCATATAACCTTAAACTGGAAAATGATGCCACTTCTTTAATTATAGGTGGTTATGAAGCATCTACTGAAATTGCTATCGCTAGAGGAAATGGCGATTATAAGTTAGCACAGCTTACTGAGGACAATAAAGTCTATTTGAAAACAGCTGAATTGGTTACGGAAGACGGAACTACGAAGTTAAAACTGACAGGAAAGAAGCTCGGGACTACAACATTAGAGCTATCCGATGCAGCAGGTCAGAAGTTAACCTTACCAGTCTATGTGAATCCGGTATGTTATCGTATGGAATATGACGTATGCTTTAAAATTGATATTAAAAAGTATGCCGAATCACATTCAGAGGTGAAAAGTATGAATCAGCTTACTTTTGAGGTTGTGTTCTACCCGACTTATACTCGTTCTATGCAATCGTTTATAGGTTTGGAAAGTGTATTCCTGCTTCGTGCAGAAGCTAAGGATGTGAATCCGCGTTTTGAAATAGCCACTAAAATTAATGGTAAGAGTGATCCCCGTTTCCGTAGTCAGCAAACTATTTATTGCGATGATTCGGAAGGTGGACGTAAGACTCCGGGTAAATGGTATCATATAGCCATTGTATATGATGGAACGAAATCAAGTACTAAAGAGGCTTATAAAATGTATATAAACGGGGTGAGAGAAACGTTGACTCCTGCAGATAACTCTTATGAGGATTGTGCCCCTAATTCATCTCTCAATCTGACAGATGTAGGTGGAAATGATAAAGCACTGTTGATTGGACGTTCCGGAGATTCATATCGGGTAGGATATTGCAAAGTTTATCAGGCACGGATGTGGAAGAGAGCGTTGGACGAAAGTGAAATTAAAGCGAATATGTGCAAAATCCTTAATGCAGAAGAACACTCTGACTTGATGGGATATTGGGTATTCTCGAAAGGTGTCGGAGGTACTACAGTTTTTGAAAATTGGGGAAATGGCGGCAGCGGATTGGATGCGCAAGTTTGTTTGCAGAATATAAGCGAAAATAAACCTGCCTGGGGAGCGGAACTTCCTGCAACTTATAATGGAGATAAGAGCCGCTTTGAACCAATTGAATGTCCTCATTCATACTAAAACTAGGAATATAATAATATGAGAAACAATATGATAACAAAAAAACTAATCAAATTTGCCCTGCTGTTTTTTCTTATCGGACTGACGGCTTGTGACAATAAACTGAATCCGGGATTTGATCCGGATGATTATGAACCGATTGTTCCGCCTGAACCTGTTAGAACAATGGATGCAATGGCTAGTGGCGAGCGAGTAGTACTTTCGGGTGCTTCGTTGACGGATATTGTTCTGAAATGGACGCCTACCGAGAAACACGGAAATACAGTATATCGTTATGAAGTATTGATTGATACGATCGGGGGAGACTTTACCAAACCGGTAGAAACGATCTTTTCTGACAATAACGGTCTGGAATCACAGTTGACTTTGACCCATTATCAGGCAAATACAATAGGTAAACTGGCTAAATTCCGTTGCAATACCAACGGTACACTGCGTTGGAAGGTGCGTGCTTATTGCGGATTGGATCAGGCTCTTAGTAGTCTGGAAGGCTATTTCGTGATCTTCATGATGGATGGCATCGATGATATGCCTGCTGAAAATGACCCGGTTTACATCACGGGTGTGGGTACGGAAGATGATGGTGATGAAGCGGAAGCACAACAAATGCTCCGTCAGAATGAAGGAATCTATCAGACTTTCACTCAGTTGAAAGCCAACCAGCCATTTATATTTATGTCTACTGTAGAAGGTCGCAAATGCTATTATTATGTAGACGACAACGGAGTGTTGCGTGAGCGTAATGATGGTGAAGACTATACAGTTACGGTTCCTCAATCAGGCATCTACCGGATTACCATCAATATGGGTGAACAAACGATCAGTTACGATGAAATAGGAGCTGTATATCTTTATAACCATTCGGGTGGGTATAGACAGGATTTCAACTATCTGGGATATGGCAAATGGGGCGTGAAGAATTATACAGCACGTAAGCAAAAAGAGGATTGGGCAGGAAGCGGTGAAACCCGTCATAGCTTTAAGATGGAGATCAACGGAACGACTTACCGTTGGGGACATAAGGAAAGAGATAAGGGACAGCCTAATTTGGATACCGATAAGAGTTATTATAATCTATATCAATTAGCATTGGGTACTGATGCCTGGGATTATAGTTTCCGTTTCTGCGACGAATTACTGCAGTGGGGTGCTATACAGGGAAATGTATATTATGCTACGGTGAAAACCGATGTAACCCTTTATTTCAACGCAGAGCTTGGAACGTATACCCACCGTTGGGTAGCTTCGGAAACGAATGAAGATTAAAACTTAATAATAATATGAAGAACTATATAGTATCATTATCAAAAAGAGTTTTGCTGTTAAGCGGTGCACTGGCAATATTCGCAGCTTGTGACGACGGCGATCTGGGAGACATCTACAAAGGTAATTCATCCGGTGAATATGTGTCGGATGTGAACTGGACAGATGCAGCCGACAAAAGTACGGGAACTTATATCAAATATTTCTATGAGAATGCCAGCGGACGGGATACCTTTTGCGGAAGCATTTACTGGGAAAAACCGAATACACCGGAAACCGGAGAACCGGCAAGCACGGGCGGTAGCGGCGGATGGTCGCAGGGACATGCATTGGACATCGTGATCGATGCTTATATCCGTCACGCAAACAATCCCGAATATCAAGCTCATTTGTATGAAAACATCATGAAACCTTTCCTGCCGGCTTTTGATGACTGGAATGAACATTGCGGTTATGGTGGCAAAGACTTCTGGAATAACTTCTATGATGATATGGAATGGATGGCACTGTCTTGTCTGCGGGTTTATGAATTGACTGGCGATCAGGATTACTACAGTGCGTTGATGAAGATGTGGAACCATATCAAGGGAGCGAAGAATGACTATAAAGGGGTAGGAGGAATGGCATGGAAAACGGATGCGCCGGCTTCACGTATGTCTTGTTCCAATGGTCCCGGTTGCCTTCTGGCTATGAAATTGTATCAACTTACCGTTAAGGAGGCTAAAGATGGCTGGGAAGAGCAGGCTGCTTATTACCTGAACTTCGCCAAAGAGGTATACAACTGGATGACGGCTTATCTGTGTGATATTTCCACCGGACAGGTATATGATAATCTTAGTATTAAAGATGACGGAACACCGGGAGATCCTGATAAAGTAGCCTTGTCTTATAATCAGGGAACATTTATGGCGGCTGCCTTGGAATTGTACAATGCTACCGGTGAGGAGGAATATCTTCGTAATGCGGTTGCTTTCGGCTCTTACCAGGTGAATAAGAAAATGGATTCCAACTATCCGGTATTCAGTGGTGAAGGAAATTCGGGAGATAATCTTTTATTCCGTGGAATATTTGTCCGTTACTTCCTGGATATGGTGAAACAGCCGACTAACAGCCTTTATCCGGAAAAGACCAAGAATAAGTTTATCGCTGCATTGCGCAGCTGTTCTGATGTGCTTTGGACGTTGGCTCATCCCGAAGGCTATTATGTGTGGGAGTACGACTGGGCAAAAGCACCGACCTTCGGTAATCGTGACAACAGGGAAGATCGCCTGACAATCTCCTTGAATGCGGAAGTCCCGGGAGCAACAATGATTGAAATCCGTGCCCGTTATGAAGACTGGGTGCAAGGTAAAGCAACGGAAAAGGCCAACTGGGTCGGACCGGATTTCGGTAAGAAAGCAGAGGAATAAGATTGATTTATTACACATAGAAAATCGAAAAGAAAGATGATACATATAAAAAGAAATATTTGTCTGGTGGCTGTTTCTTGCACTCTTCTTGCAGGTATACCTTTGCAGGGTGTGGCGCAAACGGGAAGAACGGCAAAGGTGCAGGCCACACAAAGCAATAAGATAACAGTGTCGGGTACGGTATTGGACAAGACGACAAATGATCCGTTGATCGGTGTGTCTGTTGTCGTGATGGAGACCCCGTTATCGGAGCCAACATTGTTGAAAAAGGAACAACCAACGGCTCTATCACGGATATGGATGGTAAGTTTACATTGAAACTGCCTTATGCGGAAGCTCCGTTGGTGTTTTCTTATCTGGGTTACCAGCCACAGGAGATTGTTCCCGGTGCAAAGAAAGAACTGACTGTCTTATTGCAGGAAGATACGAAAGCATTGCAGGAAGTGGTTGTAGTTGGTTATACCAAACAACGTAAAGAAACCATGATCGGTTCTGTTGCTACCATCACGACAAAAGATCTGACGCAAAGTCCTACTGCCAATATCAACAATGCGCTTGCCGGACGTCTGCCGGGGTTGATTGTAAACCAGTATGCGGGTGGTGAACCGGGTGTGGATCAAAGTGAATTGTTTATCCGTGGTAAGGCAACTTACGGTAACCAGAGTGCCATTGTCATTGTCGATGGAATCGAACGTGACATGAGTTACCTCGCACCGGATGAAATAGAAACATTCACTATCCTGAAAGATGCTTCGGCCACTGCCGCTTATGGTATCCGTGGTGCAAATGGTGTAATCGTTATTACTACGAAACGTGGTAAGGCAGCGGAAAAGGCAACCGTGAACCTGAAAGCCTCTATCGGTATTAACCAGCCGATCGGTTTCCCCGAATATTTAGGTTCTGCCGATTATGCAACTTTATATAATGAAGCCAGATTGAACGATGCTAAGATGACGGGCGCAGACATCAGCAGTTTGAACCTTTTCTCTCAACAGGCGATTGACAATTTTCGCCGTGCGAAAGGAGACAACTCCGATGGTTTGGGATATGACTGGGATTATTATGATTTTGCTTTCAAACCCGGTTTGCAGGAAGATGTCAGCCTCTCCATCCGTGGCGGTACGGACAAGGTACGTTATTATGTATTGGCCAATTACTTTTCACAAGGCGGTAACTACAAATATTCGAATGCCGGTGAATATGACTCGCAAACCAAGTTCACCCGTTACAACTTCCGTTCGAACATCGATATCAACATTAATCGTTATTTGAGTACCCGTTTGGATTTGGGGGCCCGTATTACCGACCGTAATGCACCGGGTACAACAGCCGGTCGCCTGATGACCATCTGTGCTACCCAGCCTCCATATCTGCCCATTCTGGTGGAAGAAAATGCGCATCCGCAGAATGAGGAATACATTCAGCAAAATCCTCGTGGTATGCTTTATGGTGACAATATCTACCGTTACAATCTTCTGGGTGAATTGAGCCGTACCGGTTATCTGAATGAAAAGAACACGTATCTGAATGGTAGTTTTGCCATGAATCTGGATATGGAATTTCTGACGAAAGGATTAAAAGCGGAAGTGATGTTCTCTTATGATGCTTCTGAAGGACGATGGATTAATCGCAAACTGGATACTTACAAAGACGGTTATCGTGAATATCCGAAATATGCGACGTTTATGCCGATCGAAGGTTCGGATGCTTATATGGCAGGCGGACACTATACGGGTGCTTACAAAACGGGTAACAAATATGATATTGACCAGACTATTGGCAACGGATTCAGTCATAACGCTTCTGACGGACGTACTTATATACAGGCACGTTTGGATTACAACCGTTTGTTTAGCAACCGCCACGAAGTGACAGCCATGTTATTGGCAAACCGTGGTAACCGTACTGTTAACAATGAACTGGCTTATCATAGCCAGGGTATCACCGGACGCTTTGCTTATTATTATAATCAGAAGTATCTGATGGAATTTAACTTCGGTTACAATGGTTCCGAAAACTTCGCTCCGGGCAAACGTTACGGGTTCTTCCCAGCTGGTTCAATCGGTTGGGTAGTCTCTGAAGAGGAATTTATGAAAAAGGCTTCCTGGATTGACTTCCTGAAAGTAAGAGCCTCCTATGGTTTGGTAGGTAGTGACAATGTCAGCAGCCGTTTCCCATATCTGGCTTTCTACGGTGGTGGCAGTGGTTATGATTTCGGTAATAACTTTGGTACGAATGTAGGCGGTACTTCCGAAGGTAATCTGGCTAATGCGAATCTGACTTGGGAGAAAGCCCGTAAACTGAATGTCGGTATCGACTTTACTACCCTGAACCAACGTTTGGCATTGACGATAGATGCATTTTATGAATATCGTTTTGACATTATTACAGATATGAATAGTGACGGTATCATGGGATATCCGGATATTGTAGGTAAAGATGCAGCTTTACAGAATCTGGGTGAAGTAAGCAACCGCGGTGTGGATATCGAATTGAGCTGGAATGATAAGATTGGAAAGGATTTCCGTTACTATATTCGTCCGAACCTGACTTTCTCCCGCAACCGTTTGGAATATAAAGCGGAAGTTGCCCGCAAGAACTCCTGGCGTAAAGAAACCGGTAAACGTTTATACGAAAACTTCGTCTATGTGTTCGATCATTTTGTAGCCGATCAGGAAGAGGCTGACCGTTTGAACAAGATCGGTTATCAGCCGTGGGGACAATTAATTCCGGGAGATGTTGTTTATAAGGATTTGGATCGTAACGGAGTGATTGATGATGAAGACCGTACAGCAATGGGAAATCCGCGTAGTCCGGAACTGATGTTCGGTATTCCTTTCGGTTTCCAGTATAAGAACTTTGATTTTAGTGTATTATTGCAAGGTGCGACAAAATCATCTATTCTGTTGAATGGGGCTGCTGTATTTGACTTCCCGCAATTTGAACAAGATAAGATCGGACGTGTGAAGAAAATGCATCTGGACCGTTGGACACCGGAAACGGCTGCTACTGCCAAATATCCGGCATTGCATTATGGAACACATGATAACAACAAGAATGGAAACAGTAGTTTGTTTTTGTATGATGCTTCCTACCTGCGTCTTAAGAATGTGGAAATTGGTTACAATGTATCACCCAAATTATTACGTAAATTCCATGTGCAACAGGCACGTATTTATGTGCAAGGTCTGAATCTGTTGACTTTTGATAAACTGGGTGATGTGGATATAGATCCGGAAACGAAATCCGGAGACGGAGCTTCTTGGTATCCTATTCAAAAGGTATTCAATTTTGGTATTGATATAACATTCTAAATAAGATAGAAATATGAAAAAGTTATATAGATTTTCAGCAATTGCTTTATTGGTCCTGCCGTTGGTCTTTACTTCATGTAGCGATTACCTGGATCGGGACGATGATGATAATATTACGGAAGCGGACGTTTTTGCCCGTTACGAAAAAGTGAACGGACTGGTTTCCGACGTATACGCGGCTGCAAAGAAAGCAGACCGTCCGCTGGTGTTTTTCGAGCACTTCAGCAACAGTGCCATTACGGACGAATGTGAAGGAACCAACGTAGAGGGAAACATTACGAATAACTTCAATAACGGTGCCTGGAACCCGAATTCTTTGCCCGGTAGTGTAGGGCAATATTGGGAAGCTCTTTATGAAGGAATCCGTAAAGCGAACCTGATTATAGAAAATGTACAGAAGTATAACACGCCCGACAACCCACAGCAGGATGGTGATCTTCGCAACCGTATCGGTGAGATGTATTTCATGCGTGGTTATTTCCACATGCTGTTACTGCGTATGTATGGCGAAGCTCCTTATATTGACCGTGTGATTAATGCCGGAGATAATATGGACTTCAAGAAAGAATCTGTTCATTCGATGGTTGAAAAGATTGTGACGGATGCGCAAACTGCTTATGGCATGGTTCCTAATAAGTATGTGAAAACTTCCGAGAACTTTGGTCGTGTGGATAAGGGAGCCTGTCTGGGATTGATTTCTTTTGTTCGCTGGGTAGCGGCTACTCCGTTGTGGAATGGTGCTTCTCAATATGGATACAACTTGCGTCGTGTGTTTGAAAATGAGTATGCTTATGATGCTACTCGTTGGAGAAAAGCCAAAGAAGCGGCTAAAGCCGTTCTGGATTTCGAAGTCGGCGGAACCAAGCGTTATTCTCTCTATACGAAACATGATGCAAATGATTTCAAGGATCCGGCTGACGGTAATCTGAATGACAGCCGTGTATATGCTCGTTTGTGGGATATGTTTTATGATATGGATGCCTTTGCCAATGAGTATGTGTTCTTTATGACGAAGAGCAAGGATCAGGCATGGCAGGGTGATATTTATCCGCCCAGCCGTGAGGGAAGTTCGCGCCAGCAACCGGTGCAGGAACAAGTGGATGAATACGAATATATCGTAGGTGATTATGGCTATCCGGTATATTCGGCAGAAGCCCGCAAAGGTGGCTATGATGATACTAATCCGTATGTGAAAGGTACTCGTGACCCGCGTTTCTATCGCGATGTAATTTATCACGGAGCTCCTTACCGTAATAATAAGAACGAGTCGAAAACGATCAATACGGCGAGTGGTTCCGATAAGATTGGTGCTACCAATGCAACTACTACCGGTTATTATTTACGTAAATTCCAACAGGAGTCATGGAACAAATCCGGTAACTTCAGTATCAATGCGCCCGCCATCTGGCGTCTTCCGGAGTTTATTTATATTTATGCAGAGGCTTGTAATGAATTGGGCGAGGATATCGATGAAGCTTATAAATTGGTGAATACGGTTCGTGAACGTTCTTTTATGAAACCGATGCCGCCGGAAGTAAAGACTAATCAACAGTTGATGCGTGAATACATTCAGCGCGAACGTCGCGTAGAACTTTTTTATGAAGGAAAACGTCCGTGGACTTGCCGCTTGTATCTGGAACCCACCAGTAAGGAAGAGCTAGCAAAGGAAAGCCTTTGGAAATCGAGCGGGAGTGACAATTCAAAACGTACACAGAAATACTGGGCTGCCAATAACGGTGCATTGCCCCGTTGCCAGCGAATGATTAACGGAATGCGTCCGGTGCAGGATGAGAATGGAGCGATTACGGTTGACGGTGTGAAATATAGAATGGAGCGTTTCTGCGTGGAAGAACGTACGTTCTCTATTCAGCATTATCTGTTCCCGATTCGCCAGAGTGAGTTGCAGAAGACACCGACCATTGAGCAAAATCCCGGATGGTAAACCAGTAGGAATGTATAACTTTAAAAAGAAAATCAGATGAAACGAATCTATACATATATGTGTCTGTTGCTTTTGTCGGTATTATCGTTTGCCGTTACAGGTTGTGATGACGATGATGACGACGATGTGGCTAAAGACTTGATAGAGTTGATTGTGAACAAACCGGTAATACGTATCGGGCAGAATGAGGAAGCCAAAGTGAATGTAGTGGTTGGAAACGGAAACTATACCGTGAGAAGTTTCAACACTGCTATTGCAACGGCTACCGTTTCCGGCGAATTGATAACTGTAAAAAGTGGCTCACAGAATGGGGCCACTACCGTCGAAGTAATGGATGGAGAAGGAGTAGTTGCCAATATCTCTGTGAATGTAGGTGTATTTGAATTGGAAGTGAATGAACCGGAGGTGGTCTTGGAAGTTGCCGGTGAAAAGCAACTGATTGTCAGCATGGGAAACTTTTCCAGTAATGATGAATTGTCTTATGAGGTGGAGGATGAAACGGTTGTCAGCATGGTTAATACAGATCAATTCCGTCCTTTCTATACTTTGACAGGTTTGAAGAACGGACATACAACAGTGACTTTTACGGACCATAAAGGAAAACAGGCAGTGGTTCAGGTGACGGTAAATCCGATTTCTATCGATGTCTCCAACCTGACACCGAGAGTGGGAGTCAACAATAAGATCATGATTACGGTAGAAAAAGGGAACGGAGGTTATAGTCTGACAGCAGAGGATGAAGAGATTGTAGCTATTCAGCAGGTGGATGACACTCGTTTCAATTTAATAGGTAAAAAAGCGGGTATCACTACCGTGTTTGTCAGAGACGAAGCGGAACAGGAATTAAGTCTGACCGTTACGGTGGTACAGGCAGATAAAGTAGCAAACCTGGGTAGCGGTAATTACTTTAAAGTACCGTTTGAATATAATGGTACGGCAGATGAATCGCTAAAGAATTTGAGTACGCTCACATTTGAGGCTCGTTTCAACATTGAGTCGTTGAATGGCAATGACAATGGAAATGCCCGGATTAATACGGTGATGGGTATAGAGAAGAAATTCTTGCTGCGTGTCGATGTGCATAAGGGAGGAAGCAATGATGAGGAACGTTTCCTTCAGCTTGCTGCAGATGATAAAGGTAGTATTCGCTATGAGGGCTCTACTAAGATAGAAACCAATAAGTGGTATGATGTGGCTGTGGTATTGGATAATAGTAAGAGCGGAAGCGAACGGATTGCATTGTATGTAAATGGTGTCAGAGAAACGCTTCAATTATCAAACGGTACGCCGGATGATTTGAAAGAGATCAATCTTACTTCTGATTTCTACATCGGCCAGTCTGATGGTAAACGCCGGTTGAACGGAGCTATCAGTTATGCCCGTATTTGGACAAAAGCCTTGTCGGATCAACAGATCTCCGAGCAGAGCGGCAAGTTGTTGAGTGAGGATAAGGATGGAATGGTAGCTAATTGGTTATTCAATAATGGAAATGGTAATACCAAGACATTTGTGTCCTTGGCAGGAAAGAGCTTCGAAGCAGAGGCGGCAAATATTGTTTCAAGTTGGAAAACAGATCCGATATTGGAAACAAGTACTCCTACAGAATGATTGTAAGAAGATAGGATAATAAAAAAGCCATCCCCGGAATAGACGAAAGTAGGGATGGCTTTTTTTGTAGTGTGCTTACTATTCTTCGGCAGACTATGTCCTGCATGTTGTTGGCAAGGTTATTCCTTGACAGGCTCAGCCGGTTTGTCTTTTGATGTAGTGTCTGTGACAACTGTATCATTGACATTGGCGGCGAGTGCAACCAGTGATGCCTTTGCAGGCGCGTCTTCTTTAGTTACAGTATCTTTTACTACTGTATCATTAACGATAGCTGTTGCATTAACTTCTGCCAGGGCTGTCGCAGCTTCTGCAGAGTTCTGAGCCTTTACAAGGAATGAACCACCACAAACAAACATAAACATTGCTACTACTAATACTAATTTTTTCATAATCGTTTGCTTTAATGATTATTAGACATATGTTTTCAATTCTCTACCTTTGTGTTAAGGAATCGGTTATTGCTTTTCGCTAACGTCTAATTAAAGATCAAAGCGCGTGCCAAAATTAGATAATGTATGATAAGTGATTGATAAATAAGGGAATGAGGAAGATGATGCCAATTAGGATAGTGGGGAAGTATGTGTGGAGTGTGTGGAAACTGTGGCGGGGAGTGTGGAATTATTCCACACTCCCCGCCACCATTCTTTTATTCAGGTAATCTATTTACTTAATTTCATCCGGCCAGGGACAAGGTTTACCTGTCGCTTTGAAAGTCGGTCGTTGTGCATCTACTTTTCTTAGAAAGTTGCCCAGCTCTTTAGAAAGTTTCTTCACGATGTCCGGATGCTGTGCACTAAGGTCGTTGCTTTCTCCTATATCATCAGGTATGTTGAATAACTCTTTCTTTCCTGTTCCATAGTAATAAATCAATTTCCAGTCACCGTTTCGAACGGCACAATTAAAGTTGATTCCGGGACCGTCATTTCCCCAGTTGTTAGGCATATTCCAGAAAAGACTCCGACCCTTAGCTGGGTTGCCTGTCTGTTTCAGCAGAGGGATGAAACTGATACCGTCTATCGGTTGAACTGTCTGGTAGTTCTTGACACCTGCTATTTCAAGAATAGTAGGGTAGAAGTCTTCTATCAACAAGTAGTTGTTGCATTTGCTTCCCGGAGCTACTACTCCCGGCCAACTGACAATCATCGGTTCGCGGATACCGCCTTCATAAGTAGAACCTTTACCACTGTTCAATGGATAATTCTGTGTATGCAGCTTGCCGTCACGCCATCCGGATTCGGATGCAAGTCCTCCGTTATCACTCATAAAAATGATAATAGTGTTGTTGGCTTCTCCATTCTTTTCCAGCCAGTTCATTAAATCACCTAAACTTTTATCCATTCCTTCAATCAGTGTGGCATAAGCAGCTTCATGGTCTGTCATTCCTTTTTTCTTGTACTTCTCATAGAAGCGCATATCTTTGTTCAAAGGAATGTGGATGGCATATTGCGACATATACAAATAGAAAGGCTGATTATACTTTTTCGCTTTATCCAGTGCTTTAATGGCTTCCAACGTCAATGCTTCAGTTACAAAGGTTTCCGTTCCCCAATATTTCTCTAATCCGGGAACAGACATCAGTGATACCGCTTTCCCATCTTTGGTATGTCCGTAGTTCTCTTCTCCCAGGTAACTGGCAAGTCCACCGGCCGCATGTCCGGCAATATTTACCTCGAATCCCCAATGATGCGGATCTTCCCCTGGAGTATCTATCGCTCCGAAATGGGCTTTTCCACAATGTATAGTATGATAACCGCTGTTCTTTAGCAGTTGCACGAAGGAGGTTCCTACGAAAGTATGATTAGTGCCGGACACTTGACTTACTCCATTGTAATTCCAGTCAGGGACTGCCAGAATGCTATCTTTACGGTCTGTCATTGTATTCTTTTGCAGCGTCCAGTTAGTTACTCGGTGACGTGCGGCGTTGGTTCCGGTGATGAGGCTGCACCGGGTAGGAGAACTGATACTGTTGGCATACGCTTGAGTAAACATCATTCCCTGTTTGGCTAACCGCTCCATATTTGGAGTCTCGTACAATTCGTTATAGTGTGTCTTCTGTGTCCAGAATGGGAGTGAAGTATCCTGCCATCCCATATCGTCTACCATAAAGAGAATGATATTCGGACGTTTGTCCGCGTGTTCTATTTGCATATTGCTTTGTGCTTGCAGATTGGTTGCTGCGAGTGGCACAAATGCAAGGGGTAATAATGTTTTTTTATTCATGGGGGTCATTTTATTCTATGGAATATGCATTAAAATTAATAATATCTGGTAATGCGATAGATTCGGTTAAAGATAAGTTCGAGCACTACAAAAAGGAATCATTTCTCACCGTGATGAGAATAAATACTCATAGTAGTGAGAATTTTTTCTCATTGCATTGAGAAAATTTTCTCATAGGCATGAGAACACTTGAGAAAATGCAAGAATGTAACTTGTTACAAATCAATATTGTATAATTTCAATTTATTATATAAAGTCTTTCGATCAATATTCAGTAATTGTGCTGCTTTACTCTTATTGTTTCCTGTTTGGCGTAGCGCCTCCAAAATATGCTCTTTTTCAGTCTCTTCATTGCGTAATGCAATGCTCGTATTGCTGGATGCAGGAGTTTCTAAAAGCTCGGTCCCCAATTCCAATAAAGTAATGAAACTGCTTTGTGCCAATAAAGTTGCTCTTTTGACGATGTTCTTCATTTGGCGCAAATTTCCCGGCCAATGATAATTCATTAAAGCTTGCGATGCTTTTGCATCGAAACCAATCAGGTGTTTATCCAGTTCCTTGTTTGCCTGATCGAGGAAGAAATTGGCAAAGAGCAGAATATCTTCTTTCCGTTCTTTCAGATCGGGCATACGGAGGGTAAATTCATTGATACGATGATAAAGGTCTTCACGGAAAGTACCTTTTTCAATGGCTTGTTCCAGATTCTCATTGGTGGCAGATACCAGACGAATATCTACCGATATCTCCTGTGTAGAACCTACCGGACGTATTTTTCTCTCTTGCAAGGCACGAAGCAGTTGTATCTGCACTTCATAACTAAGGTTTCCGATCTCATCCAGAAAGATAGTACCACCGTTGGCTGCAACGAAAGCCCCCGTTTTATCTGTCAGAGCACCTGTAAACGAACCTTTCACATGACCGAAAAATTCGGAAGCAGCCAGTTCTTTGGGGATAGAACCACAATCTACGGCAATAAACGGTTTATCGTTTCGTTTGCTAAGTTGATGAATACGGTGCGCCACATACTCTTTTCCTGTTCCGCTGGAACCGTTGATAAGTACGGACATATTGGTCGGAGCTACCAGACCTACATAATTGTAGAGTTGTTTGGCTGCATCACTTTCTCCTTCCAGATAAGCACGATGATTTTCTGTTGAATCTTTAGATGAAGTAGAAGCACCTTTTTTAGAAGAAGATTTAGCAACGTTATGAGTAGCAGGACTCTTTTCAGACTGCAGACATTCAGAAATTTTCTTCAGTAATTCTTCCGGATTTACCGGTTTGGCTATATAATCACGTGCTCCCAGTTTCATTGCCTGTACGGCGGATTGTATATCCGCATAGCCAGTCATGATGATTAAAGGAATGTCCATGCCTTGTTCATTCATCCATTTCAGCAGATCGATACCTTCGTGGTCGGGTAGTCGCAGGTCTGATAAAATCAGATCGACGTTTTG
>ENA-OWPP01001093-OWPP01001093.1-human-gut-metagenome-genome-assembly--contig:-NODE-1093-length-25716-cov-9.740657_pt1 | contig 25716 bp, 41 predicted proteins | sample MGYA00248265_ERZ651848 | MGnify/ENA primary metagenome ERZ651848 (study PRJEB26924, sample SAMEA4378233) | human gut metagenome | biome: human gut; feature: human-associated habitat; material: faeces...
TCGGGCATCCGGTGTCGGAGGGCGTGCTGCTCCAGTACAACCCGCGCAATGGCCGATATCAGGTCCCGCCGGGGGACATCAACCTACTCGACAACTCCGACTGGCTGCAACCGCAGCAGGCCGATTTTCCCAATGACGAAGTATGGACACCCGGCAGCGACCTGCCGTTTTAAACCGATTAAATAATGATACACATAGGCATAGATACAGGCACACATACCGGGTTTGCTGTCTGGGATTCCGAAAAACGGAAACTTCTAGAAATCGAGACCCTGACGATTACCCAGGCGATGGATCGGGTGTTGACATACCGGAATATCGGTCTAACCATTGGTCGTGAAATCAAACTCCATATCGAGGATGCCCGGTTGCGGAAGTGGTATGGCAATGCAGGGCGGGAGAAGCTGCAGGGCGTAGGGTCCGTTAAACGTGATTGTGCGATTTGGTTTGACTGGTGTAAGGAAAATCACATTGAGTATCGAAAAGTAGCCCCCAAAGACAAACCGACAAAAATGAAAGCAGAACCATTCAACCGCCTGACCGGTTGGTGCAAGACCACATCGGAACACGGCAGGGATGCCGCGATGATGGTGTTCGGATTATGAAACTTAAAACCTACCACAATGAAAGTCGAAATCAACCAAACGATCAACCCGGAAATGGTAACCCTTTACAGCCATCGCACCGGTGAATTTATCGACGAAATCCCCGCTGAGAAGGTCAAAGACCTGCAACACCTTTCGGGGGGGGGTATTTCAGGTGACACGCAAGCAGATCAACAAGATTAAACGGGAAGCCCTATCAAGGGCAGAAAGGAGCGGGAAATGAAAAGCAAACGAGCAGAAAAATATTTAGACCGAAAGTCGCCAGTTAAAACTGTGGGGGATAGTAAATTTTACTATCCGATAAATCGCCTTGAAGCAGAAAAAGCCGTCGAGCTTGCCGAGCAGGACGCAGAAGAAGAGATCGAGATGCTGAAAGCAAGAGCGGTATGCGCGTTCGACAGTCTGGATTTTACGGAATTGATGACGGCTGAATGTGTGCAGGATTTTGATAACGTTAAGTGCAGATTACGAGGATTATTCATTCAAAAACTCAACGAGCTATGAAACGGGCTGTTATTATCGGAGCGGGTTGGCCGGACTTGAAAATTCAAGTATCTGATACGAAAGAAATCCTGTCTTGTGATCCTTTTGTCGGATGTGCCCTGTCAATGCCGGAAGACGTGGATACAATTGAAGGTTATAAGCAGTACATAGCTGATCGTCTTGTTGGTCGTGAGATTATTATCAATTTGAATTGCTTACGTTACAAAGACGGTGTTCTGCTTCCTCAAGAGAATGATTTAAAACTGATTGAAGTATGACCTTCACTACCCCCTGCTTTGTTCGGGTTGAGAATCCAGAGAAGCGAAAAGAGTTGATCGAGTGGCTGAAATGGATTGGATATACCCACTTCCCATTTATACACGATAGTTGTTTGATAGCTACCGATTCATACGGTAGAATATGGCTTACCGATGCAAATAGGGACGGGGCTTACGATTGTCAAACTGATACTGATTTATTCAAAGCCCTGGCGGCGATGAATGAATGGAACGACCGGAAACAATGGTATGCATACACAGAGTATCCGACCAATGATGGTAAAAACGGTGTTCGGAAGTTTGTTTTCAATGAGCCTGTGCGATTCGATTCTTTTGTAGACGTGCCATCAGGTTATTACCGCAAAGCTACCGCCGAAGAGATTGTCGAATACTTCAAAAATAAAGAGAGATGAAAGCAAGACTTTTAAAACGCTTAAGGCGGGAAGGTCGTAATCAAATAACCATTTATTCAGTCAAACGAGACGCTGATGGTACTGTCATTGGCATGCGTTACGGTTATAATTCTGATGAATACGCGCGTTTATGGTTTTTCGCTATGACACCTGATGAGTTGCGGGATAGAGCCATGCGGATATATATGACCCGCCGAATCGTAGAGTTAAAATTAATCAAACGAAAGAAAGTAAACAATGAAAACACCCCAAGAAGCGGCCAGAGAGTACGCCGAAACATTATGGAATAGAGAATCCACCCCTGAATGGGAGGTCAGCCGTGATGCCTGCAAAACTCGTTCTGAGCGAGATTTCCTCGCCGGTGATGCTTTCGGCTACAGCAGAGGCATGGAAAAGGCCTATCGTTGGATCAGTGTGGAGGATGAACTACCAGATGACGACACTCTGATTCTCACAAAAGATACTGATTGCCATATAGATTTAATCCGTGGATGGCAGTTGAAAGAACGCATCAAACCTTATGCTGTACAAAATTTTTACACTCACTGGCGTCCCATCGAACCCGTAAATAAGTAAGCCATGCGCATATTACCGGAATCAGGCATAACCAACGAAATGATCTGCCAGACGCAAGTAGAACTACTCGAACAGCAAAGACAGGAATACAAGCTAATCGGCAGGATGAGGAAGGTGCCCGGCCACACATTGTTCTCCTTCAACGTCAAAACGGGAGAGATCAAACCCGTGAAGTTGGTACGTGAGGCATCGATCGGCTTAGACGGTAACCCTGTCTTTAAAGAGAAGATCACCGTTGAAAAGGACTGCTATTACGAACAGGCTTTGAACCTGAAAAACTTTATCAAACGCCTCAAAAGAAGAGGACTAATCGAACGAGTAAAGGAGTAAGAAGATGAAGATAAAGATGAAGATTTACGATAAAGAGCGTCGGTGTATTTATGATACAGCGGTTTCTATTGCTCGATGTTTTGGAGACTATGTTGGAAGATGTAGCCCTCCTGGATTTAGCGACTGTGATTTCACCCCGCAACCTGATCGATATGAACCCATAATATGCACTTTTTACAAAGATAGAAGCGGCCAAGAATTATGGAGTGGCGACCTTGTCCGGGTGCAACATCCCACTGCGGAGCCAAGCGTTACTGTGGAGTGCGTGATAGAATATTCGGAGTATGATGCTGCGTTCGTGTTTGTACCTCGCGAGAATCCAGAGTCCACCTATCCTCTCTTCGGAATGGATAGCGAGCTTATCGAACGAGTGGGAAGTATTTATGAAAAAACAGAGCGATGAAAGAGGTGGCTTTAGGAATACGTTGGGATGAGCTTTTCGGCAGGAGTAAAAAAGATGCTTCTGATGTCACCCGCAGGGCGAGGTGGGAGCAATGGAAAGACCTATGCCTAAAGAGCGATCATCCCGAGATGGTTGAATGGTGGGGCGAGGGCTCAATGGCTGACGACTGTTTTTCCTGTGAGCACAAAGATGGTGATTGGTGTTCTCTGCAATCTTTACCATGTACGGTGAATCCGGTAACGACTTTCTCATTAGGAGATATTGGGATGGCTTGCAGAGGAATTGGATTCAAACCAAAGCAAACTAAATTGGAATTTTAACCCGCCTTCGGGCATAACAGGAGAAGAAGATGAGCACAACAGTCAAAATGTGGGCGGTGTTTGATCCGGAAGGGGATTTGATTGTCTGGACTACACGCACTCAAATTTACAATAGTCAAGAGTCTTTTTTAAAAAATGCATTTTGGCCTTTTGGTGGACATATACATTCCATTGATTGGCCTAAGTATGAGAAACAAGGTTACACCTGCCGCCCTGTGAGGGTGACGATTGAAGAGATAAAAAATGAGAAGAGATGAAAAAGCGGATAGTATTTAAAGATAGCATAGACGATTCCGAAATGTCGCTCTCGATCAGCCCGGATAATGACGGCTACATACTTGCTATAACATCAACATCAGGTTATGGAGATGATGTGTGGTTCTCCCCGGGAGATTTCTTTGAATTTCTAAATGAGTGCCAGCAGTTTTATGTTGACAACGAGAGACGAAAATACCCACTGCCGCAAGGCGAAAAATAAGAGAGGATGACCGAAGAAACGAAAGGTCCCTACAATGGATACAACAGCCTGGAGGAGCTTGAGAGTGCTGTAGACGAGTATTTCGGTGAGTATATCTCCGAACAGAATCAAAAGACAAAAGAACACATTGAAAATATCGCGCCGCAGGCATAAACAATAAAAATCATATGAGCCTTAAATCAGACTATATAAACGCTTGCAACGCCTATCTGAAGGCCTTTTGCGAGATGTACGGCTTCGATTATTACCCGGATTTCTGGATAGGTGATGAATTCGGAGGTGTTATCGAGCTGGGCGACTACTTCGTGAATATAAATACCATCCGCACCGCAGTGGATCAGAATGTCCCGAGAGAAGAGTTTGTCAAGTGGTACGACTACTGTATGGACTGCGGAACTCTCGATATACCTTCCCCAAACTTCGATAGCTGGCTGAGGGGATGTCCGCGAATGAGTGACGAAGAGAGGCGGGAACTCATGGAGCGGAGCCACGAGATAGAAAAAATGAAGGAAGAGTTACGTAAACTGATCGAAGAAAAGCGGTCGGAGTTCTAAAATAAAACGGAGGGTGTCCGCCTCACCCTCCTACCTATTTACTACTAACCCAAACCCAATGTTATGAAAATTGGTAATGCAAATATAACAAAAATCTGAAAAATGAAAAGAACCTTACTTTATTTTCTTCTTGCCTTTATAGCCGTGATTCTTGCCGCCTGTGAGCTCAACAAGACCAAGCCGGGCAAGATCATCTTCGACCGTGTCCCCTTCGTCTATGCCACGATAAACGGCCAAAGGGAGCTATTCTTAATAGATACCGGAGCGTCTACCTCCATGCTGGATAAAAAGCTCTGTGACGAAGTGAAAATCTACTACATGGCTACCGGCTTAGAGGTAATCGGCGTAGACGGAACCTCGATCCCGTTAAAGACTACCGGAAGAATCCCGTTCACGCTCGACAGCATCCCGTATTCGGCCAGCTTCGCGGTACAGGACATGACCAGTCTACGACGAGCTACCGGAAAGAATGTAAGAGGATTGATCGGCTCGGATGTGCTGGGATTTTACCGGTTGACGGTGGATTTTAACAAATGTGAGTTGAGATGATTACTGAGGCTATCATTAATGAAGTTGCCCGAAAGATTGAAGCGGTAACCGGATTTTCCCTCGAAGAGATTAGGAGTAAAAGCAGGTACTATCCACTCGTTCGGGCAAGAATCATTCTCGTATACGAATTAAGGCGGCAGAACCTAACGTATATCGAAATAGCCAACGCGATAAACAGGGATCATTCAACATTGACGCATTATCTTACAGCCTATCGGGATAAATACGATGCCGATCCCGTATTTCGCAAGATGGCAAATTGTTCTAAAGGTAGACAAACCCTATAAGGAAAACAGTAATAAATGCGGTTGAAATTGGATTAAAAGTAGAATTGTCTAATGAAGGCGGTCAAAGCAAGAATTAAAAAATACAAAAAGTAGTCGGATGGGTGCAAGTTTTGATAATTACGTGTCTGAACGATACGATGATTGGGTAGCTTACACAGAGGCATTATGCCTAAAATACGGGGTGAAACTGGAAGCGCGGGAGGTCGTAAACGAATCCTTCCGCGTACTACTTGAGCGCAATGGGTCCAAACTCGACCGACTGATAGCCGCAAGACCGGGGCGTAAACCGGTAGCCGAATTTATGATGAAGCGAATTATCCGATTTCGTGTGTCATCCCCTCGATCGAGCATTCGGTATAGGCCAGGTCAAAAATTCACGTCCGAATCTTCGGAAGAAACACCGGAAACATTCTCCGATACGAATGTAGATTATTTAGATTTTATGCAGTCTATTTTGGAGCAGGTACCGTTTACCGATCTCGAACGGCGGATATTCGTGTGGGTAGCCGTCGAAGGGAAAAGACTGGGCGACTGGCCGGGAGAGGAAAGCCGTAGAAAACTGTTTTACAAACAGCGAAGCGCAATTTTGAAAGTACGGCTATTTCTGAGCAGCCAAAAACTTATGCCCTAAAAACTTACGCCGGGTTCCCCAAACAGCCACACCCCAAAAACTTATACGGGCTCCCAAAAAACTTACACCGGGTTGCCCGAAAGGGTCTGCAAAAAACTTATACGGGGTTCCGACTTCGACGCGGTCGATGTCTCCCGATTCAAACAAATTCCGTGCTTTATCGAGGCTCAAAGCATCGATCCGATCCGTTTTTCCATTCATGGCAATAGTTTATTTTAGGTTTCCCTAAAAACTTATATCCCAAAAACTTATAGTCACTTATCGAAATGTATACGTATGGGTTTCCCGCAATGCGGGCACACGCCCGTAGGAGATTCATCCGCTGGACGTTCGAATAGGTCTACTACCTGAACCCCAAGAGCGGCGGCGATGCGTTCTAGAGTTTCAACGGTGGGGTTTCCATTGATGGCGGTACTCATCGACGCTTGTGTAATATTAAGGCGTTTGGCCAATTCTTTAGCTGTGACGCCTTTTTCTTTTAATACTTCTTTTATTCTCATTCCTATTAGTATATATTCTAACATGGCAAAGATAGAATAAATCTGTATAAATACAAATATAATTTTTACGAGTAAATACAAATGCTAATTATTTTGATAAAAAATTGTCAAAAAATTTGCACGAATTAGATTTTATACATATCTTTGTGATACGAAATAAGGGTAAGTGCTAATAATTAATCTAAAACCATACAACTATGAGATTCTTTAAAACCGCAGAAGGGTGTTTCAACTACATCAAACGTAACGAGAACACAGGAAAAGAGAAAGAAGTAAACGGTATTGTAATGTTTGGCATGGGAATATACGCCTATAGCGATGTATGTACGTTCGCCGGGGTTTCCGACCGGTCGAAAACGCAGGAGTGTTTTTACCACTTTGCCAATGACATGGAAATACTCAAGCTGTTAAACTATTTGTTACGCACGGACGGATATTTGGAAATTAATTAAAATCATACAACTATGAAAGCCCTAACGAATCCGATTAGCTACACCACAGCACAAAGAGAAAGACTACTTAGAGATTGGCAAAATATCGCTAATGAAGGCGGCCTCTTCACTTTTGGAGACGGTTATATAACTTTCATGGCCTCAGAACTCGCAACTCTACGCTTATACAAGCATTATGCGTGTGACACAACGCGCATTAGTCAAGGGTATAGCAGCAATTTGAACGCTTACTACTTTACCCTCGAATTTTAGTCGTTCGGGCGATTATAAATAGCCCTTTAAGCCAGAATATTGGCGACAGTCATACTACTGGCGGTAATAAAACAAACCTATTACAAAGAATTATGACCACACAAGCACAGACCAGTATAGAATATATTTTTGGCAAAAACAGGTATAACCACCCGATAATGTATACACGTAAAATCGGGACAATAAAATACGCTTGTGGTTACCCGTATAGCCTGCATGGCTGGACAGAACTTGAGCGCGGCAAAACAATCGGCGGCCCCTGCCTGATTAAGTTTTATAACTCCCTTAGAGCAAAATACGCCGATCAATTGACTGATATTAACATGGATAAATAAAAATTACAAAATATCCGATTTTTCTCACATCACTACGCACGCGCGCAAAGAAATCCGGCTTTTGTCGGATTTTTTTTTGTTTTCGGTTTGCACTTTTCCCCGGCTCATTCTCTTAGTAAGAAAGTACCGTTATGGAAAAACGTAAAAGAGGGCGCCCCCGAAAATTTAAAAAACCGGCGCAATTGCTCGAAGCGGCCGAACAATATTTTGACTGGTGCGATAGAAATCCGTGGTACAAATGCGAAAAGACCAAAGACGGCGATATTATCGGAGTGCCTATACAACGGCCTTACTCGATTGTAGGTTTTTGTGTGTTTCTGGGTTGTTCGGAGCGTTTTTGGTGGGATTTGAGAAATACTGCACCCCCCGAATTTGGGGAAACCATAAACAAAATTACTTCGAGGATCGAGGGCCAACAGTTCGAAGGTGCGACGGTCGGCGTATTTAACGCCAATATCATTGCCCGCAAGCTGGGTTTGGTCGACAAAAAAGATGTGACGACCAACGGCCAAAACGTAACCGCGTCCCCCTTGAACGATTTACCCACGGAGGCGCTATTGGAAATCGAGCAAATAGCTAAAAAGTATGGCAAATAGCGAACAAAGTTCCTTTGCCGATCTCCGGTACTTATCCGAGGTGATCGCCCGAAAGAATTTCGAGCGGTTCGCCTTGTACGTAATGCCGTCTTTGGAGCTATCGCCGTTCCATCGGGCTTATTACCAGGCTTTGGAACTGTTTGCCCGTGGTGCAATTAAAAAACTGATTGTAACGGTACCGCCCCAGCATGGCAAATCTCTCGGATCGTCGCAGCTTCTCCCGGCCTACCTGTTAGGGCTGAACCCGGAATTAAAAATCGCCATCGCTTCATACGCATTCACGCTGGCAACGAAATTCAACAAACGGGTACAGCGCGTTATTTCGGATGCGGCATATCAAAATTTATTCCCTGACACATGCCTCAAATCGGGCTCCCGGCAATCGGTCGCAGGATCGTACCTACAAACCTCGGAAGAGTTCGAAATTGTCGGTTACGGCGGATCGTTCCAGTCGGTCGGAAGGGGTGGCGGTCTGACGGGTAACAAGGTAGATATAGCGATATTGGACGACTTGTACAAAGATGCGGCGGAGGGAAACAGCCCGACCGTACGGGAAAGCGTTTGGGAGTGGTACACGTCAGCCGTTAAAACCCGTCTGCATAACGGATCGCGGGAACTTATCGTTTTCACCCGCTGGCATGAGGAGGATTTGATCGGCATACTGGAGGACAAAGAGGGCGTGCGGGTGCTCGGTTCTTTTTCAGAGATTGACCCCGATTACACAGGTTGGTATAAACTCAACTTTGAAGCGATCAAAGAGAGCGAACCCACCGAGATCGACCCGCGCCGTTACGGTGCCCCGCTTTGGCCGGAGCGTCACAGCCTCGAAAGCCTGGAACAACGGCGTGCGCTCGATCCATTCCGCTTTGACTGCATGTACCAGGGACACCCGTCGTCCAAAGAGGGCCTTTTGTACGGGGATAACTTCAAAACCTATGACACCCCGGCCAGCCCGGACGAAATCATCCGGAAAGCCAATTACACCGATACCGCGGACACCGGTACGGATTACCTGTGCTCGATCTGCTACGACGTGCTGAAAGGGGGGCAAATCAACATTACCGACGTACTATACACGCAGGCTCCGATGGAGGAAACCGAACCGGCCACCGCGCAAATGTTATTTCGTAACGGCACCCGTGCGGCACTGATCGAAAGCAACAACGGCGGGCGCGGGTTTGCCCGGAACGTGCAACGCAAAGCCACGGCGGCACATGTTGAGTGGTTCCACCAATCAGGTAACAAGGAATCCCGCATTCTGACCAATTCCGCCACGGTACTGCAAAATATCCGTTTCCCGGAAGGCTGGCGCCTGCGTTGGCCGGAGTTGTACGCGCATCTCACCACCTACAAACGATTATTCAAAGCAAACAAGAACGACGATGCACCGGACGCACTGACCGGGATCGTCGAAAAGGAGATCATCAATAAAAACAACCGGATTCTATACATGGGATAGGATCGTAAAATTTACAATTATGGCAAGACCAAAAAAAGACCAGAACGCCGCAGCCGTGGCGGATTATCAGGAACCGAAAGACACCCGCACGCCGTATCAAATCCTGCTCGACCTGCTCAACGAGGCGGAAAGCACCGCCGGGGAGATCGTAAAATCCCAGATCGCCGCCGGTGGGCCGATCATCCGCATGCGCCGCATTCAGGGTGAAATACACAAGCTCATCAAAGAGGCTAAAGTCTATGTTTAGTTTCGCTATCGATCACGAAACATACTCCTGCCCGACCCGGTGGCAGGAGTTACCCGTTTCCGACGCCGTGAAATTGCAGGCGCTCGTGAAGGAACTACCGGATGCGGTGGCGGATCATTTCCGTTCATTGGTCGGCCCGGCGGAAGAAGTTACCCCGGTTCAGGGGGATGACGTAGGGGCCTTGCTCGACTTCTGGCGCAAGGCGCTGCACGCGCTATCCGGATGCCCGTTGCCGGTACTCGACAAAACCGCCGATACGGATGTACACGCGCTCGGGGAACACTGCCTGACGCTGTTCGTGTTTTCGTTACTGGCGGCTCCTTTGTACCACCCGGAGGGGATCGAAGCCTTCAATACGAACGGGGAACGGTTGGTTATCCCCGCAACCGGCACCGACGCGCTGGGTAATGCGGTGCCGCTGGAAAGAATTACGGCAAAGGAGTTTTGCGATGCGTCGGATATTACCGCTACCGGAGATTTGACCCTCGCGCCGCTGCTATTGGCCGTTTTATGCCGCCCGGACGGGGAATCATACGACGAGGAGGGAGCCAAAACCCGCGCCCGAAAGATGGGAGACGTGCCGATGAGCATTTATCTGGAAGTATACACCCGCCTGATGGAGATGCACGCCTATCTGAAAGGGGAATTTCCGAAACTCTACGGATCGGACAAAGGCGGGGATAAATCGAGCGACGATCCCTACACATGGAGCGACAAACTGCTGTTCGTGGCGGACGACAAACCCAGCGAACTGCCGTATGCAGAGGGGCTGAATGCCTATGAATTTGTCCGCATACTGGACGCGAAACTCAAACGGGAGAAACAGAAATGGGAGATAGTAGCGGCGACCAGAGGATTGTAAAATGGCGGGCATGCGTGGCCCTGCTCGACATGCTCTACAACCGGGAATGCCGGTGCGACCGGGCCAAATGTGCCGGGCATTTCGAGTACCTGCGCCGGTTGAAATTCGAATACGAGTGTAAAATCGAAGAATATGAGGAAGAAATTAATAGAGGCGATCAAAGCGGCATTTCTCAGTGAGGGATACGGATTCTTTCAGGGGTTCGCAGACAAAATACAGGGCAGCGAATTGACCCTGCCCGCGCTGTGGCTTACACCGATTGAGGTGGCCGGGATGAGCGGACGTAACGACGGCAAAGTGACCTACAAAATCGTCCTGTACCTGTTCGTTCAGAACGAACAGTACGACGAGCAGCAGAAAGAGGAAAAATGGGAGGAACTGGAACGCATCGCGCGCAAAGGGATCGCTACGCTTCCGATGATCTCCGATGTCATTTCCACCGACAAAGTGACGATCAAACCGGACGAGTTCGCATTCACCTCGTTCGGGGAGCTTTCCCAGACGGTAACCTTCCTCGCTGACGTGTATTTCTGCAATGAGTAAGCCCCTCGACATACTTGACCAGTTGGCCGAACACCTGAAAAAAGCCTTGCAAACGGAGCTTTCAGTACGGATGCGCGTAGCCTCCGGGACACTGATAAACAGCATCGAGGCCGTGGTAAAAGAGACTATGAGCGGTTTCGAGATCGTCGGTTCGGCGGTCTATTACGCGAAGTATGTAGAGAACGGGCGCCGGGCCGGGGCGAAAGGGGTACCTATTGAAGCGCTAATCGAGTGGATCAGGATAAAGCGGATTATGATAGATGGCCGCAGCGAACGTTCTACGGCTTTTATGTTCCAGAGCTCGATCCGTCGCAAAGGAATCGCCCCGGCATTGTTTATCACGCGCACCCTGCAAAACCAGGAAAGCACAATCGCCCGGAGTATTCACGCGGCATGCGGGGAATTGGTCAACTACCACATCGAAACCATGTTTAACGAAATCAAACAAGCAGCATGATAGACCTGACAGCAAAACCGGAGAAATTCAGCAGCGTATATCGTCCGGTAATCTATACCCTGACCAAAACCGGCACGGAGAAAGAGACCGTGCAGATTCTCGACGGATCGACGGTACTCGGAATGAAACAATTTGTGACCGCGGGCAGGATCGCGGTAAACGTATCGGAATATTACCGTAACCTGATCGAAACGGCACCGGTGATCGATGACAGCCTCTCGTTTGTCCATGCCGTGAAACGGACGGTAACGGCCCGGATCGATGTGACGGCGGATTCCTCGGTGCTGCTCACTTCGGGGATTACCGATCTTGCTTTGTCCACCCTGCTGTCGAATGCGCCGGGGCCGCGGATACTCCGACCCGGAGAATGGGACGAATTGAGCTATCTGGTAGATGAACAGGTATTGGCCGGGACAATTATCGTCACGATGAAAAACGGGCAGGAAATCACCCTGCAAATGCCTAATTCGTCTATCGACGGAGTGGCCGTACTGGTGGTGCATTACGATTCCATCGCCGAGGCGGTGCGGCTCAAAGGTGCCGATCCCGCGGGTATGGCCGGAATCAGGGTAAAACCCACACTCGGGTGTTACGACCTGCCGGAAGTGGAGTACCGGATTGTTCGCTCCGGGTGCGGTGTCCGTATCGCGTGGTGGAACCGCCAGGGCGGGATCGACTATTATACGTTCCGCTCCGACCTCGATAAAAGTTATACCACCGAACGCACGAAGATCAAAACGGCGGAAGGCTGGCGGACGGTTTCCTCGGAAGTGGAGGACGAACGCAATATCTCTTCCGGGGGGCTTCCGGGTTTCATGCTCGAATGGCTGGGCGAGATCGTCAGTGCGCCGAAAGTGTGGCTGATTGACGGAGACCAGGCTATTCCCATCGACATTACCTCGGACGTGATTACGACATTCGACCAGGCGGAGATGCCGCAGCTTGAGTTAACCTTCCGATCCATCGACACCGAAAAAATGCAAACGACATGATCGACCTGTACATAGACGGCAAACGCCTCGATACGGATCAGCAGACCGACGCCGCAATTACGCTCTCCATCGGGAGCGTGGAAGATCCCTCCCAGAGTCTGACGGCCTTTTCAAAGTCTATCGAAGTCCCGGCCACCGCCCGCAACAAAGAGATCATGCAGTTCGCCGATCAGCTTCACGGGGTCGAGCAGTTCAACAACGCCAAACACCCGGCCCGGCTGGAGGCCGGGGGCGTGGTGGTGATGACCGGCACCGCACAAATCACGAAGGTAACGGTAAACAACCTGCTGAACGCCTCATACGAAGTGAACCTGATCGGCGCGGAGTACGAATGGGCGAAAAAGGCCGCCGAAGCGAAACTCAACGAAACGGACGGATTAGGTAGCTGGGTATTCTCTGCCGCCACGATCAAAAGCCTGTTGGAATCCACTGGCGGGGTTTATCTGTTTCCGGTCTACCGGGGACAGTACGTGCGCCGGATCAACGACGAGAACACAGACAAGAAGAGCGGCACGAGCGGAACGTTTGTTCCCCGGCCCTATACCACGCTGGCCGACTACCTGCCTTTCTTCAACGTACGGCTGCTCATGGAGAAGATCATCGGCCAGTACGGGTACTCGATCCGTTCGGATTTCTTTGAAAATAACGCGCTTTTCGGACGTTTGGTCGTGGCCGGGGAGTGGGAAGAGTACGACACTTCGGAACTGGAGGAAAAATACGACTTCCTCGCGGGTAAGTTCGCATCTGGAGAGCCTTATTTCATCGTGACGAACCAACGCTATGAGTTCGGATTTAATGAAATCGGACGTATCGTAGACACTGTTAGGCCGGAGGAGGAATCCGCCGACGAAGAGGTGCTGGAGGATGTGTACGACAAGGGAGGGTGCGTAATATTCCCTGCTGTCACCGAGCCGGTATTCATGGCTAAGGAGGACATGGTGATAGGCTTCGAGTACAATCTCGAATATGTCACCGGGATCAGCACCGAGTACGCCGCCGAAGGTGATAAATACGGCAAATTGATCTGGTTTGACACTGTGGACGGGGAAGCGGTGCCGGAAGAGTGTATCGAGGCCGACCGCACGGACATATCGAAAAACACCCCGCAGGGCGAATACATGTATATCTACCGGCTGACGAAGGGGACTATCAACGACGACAAGCACTATATCCGGTTCCGGCATAACAAGGACGGAGAGTACGATGAAAACGGCGAATACGACGAGACATACGTTAAGATCGGCCAAAGCGGCTCTTTCGTCTGTACGGTCAACGTGTCAAGTACCGCCGAAGTATTTATCGGGGAGCCGAACCCGATTTTCCCGTCCCGGATGGTCTGGAAAAAGACGAATATGGAGATCGAGATGTTCGCCCTCGACAATTCGGCCACGATCAAACTGAAATATATCGTAGAGCCGAGGTTTTTGAGTGCCGGGGAGACAATGACGATCAAAACACCGGTATTCTCCAGTTCCAACGCGCCGAATATGGCCGACGGCAAAACACCGTACATCCAACTGGCCTTGACGAACAACACGACGGTCAAGGCGTATTTCTGTAAGCGGCCCGGCTACGGTACGGCCCTCAGTGCGAAAAACATGCTCCAATCGGGTATTACGCAGATGGATTTCATCAGCGCCGTGAAACAGATGTTCGACCTGATGTTCTACACCAACGCCGAGACCAAAGAGGTGTATATCGAGCCGCGGGAGACATTCTACACCTCTACGCCGATAGACTGGCGGGGGCGGATGGACTACTCGCAGGAGATCGAGATCGAGGATGCGGGAAGCAATATTGGAAAAACTGTGGTACTCGGCTATCAGACTGACGATGTGATAGAGCGGCACAACGAAGAGACCGGAACCGAGTTAGGCACCTACAGAGAAGATATTTTGAAGTACCACGCCGAGGACGAAGAGGATTTGACCAATCCGCAATTCGTAGCGACTACCGTAGTGAAGGGGAAAATCCCGAGTGCGGCGGCTATTTCGCTAATCGACTTCTCCCCGGAAGATGACGAGCCGTCCGATCCGTGGGAATTGGATTTGGATTCTTCGATGAAGGTGTGCGAATACCTTGGCATGAAGCCTCTGCCGGACGGCACAGACCCCAATATACCCCCGCAATATCTCCTGATCCGCGATAAAGGCGTGAATACGGCGATTAACTCGTTTCCGGAGGTATCGTTCGACAACCTGCATTTCGAGGGCGCAAACGGCCTGAAATCCTACTATGCGAAAACGATAGAATCGTACAACTACGGTAAGCGGATCACCGCGCAGGTGAAGCTATCTCCGGCGGACGTGGAAAACCTCATGCTGCCGAACGATCTGCGGCGGGATTTCCGCGCACTGTATCGCCTCAGTATCGGCGGGGAGGATGTCTATTGCCGCCTGGAAGAGGTCAACGACTACGACCCGGCCAGCGCCGAGCCGACAGAATGCGTGTTTTTGAAAGAAAATTAACTTAAAAATCAATATTATGGCTGAGAATGAACAAGTTTTTAGGATAGTTGTAGACTATAAAACTGCCTACGAGGAATTGGAACGCGTCAAAGAGAAGCTAAAAGCGGCTCAATCAGAAACGCGAAACCTGACAGTCAAACAACAGGAACTTAACGAACAGTTCAAACAGGGGGTTATTTCCGAGCAAGAGTATCAATCGGCATCGGAAGCACTCAGACAAAAGCTCATCGCCAACCGGAAAGAGGTTACCGCTTTGACCGAAGAGCGCAGAAAAGCTATGCAGATCGAAAAAAGCATGGCTTTGGCCGAAATGGCAGAGGCTAACTCACTGATCCAGTTAAGGGAGACTTTAAAAACCCTTACAAAGCAATTTGACGCGCTCGGTGAGGCCAAGCAAAAATCGGCCAAGGGGGTACAACTTCAAAAAGAAATAGACGGGCTCAATAAGAAAATCCTTGAACTCGAAATGTCTACCGGTCGTTTCGGACGAAACGTCGGTAACTATGCAAGCGGATTCAATCCCCTGAATTTTCAGGTGCAGCAGCTGACGCGCGAATTACCGTCCCTGACTATGAACCTGCAACAATTTTTCCTCGCTATTTCGAACAACCTGCCGATGTTCGCTGACGAATTACAGCGGGCGGCGGCGGCCAACGCGAAATTAAAGGCTGAGGGGCATGCAACAATACCGGTGTGGAGGCAGGTACTTTCCGCACTCGGTTCATGGCAAACCATGCTCGTTGTAGGGATCACCCTGCTTACTGCTTACGGTAAAGAGATCGGACAATGGGTGAAAGAGTTGTTTAAGGGGAAAATTGCTTTAAATGAGACAAAATTAGTCCAGAGTAACATAAATGACGCAATGAGGCAAGGAACAAAAGATGCGCAAGGCCATTTAATACAGCTGCGATTATTATATCAAGTTGCACAAGACACGACGATTTCGATGGAAAAACGTATCGGCGCGGTTAAAGAAATGCAAGAGCTATATCCTTCATATTTGGGAGACGTGAGTGATGAAGCCATTTTAACCGGACAAGCGAAAGAGCAATATGAAAAACTAGCCTCCGCCCTTTTGAATGTAGCTAGAGCCAGAGCAGCATCAAAGAAAATAGAGGAGAACCAAGGTAAAATCATCGACATTCAGGATTCTGTCGAATATCAGGCCATTCAGGGTCTAATCATAAAAATTGAGGGCTACCAGAAGAAGATAAAAGCACTTAATGCTGAAGGCATTACTAATGGCCCTTTCATCACCGGACTAGAATTAAATATTTCGGCAGCAAAGAATGGAATTGACAAGCTTAGCGCCACTTTTGAAGAAAAATTTGGTCGCGAGGCGGCTCAGGATATAATTGCTTATTTACAGTCACTGGAGGAGGCTAATAAACGTTTAGCTGATATTGCTCAAACTCAGTATTCAACACCGAATCCGTTAACTGACAAACAGGATACAGAGGAGGCTGTTCGCGAGGCTGAAAAAGCTGCTAGCGCGGCGAAAAAAGCCGCAAAAGAAGCCGCAGACTATAAAAAGCAACTTGCTGACGATACAATTAAATACATGCGCGAGGGCCGCGAAAAAGACCTGGCCAAGCAAGAGCAGGAGTATCGAAATGATCTTGAAAAGTACAAAGGTAATAGTACGAAAATACAAGAAATTGAAGAATGGAATCATAATCAAACTCTTGAAATTAATAAAAAGTGGGATGAAAAAGAACTCGAAGAGCTGTACAAACAGCAGAAAGCCCAAATCGACTTGATGGAGGATGGCACCGACAAAAAAATAGCCCTGTTACGGTTGGAACGGACGAAAATGATCAGTCAGTTGGTGCTAAATGGAACCGGCATTGCCGAAGCCACCCAACTAGCAGTAAAAAAATATGAAGCCGATCTTAAAAAAACCATAGATAGCACACCCGGAGGGAAACGTGCTATTGCTGACCAGCAGGCACAGAATGACTTTGATTTTGAGATTGCCCGCATCGAGACACTTCAAATCGCTCAAGAAAAGAAGGATCAATTAGCTTTCGATGCCAAAATTAAGCTCAGGAAGGCTGTCGAGGAAAACCACAAAAAAGAAATCGATGAGTTATTGGCCCTGGGGTTAATTACGAAAGAAGTTTACGATGAAATTGCGGCTACTATAGTTCAGAAAATGGGTGCGATTGATAATGATTCTGCAAATGCAGAAGACCCCAAAAACCCGAAACTAAAAAAGGTAGGCAGTTTCTTTGCAAGATTATTCGGTTATGATCCAGACGATAAAGACGACCGTAAGGAGTTCAAACAAAAACGAAAGGAACTGATAGACCAGGCCGCTGATACCGCCCGCGAAATCGGACAGGCCGTAATCGACATTCAGACCGAAATTTCACAGCGCCGATTGAAACTGGAGCAGGAACGGATCGACGCAGAACGGGATTCAGAGTTGAAATCGCTTGAACTGCGGTATAACAAGGGGCTGATGTCCGAGAAAGCCTATAACAAAGCAGTCGAGGCAACCAATGCCGAAGCCGACCGGAAAAAAGAAGAGGTCGAACGCGCTGCATTCGAGCGGGAAAAACGGCTGAAAATTATGGGCATTGCCATCGATACGGCTGCCGGTATCACAAAAGTATGGTCAGAAGCAGGTCTTATCGGTACACCGTGGGCTATCGCGCAAACAGCTTTCCTTACCGCTAGCGGCATTGCTCAAACCGCTGTAATTGCTTCGCAACAGTTCGCACAGGGAGGTATTATCCCTATCGGGGACGGCAAAAACGGTGTTTCAATGGGAATGTTGCAAGGCCCATCCCATTCGCAGGGGGGAATCCCGTTGATGGTGAACGGACAGCCTGTAAATGCAGAGGTGGAAGGCGGCGAAATCCTCGCGGTAATTAACAAGCGATCCGCCGCTCAGTATCTTCCCCTATTTTCGGCGATCAACGCGACGAACGGCGTGAAATTCGAGAACGGCGGGGTTATCGGCTCCGGATGGACATTACCGACACCGGCACCACTGCCGCCCAGCCAGAGCCAGCGCGACGCAGAAACATGGGCCGAATTACGGGGTTTACGAAATGACGTCGTTCGTTTAGCAAAAATTCAGGGCGAACGAGTGGACAATTTAAAGGTTTATGTTGTCGAAAAGGACATCACAAAAGCACAAAAGAAAGTTGCAAATATCAAGGCGAAAGCAACTATAATTGGGAGAAAATAGGTATATTGGCATTCAAAACCTTTGATTATGAAACACTTTTTTGCAATTTGCATGGCAGTCATAACTTTTGCTGCTTGTAATACTTCTGTAAATCAAGAACTACAAAAACAAAAGGAGTGGAACAATGAGTATTTCGCAGCCGCTGAACAAGCAGAAAGCAGCCCTCAAATTGTAAATGATTTGTTTTTAGGTTTTAGATTTGGGATGACCCCTAATGAAGTGAATCAACATATAAAAAAACTACGTAAAGAAGAAAAAATACATATTGATCAATCAGGACATTATTATTATCTTTTTCATACTGATCTAGGTGATGCAAAAATGACCTTTTCACCAGACTATTACCATGATTCTTTGTATCGTATGAAGTACAATTTTGAAAATGGTCAGGTGCTTTCAGGTAGAGTCATTGTTTATAAAGCTATGGAGTTGTTTGATAAGGCTAATGCAGACTATAAATCTTATATTGTTCAACTTGAAGGGCTTGAAGACTTCGACCCCGATTATTATCAGATCAAGCATAATCTGATTGTTCATTTTGATCTTGTAGGAGTTTGTATGTCTTATGACAATGCTCCTGTTATTAAACAGATTAAGATGGATAAAAAACGCTTACAGGATAAAACATTATCAGATTTTTAAACAGTCTACTTGCCCGTCATTTTTGACGGGCTTTTTTCATTCCAACATCAAAGTCCATGTAGTCGAAAATATGCTGTTGTTTGAAACAGCAAAGAGGAAATCCCGATTTCGGGATTTCCTCTTATAATTCATCTAATGGGTCGATTTTCGTTTGCTCGACATGTTGTTTCATTAATTTATCATTCATATAACACAACCGAATCACACTTTCTGAACTCGATAATGAGATAGTGTGCTTGCGATCTGACCATATATTCATTGAGCCGTTACATAAACTTGTGCCTTGCCCATATTTGTCATTTAAATCATCCCACAATTTACAATAGTCATTGCCTCGATCATCAAACGGAAGAATAGTGATGGTACTTGCGAAGAAAAGATTATCGACAAAGCCAAACTCTATATCGTCGCATAGATATCCTGCGAAGGTAGGGGTTTGTACGATAATTTTATTATTAGAGGATCGAATGGAGGTGATTTCAATATCGACTTTTGATTTTAAAACGACTTCGGCATCCTCCTTAGACGTACCAAATTTAATACCCCAAAAGGAATTGGGAATAGGTGCTTTAGTGAAATTCTGAGGAATGGGCGGTTCTTCGGCATTATTATGTAGATGATATAATGTGAGCTTTAAATATCCTCCCATATTGTCAGCCCACACGGACTTCCACATTCTACTGAACGAATACCCTGATCTAAATCTTGCCTCTTCATCGTCAGAAAATCCTCTATTTCCTAACGAATCAGGACCGTACATGCGTGCAAGGTCGTTGATGAAATTTATAAATTTACGAATCGATGTTGTATTCCGAGCTTTAAACTTGAGTGTATAATTTTTGTCTTTTCGAAAATAGATAACTTGAACAGAATCAAAAATATCTAATTCAGGCTGCTCCAACTTTAGCAGATAATATTCTATCTCTTGGTCTGAGTCCTCAGAAACTTCAGAGCTAATGCATCTCGGCGAATATTTAAAAATGTCGTGAATATCGATATTAAACCAATCCTCTATTGTTTTCGTAGGAATACTCGTCCTGACCGATTCTTCAGGTGTATATGTAAAATCTTGTTCGTTCTGATTATTTCTCGTAAAAACTATCACGAGAACAACCACCGCTACGATAATGATTATAAAAGCTATCATATTATCTAATATTAATAAGAACATCTAATTTATGGTTTTTGATTCGCTTCTCAAAATTGAAGGTTGTATTTATAATGCATTCTAACCTGTAAGGCAAGTGATGCCCGCCGATAGCGGGCTTTTTTATTGCCTTCAAAAAATATTTTCATTTTTTTTCATTTTCGTTTGCACTAACGTCTCGCTCATTCTCTTTGTAAGAAAAGAGCGAACGTATGCCCTCACTTGGAGAGATCAAGATCACCAATAAAGCCGCCGAAGTCATTATCGACATCGAGGGAATCATCGGCATTCCTGAATGGTGGCAGTTCGACAACCCGGACGAGCGGGTTGCCACCTACGACAAGTTCAAAAAGTCGGTAGGAGAACTCAAAGACATCAAATCCCCGGCCATCACGGTTAATATTCGCTCTCTGGGCGGCAGCGTTAACGACGCTTTGCTGATCCACGACACCCTGTCGGGGCTCAAAGCCACCGTTACGACCAACTGCTACGGCTATGTGGCCTCTGCCGCTACCATCATCGCACAGGCCGCCTCGTCCGGACGGCGCAATATCTCGGAAAACTCCCTGTACCTGATCCACCGGGCCAGTGCCTACGCAGAGGGAAACTCCGCCGAGTTGGAGGAAGCCATCCGCATGCTGAACAAGACGGATGAGCTTATTGCGGGTATCTATGCGAACCGCTCCGGCAAGTCTGCCGAGGATTTCACCGCGCTGATGGATACGGGAGAATGGTTGACCCCCGAAGAGGCCAAAGAGGCGGGTTTGGTGGATAATATCACCAAGTCATCGGGCATCACGAACCTCGACGCTACTTCGATCCATAACCTGAAATTGCCGGATATTCCGGCGGACAAACAAATCAAAAACGACAATAACATGAAAATCAAAATGAAAGAGAGTTGGAAAGGGATTCTCAACTTCTTCGGACTGGAAAAGGACGCGGAGATGGAGATCACCGACGCCGAACTGGAGCGCATCAACAACGAAATGGAGGCGCGGGACAAGAAGATTGTCGACCTGACGGATAATGCCGCCGGAAAAGACGCGGAGATCGCAAACCTCAAACAGTCGGTCACCGACAAGGATACCGAGATTGCGAAGCTCAAACAGCAGGTAACAGACAAGCAGTCCGAGATCGACAAACTCAAAGCCGCGCCGACGAAAACCAAAGACTGCGAAGACCCCGATCCTGCGGGTGAATCTCTCAAAGGCAATCTTTCTGCTTACGAAAACGACGTCAAAAACTTCAAATAAACCGAAATCATGTCAAAAGTTATTGCAAATCCCAAAACCTACACGGGGCAGGAGATCGAGACGATTTTCTTGCGTCCGTCTTTCAGCGGTCCCGGCGCACTCGACCTCGGTGTCCGAATGTTGTACAATATGCCGGTGCCTACCACGCTCAACTTCTGGAGCCGTAGCGACGACGTATTGAAGAAGTACCAGGGTGGCTTTCAGGGCGGAAGCATCGCCGACAAGTTCCAGAAAACGATCTCGCTGGAGAAGTTGAAAGTCGAGATGGCTTATTCGCCGGAGGACTACTTCGGTATGATCTACGAGAAGATCACCAATAGCGCGAACGTAAACCTGCAAGACCTTTCCGGTACCGAGCTTGAAGCTGCCGAAACCGCACTGCTGCGTGAGGCCATCGCCGAGAGCCTGCGTATCACGATGTGGCTCGGTGACAAGAGCCGCACCGAGGGAGGCAAAAAGTACAACACTTTCGACGGTTTTATCAAAAGGATCAAGACTGACATCGGCGCCGACACAAACGACATCAAGAAGTTTTCTCTCGAATCTATGGAAGCTCCCGACGCAGCCGAGACCCTGTTCAAAAAGATGTTCCGCGAAGCTCCGCTCGTGTTGCAGGAATCGAAAGACCAGGGTAACCTCGTCTACCTGGTCACTTCGGACGTGTACAACAACTACGAAGATTCACTGGACGACGTAGTACTGGAGACGGCCTACGCCGCCAAGCAGAACGGTCGTACAGGTCTTCGCTATCGGGGTATTCCAGTGATCGACGTAAAATTGTCGGGTATCCTGCCTGCACTTACCGACATGCCGCAGTCGTTCGTCATTCTCACGGATCGTCGCAACCTTGCAATGGCTGTCAATACAAACGATTTTCCGGGTTCGTCCGTGGATTTGTGGTACAGCAAAAACGACATCCAGAACCGCCAGCGGGCCGTATTCATGGCCGGGTGCGACTACCTGCTCCCGGAGCTGATCGTTGCGGCATTCCCCGCGGAAAATGAAGGCGCGTAAACAAACCATTTTTTAATCAATCAAATTTACCATGTCAATTCTTACAGGTTACACGAAAGTGTGCAAAAAGGCTTCGGGCGGTGTGCTGACCATCGGCCTGATCGAAAAGGAAAATTTCAAGGGTGCGACCCTCGATGCCGACAGTGACGCCTATTCGGCGATCACGCTCGCCGCTCAGTCAGCATTCAGCAAGTACGAGTTCCTCGAAGATGAGGCGGAGTTCAAGGAGGACACCAAGCGCGAGAACGGCTCGGTGGTCATCACCAAGTCACTCGTATTCAAGCTGCCGACGATGAACGCCGCCTCGCGCAAAGCCGTGCAGGAGATCATCGACGCTTCGTACTGCGGTCTGGTGGCCGTAGTGATTACCCCCAACGGCGATGCGTTCGTGGTGGGCTATGGCGAGGACGTGAAACTGGAACGTCCGCTGCGTATCTCACAGTCTACCGGCACGACGGGTAAAAAGTTCTCGGATGCCAATGGCGACGAAGTGACGCTGACCTGCGACCACACCGAGAAATCGCGCATTTACTCGGGTGACACGGACGCGCTGTTCACCGCAGCGCCGGGAGCGTAAATCTTCCCATCCATCATGTTGCATGAAAGGGAAGTCCCTGCGGCTTCCCTTTCTTTAAAAACCGAAACTATGGCAAAGAAATACAGCATTAGACCCGGCTATGAAAACGCCGAAATCGTGGCGGCGGTACCGCCCTACAAACGGACGGACGGGGCTCGGTTTGTCCTGTCCCGCTGTACACAAAAAGACCTGAAATACCTGCACGATGTAGTATTGTTCAAAGGGGTAAGCGTTTCGAGCGATGAGAAAGCAAAAACAGACGAACAAGACCGTTAAAGCCTTCGTGACCGAAAACCGGGTCGATCCGTTCGTTTCGATAGGCTCGACGATGGCCGCCACGGGCAACTGCTGGAGGTGGGGAACAGACAATATGTTTCCCTATGCCCTTGCCATCCTTGCACGGCGTTCGACGGCGCACCGGCGGATCATCAACGACAAAGCGGATTATATCTCCGGCAAAGGGTTTTCTTACGATGAAAACCGACCGGAGTTGGAAATGATCGTGGAGGCGGCCAACGGGACAGGCGAAACGCTGCGGCAGGTGCTCAACAAGCTGGCATTCGACAAAGCCCTGTTCGGGAATGCTTTTCTTGAAATCGTAACCAACCGCAAATGCTCGTTCGTCTCATTCTACCATCAGGATGCGACCAAATGCCGCCTGTCGAAAGACAAATCACACATTATCCTCTGCCACAACTGGCGGGAATACACACCGACGCAAGCGCCCATCTTGCCACTTTATCCTCAGTTCGACGAAGCCCCGGACGGTACGCTGCGCTCGATTATACACTACAAGGATTATGAGCCGATGTTCGAGAACTACGGCGTGCCGCCCTATATCGCCGGGTTGAATGTGTCGGCCATCGCCTACAAGACGGACAAATGGAATATCAGCCGTCTGGACAACTCGTTCCAGCTTTCGGGCGTGATGACCCTCGACAGCGATGTGAACAACGAGGAAGAGGCCAAACAGATCGCCGAAGCGGCACAAAATAAGTTTGCGGGGAAACCGGGGCAAGTATTGTTCCTGGTAAAAAACAGCGGAGGCGAGGACGGGTCGAAATTCATTCCGATCACTTCGTCGAACGAGGGAGACTGGCAGGCACTGCACGAGCAGTCTACAACAGATATTGTTGTTGCTCATTCGTGGTTCCGGTCACTGAGCGGATTGGACTGGACGTCGGGATTTAATTCTGACCGTATCCTGCATGAGTATGAAATCGCACTGAATACGGTGATCCTCGGCGAACAGGCCGAACTGATGGAGCCGATCCGGGAAGTATTGGAAAATATGGCCGGAATCGACACCTCATCGCTGCAAATCATCAACCGGCCCCCCATAACCCTGAAACCCTCGTACATGATGGTGTGGGAGGCACGCAAGGCCGACGGGCTGGATTACGACGAGAACGACCCGAAACAGCAGGTTTTCCTGGCAAACCTAAAACAGTCGAAAAATGGTACTGATAACGAGTAACGAGGTTATCGACCTGGCATTCTCCAGTGTGGAGCAGATCACGCCGGGGATTATCAAGGAGACGAAAATCGAGGCGGCGCAGGAGCGCTACATCCGTCCCGCGTTCGGCGAAATGTATGACGCGATGACCGAAGGGAGATATCCGGAGTTCGTAAACACTTACCTCAAACCGGCCCTCGCGTATTTTGTCCGGCACGACGTGATCCCGGAGGTATCGACACCGGTAGGCAACACCGGCGCGATGCTTCCTTATGCGAACCATGCGAATGCCGCAACGGACAAACAGCGGGAATTGGCGATGGATAGTGCGCTGAACAGTGCCAATGCTCTTTTGGGCAAAGCAATCCGGCATATCGAGGCGCACCGGGAGGATTTCCCGGAGTACAAACCATTGGTAAAATGCCCCTCGATCCGGGGCGGGATGATTCTTTAAGACATGGCAACGGGTAATAATTTCTATCAGGGAGAGACTATAACAGTCGGTTTCGCCGCATACGAAGACAATGCAGACGTACCGGTGGACATCACCGGGTACGACATTACAGCGATCCTGTACAACGCTTCGCGCGGACGTATTCTCACCATGAGTACGAACGAGGGCGGGTATCTGATCGTGAACCGCGAGGGAACCTCGGAACTGACCGTAACCGTTCCCGCTGCTTTTACCAGTAAAATATACCCCGGACTGCTCAAAATCGAAGTGAAACTAACAGAGCGGGAAACCGGGAAGGTAGCAATAGCAATGACCGATGTAATCTATTTGATGGGCTGTAAAATCGGAGGTATCAACCTATGAGGCTTGTGACGACATTCATACAAAATACGGAATCTACCGATCCCGATCTTTCGTACCTGAACCGCGCACGGTTCGTTTTGTCCGTGGCCGACGGACATGGTTCCGACGGTGTGGGTATTCTGGACGCGGTGATTCGTAACCGGCACCTATTCCTGTCAATGACTTCCGGCGCGGAGATCGACGCGGGGAGCGTATTTACGGAGGACGATTTACCGGTAGCTTCGGATTCCCGTCTCGGTATCGCCGCGTTCGACCCGGCCTATTTTTCCATATTGGCCGGGAAAGTGTCGCTACGTGGTGATTTGGATTTCGGGTTGAATGAAACGCAGCTTGCCGAATACCTGACCGCCAACAAATACGCGACGCAGGCATGGGTTGCCGCACAAGGATTCATCGGCAGCGACGGGTTGGCCCTGTACGCTACGAAGGAATGGGTGCTCGGACAGAATTTCGCCAAAGCATCGAGCATGGGCAATTATCTGCTGAAATCCGTCTGGGACGAGGTATTCGAGGTGACTACGGTTAACGGCGTGCGGGT
>ENA-OWPP01001095-OWPP01001095.1-human-gut-metagenome-genome-assembly--contig:-NODE-1095-length-25685-cov-4.450800_pt1 | contig 25685 bp, 27 predicted proteins | sample MGYA00248265_ERZ651848 | MGnify/ENA primary metagenome ERZ651848 (study PRJEB26924, sample SAMEA4378233) | human gut metagenome | biome: human gut; feature: human-associated habitat; material: faeces...
TTGGTTTTAGGCCCCACCTGGGCCGGGCGATTGGTTAAAAGTCAGTTAGTCGTCGCAATGGCCGTCGGGATCGTCATGATCACGATCCCACTCGCTGATAGCCTGTTCCAACTCTTCAATGATTCCTATTGCTCTTCCATAGGTGATCGCTTCACCGTTCACCCGGATGCACCGGTCTTCGTCGTCGTATTCAATAATCATTGTTTTCGGAGGGTTGAGATTTATTCACCAGGTCGGAAAACTGGTCTACCGGCTCGGAGGGAAATAATGCGCCAGGCTTAGCTTCAAGGCTCAACCCAAGCAGACGCCGGGCTATGTAAATTCTCCCTGCGTATTTCGTCCGGAGAATTTTATCTTCCGGATCCGTAGATAAATAATACATTTGAACATCCTCCTTCGTTTCGAGCTTGAGAACCTTGTCCAGCTCAACCAGAAGTTCGACTATGCTTTTATCCTTATCCATGACTACTTTAATTTCTGTTGATTGTTTGGCGTCCTGGTGATTCGCGCCGTTCCTGATATAAAGAGTACCTCGCTGTTTGGCTTAATAACCTTGTATCCATGCCGCTTTGATCTATTCACGCACTCAGGGTCGCTAGTGGAAAAAGAAATATCGAGAAGACCTGGCTGTTCGATCTTAATAATCCATTCCCGTTCCCCTTTCCAAATCCAGTCATAAGGACGTGGGTTACAACCTCCCAGAACAAGGCAGGAGAAGACGAGGGCGGCCAGAGCTTTCACTTCTTGCCTCCTTTCTTCAAAAATTCTTGAGTTCTTTTCTCAAGCCATGCCGTTACTTCGTCAAGTTTGTAACGCACATGCGTTCCTCTTCCTCCCACAACCGTTCCAAAATAAACGCGGGGGCAACCTTCCTTGTTGTATTGAACTAGCGTTCCCGTGCTAATTTTCAAAGCCTTGCGTAGTTCCTTGCTCGTAAGGTATATTGTCTTCATGTGTTTTTCTTGTTTGTCTTTGATGTTAACGCTATTGCCTTTATTTCTGTTTAAGCCTATCCTCTGCGTTCATGATTTTTTTCCAATACTTGGCAGAACTGCTTAAATTCGCTTGCAATTATGCAGGCATAATCTTTTCCGCAACAGGTGTTTATCTTTTCGCTCCTCAAAGCGTTCTTGAGGCCCTGCATATCAGCTATGCGGATCATGATTACCGCGATATTGCGGGGTACGTATTCCTTTTTTCCGGATGCGCCCTGCTGGAAAGGGTTTGGAATATAATCAAATCCTCTTACGCCGAGGCAAAATCCCGTAAAAAGGTGATCAAGCGTCTCCATGCTCTCACTCCAAAAGAGAAAGATGTTCTTCTCGGATATATCGTCTTTGATACCCGCACACAGAGATTTGATGATAGGGACGGCATCGTAAATGGTCTGATAGCAGCCGGCATTCTTATTCGGCTCTCCTTTTATGGAAGCATTGTGACCGGGTTTGACGTCAACATCACCGATGTTGCCTGGGAGTATCTCAAAAAGAATCCCCACTTGCTGAGCTAAGTAATCCATGTTTATCGGTTGGCGGGTTCGGGGGTTTTTTTCTGGGTTGGGGGAAGCCCGCGCCTCTTGAGAATGGCAAGGAAGGCTTCTTCCGGAGCCTTTCCGGATTCAACGCACTCTTGAATGAGTGCTTTACTTGCCGCTTTGTCTGCGGCAATTTTTTCGATGGGGATTTTGATTTCGATCATGGTTACAATGGGGGTTTTTCGCTGGTTGATATGTATATATTTAGCGGATTTTCACTATTCGTCAACCAAAAAAATGGTGCATTTTCGCTATGTGTTGATTTTTAATCTTGCAGAATGGTGAAAAATCTCTATCTTGAGGCCATGGAAGATTTCAAGGAATCTGTAAAATGCTGGCTCAAAGACAATGGTAGAGATCGATTCTGGCTAGCAAAGCAGCTCTTTGTTGAAAAGGGTACGGTGGACGACTGGATGAAGAAAGCCGGGGTAATTCCTCCTGCCAAGGCGGAGCTGATAAAAAAACTGATGGAGCCTTCCTCTCCCGATGTTACGGGTGAATGCAAAGGCGCCTTGGACCTTGTTCTGAAACTGGATGCTGAAACCTACGGACAATTTGCTGCTTGGGCTGCGCAAAGCGGATTTGAACCTACGGCAGACGGAATTGCAAAATGGGCCGTTCAGGTAGCTCATAAAGCAGGAGTACAGAGCTCCCGTTCTCCACGCAAAACACGAAACACGGACTAAGGTGCTCTCATAGTGGGTTGTGTGGAGGTATAGGAGTATTGTCTTCATAACTTGGATTTAATTGAGGCAGTAGCACTCAGGGCAAGTCCTCATTTCTAAAAGGAAACGGGGGAATAGCTTATTCCCCCTTCTTCATTCCTTTTGCTATATTCTCCAAGATCCTCTTCGTGGTTCGCCGGCAACCCTCCACAATGCCAAGGCCGAAACAAGCGCCCCCGAACATCACAGCCAGCAAGAAAAACACAAGCATCACGTTACCCGACATTGACGTAACCCTTTCTTGCTGAAAATTTATCTCCTAATACACTAATATTTAGTGCGTTATAATGCGGGGGGGGGGGGTAATATTTCCTGTTTTTTCATAAGATTTGATGCCTTGTGGCTCCGTTAAGACGATTTGTCATGACTTTCGCGTTCAGAGGATGACAAGCTTGACAAAATCTACAGTTTTTATCCAGTATAACGGCACATGATAGTTCCCCTAAAATTCACTTCTAAGTTTTGGATATTCCTTTCTTTTTTCTTAATAGCAACAAATAATGTATTTGCTAAAGACAATCATGGTTTTGATAATACCCTTAATCCTTGGGAAGAATCAGAAAAAAAAGATGATATAAAGAAAAAAATTAGTAAATCTCGCTCGGTTCTTTTTCATTTTGTTTATGAGTCTCAAGAGCTCAAAAAATTATTTCCTTCAGAGTATGATCCTTTTACTAATCCTTGTAAAGACCATCCAGTATTGCTTTTGAACAAAGCCATGTCTCCCCCTGCCGAGATAGGTAAGAAATTTTCTAATAAATCCATAGAGCTTATAAAAACAAGACTTGGAGCCTTAAAAATGAATCTAATAAAAGAACATGGAAAACAGGGAAATAAAATCTATCAAAAACTTTACAAAGAAATTATGAGAATGGTAACAGATTATAATCATCTCATGGATGATTATAATAATATTATTTTAAAATCGTCTAAAACTAAACGTAAAAATAATAGAGTTAGCTAATAAAATAAATATTCTATAAAAATTTCTTTTATAGTTTGGACTTTCCGTTTCCTAATATGGACGTTTTCCCGAGATAATTACAAAATAATCTTGCTTGAGATTTCTTCCATGGCGTGAACCACATCCTGTGAATCAGGGCGGAAATAAACCCTCTCAATCTCTTCGGAATCATGACCCACGATGAAGCGGCACAAATCCGCAGGTACTCCAGCCAATCTTAAAATCGTTACTGCTGTGGCCCGCAAACTGTGAAAGCTTTTCTCGGATAGAACACGCTTATCACCTTCCGCCTTCATTCCATCCGAGGAAATGATGCCATGTTTTTTCAAAAGCCCTGTAAATTCGAGAGACAACTTGCTGGACTTCCCGCCCGCTTGAGCATGTTTCATGGCCGCCAATGGGAATACGAATTCATTGATAGAATACTTTTCCCTTTCTTTCAGAATCTCTTTCAGAGGTCCAATGATGGGCTTGTTCATGCGCCGCTTGGTTTTCTGGGTAGTCATGGAGATCAGGCCTCCTTCCAGATTGACCTGATCCCATTTAAGCGTTGCAATATCTCCCAGCCTCTGCCCTCCGGTGTAAAGACAAACCCTTATCATGTCCGGCCATTCGTCCGGCAAAATCTCTACAAGCCTTTTGACTTCTTCTACAGTAAAAGCCCCCCGTTCCTGCTTATCTGCCTGTTTCTTTTTCTTGTCCAGCCTTGCCCCTCTAAAAGGATTTGAGCTAATCAATTCTTTTTCAACGGCCTGATTAAAAGCACATGATAGAGATTCAAGGTATCTAGATACTGTACCCGATGAAACACGCTCCATTTCTGCCTCGGAAAACTCCCTGACAACGTTTTTGTTCACAGACGAGATTGATTGTCCCCCATCATTTCCTAAAAAGGAAATAAACTGCTGGATTGCCTTTCGGTCCCGTTCATAGGCCTGAATCTTACCCGATCTTGATTGCAGCCATTCCTTCAAATAGGCGCCAACACTCACCACCTTTCTCCCAAGGCTGAATGACTGGATATCTCCCCCCGCTATCGCTTTAAGACGATTCGAGTCTACGAAGCCCGTCTTATATCCGTTTTCCAGTTCTTCAGCAATAAGGCGAGCCCTGGCTTCATTTTGAGACAGCAACGCTCTTTTATTGACGCCTGGAGGAATAACCTTGGGAACAACGTCAACGCGGGTTGTTTTTCTGATCTCTTTGCCGTCCAGGGTTCGGAAGACGGCAACCCATTTGTTATTTCGCTTGATGATTCCTGCCATGCTGTACATTTTTTATATCATGTACAGCTCCATGTACAGGAAGCTTTACATAAACCACAATAAACTGGAATGCCCGAAAATAAAAAAAGCCTGATAAAATCAGGCTTTACATAAACCACAATAAAAGAAAACTGGCGGAGCGGGAGGGATTCGAACCCTCGGTACCGGTTTTGCCAGTACGTTCCTTTAGCAAAGGAGTGCTTTCAGCCTCTCAGCCACCGCTCCGTCTTGGGTAATGTGTGGAAAGGAGACTACACGCTTCCCAAAATGAAGTCAATACATAAATAATACAGTCAAAAATATTGATCAGGCAATCTTCTCGATCCTACTGGATCGGGATGACAGCCATCCATTTGATTGTTCCATGAGGGCAGGAAAACAACCTTCTGGAAAGAGTCAAAATATCCACAACTTGATGTTGATGAACAATTTATTCAAACAAATACGCATTTTCCCGGCAAATATATTCGCAAAGTATGGAACATTTTTTCCGTAATTCATGAAAAATAGTTCCTCAGTTCAGCATGAACACCACGTTCCAGAGACGGCGTACGCCTGATTGGAGCAAATCGGAAAGACAAATTCACACCCCGCAATGCTCGGCAATGACTTCCAGGAAATCATCCAAGTAACGAGCAGCTTTCTGCTCTCCAATGCCGTGAACGTTCATAGCACCACGGCGGGTGGTAGGTTTCAACCTGGCCAAACCTTCCAGTGTAGAATTATGAAACACGGCATAAGCCGGAATCCCGGCTTCCCGTGCCAGTTCATTCCTCAGCTCCTTCAACTTCAAAAACAAATCCTCGTCAAACTCTCCCAGGGCAGCCAAATTTCCCGTAGACCGAACTCTGGCCTGCTCCATAGATACGGATATTTTTCCCCGGCGGGCAAAAGGCCAAACCAAAGATGCCTTCTTGCGCCCCATCATCACTTCATTTCCTTTCGGACTCAGGGTAATCAGGGGACGGTCCGCCTCCCCGCTCATTCTGGTCAATCCCGCCATCTGCATGGCACGGAACAACTGGCGGATATCGTCCTCACTCCATCGGGAAAGGATGCCATAAGTACTCAGCCGGACCAGGGATGTTCTTAACAACTCCTGGGTTTTCGCCCCTTTGAGCATCTGGATGATTTTCGTCCTGCCCCACCTTCCCTGCCAGGAACCATCAGCCAAACGCATGGATGCGCGCGCAATCCCGCTCAACGCCTGCCGCACCACCAAAGTCTCTTCTTCTCCCAGGGATTGGCCTTCCTCAACGCCCAGGGCCAGGCACTGGTCGCAGCGGCCGCACGGCACTCCATCTTCCTCCCCGAAATAATTCAAAATCCATTGCTGACGGCAGCCGGAGGAATAAGCGAACTCCGTCATTGCCTTCAGTTTTTCCCGGTCCCTCACTTCCTTTTCCCGCAGGGCATCTTCATCCAGAGGAATCTTCAAGCCGCTTACGGAAGGATCCGTCACTCTGGTAAGCTTCACGCGTTGTCCCGGAACGTCATGACGGCTGATCGCTCCATTGCGTATAAGAACGGATAAAGCAGCTCCCACCTGCATGGCATTGCGGCATTTGAGACGCTCCGCCATTTCCTCCAGAGACCACATGACATCGTGGGTTTCTGCGCTGCAATGCTTTCTGAGCAACTCGTACAGCTCCACAATCAATGGAATTCCCGGATTCACTCCTTCAATAAAAAATTCCTGGGTCCGCAAATCCGCATGGTTGAACAAAAGTTCGCAATAAGCCTCCTCCCCGTCTCGTCCGGCTCGGCCGGCCTCCTGATAATAGGCCTCCACACTGCCGGGAATCTCAAAATGGGCAACAAACCTGACGTCCGCACGGTCAATGCCCATTCCAAAAGCATTCGTGGCAATAACAATATCCGCATGGCGGTTCATGAAAGCGTTCTGGGCTTCCTCTCTCTGTTCATCCGTCATGCCTGCGTGATAGGCTGTCACGCTCAATCCAAAATCGGAAAGAGCCTCATATACCTGCTCCACTTTTTTGCGGGTGGAGCAATAAATAATACCCGTCTTGTAACGCTTCACCAATTCGTACAGCCTCTTGTATTTGTCTTTGTGCGTATCGCACGCAGTAATGCGGAAATGCAGGTTTTCCCGCGCAAACCCTCGTACGATCGTCACCGGATCATCCAGCCCCAAATGTTTCAGAATATCTTCCCGCACCCGCGGAGTAGCCGTGGCGGTCAGAGCAGCCACCTGAGGCCGCCCCATCATTTCAACAGCTTTTCCCAGCTTCAGATAATCCGGACGGAAATCGTGCCCCCACTGGCTCAGGCAATGCGCTTCATCCACAGCCACCATATTTACATCCACCTCCGCCAGAGCATGCATGAACCCTTCATGACCAAAACGTTCAGGAGCCACATATACCAGCTTGAACGCTCCCCTTTTCATTCCTTCCAAACGTTCCTTTTGCTCAGGAAAACTCAGGGAGCTGTTAATCATGGTGGCGGGAATCCCTCTGGCGACAAGAGCATCCACCTGATCTTTCATTAAAGCGATTAGAGGACTGACAACCAGGCAAACCCCGGCCCGGCACAAGGAGGGAAGCTGGTAACACAGGGATTTTCCTCCTCCCGTGGGCATCACGACCAATACATTGCGGCCTTCCATAATGGAAGCCACCACTTGATCCTGGCCCTCCCTCAAGCCGGAAAAGCCGAAGTACTTCTTCAATGCCTCCATCGGCGACCTGATCACCTTGAACTCGCTCATTTTCTCCGTTTAGTGTGCCACAGGCCATTCCATGGCGCAACGCCTTTCCCCTTTTTCTCCACCCCTCAATTAACGGTTCTTTTTCTGAAAATTTATTCTCCCAAAAAGAGAAAAATGAATTTTTTTCTCAAATCATCTTACAAACATCTTGACTTTCCCGAAGAAAAATCTATATTTCCTTCACCGCTTACGCGGTACACGACGCAAGTCAAAGCGCCCGTAGCTCAATTGGATAGAGCGTCTGACTACGGATCAGAAGGTTTGGGGTTCGAATCCCTACGGGCGTGCCACTTGCATCACTGCCAGCAAATAAAATGATTCCTGCCTGAACGTCACGGCGGGATTTTTTGTCTCTACTGGTAAATACATATGGGGGCGCCATGGTTTCGACTGGAAGTCTGCGGTGCTGGCTGCATGTGAAGGTTAATCGGCTGGCCTTCTAAAAAGCCGATTAAAAAAATAAATGCAGAGTCTAACGACCTTGCTCTGGCTGCCTAATTAGTTCAGCCGCGTCAGAACCTCAACGCCTGCTAGAGGGGACGACGAAGACACAGCAGGCTGGTGCAATGCGGGGTTGCCGCGCAACGCACGAGACTTCCACAGGCAACTAGCGAGCTTGCCTAGTTGACGCATAGCGAAGCAGCCGCGAAAGCAGCAATATGCGTCTGAACATGGAGATGCCGTCATCAATGGCCTTCAGGACACGGGTTCGACTCCCGTCGCCTCCACCATTTCAAAACAACCGCAAGCGTTTGAAATAGAATGTTTGCGGTTGTTGTTTTTATAGAACCGCAGTACATGATAACGGCTTTTAGAAACAATGTACTGTATTTTTAAAGCCGCATGACGATACTCCATCCAGGTTTTCCGATAAACATCAGAGCATAAGGGAATCTGCAATTTTTGAGGCATCACGACAGACCAGGCCCTTCCTGTTCCCAACGTTGACCAAGAACTGCTTTACGTCACTCATGGGGTTACTGTCATTGATTCCCTGTTTTTGATCCGCTCCTGCCTAGGAGGAACATCTTTTCCATTTAAAACTGTTGCAATGCATCGACAAATCCGGAAACGCCTTGTCCGGAAAAAAAACACTGCATCACATATCCCCCAGTCTGCCGCAATCATGCAGTCAGTCCAACAATCTTATTTGCTGATATCCTTATTATTTTCTGATGGTAAAATACTTGAAAAACGATATGGAGGCAAAATCCATCAGTATGAACTGCGCATAATTACCGGGGGTAAAAATACGGCGGCCCCCGAGGCTATTGACAGCCTCAATCGTCAGTAGAACTGCTTCACGAAACTCAACGGCCTCATCGTCTTCTGCGGAATTATTGAGAACAGAGGTATTTCCCAGCCTTGCCCATACCTGGACGGCTTGCCAGTCCTCTTCCATGTCTGCAATGACGGCTACAGCCGCGCTCAAAGCCGGGGCCTGCCCGGACGGTATATCATTCTGTTTATAGCGGTCTATGCGGGTATATCCATCCGAATCCTGGTAGATGGCTGTTAGTGTGAATTCCCTCCAGTTACCGGGCTTGGAAAACTGTATTTGTATCTCTCTCATGGTATCATTATGCTAATTGGCTGATTTAATAATGGCGGCGCGAGCATCGTGATGGCTGGCAAACACCCACACCTGCCGGGCTTGTCCCGTCTTGTTGGAGGAATAACATCAGGGATATTTGTCTGCCTCCGGCTGATCTTTCTTCAGGGAGCTGACTGCACCACACGGCAGCGCGTAACACCCACTTCCTTGAAAAATCTGCTCCAGCTCGCGGAAAATGTCATCCTGTGTAAAACGTCCAGATTGAAAGTCCCCGCTCCCGCCCGGCATTTTGGCCAACATTGATGAGGATACGGCCCGTAACAAATATGATATGCCCCCTCGTTTGAAGCGTATGGAAGATGCTTTGCCTAAATCGCAGATGAGACAGCCTGCGGAGCATTCCTATATTGTCACACCCACTTAACTATTTGAATACAATAAATGATGATATCCTTTCTCTATAAAACCATTCTATCACAGGAAAGGAACAAATTATTGGAAAAATTGCTTTGAAACCCGGATTCGGCCCCTGTCCGTAAAAAACTATACGATGAAATGAGCTTCCCGAATATCCAGAAGCGTTGATAAAAATACTTCAAGCCAACAGTATGTACTTTATATGGAAAACTCTTATCATCAAACAACACGCCGGAATTTCCTGAATAAATTAGGCCTGGCGGCAGCAGGAATGACAACGGGCAATACAGCCCTTGCCGCTACACAATATGATTCCGGCATTCCCAGAAATTCCGTACCAGATAGAACTTCCGATAATTCCGCCAAAAGAGTGATCATGATTTCCCTGGACGGTATTTGTGTGGAAGGTTTTCAAAAGGCGCATGCGCCCTCTTTAAAAGGAATGATGTCACAGGGAGCTTTTTCTCTGGATACGCGGGTTGTGATGCCCTCCGTCACGTTACCTAACTGGACCAGTCACTTAACCGGCAGCGGCCCGGAACAGCACGGAGTCTTCAATAATAACTGGACGCCGGCAAATTCCTCCTACCCCGCCGTACGGAGAGACGAAGACGGATATTATCCCTCCGTATTCCAGGCCCTGAAAAAATGCCAGCCTTCCTGCAAAACAGCTTTTTACTATAATTGGAAACCTCTTGCCTATCCGTTCAACAAAAAATACCTGGATGAAATCAAGTACCTGGCAAACGACGCCTATGCTTCCAATTACCATCAGGCTTTCCAATTCGTCAAGAAACACCGCTACAACCCGACTGTGGTTTTTCTCTATTCCGTTCATACAGATCATGCGGGGCACAAATACGGCTGGATGTCCAGAGAATACCTTCAATCTATTGAAGAGGCGGATCAGCAAATTGGAATCTTTTTTCAGAAATTGAGGCAGGAAGACTTATTCAACGATACGCATTTTCTATTTCTGACGGATCATGGGGGAATCGGAAAGGGCCACGGGGGGACGAGCGCAGCGGAAATGATAGTTCCATGGGGAATTTCAGGTCCGGGCATTAAGAGAAATTTCCTGATTTCCGAACCAAACAATACCACCAATACCGCTCCCATGCTTCTTCATTTATTCGGAGGAAAGCCACTACCGGAATGGACGGGGAAAGTCATTGAAAGCGTATTTCCATCATAACTCCCCGTAGCTTGCTTTTCCTGATGCAATTTACCGCCTCTTCACGGCAGGAAACAAAACATGGCTGCCGGATGGCATTCCCTGCCGGAGTTGAACCGAGCCTTTGCCGTTGGAGAGACGGCCTTCCTGACCACTAGAAGAAGGGAACATGACAGCCGGAATAAAACAGCCTGCTTTTCACAAAGCACTAAAATCTGCATAGCACTTTCCCGGAAAGAGTCAATGATTTTTACCGTATCCTTTCCCCTTTTTAATCAAATACGGAATTCCAACAGGGAGCGTCAGCCGCATCAAAACGCAACAGAACCTGTTCCGGAGTGTTTTATTCCCAAGACATGGAGGCAAGCTTATTCCGACCAGAGCATCAGCTTGCTGATGTTTCCCAACCATCCTTTTTTCAACCGTTGCCCACCCATACGCATAAGATAAGGGGAAGGATTGCACCTGTTTCTTCCATGAAGGACAATGAAACGTACGGCCACCACCTCCGACCGTCTTCATGACGAATTGTTCACTCAGGCTTTCTGGCCTTGTTCATCTTCATGGCAAATCATCCCACGTAGCCGACATGATTGGACCATTCAGCATTTAATGATTCGAGGCGCGGGCACACCCTCCTTCTGGGTTGCCGTACCGCATCAAAGACATCTTATGACGAGCCCTGCCGCATGAAGTATTGTTCATTTTTCCTCTTTTATTTCCGGCAAAACCACAGGTTCTCCCAAAAAACGGGGTTCACGGCTCCAAACCCACAAGTCCAGCATCATCCATACGCGGGCCGCACGCTCCCTGAACCAGCTTTTCATACGGGAACGGCGGTTGGGAACATCCGGCGCGCTGACGGCCCAGGCCGCCATCCCCTCATGCGCTGCGATTGCCAGGGCGCGTTCATTATGAAATTCCTGAGAAACAACAATCATCGTCGAAACGCCGAAAATTTCCTTCATCCTCACGACAGAATCCAAAGTCCGCAATCCCGCAAAGTCACATACAATCCGTTCCTCTGGAACGCCACGTTCCACCAGAGCCTGTTTCATCCATTCCGGTTCATTGTAAGCATGAGAACTATTATCTCCGGAAACGATGAAAACCGTTGCTTTTCCATCTTTCCAAAGTTCCGAGGCCGTATCCATCCTGTTATGGAAATATCCGTTAGGGCTCCCCATGAATGTTGGGGAGCATCCTAACACCAGAACAGGAGCACGAACGGGAACATCCCTGGAATGCTCAACAATCCTGCCCTCTGAAACGGAATAAATGTACCATTCTGCGGCAACGCATACCACAACCGCTCCCGCAAACATGCCTCCTGCTATTTTCAACGCCAGCAGCATTCCCTTTTTTCCAGGGCGCCATGAACCATCTGATTTTCCAGACCGGAAGATACCCAACAATTTCATACTCCGTATTTCTATTTTTCAGCCAGAGGCGCCCTGTTATAAACTCTTTTTTCAGAACTGTTTCCACTCAACATTCTTCTCTCTGCTTTCTGCATTTCATGACAAGAATAGCCACGAAACACCACCATCCTTGTTTTACTCATCCGGGAAAACAAAAATTATTGATGGAGAATCAGCCAGCAAATGATATTGAAGCAAAACAAAAAGGCCCGCAAACAGCGGGCTTTTTATTTACAAGATTTAATCTCGATAAAGTACCCCCGACCGGACTCGAACCGGTACGTCCTTGCGGACAACAGATTTTAAGACAAATTCAAAACATTGATATTTCAATATTTTTATTAAAAAACGATTCATAGGTAACTACTGGGTAACTATTTCAGTTTTTACGATTCATTTCTCGCTCGTATTCTCGGTAATTCTTTCCAGAAGGAAGAGTGCCAGAAAAAATCAGCCTTGTCTATTTTGGACTTGCAGAAAAATACTATCTGGAAATGATAAAAAGCAATGGAACGGTATTACATTGCAACGGAGGAAGGGCAAACGGAGGGACCGTATTCTTTTGAATCTTTGGAAACCTTCTACACCGAAGGCAAGATAAATGATGATACTCTTGTTTGCATTACTGGGGATCAAAGATGGATGCGATTTTACGCCCTTTTAGAACATGAGCGGAAAATACAAGCCTTTCAAAGGGGTGAGGCTACCCGTAAAAAAGAGGAAGAGGCACGAAGAAGGTTCGATGAAGCACAGACACAATTAAATAAACCTGCTTGGCAAAAGATTCATGAACAACAGGATACGCGACCAAGCGAATCTGAACCGTTGAGAATAACTGTCGAAGGCTTATTCTGTATCGCAGGTATTCTTGCTCTACTCGCTGGGGTGATACTAGCTTTATGCAACACGGGGCCAGGATATGCCGCTATTGGTATTATTTACCTGCTTTCCGGAGCCTTCCTCTGCCTTGGGTGCTTCTGGTGTGCCAAGGTTATCAAATTGCTCTCTCGTGTCGTTGACCTGCTTTCCACAATAGCCAAGAGGTTATATAACGTTGGGAACAAAGATTAAAACGCTCCTAAAATAAGGGCGTGAATGCTAAGGGCTTGTCCATCATCTTTTACGATAAGGAAGATTAACAATGCCCCCGGGGCGTTTCTGCCTTTCGGTAGTATTAGACCATTTTCCTATTGCGTCAATTTGAGCATTGATTCCTCTAAGCCCCTGGGTTAATTCCTCTTTTAGTCCATTGACGGCACGTTTTGTTGCCAGTCCTAATTCCTGAAGCTTAGCAACGTAGAGCTTACCTAATTCTCTCATTTCAGCTTCATCAATGTGTCCATCAGCTGCCGCGGCTTCTATATTTTTACGTATGGCATCAAGCGCCTTGTTGGCTAGGTCTGATTGCTGGGGGCTAGAGCTTTCGCCAGTCTTCATAAGCAATCCCTGTACAAAAGTTTTAGACGCATCTTTTTGCTGTTCCCGCTGAAGCTTCTTCAATTCCCGCTCCTGCTCTTTCTCAAGCTTTTCCCGGGCCTTCTTGGCTTCCTGAGCTTCCTTTTTGTCGGCCCGTTTGTTGAACAGGTCGATATTGGCGGAATTGAGCCGGTCTTGCGTCCTGATGCTCCGCTCCTGATCAACAATGTTGCGTTCATAGGCCCCCATAATATCCCCCAGCTTCCCGGCTTCTTCTCTGGCATCGGCAAGTTTGTCCGCAAGTTCTTTTGCCTTGCTGTTCTGGTCTTCCAGGGCTTTTTGATATTCCCCGGTTCGGCTGGTTACGTCCGTTCCCCGCTTGTAGGAGGGTTCAAAGTTTACGCCGGATTGACGAAACAAATCCCGGAGTTCATCTATTCTGACATTGGCGGCGTTGCCTTCACTTTGGGCGGCGTCACGGGCTGATAGAAGGCGTTGCTGCTCGGCTTGAAGTTTCGATATTTCATTCTCGGCTCTTTTGTATTTATTAATTTTAGTAAACGGGCCTTTTAAAATAGATTCATTTTTTTCTATATTATCTTGTATTTTCTTAAGCTCTCTATTACTCGCATCAATCCGTTCCTGGGCTTTGGCTTGCTGTTGGAACAGTCTTTCAACCTCCTGGAGGGAGGGCATCTGCCCTTGAATGAACTTCATATCGAATTCCTTGTCTTGCAAACGGTCACGGTTTTGAACGGCCGTATCCAACTGCTTTCCGTAGTCCATGAATTCCTTCTGCGCTACTTCCAGATCCCGGCGGCGTATTTTGTCGTCAAGATTCTGGTTAATCATCATCATGCCGTAGTCCCGTTGCCTCTCGGTGATTTTTCCGTCTTCAAAGTCATTGTCCAACTTCACGCGGGCAAGTTCGGCTTCCTGCGTGTCAATCCCCTTCTGGCGGGCGGCTTCCTCCCTCCGTAGCTGGATTTGCCGTTCAATCTCCTGCGTTTGCAAACGGTATTGCGTCGTAATGCCCTTCACAAAGTCTTCAAACCCTTTGTTGATTTCCTGTGTTCGGTCGGCTTTGTTATAGTCCTGGATAGCTTCATAACTCTTTTTGATAGATTCGGCAGTATCCCTGGCACGTTTTTTCATCCTTTCGGTTGCCTGTTCCGCCTGCCGCTCCAATTCGTCGCTTTTGGCCTTGAAGTGGTCAATCAAAGCGGTAATGCCGGCGGTCAGCCCCTGGATCAGCAGCATGGCCCAGCCCAGCGGCCCCATCGCCGTTTTGATGGTGGTTCCGAATAAATGAATGAACGGGATAGCTCCCCGGAGCGAGCTGGACATGCCCAGGATGCGCGTTGCCGCTATGGTAATCTGCCCCGCCAGCCCCTTGACCTGCGTCGAGGTGAGTTGCCCGGCATCTCCGGCCGTCTTGATGCGCCGTCCCAGGTCCTGGATATTCTTCAGGGCGTCCGCCTGGGCCACGTTGTCCCCGGCCTTCCGGGCTTCTTCCAACTTGGCAATGTAGGATTCCAGTTCGGCCTGTAGTTCCTCATAGGTGGCGGAGGCGCGGCGGTTGTTGGCTTCCAGCCGTTCCACCGTGGCGGCGGCGGCCTGCTGCTTCCGGGCCTCCGCGGCTTCCGCCTTTTCCGCGGCCTTGTCGGCCGCGTCCATTTCCTTGTTGTAGCCGTCGATGATTTGTTGAAGGTTTTCGTCAAGGTCATCTCCCCATTTCGCTCCGAGATCCAAATCAGACATTTTGTTGTTGAGGACTTCAAAGACGTCATCCACCTGTTCCAGCTTCTTCCTGAATTCCTCGGAGGTCAGCACGGCGTTGGTGACTTCGTCAATAAACCCGGTCAATCCCGGGTTGTCGTTGAAGGCGGCTTTCATCCGGGAGCCGGCGGCGGTCAGGGCGTCGGCGTATTGGTCAAGTTTGGAATTGGCGTTTTCCAGGGCTTTTTCATATTCCGCGCCCATGCCGTCCTTCATGGCGTCGCCGGTTTCCCCGGCAGCCGTTTTGACACGGGAAAGAGAATCTGCGATCCGGTCCATCACGCCGGAAGTCTGCGACATGGATTCGCCGGATTCCCGTATCCTGTCCAGGGATGCGGCGGCTTGAGTGGCGCCGGAGGTGTCGGCGGTCGTTCTGATATTGATGTTCAGGTTTCTGTCTGACATGGTTCTATTGATTGGCTGTTGAGATTCAAACGGGCGTCGCACAGAGCGCGCATGACTTCCCGGCGGGCGTTTTTGGGAACGTGGGGAGGCCGGGGATTGCCGACACTCACCACGTCATAGCTGCGGGCATAATCCTCCGGATTCGCCGTCCGGCTGTCCCAGTTCCACCAGGACCACCGCCCGGCCCGGTTCAGGGGCGTCCACGGCTCGTCAAGCCGGACACGCTCCCGGCCGCAGACATCCATGACGGCCCGGCAGATGGTGAGGTCTTCCGGGGCGAGCGGGGGGATGACGGCGCATTCCAGCGCTTCGGCGGCCATCATGGCCGCCCGGCCGCTCAGGGCGTAGCAATTTCCGTAGGCGGACCGTTCGGACGGGTTCCGGGGAACCCGGTATCCGGCGGCGTGCAGCGCAAGCCCGTTGTGTTTCATTTCCCTGACCCAGCCGCCCGACAGAAGCGCCGTGTCGGAGTCAATCTTGACGACGGTGTCGCCATCCGCCGCCCCCCCGGCCAGCGTGGCAATAATTCCCCGGACGCACTCCGGGCCGCGCAGGTTGCCGCAGCGGGGGAAAGAACTCCGGCGATACCGCGCCCCATGCGCTACAAGAGCCCTCCTGGCCTCCGGGGGCACCGGGGCGGCGCTGTCGTCCACCACCGTAACTACCGCCTCCGGAAGAGCCGTCCTGGCGCACCGGACGCAGGCCACGGCTTCCTGCGCGTCTCCGGCATAGGTGAAGGTGTATATCCTGATCATGACATTCCGGAGGGGCCGAAGGTTCCCGGGTGGATTTGGAGATAAACCGTGCCCGCCTGGTGCTGCACCACCTTGTTGCCGTCGATGGTGGCCAGATGGAAATAATATTCATAAGGGGTTTTCCGGTCTTCCTCCGCGAGCCTGACGGGGTCGGAGACGCCGCCCGCGGCGGACAGAGAGGATCCGAGGTATTTCGTGTCCTTGTCCAACTGGATCTTGAGCCAGATTTCCCCGGAAGTGACGGGGCTTTTCACCCATCCCCCGGAGCCGTCCCCTTCCGGAAGCAGCCCCCCGATGTAGCTGCCGGCATAAACGGCCTTCCCCTGGCGGATGTAGGCATCGGACACCTTGCCGTCGCTCCCGTAAGACAGGCGGCATTGGAATCCCACCTCAACGGCGCTTGTTCCCCACGCGGGAGGCTCCTGGGCCTGCAGCAGTTTTACGGACGGCCCGACGCTGGGAAGCTCCGGGACTTCATCGTCCGCTCCAGAAGAGCCTCCGCTGCCGGATCCTCCGCCCGAAGAACCTCCCCCGGAAGACGTGGACGAGTCCGCCCAGGCCGTCCGGCGCAACGCCTCGGCAAGCTGCCGGCTCCGGTCGATGGAGTCCTGCAGGGAGATCTGTTCCGGGGCCCCCACCGTCACGTCGGAAACTCCCGTTTTAAGGTCGAGGGATATTTCCTGGATGACGGACCGCATGGTTTCCCATTCTTTCAATCCTCCCGTGATGGAGAGGCGCCCCCCGCAGACCTGGTCAAAGTCGTCGTGGACGGTCGCGGATCCGTCATAGGGCAGCGCGCGGGTGGCTTCGTAGTAGGATTTCAGGAAATTTTTATACAACACGGAGGTGTCGTAGCTGCCCGATGTTTCGTCGCCTCCGGGGCTTCCGCCGTCGTCGGATACGCTTTCCACCGTCCCTGCCCTGTCCACCCGGTAGGACGCGTAGCCGACATTCGTCGTAGTCACTTCAAACGTCAATGTTCCGATCCAGCGGTCCCCGGTTCCGGATTTTCCGCCGTATTCCGGAAAATATTGCTTCACCGTGTCGGGGGGCTCCGTCGCCCGCACCCGCAAATCCACCCGGACCTTGCCCCATTTGATTCTTGCGCTCCTGCCGTTTATCTGGCCGGAGGTCAGTTCGTGGGTGATGGCCGCGCTGCTGTATCCCCGGTGTTCCGCGTCAGCCGGCGTGATGGACGTAATTTTCGGACTGGCCGCCACTTCCAGGCCGGCGCAATCCTCCAGGGCCGGAGCCCAGCGTTTGACGCGGGCCGCCCACTGGGCCGTGCCGGTCGGGAATTTGTCTCCCCGGACAATCATCCGCGGGGCGTCGTAACCCAGCGAGTCCGTTTCCGCGGGGCTGTATTGCCCGGCAGTGTCGGAGACCTTGACGCCGCCCGGAACGTCCACTTCCGCCGTCACCACATAGGGCTGGGACAGGGAGGCGCCTGAGGGATAGACGGCCAGTGCGCGCTGAATCCGGGAGACAACGGAGGCGTTGCAGGTCAGCCCCACGGCCGGAGGCACCAGATCGGGACGCGCCTTGAGGGACAGGGCGCTTACGTCCACGGCGGACAGGTCGAGCACGACATCCGGCAGGGCGGCATGGTCGGCAATGACCAGCGTGGCGGAGTCGTCCGCGCCGTATTCAAACCACGCGGCCATATTGGGGCGCCATTTCTGGATCTGGGAAAGCAGGGAGGCATACGTTTCCGACGAGTAGGCAAACGGAATGATTTCGGCTTCCTTGTCTATCCGGAGGTCGTATTTGATGGGAACCAGAGCCGTGCTGACGGCGTGGTCCAGAATTCCGGAGAGGGCGTCCCGGATGTTCGCGGTCGCCTGTTTTTCCTGACCGCTCCCGCCTGTGCCCCGGCGGTATTCGGCAAAGATGCCGTTGGCGCGGCCATTCGCGAAGTACTGGATGTTGCTCAGGTTCCACCAGTAATCGTAAATCCTGATGTCCCAGCTCTCGGAGGTTCCTTCAAGGGAATGTTCCAGGTCGATGACCGGGCCGATGAGCAGGGTTTTCCCGCGCCAGACGATTTTGACGGGTTCCCCTTCTTCAAACGGGCAGGAGGCAAACCGGGAGACAGGCACGCGGAAGGAGACGGAGGCTCCCCCGAAGGACAGCCGGTTGTAGGACGGGCTTTCGGCCATGTCCAGGAAGTCGGAGGAAGATACGTCAAGGGTTTTCATAGGGGGCGGCCCAGGGTGAAGTTGTAGGAGACAATAAGGCGCAGGCCCTGAACCTTCGGCTCGGCGTCGGCGATGACGGCTTCAAAGCGCTGTTCACGGCCGCAGGCATCGGTCCAGGCCCATTCCCCTTTCCCCGCCGTTTTCCATTCGTTGAGCCATTCGTAAAAGGCGTTCCACGCGTCCATGTGGGAGGCGCATTCCCGCACGGTGGAGATGGTGAAGGACAGGGACAGGTTGCCGAATGCGTCCAGCCTGGGGAACGGGCTGTTGATGATCGGCGTGGCGGACGTGCCGAACTGCACCGGGAAAGCGTGTTCCGGCAGGGAGTCGAGCAGGAATTCCCCGGCGCGCACGACGGGGCGCCCGTCAAAGGTAATGGAAAAGGGAGAGACGGTCGTGTCCATGCCTCAATAATGGTGGGGGAAACAGGGGCCGCCCCTCCCCATGCAAACAGAGGGGCGGCCCCGTCTGTCATGCTCCGGCGGAGGCCGGGAAGGCGATTTCTTCCGTGGGCGTCAGGGAATTCAGGGAGGACGGTATCACTTCAAGCGTCAATTTCGGCGTGATCAGCTTGTTATTTTCCGTGGGGATTTCCACCTTGAGCAGCGCCGCGACTTCCAGGACCATCATTTCTTTTTTGTCTTCCTGGTATTTGGTGAGGCGCGCCCATACCTTTTGCCCGTAGATGTTCCGGGAAAAGGGCTGCACTTCCTTCCCGGCTTCCAGCCTGTCGCACTGGTAAATCACCTGCCAGCAGACCGGATTAACCTCCGTGGAGTTAATCTCGATGGTGTTGCCCGTCACTTTGGTGTTCTTCCGCGTCACATAGGAGGTCGTGTCGCGGGAAAATACCGTGCGGGCGTCGTCTTCCGTGGTCGGCGTGATTTTGTAGTCGATGACTTCGTTGGCAATCATCCAGGCGTCGGAGTCCTTCGCCGGCTTGAAATGCTCGTCCACCGTGTCCGTGCCGCTTTCGGCCGTGACTGTCGTTCCGAACGGGCACAGGTCGAGAAAGGTGCCGACCAGCATTTCCTTGTTGTAGAGTTCTGACATGGTTGTTAGCTTCTTACGTAGTCAATAAAGGTCACTTTCCCGGCGTCGGCGTGGACTTTGTACACGTCTTCCGGGATGTGGACGATTTTTCCCCGCGCGGCGATGCCGTGAGGGAGTTCCAGCTTGTTGACGGCCACCCGGCATTTGACGATGCGGGGCGCCGGAGCAGTAGCGGCCTCCTGGGCCGCGGCGGTGGTGGGTTTAGTTGCCATGTTTCAATATGGTGGTTTGTTCAAGGGTGAGCGTAACAGCCTTGTTGGCCATCTGTACCCGGCTTGACTCCGTGCCTGTGACTTTGAGCTTCATGCAGGTGAGCCAGCCCGGTTCCCGATGCCCGTCAAGCCCGATGGCGAGCAGGTCTGCCAGATCGTCCGCATCCCAGCCGAGGACGGCGGTTGCGTCGGATTTTTTCAGGAGGGGATTGCTTTCAATGACGATTTTTGTGGTCAGAATGACGGCATTCGTGCCTCCCTGTTCCTGCAGGGGTTTTCGTTTCGGGGCGCATACCAGCACGCAGATTCCCAGCCTGGACAGCTTTTGAGTAATCAGGGTTTTCAGGTCGGCATCCCATCCGCGCATGACAATGCCGGGATCCTCCCCGCTGTTGTAACGGGCACACAGGGTAATGATTTTCCGATAGATTTTTTCCCCGGCGGCGATGCGCGGGCTTGCGGGTAAAGCACTCATAGTTCACACCAGTTCTGATAGGGCTGCCCGGCTCCGTACACCTCTACGCCGCCACTCTCCGAATCGTAGGGGGCAAGATAAAACCTGCCCTCCCGGACGGCCCGGAAAATCTCGCTTGCCGTGCTGTACTGCTTGGCGCGGGGGGATCCTTCCAGGTCGCCCATGTCGGGCAAGTCGGCCAGCATGGCGTGACGGATCCAGACAAGCGTCGGGTGTTCCAGTTCTTCCGGCACCCTGTCCTGACCTGTTGCCAGAATGGGATATTTCCCGGAAGAATTAACGATTCCGGCGACGAGGTTGCACGTCGTCCTGATCAGGGCGCCGGCCCGTTCCGGGTAATCCCCTTCCGCTCCTGCCGAGTCAAACGCCGCGATTTCAGCGTCCGCCAGGAAGGCCCGCAGGGTGTTTTCCGTGATCTGGACCAGCGCCATGACGGTTACACGCGGATGGAGAGTTCACATTTGGCGGCGGTATTGTCGCCGCTGGCGGTGTCTGCCACAGCCTTGAGCCGGATGTAGCGTCCCATGCCATAGGGAGCCCGTCCGGCAATGCTGTTCGCAAGAGCTCCCGCTTCTTCTCCCGCCGCAGGTGCCAGGGAGAACCCCGGCACCTCGGCCCAGCTATCGCCATCCCCGGAGGCTTCCAGGGTCAGCGTGATCTTCTTTCCGGCAGCCAGAGCCGGAAGGTCTTCGTGCTCAATGACGATGGACATTTCATCAATGCCGCCCGTCTGACCCGCATCCAGCACTTCGGAATAGGCCGTCTTGCCCGTGCCCGGCATGTTCATCCGGGCCGTCAGCAATTCGTCCTTGCGGGTGTGTCTGATAGGATTCACTGTCTAAGGTTCCTTTCCGTCTTATTGGTTCTTTTTGTTGCTCACTTTCTTCGGCGCATGCTTGCCCCAGTAGGAAATGCCCGTGATGGAGGACAGGTCGCTTTCGTTGTTGACGATGGAGTCCGTCACCAAAATCGGGATGCCGTGGGCGTGGGTCGGAATCGGGGCGGATCCGGAGGAATCCCCTCCCGCCTTGCCTCCGTCCACGGAAACGCTCGCTACCCTGCGGCTCTTGCGGAGCTGCTCCAAGGCCATGCGGTTCATGATGAACTTCGTCACGCGGACGCCTGCCGGGAACAAAGCCAGCAGTTCCGCCAATTTATCGTCATCCAGCGTCGTTCCTTCTGCCGTGCCGATATTCTTCAGGCGTGCGGCGGACAGCTTGGAGTTGTTGACCAGGGCGACAAAGGCGGTCAAATCGGCAACCTTGCCGGGAATGGCACCCGGCTCGCCCGTTTCCGGATCCTTGCCGGGAATAAGCGCATCCTTGAACGTGCCAAGAGTAATTCCCTTGTCGCGCCCCCAGCGCCAATGCACGCCTTTGGGACCCTCCACAACGGCAAATACGGACGTCCCGTCGTAATTGTCGGCGGCCTTGGAGCTGTCTGCGCTGATGATCATCGTATCGTCGATGAAATCGGGAAGTCCGGGAAAACCGTTCTTGTCGATTTTCTTTCCGTAAAAACCCTGGGCTCCCAGGGAAAGAAGAACCCCCTCCGTAATCCCGGAAGCTTCATCGGCCAGGACGGCGGCTTCCCCGTCGTCAGAGCTTTCCAACGTAATATGATCCACAAAAACGATGGAGGAAATGGGAAACAGTTCCACGTTCCTTGATTCGTAAGTGCAGGACGTGTAACCGATGGGTGCATTGGCCGGGCGGAACCGGGCTCGGGGAATGCCGGTGCGTACATAGGTTTTGACGATGGTTTTGGAGCCCACGACGGAAGCAAGCTGCGTTACTTCCGGGGCGGAGCGCCCCACTTCTTCGATCAATCCGATGTCGGATTCCGAACCATTGCGTTTCTGAATGTCCAGTAGAGTCAAAAATGACATGGCTTAGTTCTTTTCCTTGTTGATGTTTTCAATGATGCGGTCACGTCCGGTAGGCTCATTCCCGCCGTTGCCGTTATTGGCCTTTCCGGCGACCACCGTCGTAAAAGCAGGATTCGGATTTATGGAGGCGATCAGAGCTTTGCCGGCCTTGATATTGGCCGTTAGAGCGGTCTTCAAGGCCTCTTTGGCATCTTCATCTTCCGGAGCAATCTTGCCGGCCTTGATGGCGGCTTCAATTTCCGCGTCGATAAGAGCCGCCTTGGAGGCTTTCACCTCAGCAAGCTCAGCTTCCGCCGCTTTCAGTTTGGCTTCGGTTTCGTCCAGCCTGGCCTTGGCCGCCTTGCAGGTGGCTGCTTCTTTTTTGGCGTCTTCCGCCTCTTTTCGGGCCGCTTCAAGTTCCGTTTTGGACTGCTCGACTCCCTCAGATTTTTTCTTCAGGTTGTTGATTTTGTCCTCTGCGATCTTGCCGGCCTTATCAGATGCGGCTTCCTCTTTGGTGAGGACGCCGCACTTAACCAGTAGTTCGTACATTGTTATATTTGTGTTATTTGTTTGGTCATGAACAGCACCGGTATCCTCTCCGCCGCTATTCAAAAGCATGTCCGGTTCAAGAACCGTGAAATTCTCAAGTCTGGCCTTGCCGGCCGCAATGCGGGCAATATTCTCAAAGGCCGGGTCATTCACCAGAGAGCCAACCTCAATGTCATCCGGTTCAAGGCCTATGGGGCGGCAGGTTGCCGTGTTGAGCTTGAATGCCGGAGAAAAATAGCTGTAGTCACGCCCCAGCACCGCTTTCCTGCCGCTTTCCGTCCATTCCCCCTTGAGGATGACCCCCACGCCGTCCATGTAGTCAAAGGAAGCGGGAATAAAGGAGGCGGGTCCCGTCTTGTGGTCAAAGTAGCAGACGGGCCGCACGTTTTGAGTGAGCTTCAACGCAAGGTCCCGCTGCAAAGCCTCCAGGCAGGAGCGGTCCACAATCACTTTCTGCCGTCCTCCAATGGATGCATTGATGAAATGATCCCCCTCCGGCATGTACACGATACAGGCCGGAGCGTCGCCAAACGCAAGAGGAACGTTGAATTCAAAATCCATGCCCCAAGCATGGCATGAAACGGAAAAGCGTAAATAGCCGGGGCTGGCCCTCACTTTCAGGCGTCAAGAGACGCCGCCAGAACGTCCATGAGCTTGACGCCATAGGCCGCGGCCAGTTCCTCGCCGGTCGGGATGGCGTCCGGCCATGGGGCCTGTGTGATGGATTGGCGCAGGGCATACACCGCACGCACTCCCCCGCCGTCCACGGCTTCAAACAGGGCGTTTTTGTTGGGGATGGTGAACAATTCCCCGATTTCGGACTGGTAATCAGCAGCCCGGCGCCCGTGGGCCTCCGGAACAAGGGGAATAGTCAACGCCCCGGAATTTTTGGCCGTAATTGTCCCTCCCTTTATTTTATGCCGCAGGGATCCGTCCTCGTCGGGATTGGAGATAACCGCTCCGGAAGCATTCGCTGAGGAAAGGAACCATTTACGGGCAATATTGGAAAACCAGCCTGTCGCCATGCGTCCCGGGCCATGCGTAGGAAGAGAATTGTTAATCCAGTGTTCCCGTCCTTTGCCGTCGTACCAGGACGCCAGATAGTCCCGCAGATATTCGCCGCTTCCCCGGTTCGCAGCTTCCAGCGTTTCCGGGGCGACAATCTTCACGGCTTCGTTCAGCGCGGCATCAAAGCCGCTCATGTCTATTTCAATGTTCATGGCCCGTCATCCTTCCCCGTTGGCCCTTTTGGATTCGCGCATGGAGTTCCAGCCGGCTTCCAGCGCGGCATGCTGGACCTTGACCAGCCGCTCTTCCAGCTTGGAGGTATCTATTTTGTCCCACAGGTCCGGCACCTGCTCACGGGCGGACCGGATGACCGTTTCCAGGTCTTCTCCGGCTTCTACGGCGGCAATCAGGTCTTCCATGAATTCGGCAACATCGGAGGTCAGTTCATGGGCCGCCTGATCCGTCTGGCGACCGACACGGAGGGCAATCCGGTTAATTTCTTCAATGTGCTTCAGCGTTTTTTTTTACGCGCCGCATGAACCAGGGATTCCCGGTCCAGGTCATCCACTTCTCCCGTTTCCGGCCCGAATCCCTCAAAAGATGGCGGCTGGTAGAGTTTCGCCCCTTCTTCAGGCATGGGGATATCAAGCCAGTCGTAAACCTGTTCTTCAGCGACGGGAACAATTCTGGTTGCCCTTTCCACCCACCCCAGTTTTGCTTCACTCATACCGGAGGACGGATCCTTAAAAGAGATGAAGGGCAGATGTTCCGGGCGTCTTCCCAGGTTAAGTTCCAGAATGGCCGGGACAAGCTGCTGGTTGAGGACGCCGGCAACGTATTTCCCGCGGGCAAGGACAACCTGGTTTTCCGTGTTTTCATGGACCTCACCCAACGCACGGTTGCCGCCTGTGCTGGAAACGGAACTGGTGAGGGTTTGCCCCAAAATCAGAATGTCGCATGCCTTGTTGGCCTCTTCGAGCATGTTCAGGTGCGGAAGCTGGTTGCCTCCTTTTACGGCATCATGAAATTGCACGTCTGCATCCGGATCCGTTACAAGGATGCCCGTTTGTCCGAATTTCACCATCTGGTCAAATAGCTTCTTCTGCGCCAGGGTTCCCGATGCTTTTCCATGACGCAGAGGAGATCCGAATATCTGGCAGAATTCCATGAACCAGGACAAGCCGAATTTGGCCGCGCCGAACCAACCGACCAGGGCCAGAAGGTTAGCGCCGTAGATAGGATGGTCAAGCCCGTCACAGTTGAGGGAGGCAATGAATTTGTTGGGAGGGAATTCCATTTCGGGACCGCACCCTACTCCGTCCGGACATAGTACAAGACGGTCGATTTGAGCCGGGTAGCTGGACCATTTGTAAAATGTGGAAGGAATGGGACAATAGGCGCGGGGCGCCCGGATATGGCCGGGTTTCCACATGATTTCCAGCACACCCACTCCGCGTTCCGGAGCTTCCGCCAAGGCCCCAATCAATCCGTTCAGATCCAGTTCCCATTTCCCCTGTTCAATCTGGCAGCAATACAGGGCGGATTCCACCAAATCCGCATGCCGGCTGGCCGTTGGTGTCGGCTTTTTGCCTTTCTCGGCCCAGGGGGACACGGTAATTTCCAAGGCCTGAACCTTTTCGCGGAGCTTCCGCAGGTTTCCCCGCAACCGAGGCCATTCGATTTTCATCGAACGAAACACGCGTTCCAAGTCGAGCATATTGCCCGTCTGGATGCTCTCGCGGGCATTTTTCAGCACCCTGGGCGTGATGCTGGTGTAAAAACCAAGATATCCTCTTTCCTGAGGGGAACGATCTTCGAAAATCTCAATGTCGGCAGTCTTGGTTTTCCTGGCGGCCTTTTGACTGCGGGGTTTCTTGCTCATAGGGGGAGTGATGTAAAAATTAAACAAGCTCCTGCGCCACGCTGAACGCATCGTCGCAGCGGTTCAGCCATCCTTTGCCGAACACGGGAAACTGCCTGCACGAGCGGTAAAACGCCTGACGCTTCTCCTGCAGAGCGATAAGGAACACCGCTTCACCCGTAGCGGCCAGCTGGTCCTGCAACTCCTGCCGGGTCCTGGGGCCGACAATCCCGTCCACCACAAGCCCGGCGCCGTGGATGTTCAGCGCGCGCTGCAAAATCTTCCCGGTATTCCTGCTCCCGGAATTGAAAAAAT
>ENA-OWPP01001101-OWPP01001101.1-human-gut-metagenome-genome-assembly--contig:-NODE-1101-length-25587-cov-6.001292_pt1 | contig 25587 bp, 18 predicted proteins | sample MGYA00248265_ERZ651848 | MGnify/ENA primary metagenome ERZ651848 (study PRJEB26924, sample SAMEA4378233) | human gut metagenome | biome: human gut; feature: human-associated habitat; material: faeces...
ATTATGGAAATCAAAGCTGCTGATGTAATGAAGCTCCGCAAGATGACCGGTGCCGGTATGATGGACTGCAAGAATGCCCTGATCGAGGCCGAAGGTGACTTTGCACGTGCTCAGGACATTATCCGCGAGAAAGGCAAGCTCGTCGTTGCCAAGCGCGCCGACCGCACCGCTACCGAGGGTGTCGTCGTTACGAAGATCGTAGGCCAGAAGGCTTACCTTCTCTGCCTGGCCTGCGAGACCGATTTCGTGGCTCAGAATGCAGAATATACCGCATCGGCCAACGCGATGCTGGAGGTTGCCGTAAAGAACGACGCCGCAGACCGCGACGCCCTGATGGCTTCGAAGAACGCCGAAGGCCACACCGTCGAAGAGATGGTGACCGAGAAATCGGGACAGACGGGCGAGAAGATCGAACTGGCATACTATGCCCGCATCGAGGCTCCCTACTGCGCTGCTTACGTGCACTTCAACAAGAAGCTCGGTACGATCCTCGGTTTCAACAAGGAGGTTCCCGCCGAGGTCGCCCACACCGTTGCCATGCAGGCTACGGCGATGGCTCCGGTTTCGATTTCGGAGGCCGACTGCCCCGCGGAGATCGTGAAGCACGAGCGTAAGATCGCCGTCGAGGCCATGAAGCAGGATCCCAAGAACGCCAACAAGCCCGAGGCTATCCTCGAGAAGATCGCCGAGGGTAAGATGCGCAAGTTCTTCGAGGAGAACACGCTGCTGAACCAGCCGGTGGTAGGCGAAAAGGAGACGATCGCCGAGTTCATCCACAAGGCGGACAAGGAGGCTACGGTTGTCGCTTACAAGCGTTTCGCGCTGGGCGAGTAATCTGTCACCAAGGGGTGCGATGTGCCCCGCCATATATTCGAAAAGGCCGAAACCTGAATAGGTTTCGGCCTTTTTTATCGGCAGCCGTAATTTTTTGCACTCCCTGGCGACTATTGGGGTAAAAGGCTGAAACATGGATACGGAACAGCGGTTCATCGAACTTATCGAGCATCACAAACGCATAATCTACAAAGTGTGCTATGTCTATGCACCCGGGCGCGGGCAGATCGACGACTATTTTCAGGAGGTCGTGCTGGCTCTGTGGCGGGGATTCCCCGATTTCCGGGGAGAGAGCAAAACTGCCACGTGGGTATACCGCATCGCGTTGTATACCTGCATTTCGTTTGTCCGCCGCCGGATGCGGCGTCCGCAAAGCGTGCGCCTTTCGGTCGACCTGGCGTGCGACGACGATATGCAGGCCCGCGAGCAGCTCGACGAGCTGTATGCGGTGATCTCACGCTTGGGCCGGCTCGACCGGGCGCTGATCCTGCTGTGGCTCGAAGAACGTCCCGCCGGGGAGATCGCCGCCATCACGGGCTTGTCTCCCGGCAATGTGGCCGTGAAACTGACCCGTATCCGCTGCAAACTGCGTAAAATGTATAACCGGTAAAATTCAGGAATTATGGAACTCGAAGAGTTGAAACTCAAATGGAAAGTACTCTCGGAACGGCTCGACCGGGAGCAGGTGATCCGGCGGCAGGATATGGAACGTATGCTGCGGGGACGTGTCGGTTCGTACTTGCACTATGTACAGTTCATGCTGCTGTTGGGTGTGGCGGTTGTCCCGCTATGTGTCGCAATCGGCAAATTCCGCGGAGTATCCGATATTTTCATCTGGTGGGTCGTGGCGGGCTACCTTTTATGTCTGCTCCCTTCGTTCTTTTCCCTGTGGTTGCTGCTGCGGGTGTCGCGCTGCGATGCCGATATCGTCGAGTGTGAACACCGCATGACCCGCTATGCGGCCTTTGCCGGAGCGTATTATATTTTCCAGTATGTCGTCGTAATCCTGTTCGTTGCAGGCATGCTGCTGTATGCGGCGGGCTACTATACGGCGCATGGCATGTGGTGGACGGTCGCCGCCCTGCTCTCGCTGACGGCGGTTGCCTGCATCGTGATAACACGTCATGAGTGGGTGCGTATCCGTGACCTGCAGCGGCGTATCCGCGAGCTGCGGGAATTCGATGAAGCTTAACGCTTTGTGCTGGAAACAGACGCACTCCGGTGCGGCTGTTTCGTTGGCCGGTCTGGAGTGCTTTTTTGCAGACTGCCGTTTCCCGGGAACCGCATTTATCGGCCGTCCGGCTTCCGGTTACCGGATTCCGAGCCGCCACATGACCCGGAGGGCGAAACGCCGCACGCCCCGGGGGAGCGCCAGCCACCAGCGCGACCGCCGTTTCCAGCGGCGGGAGCAGGTGCGGACGATGCGTCCCGACGGCAGGATGACAGCCGTCATCACGGCGACGATATCCTCCCCGAGGCAATGCTCCGTCGTGCGGTAATTACCGTCTCCGGACAGGGTGAAACGGAGCGTCCCCGCGGCGGAATCCCTCTCTGCGGGGTTTTCCGCGGATGCCGCAGGGGACGGGGCATTCCCTGCGGCTGGTGCGCATACGGGACGGTTCCCTTCGCAGCGGATGCCTGTTTCGATCCCGACGATGCGGTGCAGGATATGGTGCCCTTCGCAGCGGAACAGGACGACGTCGCCCGGCCGCAGGGCGCCGATGCCGCTCGGCGGCGAAGCCGGATGGCGGGTGCCGCAGGTGGGTGTGTGCAGGTCGGGTGCCGTGCCGGGGGTGTCGCCGGAAAGTCGGGTCTGGCGGGCGGTGCTGGCATTGCCGTCGGCGGTGCGGGTTTCGGGGACGGGATTCGCAGGTGCCCCGGCTGCCGGGACAGGTGCCGGGGCATATTTCGCAATCGGGGTCAGTACGGCGATGTCCCGTTCGTTGCGCAGCAGCGGCCGCATACTGTGCCCTTTCATGCGGATCTGGACTTCGTGTCCTTCGGCGAGCATCGCTTCGACTTGTTCGAAGAAAAGGCGGTTGGTCAGCAGCATCAGCGGAGGGTCTTTGGGGCGTCGTCACCGAATACCGTGCGGCAGGAGAGACGGGCTGCCGCGGCATCGGGCAGGCATTCGAGGTGGTAGACGGGGACTTGCGCCACGATTTGGGATACGAGGCGACAGATGGCGTCTTGCAGCCGCTCGTCGTGTGCGAACGACGGCGGGCACGAAGGCAGCAGCGCCCCGATGGCTTCGATGGGACGCAGGCGGCGGATGCGGTTCTGCGGTGCCTGCGAAAGCCGCACGATGCCCGCTATCGGATTGCTCACGTTGCGGTAACACGGGGTTTTGCCGCTCCACGGCGACCCGCAGGCGAGAACGCCTTGCAGGGCGGGAATCGTGTCTGTCGCGGGAGCGCTTGCCGCTTCGGCAGCCCCTTTCGGGGCGATCCGGATGATCGGGCTGTCGTCGTTGAGCAGGCGTGCCCCGGGGATATGCTCGCGCCACAGGCGCGTGTGGGTGCTCTTTCCCGTGCCCGATTCGCCGAGGAAGAGTACGGCGCGCCCGTCCAGGCTGATCACCGACGAGTGTACGGCTACCGCCCGGCGTTCCAGCGCGGCGATGTTGAACATCGTCCACAGCCCGAAGCGGAACAGCGCCGGATTGTGCTCCGGGGTGATGTCGCTCGTGGCGTCGGGGCTGCCGAAGGCTTTGTGGAACCGTGCCGGGGCGCTGCCGTCGCGGGGTGTCATGGTAAGCAGGTAGCCCTCCGTGTCGCGGCCGAAACGGCAGTCGGCATCGGCGTCGGTGAAGTCGAATGCGTCGAGTTCGCAATAGCCGGCCGTGTCGCCGGCGAGCAGTCCCGTGCGCAGGATGAGGTCTGGTTGTGCCGTGTCCGCCGGGGATGTCGCAGGGTGGGGTGCACTCCTTTCCGTCCCCGGGGTTTCCGACGGGGAGGGTGCTGCGGTTGTCGCCGTTCCGGGCACGGGGCCCGCCATACGGTTGCTGCCGGCGTCCGTTTCCGTTTTGCTTCCGGCCGCGAACGGTGCCAGCGCCATGCCGAAGGCGCCTGTCGTGAACCGGTGCGGGATGTCGATGCGTATGCCGGCTATGAGGTATTCCATGTTTTATTCTCCTATCGTTATGATCCTGTTACAGTATTCGAGCGAGCTTTCGCGGTGGGCGATGACGACCAATGTCAGCCCGGCATCCCGTGCCGCGAGCCCGGCGATCGAGCGGTTGATCTCCTCTTCGGTGCGGCTGTCGAGCGCCGAGGTCGCCTCGTCGAAGAAAAGCACGTCGGCCTGCCGGTAGAGCGCACGGGCTATGCCGATGCGCTGGCGCTGTCCGCCCGAGAGGCGGCAGCCGCACTCCCCGACGTGGGTGTCGATCCCTTTCGCCAGCCCGGCGACCAGCTCCCCGAGCTGTGCCGTGCGGAGCGCCTGCATGACCCGCTCCCGGTCGACCTCCCCGGCGGGGATGCCCAGCGCGACGTTGGCCGCGAAGCTGCCGTCGGCGATGAAGAGGCTCTGCGAGACGTACCCGATGCGGTTCTGCCATGTCCGGCGGTTGGCCGCCGTAAGCGGCGTGCCGTCGATGACGATTTCACCCCCGGTCGGCTCGTACAGTCCCAGCAGCAGGTTGAAGAGCGTCGTTTTCCCGGCGCCCGAGGCTCCGCGGATACCGATGCGCTCGCCCTTGCGGATCGTCAGCGAAAGGCCGTGGAAAAGCTCGCGCCCGCCGTCCGCGAAGCGGAACCTAAGGTCGCGCACGGCGATCTCGCGGCTGAAGGGCAGTTTTTCGGGGGTGCGGATACTATCGGCGGCGGGGTTCCCGGGATTGCAGGGAGTGCCGGAATTGCCGGCGGCAACGGTTGTGGCGGGTGTGCTGTGCGGGCCGGGAGTGGCGGATGGGGCGGGCGTCTCCCGGCACTCTGCGGTATCGCTCCGTCCGGGGAAAGTGTGCTGTTCCGGGGTGTTGTGCTGTCCCGGGGCATTTGTCGAGGTGCCGGGAACTGGGCTTGCCTCCGGGGTTTTCCCGCAGGCCGGGGCGGTGTCCGCGAAGTCCCGGGTGCTCCGTGCGGCCGCTTTCCCCGGATTCGGGGTAGCCGGCGCCGGGGGGCAGTCCGCTGCGGCGTCGCGCAGGATGCCGATCGTGTAGCGGTTGTATTTGATGGCCGTCCAGCCGGTCATGATGTTGCGCACCGAGGGCATCAGGCGCAGTGCGGCCACGGCGAATACGCCGAACAGCATTTGCGCCCGCCCGTCGCCGTCGCCGAGGCTCAGAGCCACGAGCAGGGCCATGCCCACGGCCAGCCCGACCTCGGTGAAGGTCTGGGGCAGCAGCCCGATCGCCGTTTCGCGCAGGCGCGTGCGGATCACCTGATCCATCGCCCGGTCGAACTGGCGGAGCATCATCGGGAAGGCATTGTTGATCTCGATGTCGGCATAGCCGCGGAAGGTCTCGGCCACGAGCCGCGCCTTTTCGCGCTGCGCCTTGTTTTCCAGCTCCCCGTAGCGGTTGATGCGGTTGCGCACCAGTCCGTAATAGAGCCAGATCGAGGGCAGGAAGACCGCCAGGGCGAGCAGTGCCGCGAGGGGCGTGTACCACATCAGCGCCCCGAACAGCAGCACGAGCAGCATCGCCTCGGCGGCGATGGCGGCGGCGGGTTTGAGCACGCCCGCCGCGAAGGCCAGGCAGACGACGTTGACGTTGCGGGCCAGTACGGCCGAGTTCGACGCCTTGACGAACGGCAGCCCCCGGTCGTGGTAGGTGACGAGCAGCCGCCGCGAGAGCGTGCGGTAGAGTGCGAAGATATAATTGCGTTCGACGCGGGCGAGCCACAGCCCGAGCAGGCTCTTCAGGACGATCACGCCCACCACGGCCGCGCAGACCGCCAGCGCGAAACTGCGCTGTGAGGCGAAGCCCAGCCCGTCGTAGGCGCGTGCCAGCACCCCGCCGCCCTCGAGGCTGCCGGGGTCGAGCACCAGCGCCAGCACGGGCAGCAGCATGGCCAGCCCGAGGAAATTCAGCCCTGCGCGCAGCAGGAGCGTGCAGGCGACCCACACTCCCCGGCGGCGGAACGCACGCGGTATGATGCCGATGGTTTCGTTCATCTTATCCTTCCACTTTTTCGATCTCTCCCAGTTTCACGTACCACAGGTACCCTTCGCATTCGGTGTAGCCCATTTGCCGCAGCAGGCCGAGGTATTCGCCCACCTGGCGGCGGTAGCGTCCGGGTTCGCGGTTTCCGAACTTGTAGTCGACGACCACGGCCCGCGTGCCGCGGATCATCACGCGGTCGGGGCGCCGGGTCGACCCGGCGCCGGGGACGATGATCTCGTTCTCGTTGCGCACGCGCTGCCAGCCGCCCCCGAACCATTCGCCCACGACGGGGTGCGCCAGCGCCCGGGCGATCATCCCCCGCAGCGCTTCGGCTTCGCCGGGCGACAGCGTGCCGTCGTCCCGCATCCGCTGTACGGCCTCGTAGATCTGTTGCCGGTCGTCGGCCTCCTCGAAGGCCTTGTGCATCAGGATGCCGAAGTTGCGGGGCGAGAGTTCCACCTCGTCCTCCTCCTCGAAATAACGTTGCGAGGGGAGTCTCAGCCGCAGGTCGGCGCGTGCCGTGGGGTAATTCTCCAGCACGACGTGCCTGCCGTCGGAAGCTTTGCCGCCGCCGGGTACGGGGCCCGTGAAGAGCCCGAATTCGAACCTTTCGCCCTCCTCGGTCGCGGTGCGGCGCCCTTCGGTGCCGTCGAGCAGCGCTTTGTCGCCGTCGGCTCCGATGCTTTGCAGCAGCAGCCCGCCGACGCTCTTGCCGCCCTTGCGGGGGATGAAGACGTGCAGCGACTCGGCGGCGCGTGTCAGGGCCACGTACAGCAGATTGATGTTGTCGACGTGCGAATAGACCAGCTCGCGGTAGTACTCCGCCGAGAAGCCCGATTCGGCCATCGACTTCTTGTATTTCACCGGGAAGCGCCCGACGGCGCCGGCATCGCCCTGTGCCTCGGCCCAGACGATGTTCGTCACGTTGCCGCCCGACTTGGGATCGAGCTGCCACGAGCACCAGGGGATCAGCACCACGCGCTTTTCGAGCCCCTTGGCCTTGTGTATGGTCGTGATCTCGACGGTCGTTGCGCTCTCGTCGACGCTCAGCGACCGGTTCTGCCCCTGCTGCTCCCACCAGTCGAGGAACAGCGCGATGTCGGCGATTTTGCTGGCGCAGAAGCCGATGATCTGTTCGTGTATGGCTTGCAGGTAGGCCGTCTGCTGCCTGTCGTCGTGCAGCGCGTGGCGCATGACGATCCGCTCGAACGCCTCCTCGGGCGACAGCAGTCGGATCGAACGGAAAAAGGTGCGTTCGTCCCCGGGCAGCGGGCGGTCGAACCCGCGGCCGAGGTAGTGGTTGTAGACGGCGCGGCTGAGCGAGTCGTCGGGGTTGAGCGACAGGCGCAGCGCCGCGGCGATGAACGAACTGACGGGGGCGTTGCCCACGATCAGCGCTTCCTGCGTCATCACATCGAACCGGTAGCGCGGGTCGTCGTTGCGGCGTTTGAAATCCAGCAGCTCGGCGGCCACCTTGGCGCCGTCGGTCGCCCCGCGCACCAGGATCATGATGTCGCACGGACGGAAACCCTTGTCCAGCACCTCGCAGATGCGCTCCACGACGGGCGGCCGTTCGGCGAAGGTCTCCACCGAAACATAGCCCGGCCTCCCGCCCAGGCGGCGGGGTGTCTGCGCATGTTCGCGGTAGGCGTCGCACAGTGTGTCGCGCAGCCCGGCGGCGGTGCGGGCGTCCATGTCGCCCCGCGCCGCGGCTTCGTCCAGCGTCGCGTTGAGCGCCTGGTTGTCGGCTTCGACCACGCGGCCGATGGCCTTGTTGTTGAAATCCACCACGGCGGGCAGGCTGCGGTAGTTTTCCGTGAGGTTGACCAGCTCGGTGCTGTCCGCGCCCAGCGCCCGTTGCGCCTGCGAGTGGAGTATTTTCCAGTCGCCGCCCCGCCAGCGGTAGATCGACTGCTTGATGTCGCCCACGATCAGCACCGAGGTCGCCCCGCTCTGCGCCATGGCGTTTTGCAGCAGGGGCAGGAAATTCTCCCACTCCTTCACGGAGGTGTCCTGGAATTCGTCGATCATGAAGTGTTCGAAGCGGTTGCCGACCTTCTCGTAGATGAACGGCGCGTCGTTGTGGCCGATGAATTCCGAGAGGATGTATTTGGTCTCCGAGAGGAGCATCATGTTTTCCTGGTCGCACATCTGCTGCACCTTGGCATAGAGGTCGGAGAGCAGCGCGAAGCTGCGGTAGTTCTCGCGCAGCAGGTCGCAGGTGTTCCACGCGCGGACGTTCTCGTCGTAGAGGCCGCACATTTCGCGCAGCAGGGGTTGCAGCCGGGGACGCAGCCCCTGTGCCGTGCTGCCGGGTTTCCCCCACGCCTCGTCCCTGGTGCAGGCCGCCTCCGCGCGGCTTCCGTAGCGTTCGAAGCTGCCGCCCGCCACGGCGTAGAAATAGGCCGCGAAGCCCGAGCCTTTGTAGGGAAAGTCGGCGACCGAGGCGCCTGCGTCCCCGATGATCCGCACGGCTTCGGCCGCAGCGTCCTGCATCCGTTTTTTGGTCGCCGCGGCGTGCGCCGTGGCTTCGCCCACGATACGCGCCAGTTCCTCGCGCGGGCGGGCCGCCGAGAGTGCGTCCTTGTTTTTCTCCTTGAACAGCTCGCCGCCCAGCGTGAGGATGCCGTCGCGGATGTCCCATTTCTTGCCTTCGTCGATGCGCTCCTGCACGAAGTCCGTGAGCCAGCGCTGCAGGTCGCGGTCGGTGGTGATCTGCTCGATGAGCGTGTCGGCGCTCTTGGTCAGCACCGAGGCCGTTTCGATCTCGACGTTGTAATTGAGGTCGATGCCCAGCTCCTTGATGAAGGCGCGCAGGATGCGCTGGAAGAAGGTGTCGATCGTCAGCACCGTGAAGCGCGAATAGTCGTGCAGGATCTTCGACCGCACCTCCCGGGCTCGTCGGCGCACCGTGGCGGCATCGAGCGACAACTCGCGGCAGAGGTTGTCGAGGTAGGAGCTCGGCTGTCCCGAGGCCAGCAGGTGGATCTCCTTGAGGATGCGCGATTTCATCTCCTCGGTGGCCTTGTTGGTGAAGGTCACGGCGAGGATGTGGCGGTAAATGCCGGGCTGTTCGACCACGTCGCGCACGTATTTGTACGCCAACTGGTAGGTCTTGCCCGACCCTGCGCTTGCATTCAGAATTCTCGCCCTCACTGTCCGAAATGTCGTTTTAGGTAGTAAAAGTACAAAACAAATCCCGAACGGCAAACCGGGGTTCGCAATAATTTTGTATTTTAGCGACGTATTTAAACCTACAATGTATGAAGAAGATGATTCTGAGCGCCGTGATGCTGGTTTTCGCAGCCTCCGGCCGTGCACAGGAGGCGGGTGCCGCAAGTCCTACGGAACATAACGAGTGGCTGACCACGTTCGAGGCCGTCGCGGTGGATGCCGACCTGGATATCAAATTCGTGAAAGTCCCCGACACCGAGGCCCCCAAGATCGTATACGACACGAAAGGCTCCTATACTTCGAAATTCCGCGCCGAGGTGAAGGACAAAACCCTGCGTATCAGCGAGAAGTATGATTCGCGCCGTCCCGACCGCACCCAGGTGACGGTCTATTACAATACGTTGCAGTCCGTTTCGCTGTCGGGCGCCGCAGCCGTGTTCGAGGGAACGGTGGATGCAGTGCTGCTCGACCTGACCCTGGGGCGCAAGGCGTCGCTCACGGCGGCGTTCGATGTCAAAGACCTCAGGATGGAGCTCACGGGCGGCAGCAGCGCGACGCTCACCGGCAAGGCGGGCTACCTGACGCTGTTCGCCTCGACGGGCAGGGTCGCGGCCTCGGGGCTGGAGGTGATGTCGGCCGAGGTCAATGCCCAGAGCAAAGCCGACGTGTCGCTGTGGATCACCGACCGGTTCATCGGCAAGACCACGACCAACGCCCGTATTACCTATAAGGGGCAGCCTGCCGTCGTGCGCGGCGGCGCCAAGTTCATGGGCGGTGAGATCAGCCACGTAGAATAGTCTCATGGAACAATAATGCGAAGGGGGCTTCCGGATTCCGGGCGGACGATACCGCCGGGAAAGTCGCCGGGGCTGTCCGAACTGCTATGAAGGGATTTCTGGAGGAGGTGGCCGCCGACCTGTATGCGCGCTATGGCGAGGGACTGTCCGATCGGGCGGTGCTCTTCCCGTCGCGGCGTGCGCGGCTGTTTTTCGTCGATGCCCTGGGGCGTATCGCCGGGCGTCCGATGTGGCAGCCCGAATGGGTGACGATCGACGACCTGACGGGCGAAATATCGGGGCTGCATACGGGCGACCGCGTGCGGCTCATCACCGAGCTCTACAAAGTCTACTCGGCCTACCACAACGAACCTTTCGACAAGTTCTATTTCTGGGGCGACATGCTCCTCACGGACTTCGATACGATCGACAAATACCTGATCGACGCGCAGATGCTGTTCCGCAACATCTCGGAGATCAAGGAGATCGAAGCCGATATTTCCTACCTCACGCCCGCGCAGCTGCGCATCCTTTCGTTCTGGTCCTCGTTCGGCGAGCAGGCCGACCTTTCGGAGGAGAAACGCCGTTTCCTGGCGATCTGGAAGACCCTCGGCCCCATCTACCGCCGCTTCCGGGAGCGTCTCTCGTCGCTCGGCATCGCCTACAACGGCATGGTGCAGCGCGCCGCCGCCGACCGCATCCGCGGGGGCGGGTTCGCCTTCCCCGAGCCCCGGCGTTATGTCGTGGCGGGGTTCAACGCCCTTTCCGAGTGCGAGAAGCGCCTTTTCGGGTTCCTCGCCACGGCGGCCGAAACCGATTTTTACTGGGACTACGACTCCTATTATAAGGACGACCCCGAACAGGAGGCGGGTATGTTCGTGCGTTCGAACGTGGCGCAGTTCCCGCCCCGCACGGAACTTCGGCACGACAACATGCGGGGGGAGAAGCAGATCGTGTCGGTCGCCGCCGTCTCGAACGCCGTGCAGTGCAAGTATGCCGCGGCGATCCTCGCCGACCTTGCCCGCCGCCGCAGGGAGGAAGACCCCGGTATCGCCGCGGGCGCCAGGCCCGCGCTGGGCAAGGAGACCGCCGTGGTGCTTACCGACGAGAACCTGCTGCTGCCGCTGCTGTACGCCCTGCCCGCCGATATCGGACGGGTGAACGTGACGATGGGCTTCCCCCTGCGGCAAAGTCTGGCCTACACGTTCGTCGAGCGTCTGGTGGAGTTGCAGAACCACCGCCGCCGCAAGGGCGACGGCTGCACGTTCTACCATGCCGACGTCGCCGGCATCCTCGCACACCCCTATGTGGCCGAGTGCGACGCCGCACTCACGCGCACGATGCACGAGGAGATCGTCCGCGACCGCCGCATTTCGGTCGATGCCGCGTGGCTGGGCCGCAACGAACTGCTGAAACGGATCTTTACGCCCGCCGCGACGTGGCGCGAGTTGTCCGACTACATGCTGGACGTGGTTGCCGCCGTGGCGCGCCAGCCCTACCAGGGCGACGACGCACGGCAGCGGGTCGAATTCCTGGCGGTCATCGCCGAGCAGGTCACCAAGTTGCGCAACTCGCTCGACGAGTGCGATATCGACCTTACGGCCGAGGTCTACACCTCGCTGCTGCGCCGGCACTTGCAGACGCTGCGCATCCCGTTCGAGGGCGAGCCGCTGGAGGGCATCCAGATCATGGGGATCCTCGAGACCCGCAACCTCGATTTCGAAAACGTCATCATCCTTTCGATGAACGACGACAATTTCCCCGGCAACCATATGGCGCAGGCATCGTTCATCCCCTACAACCTGCGTGCCGCCTACGAGCTGCCCACGCCCGAGCACCACGAGGGTGTCTATGCCTACTATTTCTACCGTCTGATCCAGCGCGCCAAGACCGTCCACATGCTCTATTGCTCGCACGCCGACGACAAGTCGACGGGCGAGCCGAGCCGCTATATCTACCAGTTGGACTACGAGAGCGGCTTCGACGTGCGCAAGGTCGAAGTGGGGGTGGACGTCAACCTGGCCGAAACGGCGCCGATCGAGGTGCCCAAGGACGAAGGGGTGATGGTCCGGCTGGAGCGTTTCGTCGACGCCCAAAGCCCTGCGACGCTCTCGCCGACGGCTTTTTTCCGCTATGTGGCCTGCCCCTTGCGCTTCTATTTCCATTCCATAGCCCGCTTGGAGGCCGATGACGAAATTTCCGAGGAGGTCGACGCCCCGATGTTCGGTACGATCCTCCATGCCGCCGTGCAGACGCTTTACGCCCGCATCGCGGGGGAGGCGCATCCCGGTGAAACCCTGCGTGCGATGATCCGTACGGGCGAAGTGGCGCAGGCGGTCGAGGCGGCTATCAACGAGAACTATTTGCAGGATAAACATGCCACAGCCGAAGATTATTCGGGCAACCTGTTGCTGGTGAAGGACATCGTGATCCGTTACCTGCGGGGCGGGGTGATGCCCTACGACGCCGCGCACGATGCTTTCGCCGTGTCGGGGCTGGAGGAGCCCGTGGCCTATCCGTTCCGCTTTCGCGCGGGCGGGCGCGACCTGGAGATGAAATTCGCCGGCATCGCCGACCGTATCGACACGCTCGACGACGGGGCGCTGAGGGTGGTGGACTACAAGACCGGGGCGCCGCATCTCGAATTCGACGGTGTGGAGAGCCTGTTCACGGGCACGGGCAAACAACGCCTTTCGAACATCCTGCAAACGCTGCTCTACGCGATGATGCTGCACCGGTCGCGCGGCTGCGACGTCGAACCGGCGCTCTATTACGTCCGCAACATGAACCGCCCCGGCTATTCGCCGCAGCTGGACGACAAGCAAACGGGGGTGAAGGGGGCGCGCTATACGCTTTACCGCGAGCGTTTCGAGGAACTGCTGCGCGCGCAGCTCGCCGAACTCTACGACACCTCGGTTCCGTTCCGCCAGTGCGAGGATGCCGATACCTGCAAGTACTGCGACTTCAACGTGATCTGCAAGCGCTGACCGGCTGTATCGTGACGGGGGCGGACGAGTTCCGCTGCCGGATGGTGATTACTCCCGGAAATTACATGGCTCGGTTGTGGAAGATCGGCCGGATGGATGCTGTTGGGGACGGCGCGGAGGAATGAGTGCGTCCGGCAGCGGATGCCGGATGTCGGATGTCGGGTGCAGATGCCGGATACAGGATGCCGGGAACGGCCTGGGCGGCGATGGTCAGAGCGTTACCCTGAAATAGGCCGCTCCGCTGCGGCGGGCCGCTTCGAGCCCGATTTCGGAGTCTTCGAAGATCAGCGTTTCCTGCGGCGTGCAGCCCTCGCGGCGCATGGCCTCCAGGAAGCAGTCCGGGGCGGGTTTGCTGTGCTCGACGTCAGCGCCCGAGAGGATGCCGTTCACGGAGCCGTTCGGCCCCTCGCCCGGCGCGGGATCCCATGCCGCACCCGGGGTTGCCGCATCTGTTCCGGCCGTGGCGGTATATGACCCGGCCGCGCCCGGCGCCGTGCTCCCCGCCCGCTGTCCCGCGACCGTGATCCCCAGGTGGCGCATGGCATTGTCGATGTTGGCGCGGCTGCCTGTCGATACGATCCATACGCGGCCGCCCTGCGCCCGGAACTGCCTGCAGAACTCCCACAGCGGGCGGTTGAGCCGCACGGTGTCGAAGAACGCGGGGTAGAGCGCGATCTTGCGCAGCCGCAGCCGCTCGCGCTCCCCGGGGTCGGCGATGCCGTAACGGGTCAGGAACTCGTTGCACCGCATACCGAAATACTTTGCCGCATACTCCTCCTCGGTGAGCGTATAGCCCGCCTCGCGCAGTGTGGCCACATAGGCGAGCGTATTGGCGCGCCGCGTGTCGGCCAGCGTGCCGTCGAAGTCGAGCAGGATGAGTCGGATTTGCATGACGGGCTACTTTTTCCCGGCCAGTTCGTAACTGCGGGCGATCAGCGGGGCGATTTCCCCGAAGGGTACGCTGCCGTCCAGCCGTACGGTGAGCCACGTGCGTTTATTCATATGGTAACCGGGGAAATAATGTTCGAAGTCCAGCGACCGCGCCATGGTCTCCGCATCGGCCCGGATGTCGAGAATCTCTGTCCGTCCCTCGTCCGCGAGGCCGAGTTTGCCGGCCTGCACCGTCAATATCACGGCATACCATTTGGCGTTGTCCTGCCGCCGGAAAACGGCGTAGTCCGGGAATTTCTCCCAGAGGAACTCCGGTTCGCCGCCCCATGAGGCACGGATATGGCGGATTGTGCGGAGCGTTTCTTCGCTGCGGAAAATTTCTTCGCGCGCAAAGCCGAAATCCTTTGTCCAGTCGTTTCCCATCTCCTTTGTTTTTAGTCGAACGACTGCATGCCCGACTGCGCGATGCGCATCAGGCGCTGGTATTCGGTGGGGGTGAGTTCCATGAAGAAGTAGTGGATCGGATCGACGCGCATGCCGTTCAGCCGCACTTCGTAGTGGAGGTGGGGCGAGAGCGAAAGGCCCGTGTCGCCCGAGAGGGCGATGATCTCGCCGCGGCTCACGCGCTGGCCCTTGCGGACGTTGATCTTCGAGAGGTGGCTGTACGAAGTCTCGTAGCCGTTGCCGTGGTCGATCACGACCGTCTGCCCCGACGTGGAGTTGCGCAGCGCCACGTCGCGCACCACGCCGTCGGCCGTGGCGAAGACGCGCGACCCCTCGGGGATGGTGTAGTCCACGCCCTGGTGCGATTGCAGGGTCTTGTAGAAGGGGTGTATGCGCATGCCGTACGAGGCCGTGAGCAGCGTCAACTGCTTGTTTATCACGGGCTGGATGGCCGGGATGTTGTTGCAGCCGCTGCCCGCCGAGTCGATGAGCGCCTGCAGGTCGAGGTACGAGGCGTTCAGTTCGTCGAGCCGCTTCTCCATGTCGGCGACCCGTTCGCGCAGTTCGAGCTTGAGCCGCCGCGACGAACGGTTGAAGATGTTTTCGTAGGTGACGGCCTGCCGGCGTTCGTATTCCGAATCGAAGTCGTAGGGATCCGATTCGAAGAGGATGCGGAAGACGTTGCGGTCGCGCGCGGAGAGGTTGTGCATGACGGTCGTGAGCGAGTCGTACCGCTGGGTGAGTGCGGCGTATTCGCGGCGCAGGCGGTCGGTCGAGTGTTTGAGCTCGTACTCCACGGGGGTGTCGAAGAAGAGCGAGAACCCGACGTAGTAGAGCACGGCGACCCCGGCCCACACGAAAAAGTGCACCGTCGCGCGTATGATGTTCTGTTTGCGGCGCTTACGCCTGCGGAGCCGCTCCAGGTCTTTCTTTCCTGCCATGTCAGAGCTTTTCGAAGTTCGTATCGCGCATCTTCTCCATGAGTGCGTCGTATTCCGCGGCGGTCATGTTGCGGTTGAAATAGTTGATCGGGTTCACCGGCATGCCCTTGTGGATCACCTCGTAGTGGAGGTGGGGGCCCGAGGAGATGCCCGTATTGCCCGTTTCGGCGATGACCTGCCCGCGGGCGACCCGTTCGCCCGGCTGCACGAGGATTTTGCTCAGGTGCGCGTAGCGGGTCTTGTAGCCGAATTCGTGGTTCAGCAGCACCATGCGCCCGTATCCGCCGTTGCCCCCCGAGGAGGCGACCTCCACCACGGCGTCGCCCGTGGCGTAGACCGGCGTGCCGCGGTCGCAGCCCAGGTCGATGCCCTTGTGGGGGCGGATATACCCCAGCACGGGGTGCATGCGCCGCATGTTGAAGGCGCCGATATGGTCGTTGTGCAGCGCCGAGCGGTCGATGGGCCATATGGCCGGGATCGCCGACGACATCTTCTCCTTGTCGCGGGCGAATGCCTGCAATTCGTCGAACGACACCGATTCGAGGTAGAGTATGCGGGCCAGCGCATCGAGCTGTTTCCAGGTGCCGACCATCAGCGGGGCGAAGTCGTCCCCGGCCAGCGCGGCGTATTTGGTGTCGGGATAGGGCTGCCACACGCCGTCGAGGGTCATCGTGTCGGTCGAGAAGAGCGAGCGGTAGACGTAGTTGTCGCGGTGGCGGATTTCGTCCACGCGCCGCTGCGAGGTGCGGATGCGGTCTTGCAGGATGCGGTACTTGATCACCAGGTCGCGGTTGTCGCGGATGATGCGGTACATCTTGGGGGTGTAGAAGAAGTACGAGAAGAGCACGTTGGCGATCGAGACGAGGATGAAGCCGATGAGTATTTTCCGGATCAGGCGGTAGGTGCGCAGGCGGAAAGGTGCCGTGACCACGTCGCGCGTCAGCGCCTGCGCTTCCTGTGTCAGCGCCTGCGTGTCGAATCTCTGCCCTTTTTGCTTCATTGCGGAAAAAACTCCGGTTAATAGGATGCAAATTTAACTTTAATTGTGTAATTTTGCAACCCGAAATCACAAACGTGGAAATCGGATAAAATCTTATATATGGAATCGAATAAAATTCGCCGGGCCTTTCTGGACTTCTTCGAGAGCAAGGGCCATGTGATCGTGCCCTCGGCACCGATGGTCGTCAAGGGGGATCCCACGCTGATGTTCACCAACGCGGGCATGAACCAGTTCAAGGATATTTTCCTGGGCAATGCGCCCCGCAAATATCCGCGTGCGGCCGACACCCAGAAGTGTCTGCGCGTTTCGGGCAAGCACAACGACCTGGAGGAGGTGGGGCATGACACCTACCACCATACGATGTTCGAGATGCTGGGCAACTGGTCTTACGGCGATTACTTCAAGAAAGAGGCGATCGAATGGGCGTGGGAGCTGCTCCACGGCGTCTACAAACTTCCCGCCGACCGCATGTACGCCACGGTTTTCGAAGGCTCCAAGGAGGACGGCGTGCCCTTTGACCAGGAGGCCTACGACTACTGGAAGCAGTTTCTGCCCGAAGACCATATCATCCGCGGCAACAAGCACGACAATTTCTGGGAGATGGGCGAGACCGGCCCCTGCGGCCCCTGCTCGGAGATCCATTTCGACCTGCGCGACGAGGCGGAGATCGCCTCCAAACCGGGACGCGGGATGGTCAATGCGGGCCATCCGCAGGTGATCGAGATCTGGAACCTCGTGTTCATGCAGTTCAACCGCAAGGCCAACGGTTCGCTGGAGGAGCTTCCGGCGCGCAACGTCGATACCGGCATGGGCTTCGAGCGCCTCTGCATGATCCTCCAGGGCAAGAAATCGAACTACGACACCGACGTGTTCCAGCCTACGATCCAGCGTATTTCGCAGCTTTCGGGCAAGACCTACGGCGCCGACGCGAAGTGCGACGTGGCGATGCGCGTCATCGCCGACCACCTGCGTGCCATCGCCTTCTCGATCGCCGACGGGCAGCTGCCGTCGAACGTCAAGGCCGGCTACGTCATCCGCCGCATTCTGCGCCGCGCCGTGCGCTACGGCTATACCTACCTCGGCTTTACGGAGCCTACGATCTGCCGGCTGGTTCCCGGACTGGTGGAGCAGATGGGCGGCCAGTTCCCCGAGCTGAAGGCCCAGCAGGCGCTGATCGAAAAGGTCATCGAGGAGGAGGAAGCTTCGTTCCTGCGCACGCTCGCCACGGGTATCAACCTGCTGGACGGCGTGATCGACAAAACCAAGAAAGAGGGCCGCGAGCTGATCTCGGGCAAGGACGCCTTCGAACTTTACGATACGTTCGGGTTCCCGATCGACCTGACGGAGCTCATCGCCCGCGAACAGGGCGTCGGCGTCGACCTGGCAGCCTTTGAAACCGAGTTGCAGGCACAGAAGGAGCGTTCGCGCAACGCCGCGGCCGTCGATACCGACGACTGGGTGGAGTTGTTCCCCATTCGCGAGAGCGTCTTCACGGGCTACGACACGCTGACCGAGCGGGTGAAGATCGCCCGTTACCGCCGCGTGACCTCCAAAGGCAAGACCTCCTACCAGCTGGTCTTCGACCGCACGCCGTTTTACGGCAATTCGGGCGGCCAGATCGGTGACATCGGCTATATCGAGAATGCCAACGAGCGCATCGCCGTCGTGGCTACCGAAAAGGAAAACGGACTGATTATCCATATCGTCAAGGAGCTTCCCGAAAACCCTGCGGCCGAGTTTACGGCCGTCGTGGACGCTGCCAAACGCCAGGCCGCGGCCAACAACCACACCGCGACGCACCTCATGCACGAGGCGCTGCGCAAGGTGCTGGGATCGCACGTCGAGCAGAAGGGTTCGATGGTGACGCCCGAGATCCTGCGCTTCGACTTTTCGCATTTCCAGAAGATGACCCCCGCCGAGCTTCGCCAGGTCGAGATGCTCGTCAACCGCGCCGTCCGCGCCAACTATCCGTTGGAGGAGAACCGCGAGGCCACCAAGGAGGAGGCCGAGAAATGCGGTGCCATGATGCTCTTCGGCGAGAAGTACGGCGACAAGGTGCGCATGGTGCGCTTCGGTACGTCGGTCGAGCTCTGCGGCGGCACGCACACCAGCGCCACGGGTAACATCGGGTTCTTCAAGATACTGACCGAGAGCGCCATTTCGGCCGGCGTGCGCCGCATCGAAGCCGTCACGGGCGAACAGGCCGAGAAGATCATCTACGCCGCCGAGGATACGATGCGCGACATCAGCGAATACCTCCACAACCCGCAGGTGCTGCAGGCCGTAAAGAAGATGTTCGAGAGCAACGAGACGCTTTCGAAGGAGGTCGAGGCCATGCGCCGCGAGCAGGTCGCACAGTGGGCCGAGAAGATCATCTCCTCGACGCCCGAGCGCCACGGGGTGCAGCTCATCGCCACGCAGACCGACCGTACGCCCGAGTTCGTCAAAGACCTGGCCTATAACCTGCGTGCCCGCTCCCCGAAGCTGGTGTTCGTGCAGGGGTCGGTCAACGACGGCAAACCCATGCTGACGGTGATGCTCGGCGACGAGATCACGGCCCAGGGCGTGAACGCCGGTGCCGTGGTGCGCGAGGCTGCGAAACTGATGCAGGGCGGCGGCGGCGGACAGGCGTTCTTCGCCACGGCGGGCGGCAAGAACCCCGACGGGCTGCAGGCCGCCATCGACAAGGCCGTGGAGCTGATTATGGCCCAGGTAAAGTAAAAGAATAGTTAAAAACCGGATAATTATGAATAACAAGGTATTACTGATGATCCTCGACGGCTGGGGCAACGGCCGCCACGACAAGGCCGATGTCATTTCGACCGTCCATCCCGAATATATCTCGGCCATGACGGCGAAATATCCCCATGCCGAGCTGCGCACCGACGGCGAGAACGTCGGCCTGCCCGACGGCCAGATGGGCAACTCGGAGGTCGGGCACCTCAATATCGGCGCCGGCCGCGTGGTCTACCAGGATCTGGTGAAGATCAACCGCGCCTGCCGCGACAATTCGATCCTGGAGAACCCCGAGGTCAAGGCAGCGTTCGAACATGCCAAAAAGAACGGCGTGAACATGCATTTCATGGGCCTCGTGTCGGACGGCGGCGTGCACTCGTCGCTCGAGCACCTTTTCAAGCTGTGCGATATCTCGGCGGCCTACGGCCTCGAAAATACCTTCGTGCACTGCTTCATGGACGGCCGCGACACCGACCCGCACAGCGGCAAGGGGTTCGTCGCCGACCTCGAAAAGCACCTCGCAGCCACGACGGGCAAGATCGCCACGGTGATCGGGCGCTACTACGCGATGGATCGCGACAAGCGCTGGGAACGTGTCAAGGTTGCCTACGACGCGCTGGTCAGCGGCATCGGCGAGCGTTCGTCGGACATGGTCGAAGCCGTCCAGAAATCCTATGACGAGGGCGTTACGGACGAGTTCATCAAGCCTTTCGTGCGCATCGACGAGAACGGGCAGCCCGTCGGCATGATCCGCCCCAACGACGTGGTGGTCTTTTTCAACTACCGCAACGACCGCGCCAAGGAGCTGACCATCGTGCTGACGCAGGAGGACATGCCCGCCGAGGGGATGCACACCATGCCCCTCTACTATTGCTGCATGACCCCCTACGATGCCAAGTTCACGGGGCTGCACATCCTCTTCGACAAGGACAACGTGCCCAACACCATCGGCGAGTTCGTTTCGAAGCAGGGCTTGCGGCAGTTGCGCATCGCCGAGACCGAGAAATATGCCCACGTGACGTTCTTCCTGAACGGCGGCCGCGAGGCGGAGTTCGCGGGCGAAGACCGTATCCTCGTCGCGTCGCCCAAGGTGGCCACCTACGACCTGCAACCCGAGATGAGCGCTCCGGAAGTCGCTGATAAACTGGTTGCTGCGCTCGGCGAGCGGAAGTTCGACTTTATCTGCCTGAATTTCGCCAACGGCGACATGGTCGGCCATACGGGCGTCTACGATGCCATCGTGAAGGCCGTGAAGGCCGTCGACGGGTGCGTCGCCAAAGTTGTCGAGGCTGCTAAGGAGAACGGTTACGAGGTCGTCATGATTGCCGACCACGGCAATGCCGACAACGCTGTCAATGCCGACGGTACGCCCAATACGGCGCATTCGCTCAACCCCGTGCCCATCGTGGTCGTTTCCGACCGTGTGAAGTCGGTGCACGACGGCATCCTGGCCGACGTCGCGCCGACGGTGCTCAAGTTGATGGGGCTGGAGCAGCCCGCCGAAATGACCGGCAAGGCGCTCGTGGAGATGAAATAGCCTGCCTTTTCAATAAAACACCCCGGAATGTCGATTCCGGGGTGTTTTTCGTTAGGGGTGACGTGTCGGGATAAACCCTTATTTGGAGCGTGGCAAATTCCGGGAATTAAAAGAGCGTTTGCTGCTGCGCAGATGCAGGCCGGTAGAACTCCATCCGGGTGGCTATGCCCAGCTTTGCGCACAGGTTGCGGAACGTGTCGTCCAGCGCCCGGCAGTTCGGGCCGAAGCATTCGTAGCGGTTGCCGAAACAGGCTTCGTAACGTGCTTTCAGCCCGGGGAACCCGCGCTCCAGGGCGGCATGGAAATGCTCCCTCGACCCGCTGCGGAGCGTCACGCCGAACATCGGGAGGATATACGACGCCCCCGCGTCCTTCGCCCGGCGGACGATGGCTTCGACATTTTCCCGCGTGTCGTTGATCAGCGGCAGCAGCGGCATCATCGTGACACCCGTATAAATGCCCTTGGCAGCCAGTGCCGCCATTGCGCGGAACCGCTCCGAAGAGGCCGGGGCGCCGGGTTCCGTGCGGACGCTGAGCGCGTCGTCGGCACAGGTCACGGTGAAACTCACCGCCGCGTAGGTGGCGGAAATTTCCTGCAGGATGTCGGCATCGCGCTCCGCCAGGGAGCTCTTGGTGATGACATGCACCGGGAAACGCTCGTCGGCGATCATGCCCAGTGCCCGGCGGGTCAGCCGCAGCTCGCGCTCGACGGGCATGTAGGGGTCGTTCATCGACCCCGTGCCGATCGTGGCGCGTTTTTTCCGCCGGGCACGCAGCTCGGCGGGTAGCAATTCCAGTGCGTTGCGCTTCACGGCTATCTGGGCGATGTCCCCGATCCCGTAGCAGTCGCTGCGCGTGTCGCAGTAGATGCACCCGTGCTGGCATCCCCGGTAGAGGTTCATGTTGTAGGCGATGCCGAACCACCGATCGGCCGTCCGCAGCTTCGAGAGGATCGTTTTGGTTTCGATATACCGCATGGGCGGGTCAGTAGAGCTCGATGAACTCGTAGGTGTTGCCTACGGCCGCCAGGTAACGCAGGAACTCCTCACGGGAGATCACCACCGTCGCCCGGTTGTCGTTGGGGTGGAACGAGTAGGCCGGCAGCCGTTGCAGGCTGGCGTCGAGGAACAGGTGCACGTGCCTGGCCGGGTCGTTGATCAGCCCGAAGGGCGACACCGAACCGGGACGCAGCCCCAGCCAGCGCTCCATGCGCTGCTCCGAAGCGAACGACAGTTTGCCCTGCCTCAGGCGGTGTTCCAGGTCGTGGATGGCCAGGTTCCGTTCGCAGTCGAAACATACGAGGTAGTGGCGGTTGCCTTTGTGGTTGCGGAAAAAGAGGTTCTTGCAGTGCTTCGATCCGTCGTCGCGCCAGTAGCGGCGTGCGGCCTCGATGGTCGGTGCCTCGGGGTGTTCGTACCACGTGTAAGCGATGCCGCGGGCGTCGAGCCAGCCGAAAACCCGCTGCCGGCGTTCGTCCGGCGTCGGGGCGGCCGTTGCGGCGCCGGGGCTTGCCGTTTCCATTCCTTCCATGGCTATCGGGCCTTGCAGAATTCTTCGATATTCTCCGCGATGCAGCCTACCAGCACGTCGATGGCTTCGCGCGGCGACCATGCGTTGTGGGGCGAGAGCAGCAGCCGGTCGGGTTCGCGGATGCCCAGCAGCGGGTTGTCCGCGGCCAGCGGCTCGCGTGAGAATACGTCGAGCGCGGCGCCTGCGACCGATCCCCGGTCGAGGGCTTCGGCCAGTGCCGCCTCGTCGACGATTCCGCCGCGGGCGACGTTCACGAGGATGGCCGATTGCTTCATCACGGCCAGCTCCGGGGCGCCGATCAGCCCCCGCGTGTGGTCGTTCAGCGGCGCGTGCACCGAGACCGTGTCCGCCCAGCCCAGCAGTTCGGGAAGCGACACGGCGGGGTAGGGCTCTTCGCGCACGGCGCCCGAGGTCGAGGTGTAGCGTACCTCGCAGCCGAAGGCCGCGGCGAGCCGCGCCACTTCGTGCCCGATGGCGCCGAGCCCCACGATGCCCCACTTCGAGCCGTAGAGCTGGTGCGTGGGTTTGGCGAAGTGGAACTGCTGCCCGGCGGCCGAGTAAGCGCCGCTCTTGACATAGCGGTCGTAGTAGACGATGTGCCGCCGCAGGGCGATGGCCGCTCCGAGGGTGGTTTCGGCTACGGAGTGCGTCGAGTAGCCCGCGGCGTTCCTGACGGCGATGCCCAGCTCGGCCGCGGCGTCGAGGTCGATGTTGTTCATGCCCGTGGCGGCTATGCAGATCAGGCGCAGCCCGGGGAGTGCGGCGAGCGTCTGGCGGCGCATCACGACTTTGTTGGTGATGACGATTTCGGCATCGCGGCAGCGATCCGCGACCTCGTCCGGCGCGGTCGTGCTGTAACCCGTGTACCGACCCAGCTCGTGCAGGCGGGTCAGGTCGGCACCCCCGAGGGTGTACTCGTCCAGAAATACGATGTTAGGTTTCATTGGCGTATGTGTTTATGGTTTTGTTGTCAGTCCATTTCCCCGATCAGCGTGCGGATCGCCACCGAGGCGCAGCCGATGCCGAACAGCGCCGGGATGTAGGAGATCGTGCCGACGTTCGACTTCTTGTTCTGCTCGTCGCAGAGGATCATCGCCCCCGCGCGCATCGCCTCGGGCGAGAATACCGCCTTGAAGCCGCTGCGGACGCCCAGTTTGTGCAGCCGCTTGCGGAGCATGTGCGCCAGGGGGCAGTGGTGGGTCTTCGAGATGTCGGCGATCTCCATCTTCGTGGGGTCGGTCTTGGCGCCGGCGCCCATCGAGCTGACCAGCGGCAGCGAACGGTCGAGGGCGCCCTTTATCAGCGCCAGCTTGGGCGAGAGGGTGTCGATGGCGTCCACCACGAAATCGTATGCGGCGGCGTCGAGCAGCGTGTAGGTCTCCTCGTCCCGGATGTAGCGGTTGACGATGGTCAGCCCGATCGCGGGGTTGATGTCCCGCAGCCGGTCGGCGAGCACCTCGGCCTTCTGCCGGCCTACGGTCGAATGCAGGGCCACCAGCTGGCGGTTGATGTTGCTCGGCGCCACGGCGTCGGCGTCGGCGATGGTCATGCGTCCCACGCCCGCCCGGGCGACCATTTCGGCGGCATAGGCGCCTACGCCGCCCAGTCCCACGACGAGCACGTGCGCCTGCCGGAGCAGGTCGAGTTTTTCCTTGCCGAGCAGCAGCTCGGTGCGTTCAAGCCAGTTATCCATTTTGCGGGGCGAATATCCGTTCGTAATTTTCGGTCGTCGCCCGTTTCAGGGCTTCGACGGTGGTGCCTCTCACCGCTGCCGCGTGCGCGTAGACCTCTTCGATGCCGGTGTCGCTGTCGTCGGTTTCGAGGAAGAGCTGCCCGGGGGGCGTTTCGCGCAGCGCCTCCATGGTCTTGGGCGACGAGAACGTCCGCACGCCGAACGAGAGGTAGTAGCCTTTCTCCAGTGCGCGGCGTGCCTGCTCGGGCGAGCCGATGAACCCGTGGAAGATGACGGCACGGGGCTCGCGGGCGGCCAGTTCCAGCATGACGGGCTCGAAGGCCCTGACGCAGTGCAGCACTACGGGCAGCCGCCGTTCGCGCGCCAGCGCCAGCTGGGCGCGGAAGGCGGCCAGCTGGCGCTGCCGCCCGGCGCCGCGGGCGTAGTCGAGCCCCGTCTCGCCGATGGCCTGTACGTCCGCCGGGAGCGTGCCGAGTGCGGCAATGTCCTCTTTGTCTGCGTCCCACGGGTGGATGCCGGCGGTGCGGAGCTCGATGCCCCGGCCTGTCGGGCGGTGGGTGTGTATGTTGACGAATTGGGCAGTCATTGCGACAAAAGTACAAATTTTAAGTAAATTAAAAAATAATAGATAATGCATACGGATTTTTCGGAAAAAATTCGTACTTTCGCACGCGAATTATGCTGTTAGCAGGCTAACAACAAAAACCGGCCCGAAATTTAACCCAAAAATATCCAAACATAACAATCAAAATCTTTAACCATGTCGAAAATCATTACACTACGCAAGGGTCTCGACATCAATCTCCGGGGAAAGGCTCAGGAGTCTCTGGCCGACGCGCCGCAGGCTTCGGAGTATGCCCTCTCGCCGCTCGATTTCGAAGGCGTGACTCCCAAGTTGCTGGTTAAGGTAGGCGATGAGGTGAAAGCCGGTACGCCGCTGTTCTTCAACAAGTACAGCGAGCGTGTCCTCTTCACGTCGCCTGTCAGCGGGACGGTTGCTGCCGTCAACCGCGGGGAGAAGCGCAAGGTGCTCTCCGTAACCGTAACGCCGGATGCCACGCAGAGCTACGAGGAGTTCGCCAAGCCCGACCTCCAGAAAGCGTCCCGCGAGGAGATTGTCGAACTGCTGCTCCGTTCCGGCCTCTGGCCGATGATCGTGCAGCGGCCCTACGGCATCATCGCCGACCCGAACGACACGCCGAAGGCCGTTTTCATTTCCGCCTTCGACTCCGCGCCGCTGGCCCCGGATTACAACTTCGTGCTCCGCAACGAGCAGAAGAACCTCCAGGCCGGCATCGAGGTGATGCGCCGCCTCACGCCGGGCAAAGTGCACCTCTCGGTGCGTGCCAAGGCCGAGGGGCAGATGCCCATGCTCAAGGGTGCCGAGCTGCACACCTTCGCGGGCAAACATCCCGCGGGCAACGTCGGCATCCAGATCCACCACATCGACCCCGTGAACAAGGGCGATGTCGTGTGGACGGTCAATATCCAGGATCTGGCCATCATCGGCCGCCTGTTCAACGAAGGCCGCGTCGACATGACGAAGATCATCGCCGTAGCCGGCTCTGAGATCGAAAAACCGCAGTACTGCCGCGTCGTCGCGGGCGCCAGGGTCGATTCGATCCTCCGGGGCAACGTGAAACCCCAAAAGGAGGGCGACCATGTACGCATCATCTCGGGCAACGTGCTCACCGGCACGAAGACCCCGGCCGACGGCTTCCTCGGTTTCTATGCCAATCAGCTTACGGTGATCCCCGAGGGCGACAAGTACGAGCTGCTGGGCTGGGCGATGCCCCGTTTCAACAAGTTCTCCGTATCGCGCTCCTATTTCTCGTGGCTCTGCCCGAAGAAGGCCTACGACCTCGACACCAACATGAACGGCGGCGAGCGCCCGTTCGTCGTGACGGGACTCTACGAGCAGTACCTGCCGATGGACATCTA
>ENA-OWPP01001110-OWPP01001110.1-human-gut-metagenome-genome-assembly--contig:-NODE-1110-length-25409-cov-7.930110_pt1 | contig 25409 bp, 31 predicted proteins | sample MGYA00248265_ERZ651848 | MGnify/ENA primary metagenome ERZ651848 (study PRJEB26924, sample SAMEA4378233) | human gut metagenome | biome: human gut; feature: human-associated habitat; material: faeces...
CTTTCGCGCCCATAGGGCGCGAAACTCTACGAGGTTTTTTGACAAGCTGAAAGGCCGGCGCCTCATGCGCCGGCCTTTTTGCTTTTATTCTTTGAAGCTTGCTGCCGCGTCCCGCCGCAAACGCGCCGGGAGCTCACATCCTCTCGATGTAGTCGGCGAGCTCCTTGAGCTCGGGCACCTCGACGGTCTCGATCTTGCCGGCGTCGCAGGCGGCCGCGTACTCGTGGTTGATGGGCAGCTTGGCTACGTGGGCTATGCCGAACTTGGCGGCGGTCTCGTCTATGTGGCTGTCGCCGAACACGCTGTGCGCCTTGCCGCAGTCGGGGCAGACGTAGTAGCTCATGTTCTCGACCAGGCCGACTACGGGCTTGCTCATCATGTTGGCCATGTTCACGGCCTTCTCGACTATCATGCCCACGAGCTCCTGGGGGCTGGTGACGACAACGACGCCGTTTACCGGCAGGCTCTGGAACACGGTCAGGGGCACGTCGCCCGTTCCGGGGGGCATGTCGACGAACATGTAGTCGACGTTGTCCCAGATGACGTCAGTCCAGAACTGCTCCACCGCGCCCGCGATGATGGGGCCGCGCCACACGACGGGGTCGGTGGCGTTCGGGAGCAGGACGTTCATGCTCATCATCTGTATGCCGCCCATGCTCTTGACGGGGAGGATGAAGTCCTCGCCGCCGCGGGCGTTCTCATGGATGCCGAACATCTGCGGCACGCTCGGTCCGGTCACGTCCGCGTCCAGCACGGCGGCGCGGTGGCCGCGGCGCTGCATCTCACATGCCAGCAATCCGGTGATAAGGCTCTTGCCCACGCCGCCCTTGCCGCTGACCACGGCGATCACGCGGCCTACGCTGCTGCCGGAGTGCAGCGGCTTGAGGAAGCTCTGAGGCGCGGTGCGGCTGGCGCAGTTTTCCCCGCAGGCGGAGCAGTCGTTGTTGCAGTTAGTGCTCATATTTCTACCTCTTTCGTGTGCGGTTTGTCCCCGCTATTAAACTCAATGGGTCTATTATATCCCAACTTGGGATAAAGTCAAGCAGTCGTCAGCCAGGCGGCGCATTCGGCGCAGATCGCCTTCACGGCGGCGGCTATCGGCTCAAACTGCGACATGGGCAGCGGGCTCTCCCCCAGGCCGCACTCCACCGTGAACGCGGGGATGTCCAGCGAGTCTATGGCCCAGTCCCTGTACCCGGCGTTCGAGCTCCCGTCCGGCACGGAGTCAAGCGCGTAGCCGCTCGCGGCGGCGAGCTTTCCGGCCAGCTCCTGCGCTCCCGGCGGGGCGTAGCCGTGGTACCGCCAGTAGATGACCTCCCCCTGCGTGTGCAGCGCCAGGGCGAGCGACGGCGCAGCCTGGCGGGTCAGCGAGTACAGCGCGCGGCTCTCGCTCGCGGCCAGCGGCGCGCTGCCCACATAGTCCCTCGGAGCCGGAGACACCCAGCCCTGGGCGTACTTTATCTCCTTGGCCGCCTCCCAGTCCGCCGGATACTGGAGGTTCAGGTCGGTGCCGCGTATGTTCGCCTTCCACCCGTCAGGGAACGGCACGTCCGGATAGTCCGCGGCTATCTCCTTCGCCCGCTGGGCGTGGAAGCCCTCCTCCAGCGCGCCCGTCACCAAGTCCACCCCGTCCGGATTCACCAGCGGCACGAAGTAGAGCCGCGCGGATCTGAAAATCTCCACGGCCGGCGTCTTCCCCGCGGCGTAGTCCGCGCACAGCCTGGCCACGTACCTCAGCAGCGCCGGCGCCGTTATCCACTCGTTTGCATGGTGTGCCGCCGTGAACACGCCGGTGCGCTCCCCTTCCCCAAACATCAGGTAGCGCAGCGGCCTGCCCATGGAGCTGCGCCCGAAGGTGGCGTTTTTCAAAAACGGATAGCGCGCGGTCAGGGCGCGCATGCTCTGCGCGTTGGCGTAGGCGCTCCAGCCTATGGCTGGCACCGGCTCGAACGGGAGCGGCACCACGATTTTAGTCCCAGGCTTGAGCGCCAGCAGATCCAAGCCGGGATTCGCCGCGGATATCTCCTCCGGCGTCGCGCCGTGCATCTCCGCCACGTCCGGGAGCGTCTCCCTCTGTCGGAGAGTGTGCACGGTCTGCGCGCCGGTGTACGGCTCCAGCGCGCGCCACACGGCGCTGCGCGCCTCGCCGGTGGGCGCGATGCCCGCGGCGCGCTGGAGCGAGAACACGGCCTGCCGGGTCTGCGCGCCGTAGCTCCCGTCCACATCCAAAGCCCCGTGTCCGGCGCGGTTGAGCGCCGTTTGCAGCAGCTCCACCAGGGAGCCGCGGCTGCCGTATTTCAAAACTTTCATGTCAACAATTTCCTTTCGCCCGGATAGCTTCACATTACATGCTTATCGCGCGGCACAGGGAATCATGCATGAAATAACCGCCTTTATTTTTTGCATCGCGGCACATAATGATTCTGCTGAGCATGATTCGGCGAAAAAATGAGCGGGGGGATGCAGATGGAAAAATACGTCAAGCGTGTCGCGGCGGTTCCGGTTTTGGCGCTGGCCTTTGCGCTGGCTCTGCCGGTATTTGCCTCGGCGCAGGATCTGGTGCCTATCGGCGAGACGGTGGGTATAGAGGCGGTGACCGACGGGCTGCTGGTCGCGTCGCTGAGCAAGGTGGAGACGCCGGAGGGCGAGGTCTGCCCGGCGGCTGACGGCGGGATTCTGCCCGGGGATATAATCGTGCGCGTGGGCGGCAGCGACATATCCACGGCGGAGGATTTCACGGCGGCGGTGAGCAAGCTCGACGGCGAAAGCGTGGAGGTGACGGTGCTGCGCGACGAGAAGGCGCTGCAGCTGAGCGTGACTCCGGCGAAGGACTGCTCCGGCGAGTGGCGCATGGGGCTTTGGCTGCGCGGCGGCGTGTCCGGCATAGGCACGGTGACGTACTATGACCCCGAGACGGGCGAGTACGGCGCGCTGGGGCACAGCATCACCGACGCGGACACGGGCGTACTGCTGCCCATAAGCGAGGGCAGCATCTGCGACGCCACGGTCAGCGACGTGAAGCGCGGCGAGCGCGGCGCCGCCGGCGAGCTGCACGGCAGCTATGACTCGTCCAACGCCATAGGCACCGTGGACGCCAATACGCCCAGCGGGATCTTCGGCACGGCCAACGGCTTTGACGGCGACGCGATACCGGTCGCCGAGCCGGAGGAGATAGAAAACGGCGCGGCCACCATTCTCGCCAACGTCTCCGGCGACGAGGTGCGCGAGTACGCGGTGGAGATAAGCTCCAACGCTTCCGACCCCGACCGGCTTCTTGTGACCGTCACCGATCCCGAGCTGCTTGAAGCCACCGGCGGCATCGTACAGGGCATGTCCGGCAGCCCGATAATCCAAAACGGCAAGCTCGTGGGCGCCGTGACCCACGTCCTTGTCTCCGACCCCTGCCGCGGCTACGGCGTAACCATCACCGCCATGCTAAACGCGGCATAAACACAACCCCCGCCCCGGTTCCCCGGGGCGGGGCGTTTTTCTCCCCCCCCCGCACTTTTAACACTTTGAAAACACTGCGGCAGCATTTTTAAAACATGGGAGGGGTAGTATCTGCCCGTAAGTTGAAAAGCGTTCAACGCTGAAACGGAGGTTTTGAAAATGCAGAAAAAGGACTTTGTTACGCTCATACTGAGCACCGTCGGAGGCATTCTCTTTGCGCTGGGCATGTGCATGGCGCTGATTCCCGAGTGGGACGCGTTTATGCCGGGCATAGTCGTGGGCGCGGCCGGCGCGGTCATAATGCTCGTCATGGTTCTCGTGCGAAGGAAGATGTCCGGCAAGCGCGCCATCGTGTTCAACGGCCGCGCGATCGCCATCACGCTGCTGGGCGTGGCCGGAGCGATCATCCTAGGCGTGGGCATGTGCATGACCATGGTCTGGGACATGATGATCGCCGGCATCGTGGTCGGTATCGTCGGCATCATCGCCCTGCTCTGCCTCATCCCGGCAATCAAGGGTCTGAAATAAGCATTCGTTCAGGAGGAGCCGCAAATGAGCTTTGCAGAGAAAAACGAGAAAATAGCCGGAACCGTCACCGATGGCTGCAAAAAGATCGAGTCCGGCGTGGTGGACGGCTACAAGAAGATAGAGTCCGGCGTCGTCGGCGGGTACAAGAAGATGGAGACCGGAGTGGTCGGCACCTTCAACAAGGTCAGCGACAAGTTCGTCGAAAAGCTGTTCGCGCGGGACGGCGAGACCGTCGAGGAGGCCAAAAAGCGCCTGTCCGGAGAAAAATAAGTCCGCGCCCCGCCGGGTGTGCGGCGAAAAAATCGCAAAGCCGCGCAAACGAAAACACTTCTTTAACATTTGTATGTTTTAATATCCTCACACAAAGGAAAGGAGCGTGCGGCTATGTTCAAGCTGCTCGTGGTTGAGGATGACAGGGAGCTGAATAAGACAGTCTGCTCCTATTTGAATCAGAACGGCTACGAGGCCGTGGGCTGTCTGAGCGCGACCGAGGCCTATGACGTCATGTACGGGGGCACTCTGGTAGACCTCATAATCTCCGACATCATGATGCCGGAGATAGACGGTTTTGAATTCGCCAGGACGGTGCGCGAGCTCAATACAGATATACCGATACTTTTCTTGACCGCGCGGGATGACTTTGCAAGCAAACAGCGCGGTTTTCGCGCGGGGGTGGACGACTACATGGTCAAGCCCGCCGACCTGGACGAGCTGCTTCTTCGCGTGGAGGCTCTGCTCCGCCGCGCCAAGATAGCGCACAGCCGCCGGCTGGAGGTCGGCTCGCTGGTGCTGGACGCGGACGAACGCACGGCCTACGTCAACGGCGTGGAGGTCCCGCTGACGGTGCGGGAGTTCAACCTTATCTACAAGCTGCTCAGCTATCCGCGCAAGACCTTCACCCGCAGCCAGCTCATGGACGAGTTCTGGGACGGGGACAGCTCCTCCGGCCCTCGCACGGTGGACGTCTACATGACCAAGCTGCGCAGCAAGTTTGCAGACTGCGGCGACTTTGAGATCGTCACCGTCCACGGTCTGGGCTACAAGGCGGTGCTCAAATGAACCAGGACGCAAAGCGGCGCAGACGGACCGGATGGCTCTTTTCTCTGCGCAGATACGTCATTTTTTTCGTCACCATAACCTTTGCCATCACGTGCAGCATGCTGCTCTTTCTCAACACCTTCGCCCGAACCTCCGGCATTGAGCTGTCGCGCGAGTACGTCGAGAGCGCGGCGCAGGTCACGGCGCTGAACATACTGCTGCTGAGCGCGGCGGCGACGGTGCTGGACGGCGTGAGGCGCAAGTTCATGGTCGGCCGCCCCGTGCGCATGATATCCAGAGCCGCCGAGCGGATAATGCAGGGTGATTTCTCCGCCCGCGTCCCGGAAATACGCAGCATCGACACGGCGGACGGCTTCGACGTCATCGCCGACTGCTTCAACAAGATGGCGCAGGAGCTCTCCGGGATGGAGACCCTGCGCACGGATTTCATCGCCAACGTCTCGCACGAACTCAAGACGCCGCTGGCCGTGATGCAGAACTACGGCACCATGCTCCAGCAGCCCGGGCTGAGCGACGGGCAGCGCGTCGAGTACGCCAAGGCCGTTACCGACGCCGCCAGGCGGCTCGCCAACCTCATCACCAACATCCTGAAGCTGAACAAGCTGGAAAACCAGCAGATATACCCCGCCGCCGAGACCTATGACCTGGGCGAGCAGCTTTGCGAGTGCCTCCTGGACTTTGAGGGCGCATGGGAGGAAAAGGAGCTGGACATAGAGACGGGCATCGCCGACGGCGTCATGGTGGACGCCGACGCCGAGCTGCTGTCCCTGGTCTGGAACAACCTCTTTTCAAACGCCGTAAAGTTCACGCAGCCGCACGGGCGCGTCTCTGTCTCCCTGCGCCAGGACGGCGGCGACGCCGTCGTCACCGTAGCCGACACGGGCTGCGGCATCTCCCCGGAGGTGGGCAAACACATCTTTGAAAAGTTCTACCAGGGCGACACCTCCCACGCCACGCAGGGCAACGGCCTGGGTCTCGCCCTGGTCAGGCGCGTCATAGACATCGTCGGCGGCGACATAGCCGTCAGCAGCGAGGCCGGGGTCGGCAGCGAGTTCACCGTGCGTCTCAGGAGGAGTACGAATGGGAAAGCTGAAAAGGATTCTAAATAAGCTGCTCTTTCCGGGCGCGGCCGTGGTGCTGATATGCGTCCCCGCCGCCGCGGCGCTGCTTATTTACGCCTTCATGTACGCCGGGGAGGACAGCCCCGTCGCCTACATCGCCTACGTCTTCTCGGCCTACGCTCTGGTCATCCTCTGCGCCAACGCCTTTCCCATATTCCGGCGCAGCAGGCAGCGCGCGGAGCAGATACCGCTTGTCAGCCGCTACATGAGCGACGTCTCCTTTCGCGTCGGCGTCTCGCTGCACGCCTCGCTGGCCGTCAACGTTCTGTACTCGGCGCTCAATGCGGCCTTCGGCGTCATCTACATGTCCGTGTGGTTCGGCACTCTCGCCGTCTACTACATCTTCCTCGCCGTGCTGCGTTTCCTGCTGGTGCGCTACGTCCACCGGCACGGCTTCGGCACGGATATGCGCGGCGAGTGGCTGCGTTACCGCGCCTGCGGCGCCATACTCGTGGCGATGACCGCCGCCCTTGCCGGCGTGACAGTGCTCGTGCTGCACGACAGCGGCGGATTCACCTACGCCGGATACCTCATCTTCATCATGGCCATGTATGCTTTTTACACCACGATCATGGGCATAGTGAACCTCGTCAGGTACCGCAGATACAAAAGCCCTGCAATGAGCGCGTCCCGCGCCGTGAGCCTCGCTTCGGCGCTTGTATCCATGCTCTCGCTGGAGGTGGCGATGCTGACCGAGTTCGGCTCCGAGAGCGAGGCGGGCTTTCGCACGGGCATGATACTCGGCTCAGGCGTCGCCGTGTGCCTGACGGTTACCGGCCTGGGCTGCTATATGATAGCGCGCTCCGTCAAAGAGCTGAGGGCGGCAGGCAGCTTGGATTTGAACGCATAAACTCAGCCGGGCAGTGCTCATCTCCGCGCACGCCAACCGGCACAGAAAGGACGGTCAGAATGGACGTCAAAAAGGAGACCTTCAATTACACCTACTCCGCAAAACAGCAGCGCGAGATAGCAAAGATACGCGAAAAGTATCTCCCGCGCGAGGAGAGCAAGCTCGACGCGCTCCGGCGCCTGGACAAAAAGGCATCCAGGAAGGGCACCGTCGTGTCGCTTATCCTCGGCGTGATAGGCTGCCTGGTCATGGGCGTCGGCATGTGCTGCGCCATGGTCTGGATGGGCGACCTCTTTATCCCCGGCATAGTCATCGGCCTGGCCGGAATAGCGATGGTGGCCACCGCGTACCCCGTCTACACGCACATAACCCAAAAGGAGCGCGAAAAGATAGCGCCGGAGATCCTGCGCATCACGGACGAGCTCTCCGAAAAATAGCGCGCGGCGCAAAGCGAATGAGCTCCGGGCGTCCAAATGGACGCCCGGAGCTCATTCGTCCTCCCAGAACAGCTCGTCCAGGGTTCTGCCAAGCACGCGGCAGATGGCCAGGCAGAGCCTTATCGTGGGATTGTAGTCGCCGCGCTCTATGGCGTTTATGGTCTGGCGGGTCACGCCGACGGCGTCGGCCAGCTGCTGCTGGGACATGTCCAGCGCCGCGCGGGCGGACTTCATGCGCAGGTTTTTCACTCGCCGTCATCCTCCCGCCTGACCTGCCTGCGGCGCATAAAGGCGGCGGCAAACACTATGATGAACACGACGCCCAGCGCCAGGTTCGCGCCCGCCTCCTGGAGCACTCCGTCCTCGACCATGTACCCGTCGGATATCGCGAAGATGCCGAGACCTATGTTCATCGCCCCCAGTATGCCGAAGGTGGCATACTGACCGGTGCGCGAGGAGTCCGTCCACCAGTACGCGTCGCCGAAGATGCAGATGCACCCGTACACCGCCATCGACAGGCAGATGCACAGCATGCAGCCCACGATCGGCAGCACCCAGTCCCACACCGCCGCGCTGACGCCATAGACCATCAGCGCCGCCATGAGCGTGAAGTACCCCCACTTGAAGGCCTTCCCCTGCACGGCGATCTGACGCTCGTCGTACTTGGATTTGGTTTTGAACATGGCAGTCAACCTCCTCGATGGGTTTATTTTTTTTGGGGGGTGTACCCCCCGCGGGGCTCCTGTGGGGGAAGCCCCCCCACGATGCTCCTGGGGGGCTTTCTTTGGTCTTGGCCAAAGAAAGTCCCCCAGACCCCGAAAGGAAAGCCGCTTTGGGTGCTGTAATATGCCGGGGATTAGTTTTATCTTGGCGGTTCGACGTAGATACGTTGGTATCCCTTAGACTTTACGAGACTGGGGTGCTGTCATTTTCGCGCGACGGCGCTTTGCGCCGGAGCGCTTACCGGGTTATCTGTTAGAGGGGTAAGCTAGTTGCACCCTAATCTGGCATAAATCTTAGGGATAGCAACCTGAAATACCCACCTGTTTGGTGACCACTATTCCCCGTGTCCCCACCATCGCAACCCAAAAAGCGTTTTTCTCTTTGGAGTCTGAGGGGTTTCTTTTTGTCGCCACAAAAAGAAATCTCTCAGAAATAATAACCGCCGAGCGCGGTCGCTCCGCACCCCCCCCGTGGGTGGGTACCCACAAAAAAATCTACAACATCGAGGTATTTATCTTGTACAAACGAGTCGAGATACCCCAGGCCGAGCTTGAGCGGCAGAGGGAGATATGTTTTGAGATACGCGAGCGCATAGAGGCCTCGGGGCGGAGGCCGCTGGCGCTGGTGGACACCTATGGCTGCCAGCAGAACGAGGCGGACAGCGAGGAGATACGCGGCTACATCGAGCTGATGGGCTACGGCTTCACCGACAGCGAGAGCGAGGCCGACCTCATCGTCGTGAACACCTGCGCCATCCGCGAGCACGCGGAGATGCGCGTGCTGGGCAACGTCGGCGCGCTTGTCCACGCCAAGGCGAAGAACCCCAACCTGCTGGTGGCGGTCTGCGGCTGCATGGTCCAGCAGCCGCACATGGCCGAGAAGCTGAAAAAGAGCTTCCGCGTGGTCGACCTGGTGTTCGGCCCGCACGAGCTTTGGCGCTTCCCCGAGCTGTATAAACGCGCGAGGGACACCGGCAAGCGCGTGTTCGACGCCCCGCCGAGCGAGGGCGTGGTGGCGGAGGGTCTGCCCGTGCGCCGCTCCGGGAACGTGAAGGCCTGGCTGAGCATCATGTACGGCTGCAACAACTTCTGCACCTACTGCGTCGTGCCCTATGTGCGCGGACGCGAGCGCTCGCGCCGCTTTGACGACGTGGTCGCCGAGGCGCGGCAGCTGGTCGCCGCCGGGTACAAGGACATCACGCTGCTGGGTCAGAACGTCAACAGCTACGGCAAAGACCTCGGCGAGGGCCGCGACTTTGCCGACCTGATACGCGCCATAAACGACATCCCCGGCGACTTCCTCATCCGCTTCATGACCAGCCACCCGCGCGACGCGACGGAGAAGCTGTTCCGCACTATGGCGGAGTGCGAGAAGTGCGCCAAGCACATACACCTCCCGGTGCAGAGCGGCTCCAGCCGCGTCCTGCACGAGATGAACCGCCACTACGACCGCGAGAAGTACCTCGACGAGGTGCGCATGGCCCGCGAGCTGATGCCCGGCCTGGTGCTGACCACCGACATCATCGTCGGCTTCCCGGGCGAGACGGAGGCGGACTTTGAGGAGACGATGAGCCTCATAGAGGAAGTGCGCTACGACGCGATGTTCACCTTCATCTTCTCCCCGCGCGAGGGAACGAAGGCCGCGTCCATGCCCGACCCCGTCAGCCGCGAGGAGAAGCAGCGCCGGTTCGACCGGCTGGTCGAGCGCGCGAACGAGATATCCGCCGAGAAGCACCGCGCCTATATAGGCACGCGCCAGCGCGTGCTGGTGGACGGCACGACGGGCAGGAGCCCGTACAACCTCTCGGCGCGCACCAACGGCGGCCGATTGGTGCACATGTCCGGCGACGAGTCGCTCGCCGGGAAGTTCATTTATGCTGACATAGTTGACGGCAACACCTGGGCGCTGTACGGCGTCCCGGTCCTCGACGAATAGGAGGCGCGAATGTCGGAAAGAACGGACAAGGCCGCCGCCCTCGCCGGGCAGAGCGTGCCCCTGGCAGAGCGGGACGAGGCCTCGCTGACCCCGCTGCAAAAGCAATACTACGAAATAAAAAGCCAGCACAGCCAGTACCTGCTGTTCTTCCGCCTGGGTGATTTCTACGAGCTTTTTGACGAGGACGCCGTGCTGGCCTCGCGCGAGCTGGACCTCGCGCTGACCACGCGCGACCGCGGCAAGCCCGCGGACGAGCAGATGCCCATGTGCGGCGTGCCCTACCACGCCGCGGACACCTACATCAGCCGCCTGCTGCAAAAGGGCTACAAGATAGCCATCTGCGAGCAGCTGGAAGACCCCGCCACGGCCAAGGGTCTGGTCAAGCGCGACGTCGTGCGCATAATAACCCCCGGCACGGTTGCGGACGGGTACATGCTCGACAGCAGCCGCTCCAACTACGTGTGCGCGCTCTACGCCGGCAAGGACGCCGGCGCGGTCGCGTTCTGCGACGTCACCACGGGCGAGTTCTTCACGGCGGAGTGCGCGGCGCCCGTGATACCGCACCTGCTCAACGAGCTGAGCTCCTTCGCCCCCAGCGAGGCGGTGCTGAGCGCGGGGGCGGCGGAGAACCGCCAGCTGACGGATTTCCTCGCCCGACGCCTGAACTGCTCGCTGGAAAAGCGCGACGAGACCTTTGACTTTGAGACCTGCGAAAGGCTGGTGTGCAGGCAGTTCCGGCTCGCCGGCCTGGAGTCTGCGGGGCTGGACAGGCTCACCGCGGCGGTGCGCGCCGCCGGCGCGCTGCTGGCCTACATCGCCGAGACGCAGAAGTGCGACCTCTCGCACATCAACACCGTGGAGCTGCTGGACGGCCGCCGGTACATGGAGCTGGACTGGTCCACCCGCCGCAGCCTGGAGCTGACCGCGAACCTGCGCACCGGCGAAAAGCGCGGCAGCCTGCTGTGGGTGCTCGACCGCACGCGGACGCCGATGGGCGCGCGCTTGCTGCGCTCCTGGGTGGAGATGCCGCTGCTGCACCCCACCGCGATACAGCGCCGGCTGAGCGCGGTGTCCGAGCTGGTGGACGACAATATGCGCAGGCAGGAGCTGATGGCCGCGCTGGGCGGCATCGGCGACTTGCAGCGCCTGGTGTCGCGCACCGTGTACAAGACGGCCAACGGCCGCGACCTGCTGGCTCTGGCCAACAGCTGCGAGAGCCTGCCCCGAATCAAGGAGCTGCTGTCCGGCTCGCACAGCGCCATGCTCGCCGAGCTGGCGGCTCTCGACACCCTCGACGACATCCGCGACGAGGTGCTGCGCACCATCCAGCCCGACGCGCCCTTCTCCATCAGCGAGGGCGGGATGGTCTGCCCCGGCTACTCCGAGGAGCTGGACCGCCTGCGCGACGTGCGCGACAACGCCGCCTCCCTGATAAAGCAGATGGAGCGCAGCGAGCAGGAGCGCACGGGCATCAAAAAGCTGAAGATAGGCTACAACCGCGTCTTCGGCTACTACATCGACGTGCCCGCCTCCGCCCAGGGCTCCGCCCTGCCGGACGAGTACATCCGCAAGCAGACCCTCGCCAACCACGAGCGGTACTTCACCGCGGAGCTGAAAGCCCTCGAGGCCGAGATATCCAACGCCCGCGAGAGCGTGAACAGCATCGAAAGCTCCATCTTCTGCGCGCTGCGCGGCGCCATCGCCGCAAAGGTGGACCGCGTGCAGGCCACGGCCGAGGCCATAGCGCGCCTGGACGCAGTCTGCTCCCTGGCCGAGACCGCCGTGCGCAACGGCTACGTCCGCCCCGAGGTGGACGACTCCGGCGTCATAGAGATACACGCCGGGCGGCACCCGGTCGTCGAGCAGATGCGCAAGGACACCCTGTTTGTGCCCAACGACACCTACCTTAACCTGAGCAGCGACCGTCTGGCCATCATCACCGGTCCCAACATGGCGGGCAAGAGCACCTACATGCGTCAGACCGCGCTGATAGCGCTCATGGCGCAGATAGGCTCCTTCGTCCCGGCCAGGGCGGCGAGCATCGGCGTGGTCGACCGCGTGTTTACGCGCATCGGCGCCAGCGACGACCTCAGCAGCGGCCAGAGCACCTTCATGGTCGAGATGACGGAGGTCGCCGACATACTCAAAAACGCCACGCGGCGCAGCCTCATCCTCCTCGACGAGATAGGCCGCGGCACCTCTACATACGACGGCATGGCCATCGCCCGCGCGGTGCTGGAATACTGCGCCGACACAAGGCGGCTGGGCGCCAAGACCCTGCTGTCCACGCACTACCACGAGCTCACCGCGCTTGAAGGCCAGATCGACGGCGTGAAGAACTACTCCATCACCGCGCGCAAGCAGGGCGGCGGAGTCATCTTCCTGCGCAAGATAGTCCCCGGCGCGGCCGACGAGAGCTACGGCGTGGAGGTCGCCAAGCTGGCCGGCGTGCCCGACAGCGTGGTGAACCGCGCCCGGGTCTGCCTGGACGAGCTGAACCGCGCCGCCGCGCGCCCCGCCGCCGAAAAGGCCGCCGAGCCGGACGACGGCCAGCTCAGCTTCGGCCAGAGCGCCGCGGACGAGGTGCTCGACGCGCTGCGCTCCGCCAGGCTCGACACGCTCTCGCCCATAGAGGCGATGAACCTCCTCTACGAACTCCAGAGAAAGTTGGCTCTTTAATGAATCAGACCCCCCTTACCCCCCGCAACGACACCTTCCGTGACCTCATGCGCCCGGCTGAGCGCATAGCCGCGCTTATCTACCTGCCCATACACATAGTCGCGCTCCCGATGGTGCTGCCGTACCTGACGTACGTCTCGCCGCAGCTGAGCGCGGTGGACATCAACCTGATATACTACCTCACCGGCTTCGCCTACATGCTGATACTCTGCTGGCGCTTCCTGCACGCGAGCTTTAATGCGGCGCTGGACGCCATAGGCCGCTTCCTGATGGCCATACTCACGGCGTATCTGCTGGAGCTGGCGCTGAGCATGATACTCAGCTCGCTGCTGGTCGTCCTGGGCGGAGCGGACATATACTCCCCGAACAACGAGACCATAACGCAGATGGCTCCCGAGGGCTACAACAAGCTGATAGCCATGACCGTGTTCATGGCGCCGATAGTGGAGGAGATACTCTTTCGCGGCCTGATCTTCGGCTCGCTCAGGCGCAGGAACCGCCTGGCGGCGTGGATAGTCAGCGTGGCCATATTCTCGCTCTACCACATATGGCAGTACGCGATAGACGACCCCATCTACCTCATCTCCGCAGTGCTGTACATCCCGGGCTCCATCTCGCTCAACTGGTGCTACGAGCGCTCGGGCAGCATCTGGGCGCCGATACTCTACCACATGCTGACCAACGCCATAGGGATGGGCGCAATATAGCTTCAAACGAAAAGGCCGCCCTATGGGCGGCCTTTTCGTTTGAGGGTGAATTGTTAATCCCGCCCGACGTACACGCCGCCGGGCGGGATTTTATTGGATTTGTTCGCGCGGGGCGTGAATTCTGCTGAAAGCTTTTTATTTTTGGTGCTATTCCGGCGTTTCGGGCATAGCCCGCTTGCGGGGGTCGCGGGCATGCTCTGCCGACGGACAGCAAGATTGCAGGTGCGCTGTGCGCCGGGTGGGGGACGTGGGTGCGGTTAGTCGTAGCGCGCGGGCTCGCGGCTGGAGCCGCATCGCGACGGACGTGCGCTGTGCGCCTTAGACCACACGGGCGTTTATCTTTTCCCTTTGAACAACATCGTTTTTGCGCCCTCGCAAAAACACTTGATGCACCTTGAGTGCATCAAGCGGGCGTACAACCCACGACCAACCACAACACACGTCCGTCGCAAAAAAGGAGCCGCAGGTGCAGCTGCGGCTCCTTACATTATTTAATTGTGCCTGCACACGAGTTCGCCGTTTTCGGCGTCGAGGGTGATGGTGCTGCCGGCGGAGATGTCGCCCTTCAGGATCTCGCGGGCGATGAGCGTTTCGGCGCTGCTTTGCAGGTAGCGGCGGAGCGGGCGTGCGCCGTAGAGGGGGTCGTAGCCGCGGTCTATTATGAGGCGCTTGGCGGCGTCGGTCAGTTCCAGGCCGACGCTCTTGTCGGCGAGGCGGCTTCTCAGGCCGTCGACCATGATGTCGATGATGCCGGTCAGGTTTTCGCGCGTCAGCGGTCGGAACATGATGATCTCGTCCAGCCTGTTCAAAAACTCCGGCCTGAAGGACTGCCTCAGCTCGGCCTGGACTGCGGCCTGTGCTTCGGCGCTGATGCTGCCGTCGGGCTGGATGCCGTCGAGCAGGTACTGGCTGCCGAGGTTGCTGGTGAGGATGATTATCGTGTTCTTGAAGTCCACGGTGCGGCCCTGGCTGTCGGTTATGCGGCCGTCGTCCAGGATCTGCAGCAGGATGTTGAAGACGTCCGGGTGCGCCTTTTCCACCTCGTCAAACAGCACGACGCTGTACGGCGCGCGCCTGACGGCCTCGGTGAGCTGGCCGCCCTCGTCGTAGCCGACGTATCCCGGGGGCGCGCCGATGAGGCGCGAGACGGAGTATTTCTCCATGTACTCGGTCATGTCTATGCGGACCATGTTGCGCTCGTCGTCGAACAGGCACTCGGCCAAGCTCTTGGCCAGCTCGGTCTTGCCGACGCCGGTGGGGCCGAGGAACAGGAAGCTGCCTATCGGCCGGTTCGGGTCGGAGATGCCGGCGCGCGAGCGCTGTATGGCCTCGGTCACCAGCCGGACGGCCTCGTCCTGGCCTACCACGCGCTTGTGGATGACGTCCTCCAGGTGCAGCAGCTTCTCGCGCTCGCCCTCCATGAGCTTGCTGACGGGGATGCCCGTCCACTTGGCGACGATGTTCGCTATCTCCTCCTCGGTGACGGTGTCGTGCACCAGGGAGTCGTCGGCGCCGCGCTTCTCGGCGGCGGCCTCGGCCTCGGCCAGCTTCTTTTGCAGCTCAGGCAGGTCGGAGTATTTCAGCTTGGCGGCACGCTCGTACTCCAGGTTCATCTGTGCGTTCTCGATGTCGGCGCTGAGCTGCTCTATCTCGCCCTTTATCCGCTTGACGGCGTCGACGCCCTCGCGCTCGGCCTCCCAGCGCGCCTTCATGGCGTTGAACCTGTCCTTGTTCTCCGCCAGCTCCTCGGTGAGCTTGGCCAGGCGGTCGCGGCTGAGCTGGTCGTCCTCCTTCTTGAGCGCCATCTCCTCTATCTCCTGCTGCATGATCCTGCGGCGGATGTCGTCCAGCTCGCTGGGCATGGAGTCTATCTCCGTGCGTATCATGGCGCAGGCCTCGTCCACAAGGTCTATGGCCTTGTCGGGCAGGAAGCGGTCTGTGATATACCTGTCGGACAGCGTCGCGGCGGCGACAAGGGCGTTGTCGTGTATGCGCACGCCGTGGAAGATCTCATAGCGCTCCTTGAGTCCGCGCAGGATGCTTATCGTGTCCTCGACGGTCGGCTCGGCGACCATGACGGGCTGGAAACGGCGCTCCAGCGCGGCGTCCTTTTCGATGTACTTGCGGTACTCGTCCAGTGTGGTGGCGCCGATGCAGTGCAGCTCGCCGCGCGCCAGCATGGGCTTCAGGAGGTTGCCGGCGTCCATGCTGCCCTCGGTCTTGCCCGCGCCGACTATCGTGTGCAGCTCGTCTATGAACAATATTATCCTGCCCTCGCTGCGCTTTATCTCCTCCAGCACGGCCTTGAGCCGCTCCTCGAACTCGCCGCGGTACTTAGCGCCGGCGATCAGCGCGCCCATGTCGAGGGAGAATATCGTCTTGTCGCGCAGGCCGTCCGGCACGTCGCCGCGCACTATGCGCTGCGCCAGTCCCTCGGCGATGGCGGTCTTGCCGACGCCCGGCTCGCCTATCAGGACGGGGTTGTTCTTGGTCTTGCGCGAGAGGATGCGGATGACGTTCCTTATCTCGCTGTCGCGGCCTATGACGGGGTCCAGCTCGTTGTCGCGGGCTCGCTGCACCAGGTCGGTGCCGTACTTGTTCAGCGCGTCGTAGGTGCTCTCGGGGTCGTCGGAGTTCACAGGTCCGCTCTTGACCTTCGCCAGCTCGCGGTTGAAGGCGTCGCGCGTCACGCCGTGGTCGGAGAGTATGCGCCTGACGGCGGCGCTGCCGTCGTTGAACACGCCGAGCATCAAATGCTCGACGGAGACGTAGCTGTCGCCCATCTTCTCGGCGACCTTCTCGGCGAAGCGGAGTATCTTGTTCAGCTCCGGCGAGGCGTACACCTCGCCGCTGCCGCCGCTTATGCGCGGCAGCTTGCGTATCTCGGTGTCCAGCTCGGCCAGCACGGCGTCGCAGTCCACGCCCATCTTGCCCAGCAGCGAGCCGATCAGCCCGCCGTCCTGGTCTACCAGGGCGTACAGCAGGTGTTCGCTGGTCAGGTACTGGTTGCCGTTCTCCTGCGCCATCGCCTGCGCGGTATTTATGGTTTCAATCGTTTTCTTCGTGTATTTTTCAGCGTTCATGGTGAAAGCACCTCATTTCGGGCGGAAAAGTGTCAGATATAAAGCTTTCTGCGGCTGAGGTCCGCATAGTATTCGCTCTGCACGTCGTTGGCGTCCAGGCGTCCGGACAGCCAGCCCTTCATCAGCCGGTCAAAGAGCTTGATGTAGTCGCTCAGAGCTTCGGCGACCTCCTCGGCCGTCACGTCGCGGCCTCTCGGCACGGCTATCGTGCGCACGAACTTGCCGTCGTACAGCGCATAGTCCAGCTCCTCGCTTATCAGCGGCGCGAGCAGGCGGTCTTCCGTGTGCTTCCACAGCCGGAAGAACTGCGTCATGGCCTCTATCAGCGCGGCGCTCTGCGTGCGGAACACCACGCTCAGCTCGCCCAGCGGCCCGTCCGTGGAGCGGAAGAGCTGCACCTCGTACTTCACCGTCGGCCGGTACTTGTACTCCAGGCTGGACTTCAGCGACATGGTCAGCGCGCGCGGGGAGAAGAACGGCACCAGCTCGCGGCTGGGCGCCAGCATCTGCTCCACGGCGTGGAAAATGTCGTTTATGCGCCGCTCCGGCGTCGTTATCGACACGTAGTCGGCGAGTATCTGGTTTATCAGGCTGGACCGGTTGGTGCCCAGGGAGTGCGCCAGCTCGTCCACGGCGCGCACCACGTCGTCGCTCAGCATGAGGCTGTACAGCGTTTTTTTCATATATGTCCACCGCCTCTTAATAGTCAGTACAGCGGAGAACCTATGCCCTCCGCCACAGTTTGCATTATACGCTCGTGCGCTAAATTTGTCAAGTGTTTTATATAAATTTATTTACGAATTATTTGAGACGCCCGCCGAGAACTTTGCCGCCGCTCTCGCCGCATATTGTGCGGCGAGTCTGCGCATACTACGCGCGAGGTGATTTTAAGTGACCACTAAGGAGACTCTCTATCTCGACGACGCGCTCGGGCACGCTCAGTTCCTGACGCAGCAGTGCCGCGAGGCGGCGAACATGCTTCAGGACGCCGCGCTCAGGCAGCAGGCGCAGAAGCTGGCCGAGCAGCACTGCCAAATGTACAGCCGTTTCTACGACCTGGTGTAAGGAGGCAAGGGCATGGACGACAAAATGATCATGGAAAACCTGCTGAACACGACGAAGGGCGTCTGCGACCTCTATATGCACGGCGCCATAGAGTCCAGCACTCCCAACGTGCGCCAGGCCTTCTGCACCGCGCTCAACTTTGAGCTGGGTATGCAGGACGAGCTGTACAAGCAGATGCAGCAAAAGGGCTGGTACGCCGCCGAGCAGGCCGCGCCGCAACGCACGCAGCAGATGAAGCAGAAGTACAAGCCCAACTGCTGACAGACCGCGGACAACATTTAAATCTTGCCAAATCGCGCCTCTTGGGGTATGCTGTAAGCAGACAAAACCCGGGAGGCGTACATACATGACCTTCAGCTTTTACCACTGCAACATAAACGTCCGCGAGCTGGAGCGGAGCGTGAAGTTCTACGCCGACGCGCTGGACATGAAGCCCGTGCGCGAGAAGGAGGCGGAGGACGGCTCGTTCAAGCTGGTGTTTCTGGCCAACGAGGCGGCCACCTTCCAGATAGAGCTGACCTGGCTGCGCGACCACGCAGACCGCGACTACGACCTCGGCGAGAACGAGAGCCACCTCGCCTTCCGCACGGACGACATCGCCGCGGCGAAGGCCAGGCACGACGCGATGGGCTGCGTCTGCTTTGAAAACCCGAAGATGGGCGTGTATTTCATCGAAGACCCGGACGGGTACTGGATAGAGATAGTGCCCGTTCGCTGAGATGGACTGGGCGGGCTTTCTCTCTTACGTCGTGCTCAACTGCATAACGCCGGGGCCGAACAACATGATCTGTATGTCCGGCGCCGCGCAGCGCGGGTTTTTGTACAGCCTGAGATATATATTCGGGGTGTTCCTCGGCTTCCTGGCCGTCAGCCTGCTCGCCGGGGGCTTCACCGCGCTGCTGTACGACGCGCTGCCTGCCATAGAGCCGTGGCTGCTGGCGCTGGGCGCGGCGTACATACTCTACCTGGCCTGGCTGGTGTGGAAGTCCACGCCAGGCGAGGACGAGCCGGGCGGGAAGTCCCGGGGCGTGATCTCCGGCGTAGTGCTGCAATTTGTGAACGTCAAGGGCATACTTTTCGCCGTCACGGCGATGGGCTCCTATGTCCTGCCGCACTACCGCAGCGCGGTGAGCGTGCTGCTGTGCTCGCTGCTCATGGCGCTGTGCTGCTTCGTCTGCTGCTGCGTCTGGGCGCTGGGCGGCTCGGCGCTGGTGGGGGTGTACAAAAAGCACACCCGGCCTGTAAACGCCGTCATGGCTCTGGCGCTGGTCTGGTGCGCGTCGGAGCTGATTCTGGAATTGATACGGGGTCTCGCGCGGTGAACGGCTGCGCGAGACCCGAAGGGGGAATTATAAATGGGCAACTATTTCAAGAACCTGGTCAACCATCCCAAACGGATACTCAAGCTGTCTCTCGTCGCGCTGGTCGTGCTGCTGATCGCCGGGCTGGCGGTGCTGCTGTTCGGCGGCTCGCAGGTCATGGGCATCATGCTCATGGCCGCCGGGATATGCTGCGTGGTCGTGGCGCTCACCGTCTTCTGGCGCTGCCCGTTCTGCGACGAGTTCCTGCCGCTGAACGTGGCCACGGGTCGCAAGAGCTGCCCCTACTGCGGCAAGGAACTGGACTGAGCAAGGGAGATGTACACAGATGCAAAGGCTCTTTGACAAACTCAGGGCGCACGAGAGGACGACGCGCCTGGTCTGCCGCGTGATAAGCGTGGCGGCCTTCGCGCTCGGAGCGGCCTCCGTGGCGTTTGAATGGTGGATAACCGGCGCCGCCGCGATAGCCGTCCTGGCCGTCACAGAGGTATTGATACCGCGCAAACTGTAAACTAACCTGGGAGGTAATACATATGAATTCACCGCGCACTGCGGCCAAGCTCTGCTGGATTTTCACGCTGGTCTCTTTCGTAGGCGTGGGCATCGGGCTTTACACCACGATAAACACCATCACCTACCTGTCTCTCGGCGCACTGGTCATCTTCATGATCATCCTGCCCATTTTCGTCTGCCGCTGCCCCTACTGCAGGCAGAAGCTGCCGACCCGCGGCATGATATACATGAAGAAATGCCCCTACTGCGGAAAAGAGCTCCCCTGAGGGGGCTTTTTTCAAACCCACAGGCACCCGGGAGGGCATATGACTTTGGACTCAGGCTCTACGAAAATTGAACTCCCCGCCCCGCTCGAGCGCGCGTTTTTCGAGCGGGACGCGCTGACCGTCGCGCCGGAGCTGGCCGGCTGCCGCATAGTCCGCGTGCTGCCCTCGGGCGAGGCGCGCATACTGACCATCACCGAGACGGAGGCCTACTGCGGCGAGAGCGACAGCGCCTGCCACGCTCGGCACGGCCGCACCAAGCGCAACGAGCCGCTTTATATGCGCGGCGGCGTCTTCTACGTCTACCTCTGCTACGGCATACACTGGCTGATGAACGCCATCACCGGCGAGGAGGGCAGGCCGCAGGGCGTGCTGATACGCGCCTGCGAGGGCTATCCCGGCCCCGGGCGCCTGACAAAGGCGCTGGAGGTGACGGGCGAGTTCACGGGCAGGCCGGTCGACGGCTGCGGCGAGCTGTGGTTCGCCGCGCGCGAGCGGGACTTCACCCTGCGCACGGCGGAGCGCGTCGGCATCGGCTACGCCACGCCCGAAGACCAGGCCAAGCCCTGGCGGTTCATAGCGGAGTAACCACCCGCCGCCAAACAGCGCCCCCGGCGGGACGGAACGCAAAGGAGTGTTTGCAATGAAGAAGCTTCCCGCAGCCCTTCTCGCCCTCGCGCTTGCGCTCGCACTTGCCGGGTGCGGGGATGAGGGCGCGTCGGAGATAGTCCAGGTGCCGCTTGACTCGCTGGGAGAGGTGCGCGCGATGGGCGAAAAGTGCCTCGAGCAGCTGAGCGAGCAGGAGGACGGCCTGCCTATGAGCGCCGAAATACGCGAGTTCGACACCTTCCCCGAGGCCGTGGACTGCGCCGGCTGCGGCGTGCGCATCCCCGACTGGGGCTACGCGGACTCCGGCGGCGCGGCATATGCCATTGTGTTTGAGGGCGTCGGGCTGGTGAGCGTACAGCTCACGGCGGGCTACGACACACCGGAGGGGTATGTCTTCCAATCGGTGAGCATCGCGACGGAGGCTTACCCCTACCCACTTTGGAACCTCCTGCCCAAGTACGACAGTAGCGGCCTCGAGCGCGGCGAGCTGCAGCTCGGCGGCGACACGTTTTATATCAGTGAGTACCCCGGCGGCGAGTACGAGGGCTGCTACGCCTATGCCGTGCTGGACGGGTTTATCTACAGCGTAAACGCCCCCAACAGGCAGATCGCCGGCGAGTGGGCGCGCTCACTGGTCTGAGGAGGCGCGAGGCATGAAGAAACTCACCGCCGTTGTGCTCGCCCTCGCGCTTGCGCTCGCGCTGGCCGGGTGCGGGGAGGACGGATACTACGTCCCGGACACCGGCTCGGCGCGGTATGTCGAGGGGCAGGATGAGCTACTCGCCCGGCTGCGGGAGCTGGGCGCGGGCGAGGCTCTGTGCGGAAACTTGACCGCCGACGAGCTTGAGAGGCTCATCGCCGCGGACAAGCTGTGGCTGACGCGGCAGTGCTTCCGCCTGGACGGCGAGCGCGTCGAGACCGTCAGCGCGCAGGACTACGGCGCCCTGCCCGAGGGCACGCCGCGCGCGGAGCTGACGCAGGTCACCGCCCGGCGAGGCGCAGATTTCTACTTCCTGGCCTTCGTCCTCCTGCCGGAACTGCCCGGCGGCGCGAGGGAGCGCACGTTCCGGCTGCAAGCCAGCGATCTCTTTTTGTCCATGGAACCGGTCACCTGCCGCGCGGGCTACACCGTCACGGAGGAGCGCGACGGCGGCGTGAGCATCCGGAGCATGTGCGCCGAGCCGGACGCCCTTGAGCAGGGTTTGGGCGCGTCCTCGTTCACGCTCAGCTTCGACCTGCCCGACGACGGCGCGGCGGAGGACTTTTACGCCGTTTTCTCGTGCGAGAACACGCTGAGATCGTACTCGGAAGCGGCCAATTTCAACGTATTTCTCAGCTTCTCCGGCGGCGGGAAGACGCTCGAGTGCGCCTCGCTGCTGCAATACGCGCCGGAGGAAGCTCACACCACCTGACAGGAGACACACACATGCACCACATATCGGAGGCGGCGCGATGAAGCGCCGCCTGCTGCTGACCGGCGCGCCCGGCATAGGCAAGAGCGCGCTTATAGAGCGAGCGCTCGGCCGCGACGCCCGCTTCGCCGGAGGCTACGCCGTTCTGCCGGGCGCGCTGCTGCTGCCCGCCGGAGAGCTGGCCGTGCCGAATATCCGCCGGCGCGGGCGCGAGCCGTTCTCGGCCGGAGCCGCGGCCGCGCACTTCAAGGCCGCCGCGGCCAAGCCCTTCGTCATAGCCGACGAGCTGGGCGGCGCGGCGCTCGCGGACGCGGACTACTACGACGCGCTCATACGGCTGCTGTTTTCCGGCAAGCCGCTGGTCGGCGTGCTGCGCGCGGACGGCGCCCCGCCCTGGGAGTGGGAGGAGCTGCACGGCCTGCTCGCGCGCGACCCGGACACGCTGATTTTGCACACTACGGGCATATACGACATCAACGCCGCCGGGGCGCTGCGCCACTGGACAAACGAGTGGGCGCGCCCCTGATTTGGAGGGAGAACCATGAAACGCTGCTATATAGTCGGCGCGGCGGACTTCGCGCCCGCGCGCTTCCGGCCGGAGCCGGACGACCTCATTATCGCCGCCGACGCGGGGATACTGCACCTGGAGCGCCTGGGCGTGAAGCCCGACCTGATACTCGGCGACTTCGACTCGCTGGGGCACGTGCCGGAGTTTCCGGACGTGGAGGTCTCGCCCGTGCGCAAGGACGACACCGACTCCATGCTCGCCGCCCGCCGCGCCATAGAGCGCGGCTGTGACACGCTGCTGTTCTTCGGCTGCCTGGGCGGCAGGCGGCTGGACCACACGCTGGCCAACATCCAGACCATCGCCTGGGCGGCCAACGAGGGCGCCGCGGCCTATCTCATCGGCGACGGCTGCTGCCTCACCGCCCTGCGCGGCGGCGAGAGCCTGAGCTTCGACGCGCGCTATGGCGGCGACTTCTCCGTTTTCTGCCTGGGCGGCGACGCCTCCGGCGTGACCGAACGCGGCCTGAGCTACACGCTCGAGCGCGCGCCGCTCACCGCGCACTTCCCCCTCGGCGTCAGCAACAGCTTCACCGGCGAGAGAGCGTATATCTCCGTCGAGCGCGGCCTCCTGACTGTCTACTGGTCTGATGACCCCGCGCTGCCCCTCCCCCTTCGCGGGAGAGTATAAAAGCAAAGGACCCGAAGCCGAAGGCTTCGGGTCCTTTTTCAGCGCTCGTTTTGATACCCGCACTTTTTCAGCGCGGACACCGCCTCAGGAACACTCAGCACCACACCGCAGGAGACGGTCTTTCCGTCCACTACCAGCGCAGGGGTCGTCAGCACGCCGTAGGCGGCGATCTCGGCGAAGTCCGTCACGTGCTCCACAGCCGCATCCACGCCGAGCTGCTTGAGCGCCTCGCGCGTGTTCGCCTCGAGCCGGCGGCATTTCGCGCAGCCGGAGCCGAGGATCTTGACCCCCGCCTCCGAGCTTCTTACGGCGGCTTCCTCGCCTCGCGCCGGACTTGCCGGCTTTTTCCTCACAAAGAGTCCCATTGCCCATCCTCCTATCTGACAAGTATACCTTCAAGCGCGTTGAACAGGTAGCCCACCGTGATTATGCCGGCCGTGCAGATTGCCGTGAACACGGCGAGCAGCCTGGTCTTCACCGCCTTTTTCAGCATGATCAGCGACGGCAGAGAGAGCGTGGTCACCGCCATCATGAAGCTGAGAACCGTGCCAAGCTGCGCCCCTTTTGCCAGCAGCGCCTCCGCCACCGGTATCGTGCCGAAAATATCCGCGTACATGGGCGCTCCGACGGCCACGGCCAGGACGACGCCGAACGGATTGCCGCTACCGAGCACAGCCTCTATCCAGGCTTCGGGGAGCCAGTTGTGTATCACCGCGCCTATCCCGACGCCCGCCAGGATGTACGGGAACACCTTTTTGAACGTGGCGGCCGTCTGGCGCCTCGCGTAGCTCAGGCGCTCTCTCCGGGTGAGCACGTCGGACTGCGCATACGACGCCGCGCCGCCGGTGATGAAGCTCTCGACGTATTTCTCCATGTGCAGCCTTTCGATAAGGCTGCCGCCCAGCACCGCGAGAACCAGCCCCAGAACTACGTAGCACGCGGCGACCCTCCACCCGAACGTCCCCGTGAGCAGGAGCAGGCTGGCGAGGTCGACCATCGGCGAGGAGATCAGGAAGGAAAACGTGACCCCGAGAGGCAGCCCCGCGCTCGTGAAGCCGATGAACAGCGGAATAGACGAGCAGGAGCAGAACGGCGTCACTGTCCCGAGCAGGGCGGCGGCGACGTTCGCCCACAGTCCGTGGAAGCCGCCCAGCAGCCGCCTGCTCCGCTCCGGCGGGAAATAGCTCTGGATGTAGCTTATAATGAATATAAGCACACAGAGCAGCACCGTGATCTTCACCGTGTCGTACAGGAAAAACTGCACGCTCGCGCCCAGCCCGGAGCCAGTGTCCAGCCCCAGCGCGGAGAGTCCCCTTCCCAGCAGCCCGTCCAGCCACCTCATGCCCAGGAGCTGGTCTTGTATGAAGCCCCAGACTACCTGCACGCGCAAGCGCCGCCCCTCTTACGGCTCAGACCGGCGATGAAGTCCTGGAACCCGGCCAGCGTTTCCCCGGAGATAGAGTAGTGCGTCCATCTCCCTTCTTTGCGCGCGTCTACCAGTCCGCACTCGCAGAGTATCCTCATGTGGTGCGACAGGGTCGGCTGAGTGATTTCAAAGGCCTCCAGCAGCTTGCACGCGCACCTTTCCCCGTCCGAGAGCATCTCTACTATCTTCAGCCTGTTCGAGTCCCCGAGCGCCTTGCATATCAGAGCTATGTCCATTTCCTTCACGGCGTCCACCTCACATTGATTATTATCTATATGTTATCACATACATAGACATCTGTCAATGTGTTTTTCTCCCCACCCACATACGCAGGACAAAAATCGTCGTCGCGAACGATACAAAGTCCGCGAAAAAGAAAAAAACCAAATTGAAGCCCAGCGCAGCGGGTTCAATTTGGAGAAGGAGGAGCAAGGGAGCGTGCGGATGACGTCCGTTTCTGTCGTAGGCATAAAAAGACGTCGGAGCAAAGCGGACTTTGCTCCGACGTGTGTTTCCATCTCAAAAATGATTTTTTCGTCCAGGCGAGAGGTGAAAAGCTCAGATTTCATGCGGCTTTCCGCCGTGTTCTCATTTGCGTTTTCTCGCACTTCCAAAAAAAGATGTGGAAAACGAGGAGGGTCATTTGGAAGCGGGGATCGGGAGGATTCAAAGCCGCTGCCCCATCCCATACTCCGCCGCCATATTCTGTTCCACATCGTTTTCCGTGGAATCCACCTGGGGCTGTTGGGCGGGGATGAAATCCCCCAGCGTTTGGAGGCGGCGATGGCCTCCACCCGTTCCAGGTCGATGAATTCCTCGGCGCCGGTGAATGTCTCCAGGATGGCGCATAGCACATCCACATTGTTGCGCCAGCATCTCGAAACGGTTTCGCAGAGGAGCAGGTCGATCCGGCCCTGCCGCCCCATCACTTTCCGCATCCCCGGGCAACAGCCTGTCATCGGGCGCTATGGATCATCCCGCGGAGGCTGCCTCTTCCCGATTCGCCAGGACTCTAATCCGTCTCCCCCAACACGC
>ENA-OWPP01001112-OWPP01001112.1-human-gut-metagenome-genome-assembly--contig:-NODE-1112-length-25351-cov-4.670422_pt1 | contig 25351 bp, 19 predicted proteins | sample MGYA00248265_ERZ651848 | MGnify/ENA primary metagenome ERZ651848 (study PRJEB26924, sample SAMEA4378233) | human gut metagenome | biome: human gut; feature: human-associated habitat; material: faeces...
GGTGGGTGGTGTGGGAGGACGGCGCGGGGACATCCCTGCGCCTCCTACCCGATTTCGGGAAGGTCAGGTTTTCTCAGGAGGGGCGGTCTCCGGGCCGTACTCTTTCGGCGAGAGAGCTTCGGAACATTCCGTTCATCGCGATCCGTCCAGAGCCGCATCCATAGCACTCGGTCCTCCGGACGTGAGCGGCTCGTTGCGATCGAGCGCGCTCGCGGGCGTCGGCCCCGTGACAGGAAGCGGTTCCGATTCGGGGAGCGTCACGTTATCGGAAGTACCGGCAGGAGAAACGGAACGAGCTGCGGCCTGAGCATCCGCATCGTCCAAAAACCGCTCGCTCTTTGCGCCCGAGACCGAAGTTTCGCGACGAACGGTCTTTTCGACCGAACCGCCGGGACAGTCGGAAGCGTTCTGAGCAACGGCATCCAGCACTTCTGCCCCCGTGTTCTTCGCATCTTCCCGGTTGAGCGTATCCGCAATCACGGCCCCCGCCGTGAGACCGCTCGTCGCGGCCCAACCGAGGTTTGTTCCAGGCACGGCCGCGCGCCCGAGCGCGCCGCACGCGACTTCGCCCGCGACCCAGAGGCCTTCGATCGGGGCACCCTCGGGCGTGAGCGCCTGAAGGCGCCCGTTCGCGCGAAAACCGCCCTGCGTGCCGGAATAGCGCGGCTTCACTTCGAGGATATAGACGGACCCCGACAAACTCAGCGGACTCGTCATGGCGGAGGCGGGCCGACCGAAGTCGTCGTCCTTGCCGTTCAAAACAAAGGCGTTGTAGCGCGCGACCGTTTCCGCGAGCGTTTCGGGATCGATCCCCGCTCGGCGCGCGGCTTCCTCCGGCGTCGTGCCGCGCACGACGAGGGGCGCAAAGGTCGGTGGTTCGTCCGGTACGGAAACGGAAGCGGACGGAGTTGCATCGACCGTATCACCGCGCTTCGCACGCTCGTTCTTCGACGCATCCGTGTTGCGAGCCGTTTCGGTTTCCTCCGCGTTCGATTTCGCTTCGTTCGACCGAATCCACCCGTCGAGCGTCTCGCGAGCGATGCCGCGCCCCGTCAAGGCGGCCGCGAACGATCCGAACGCACCTTCGTCCATCACCAAAAAGAGCGACCCGCCCGAACGGCGTTGCGCGTCGAGGATCGCTTCGTCGGGGCCGGCTTCGTTCACGACACGCTCGCCCTCGCGGTTGACGAGCACCGAACCGAGCGGCAATGCCGCCCGGTTCGCGCGTTCGAGCGACGCACCCGCTCCCGGCATCACTTCAAGGCCGTCCCAGCGTACGGCGGCAACGTTTGCCAAATCCCGCGCGGCACCCGCTTCGCTACCCAACACGAGACCGTCCCCGGTCCCCGAAACTACACCCTCGTAGAGGGCCGCGGAAACCGCTTCGACCATTGAATGCTTTTCATTCGAAGCCGCAAGCGCTTCGTCGACCAAGGTCCGGTTCGCCCCGTACCCGCCCGTAGCGAGAAGCACGGCTCGGGCCGAAACCTCGTAGTCGATGCCGCGGCCGGCGTTCTTCGCCTTGACTCCCGTTACGCGCCCGTTTTCGATGCGAAGACCTTCCACCCTGGTCCCGGTGAGAATCTCCGCCCCGCTTTCGCCCGTCAACGTCCTCAGGCGTTGCGCGTACTCGGGGCAACCCCCGCGAAGCGGCAGCTGTCGCGGCGTTTCGCTTCCGTCCGGGCGAAGAAGACCCGCTTGCGTGTCAAACCGCACGCCGTGCGCAACCAGCCAGTCGACGGCAATCCCGGCGTTTCGCGCGTAGAGCTTCGCCGTGACGGGGTCCGCAGACTTACCGCCCCAAGCCAGAAGATCGTGCTCGAACTTTTCGGGCGTATCGTCGAGCAGTCCGAGTTCGCGCTGCACGTGCGACCCCGGCACCAGGAACGCTCCGGTACAAACGCCCGAGGCGCCGCCCGGAAAGTCCATCTTTTCGAGCACCAACACCGAAAGCCCCGCTTCGCGGGCGGCCACGGCCGCAATCATGCCTGCGCTCCCCGCACCGACCACGACGAGGTCGACCGTCCGGGTTTCCTTGCGAAACTCCGAGGGGACGGCAACGGGGCGCCGCCATACCGCGGCATCGTCGCCCGCGGCTTCGAGAGCCGTTTCCACCGCACGCACGACGGCACGCGACGTAAGCGTTGCACCCGAAACGAGGTCGACCGCCGTCGACTGAGCTTCCACCATGCGCGAAGCGGTCATCGGGGCCGCCGCGGCGCCCACACCCGGGGTTTCGAGGTTGGGTCCGACGGAAATCATCGAGATTTCACGGTCGGTGACGGTCACCGTCACGGGAACGGGGCCCATCATGCCTTGAGCTTCGGCCGTGTATGTGCCCGGGACCAACGCCTGCGCATTTCCACCGAGAAGCGAGAGACCGAAAGCAAGGTTCAATGAGAGGAGCGCCGGCGCGTACGGACGTGCGCCGGGCTTCGGCATGCGTTTGGAGTGCCCCGTGAGGTCTGTGAGGGAATCGGGCGAATCGGAGGTCGGTCGGCAGCCGGAGAGATTCCGTTCGGGGAATCGGCCGGATCGGGTCGATGGTGACGTCAAAGGTCGCATGAGGGTCGCAGGAGGGTCGAATTCGGGCCGCACGTCCGCTTCGGAAACCCGAGAAATCGGAGAAGTTCGAGCAGCCCGTCCAAATTGTTGCTGTATCGGCTTATTCTGCGCCGCCGGTCCTTAAATGTCCATTATTGCGAAACCGATCGCCCCGAAAACAACGAAGCCCCGCCCGACACGAAACCGTGTCGAACGGGGCTTCGCGACCCCGGGAATTTCGGGTTGCGGCAGGCGTCTTCGTTCGGGTTCCCGGCCGTGTCGATCGGCCGGCCGGGTGCTCGCCGAACGAAGTCGCCGCGCTCGACTTTCGAGGTTTTCGGGCGCGATCAGGCTTCCTTGTAACCCGTCGCGTACTTGCCCGCCATGAAGCCGGAAGTGTGAGCGAAGCCGCAGGCGTTGCCGCCGCAGTAGAAGGCGCCGTGCACGCCCGCAACCGTTTCGCCCGCCGCGTAGAAGCCGCCCACGGGCTTCAGATCCCAGCCGAGCACTTCGAACTTTTCCGTAACGCGCACGCCGCCGCAGGAGAGGTTGTTCCACGGGAACATGCGGATCATGTACCAGGGACCTTCGGTCAGCTTCCACTGCTGGTCCTTGCGTCCGAACTGGAGGTCGTTCTTCGTCTCGACGGCTTCGTTCCAGACGGCGATCTGCTTCTTGAGACCGTTCGGATCGACACCGCTCTTTTCGCAGAGTTCTTCGAGCGTGTCGGCCTTCCAGAGGTTCTCACCCTTCGCGAATTCCGCTTCGACGCGTTCGGCGGTCCAGGAGGGAAGACCCACGAGAGCACCCAGCTTGATCTTCTGAAGCGTACGGTCCCAGGTCGCCTTGTCGGCCAAGACGTAGTGGCAGCCGTCGGGGTTGGCGGCCAACTTCGGCGTCACGTGGCAGATGCCTTCGAGTTCCGTAACGAAGCGTTCGCCCTTCTTGTTGACGAGGATGCCGCCCTGGCCGGTGATGAACCACCAACGGCAGTAGGGACCGTTGCGACCGTTCACAACGATGCCGCACGGATAGCTCGCAATGTACTGCATGTGCGAGAGCGGCACGCCCACGTCGCGCACGGCAATGCGCAGGGCTTCGCCGTCGTTCGAGGGGCCGCCGATGGCGACACCCTTCCCCGCCACGCTCGGAACCCAGAAGTCGAGCGATTCGGGAGTGCCGGTGATGCCGCCCGTAGCGAGAATCACCGCCTTGCGGGCGCGGCAGGTCACGACCTTGTCGCCCTTCCCGCAGGCAACGCCCGCGACGCGATTGGCCTTTTCGTCGTAGTAGATCTTCGTGAGGCCCATCCCGTGACGGATCTTGAGACCGCGCTTTTCGAGGGCGGCGACGAACACTTCGATGTAGTCGCGGCCCTTGAAGGATTCCTGACGATGCGCGCGGAGTTGACTGTGACCGGCGTACTTTTCGAGGTGGTGGGGCTTGAGACCGTTGTCTTCGAGCCAGTCGAAGGCTTCGCCCGAATGCTTCGCGAAGGCATAGACCGGTTCCTTCAGGGACATGTGTTCGCCGTAGGCGATGATGTCGTTCGCGAAGGTTTCCCAGGTGTCCTTCTGCCCTTCCGGGTCGGCCTTCTGCATGCGGGAGCCCCAGGCGGTGAAAAGGCCGCCGCAGAGGTTCGTAGCGGTGTGGAAGGGGCTCATGCCCTTGTCGAAGATTTCAACCTTCGCGCCCGCATCGTACGCCTGGCAGGCGGCCATCATGCCGGCACCGCCGCAACCCAGAACGACGACGTCCGTTTCCATGTCCCAGGAAGCGGGCAGTTCGCCCGAGGACGAAGCCGCACGTGCGGCGGGAACCGTCAGAGCGGCCGCGCCCGTCACCGCGGCCCCGAGGAAATGACGACGGGAAAGTTCGGTCTTGCTCATTTTGTTATTCCCCCTTCATCTTGATGTCGAACGTGTGGCAGTCGTTGCATTCGAAACGGGGCTTCGCGTGCATGCTGTGGCAGTTGGAGCACTGGGGCTCGCCGCGGTGCGAGAAGTGAGGATTGGGATTCATCTTTTCCGTGCGCTTCGCTACCGCAGCGTAGGATTCGTGGCAGGTAAGGCACGTTTCCTTTGCCGGGGCCTTCATCTCACCGCCCTTGTGGCAGGTGTCGCACGGAAGGCTCGCGTGGGAGCCGGCGGCCTTCGTTTCCGCGGCCGACGCGGGTGCCGTCGCACCGACGGCAAGGAGTGCCGAAAGCGCCAGGGCGCCGAAAATGGACTTCTTCATCATGGTTTTGTTCCTGGGTGGATTGACGGACTCGAAGGCGCGGTACGCTCCCCGAGCCCGGGGAAAAAGGAGGTCAGTGTTCGCCCGCGGCGTTCAACACGGCCACCATGTCTTCGAGGTACATGCGAGCGCGATCGAGCGGACTCATCGTGAGCGCGAGGTCGGCGTTGCAGGCTTCGATCGAAATCGGGAGACCCGGAAGGTGCTTCAGAAGGCCCGTGAGGTCCGCGGCGCCCGTACCGGGCGAAAGGCGGTAGTTGCGGGCCTGGTAGAGGATCCCGTCCATGTCCTTCGGAACTTCCTTGGTGATATCGCACATTTGGCAATATTTCAGGCATTCCTTCGGGAGGTTGTCGATGTCTTCGAACGAGTTCTTCGCACGGAAGAAGTGGATCGGGTCGACGAGAACGCCCGAGTTCGGACGGTTGACGCGCTTCATGATTTCGCCCGCCCCCTTCACGGTGCTCACGTCGCACCAGGGCATGGGTTCGATCGAAAGCGAGAGCCCGAAGGGATGCGCGATTTCACAGAGTTCGGCAAAGTTGTCCGTCAAGCGGTCGAGGTCCGGGTCGTTGCCGGCACAAAGGACGTTCGCGGCACCGAGACGGGCACCCGTTTCAAAGAACGCCTTCCAGTTGACGGCACGCGTGTCGGGCTTGATACGGAGAATTTCAATGTCGAGAACCTTCACGCCCGTTGCTTTGAGGTTCGCTTCGACTTCGCGGATCATCGGCGTGTCGCCGATCATCGACCACTGCGTTTCTTCGGGCGTTGCGGGAACAAGGCGGATGCCCACATGGCTGTAGCCCGCTTTGGCGGCGCAGAGAACCTGGTTCGCGGGCGAGACGTCGAGCACCGTGAGCGCGGCGAGCGAAATCGGGCGCGGAAGCTTGAGCGGCTCGAAATTGCGGGATTTGAGGTCGACGGGAACGACCTTGGCGGAAGCGGCGGAGGAAAGGCCGAAGGCGGCGGCGCCGAGCGCGGCGGAGCCGAGGAAATGACGACGATTCATGAGTTCTCTCCTTCCAAATCGTGTCGGATCGGTGGTCTGTGGTCGGTGATGCGGGGAACGCTCGAGCGCGTTCGACGGATTCGAACGCGGTGTTTCGTTCCCGACAACAGCATCCTACCGACCCGCCGCTTCGCCCCAATACCTACCGCAGTAGGTATCCGAAGGATGTTGCAGGAATCGCGGAGTTCCTTTCCTCCCTCGTATTTCCGGTCTTTTCCCGTATTTTTTTGCGACTTCGGTTCAACACCGGCTTCGGGGAAACGCCTTCCTTCCGCCCGAAGCTCGGTCTCGGTCGCTTCTTTATCCCGAAGCCTTCTCCGAGGCGGTCTCTGCGGCATTCGTACCCGCAATCCGCCCGAAAACGAACGTTTCCGTGAGGCCGTTTCCGCCCAAACGGTCCCGCCCGTGAAGCCCCCCGGTCGTTTCTCCCGCGGCATAGAGTCCGGGAATCGGGCGCCCGCGCGTCGAGAGCACGCGCGCCTTCCCGTCGATCGCGATACCGCCGCAGGTAAAGTGCACGGACCACGTTTCACGTCCGTAGAAAAAAGGGGGCGACGTGAGCGGTACGCCCGAAAGCGGCCTGTCGAACGTCGAATCCCATCCCTTTCGGGCATCCCGGTTCCACCGCTCGATCGTGTCCGAGAGGTTCGAGAGCGGTACTCCGATCGCGGCGGCCAACGCTTCGATGCTCGGAGCTTCCCTTACGATCCCTTCCGCAAGCTTCACCCCGAGTGTGGCGCTCTTTTGAGTGCTTGCGTCCGAAATCGCCCAAAAGCTGCGACCTTCCGTGACGTGGAGGACGTCGGCTAGCTCACCGAAGGGAACGCCCTCCGAAACGAAACGTTTGCCCTCGTCGTTCACCCAGATTTCCCCGCCCACGAAGTCGAGCAGTCGACCGCCCGAATAAGGGATCACCTGGATGTGCCGCATCCCGACCTCTTTCGCACCGACCGCGCGCGCCATGCGAATCCCGTCCCCCGTCGCGCCGTCAAAGAGGAACCCGCGCGGGTTGGCGGTCGTGGGATAGCGCGCGTCGAGCCTTGCGTCAAAGGTCATCCGCATGGCGACGTTCGCCGTAAAGCCGCCCGTTGCGAGCACCACCGCGGGGGCGACGACATCGATCGTGCGGGTGCCTTCCTTGGGCGTCCTACGGCGGGCGCGAACACCCGTGACCGCGGGTTCGAGAGAGGAATCCTGACGAGTGCTTTCGAGAAGTTCCAGAGCTTGCGTCGAATGGAAAAACCGGACTCCGAGCGCTTTGGCGCGACCCGCAAGGGCCGTCACGTAGTCGTAGCCGGCGGCGGGCGAACCCGTCGAAATGTTACGGCTCGTCACCGCCCCCACGGCGCGGTAGAGAAGCGGTCGCCACTCGACCCCCATTCCCGCGAGCCACCGAACGGCCGATTCGCTTTCGGAGGCGAGAATCCGGGCGAGTTCGGGGTTCGATTCGCCCGCGCCCGCTTCGAGGATTTCCTGCATCATCCGCCGTACGTCCGCGTCGCGCTCGATCGGGTCCGAGGCTTCGGACTTTCGCCGCGCAACGGAGACGGAACCCGAGGAATAAATCCCGTGTCCGCCCGTGATCGCTCCTTTTTCGAGGAGCACCACGCGCCGAGCGCCCGCTTCTCGGGCCGCCACGGCGGCGGAAAGTCCCGCAGGGCCCGAACCCACCACGACGACGTCGGCTTCGATCCTCTCGATCCGTTCGGTCGGATCGGGTAACGGTCCCAAGGCGGCGGACGCAGTGCGGGGATTCTCCGGAATTCCGGCACTCTCGGCACGCGGAATTGCAGCCGAGAATCCCGGGGACGCGACGAGCGCCACACCGGCCCCGAATTTCGCCGCCCGTTCGCAGAAGACGCGACGGGTCGTGCGCATGGAAAAGTCGACTGTGTTGCTCGTATCCGCCACCTTTTCCGTCCTCATTCCCCGGGCAATCCGCAGGTCGTTTTCGTTCGTCACGGTCGCACCTCGTGCATGTCGAGCAACTCCTCGGGGTCGGTCACGCCCGATTCGAGCACCAAACGAAGGAGTTCGCGCTGCGAGTGGACGCCGAACTTCGCAAAAGCGTTCGAGCGGTGCATCTTGATGGTACTCACTTCGAGCCCGAGCGCTCGGGCGGTTTCTTTGATCTGATCGCCCTTCAAGACGGAGCGCACCACATCGCGCTCGCGCGGGGTGAGGTCCGCGAACGTCCGTTTCAGGGCATCGATCGGGGCGCTCTCCAAGGCGGCCTGCATCGAGAGCGTCACGGCACTCGAGACCTTCTGAACGAACTCCAACGGCTCGACGGGCTTTTCGAGAAAATCGACGGCCCCGTGACGCACCGCGTGCACGGCCGTCGAAATCGTGCCGTGAGCGGAAAGGAAAAGAACGGGCAACGTTGCCCCGCGCCGCTCCATCTCGGCCTGCACTTCGAGTCCCGTCATCCCGGGCATGCGCATGTCGAGCACCACGCACCCCGGTCCCGAAAGCGAGTCGGTGTCGAGAAAAGTGCGCCCGTCCGGGTAGTAGCGCACGTCCCAGCCCATGGTGGTAAGCAAAAGTTCGAACGAATCGGCAAGAGCCGCATCGTCGTCGACGATGCGAACGAGGGGTTTGGTCATGTGGGGTCTCCGGGAATGTGGGAGTCGTTCGGGGAATTGTCGGACGGAAGCGTTTCACGCTTTTCGTTTGCGGCAGTACTCGGATCGAACCGGTCAAACGTCACGGTCGCTTCGAGACCGCGCTCGGAAAGGCGCCGCAAGCCGAGGCGCGCTCCGTGCTCGTCGACGATGTTTCGCACGATCGCAAGTCCCAAACCGAGACCGTCCGCTTTGACGCTTTCGCTCACGCGCTTCATTCGCTCGAACGCATCGTCAGAAAGCCTCGGACCGTTGTCGAGGATCCGCACGCGGACTTCCCCGTCCGCGAGTTCCGGAGCGTTCGGGCCCGCTTCAAGCAGCACCCGCACGCGCGGACCCGCGGAGTCCGTCGTCTGAGCGGACGCTTCGAGCGCGTTTTTAATGAGATTCAAGAAAAGCAACTCCAGCTCCAGAGGGTCGCCCTCGACGAGAAAGGGGCGCCCCGCCGCGTCCGCGGGAGCGTATTCGGCGACGACCTCCCCATTTCGGCTGCGGCAGGCTCCGGCCACGGCCGCTTCGAGCCGTTCGCAGAGGTCTACGGGGCGCGGCGAACGCTTTTCGCGCTTTGCATAGGCACGCACGCGATCGACGATCTCGGCGATGCGGCGCGCTTCCTTTTCGGCACCGTCCGCCGCGCGCGCAAGCACGGGGTCGACGGCGTCGCCGGCATCCGCCGGCGAAACGGAGACGGGAGTCTTTTCCGCTCCCTTTCCGGTCGACTTGCCCGCACTCTTCGCTGTAACTGCGGTACCCGCAGCCAGCTGCGCGAGTCGCATCCGCAGAACCGCCATGTAGTTGATGACGGAGCCGACGGGTTGCTTGAGTTCGTGAGCGATCATGGCGCTGAGCTGACTGATGGCACCCATGCGTTCGACTTCGCCCAACCGCAAGCGTGCGGCACGCTCCGCTTCTTCGAGGCGGGCACGCTCGGCCAACGCGTCGCGCAACTCCCGCGTACGAACGTCGACCAAGCGGCGCAATCGCCACTCGTGAAAGAAAATCAGACCGAGCGCGAGGACAACGGCGACCGCGTACCACTTGAACCGGCGCCAGAGGGCTTCGGGGGTCCAACTTTCGAGATACGCCCACTCGCCGAGGTGAAGGTTTCGTTCGAGCTCCCTCACCGCATGAAAGTCGCTCGTCACCTGCCACACGTATCGTCCGCCCGTTCGTGCGTCGTCGGGCTTCACGGGCGTCAAAAGCGCGATCGTCATGAGACGGGCGAGTTCGGGGTCGGTCCCGGGCAACGCGCCCGCCACCCAGTCGGGGTAAAGACGCGTCGAATGCCGGCAGGCGAGGAGTTCGTCCGTGACGGGCGCGACGACCTTCAAGGCTCCCGGCTCCACGAGTCCCTGGGCTTCCGCGCGCTCCAGAGCACAGGCGGGCAAAATCCCGACGTCGAAGTGCCCGGACAAAACGCTCGCAACGACGTTGGGAACGCCGTACGTCATGAAGTGCACGTCCCCGAAGAAGTTCTTCGAGTCGAAGCCCGTTTCCTGAACCTCCATGCGGGCCGCAAGCCACCCGTCGAGCGCGGTCGGCAAGGTGGCGGCCGTACGTTTCCCCTTCAGGTCGGCGAGCGTTGCCATGTCGGAACGGTCGCTGCGAACGACGAAGGCCGCCCCCACGGATTGAGCGGGATTGACGGCGGCCGTGGAAAGACGCGTCGCGATGGGGTGTGCGCCCGTCGCGTCGAGCACCCGACGAAAGTCGGCCGAAGGCGCGATGAAAAGGTCGGGCCGCACGCGATCGATGTCGGAGAGAAGCGTGATGCTCGACAACCGTACGACGGAAACGCGGGCACCCGGCACGTACCGCTCGATCGCTTCGATGGTGGGCCGAAGTGTAGTCGAAGGAAAGTCCGTTTCGCTCGACTCCACCACGCCGATCAGAACGGAGCGCGTCGGCTCCCGCTCGGGCGGGACGTCGGCGACCGAATGCTCGACCGGAAAAGCGAACGCGCAGGCGATGCCCATGAGTCCCAAGACACCCGTCAGCAAGGAAAGTTTGCTCGGCACCTTCAAGCCGCTCGTTTTGCGCATCGTCCAATCGTCACTTCATGCAGGGGATGTTCGCCTCGACGTTCGACACCCGGATCGGTACGCCCTGCGAGGCCCGATCAACCAACTATACCGAAGGCGGCACGGGAATGAACTCGACCTACGGAGAGTTCCGGACCTTCCTCGTTACGAACTTACGAAGTACGCCAACACGAAGGACGCTCACGACGAAACCCATGCCTTCTACCTCGGCGGCAACTACGACCTTCAGGTTATGAAGCTCTTCGCTCTCGCCCGGTACACGAAGGCCGACAAGAACTTCGGAACCTTCGAAAACCCGCTCTCCGGCGCCCTCTTCGCCAGCGTTGAAGGCATCGAAAAGGGTATCGACTCCTACGGCCTCCACCTCGGCACGGTCGTTCCCGTTGCCGGCGGCGACTTCACGGCTGCCGTCTACTACGTCGACGGCGAAACCGACACGCTTCGCGATGCTCGGGGCCAGGGTTCCTACGACCTGGCTTACCTCGGTCTCTCCGCTCGTTACGTCTATCCGCTCAGCAAGCGCACCTCCGTCTACATGGGGGCGGGCTATGCAGAAGAAAAGATCGACGTGAAGGTTGATGACGCCGGTACGAATTCCTTCAAGAACAAGATCGGTCAGGCGTACGCCGGCATCACCCACGTTCTAATTCCTCGGGCGCGTTGGGACCGTCGGACAGCGTGCAAAATCCGACATCCACGACAACGCGCGTTTGAAAGCGAACGCAGAAACCCCCGAAGGAACGATCGGCCTGCGGGGGTTTGTTTTACCCTGTAAACGCGTACCCGGTCAGACTGATGTGAAACCCGTTGCAAAAACGCAACATAGGGCTTATCCCTTAATGACATAGATACTTTACTGTTTATCCGACAAAATTCTTTTCACAAGCAATCAAGCCGACGAAAATTTCAAAATCTTTTGCTAACTTTCAGCTACCCGCTTGACTTCTTATGCGGGATTCGACTTCCAAATTTCAGGGATACATCATGAAAAAGACTCTTGCTGCTCTCGCCGTCCTCGGCGCTTTTGCCGGCACCGCTGCCGCCGCCGACGTCACCCTCTACGGTGTCGTTGATACGGGCCTTGCCTACACTTACAAGAACACCGAACTCGCGACGGACATCGCCGACCTGACGGACGGCAGCGAAAGCCAGTTCGGCATGCAGTCGGGCTACAACGCCGTCTCCCGTTTCGGCCTCAAGGGTACGGAAGACCTCGGCAACGGTCTTAAGGTGGGCTTCAAGCTCGAAAACGGCTTCAGCTCCGACGACGGCAACTTCAAGTACGACGGCCGTCTCTTCGGCCGTGAAGCCAGCCTCTCGCTCATGAGCGAATTCGGCACCCTCTCCTTCGGCCGCATGGGCGGTGTTGCCTCCTCCGCCGGTACCTACGACATCGTCTACGCCACGGCCGACGCCTTCGACGGCGGCGACAACGACGTCTTCGGCATGCATTCCTCCTCGCGCTACGACAACATGGTGACCTACCAGTCGCCGAAGTTCGCTGGCGTCCAGGGCACGGTTCAGTACTCCTTCAAGCAGGACAACAAGTCCACGAGCGACACCGGCGCCGAAGGTACCTCTAAGGTCAACCGCTACGCTTCGTTCGCTCTTACGGGCGACTTCGGTCCCCTCCAGACCGTGGCTGCTTACGAACTCACGAAGTACGCCAACACGAAGGATGCTCACGACGAAACGCACGCCTTCTACCTCGGCGGCAACTACGACTTCCAGGTTTTGAAGCTCTTCGCCATGGCCCAGTACACGAAGGCTGCCAAAGACTTCGGTACCCTTGAAGATCCGCTCTCCGTTTTCTTCGGCAACGCCGCTGGCACTGAAAAGGGCATTGACTCTTACGGTCTCCATCTCGGTACGATCGTCCCCGCCTTTGGCGGCGACTTCACGGCTGCGGTCTATTACGTTGACGGCGAAACCGACACTATTGCGAATGTTGTTTCCGCCGATGCCACCTACCTCGGCTTCTCCGCCCGCTATGTCTATCCGCTCAGCAAGCGTACCTCCATCTACGCGGGTGCGGGCTATGCAGAAGAAAAGACGGATATCAATGTTGATGTCTTCAGCGAATCTTTCAAGAACAAGGTCGGCCAGGCTTACGCCGGCATCACCCACACGTTCTAATTCGGACCGTACGTTCGGACTCGTCGGATAGCGTGCAAGATCCGACAATGAAGTCAACGCTCGTTTGAACTCGAACGATGAAACCCCGCAGGAGCGATCGGCCTGCGGGGTTTTGTTTTTCTCGGATTCGGCCTGACATGGCCTGAAACCTTTGAAAGAGTCCTTCGAAATCTAGGCCGTGTTGACAAGACCGTTGCAAATACACAACCTCCTACGAGCGCGGAGTGTTACCCGGCGTCAAAGACGCCGGACTTCTCTGCACTTTCCTCATCGACCGGAGGGGTTGAAAAAGAGCTTGGCAACGACCTCACGACGGACTTCGTCACGGATAACGTCCTCTTGAGGGACGAGGACTCGATGTACTGCGACCGCCTCTTCGGACGAGAAGCTCTGCCGAAGCTTTCGGGCGGGTTCGGTACGGTCGTGTTCGTACGCACGAGGGACGCTCACCGCGACCTACAGGATGTCGAAATGCTCGGGCGTGCCGAGTAAGGTGCAGTTCAAGACGAATACGGATGAAGGAGAAGGCTCTGAAGCGATCTCCAAGGCCGACCGCAACGTGTCGATCTCTTTGAGGGGCGAATTCGGTCCGCTCATTTCGCCTGCGAACTCACGAAGTACGCCGTCACCGACGGGAGACGTTACGAACGCTCTCTGTCTCGACGGCAATTAAACCCGGGTTTTGTCGAAGTCTTTCTTCAAACCCGGTACGCGGATGCGGGGAAGAGCTTCGCGACCTTCGTTCGACAATGGGGATCCGCACACCGGTGCGGGGGTACCGCGACGAGCGGCAAACTGACGACGGACGCCCACTACCTCGACGACGAAACAGCCGAAGTCGACGGCATCCGCTAAGCAAACAAAGTTTCCCCTATCACGACCTTTCGGCGCGCTGCGTCCGTCCCTTGAGAAGTGCACGTCCTTCCATACGAGCGCCGGATGGACCCGTGAAGAAGTCGCGTCGCCCTTCGGTTTCACCCCCGAGCGGCCTGCCGACGCCTTCTTACCGACTTCCGATCGACAGAAACACCTACGGTCTGTCGTACACGGTCGTGACGCGCCGCGTCCGGAGTCTCCTTCAAGCCCTCCTCTGCAATCCCGCAGGGGCCCCGAGCCACGAGGGGTTTGCGTTTCCCGAAACTTCGGAAAACGCCGTCGACCTCCGGACGAAAAAAGGGCCGGTACACTCGTACCGGCCCAAAGGAGGAGAAACGATCGACTATTCAGTTCGCTGGGAATCAGCCCTTGACGACTTCCTTCGCGGCGTTTTCACCCGCGATCTGCCCGAAGACGAAGCAGTCGAGAACGGCGTTGCCGCCCACGCGGTTCGTACCGTGGATGCCGCCCGTGATTTCGCCCGCGGCGTAGAGACGCGGAATCACGGCGCCCGTCCAGTCGAGGCACTGAGCCTTCGTGTTGGTGTTGAGGCCGCCCATCGTGTGGTGAACGGTCATGCCGGTGTAGCAAGCCCAGAAGGGACCCTTTTCGATCTTCTTCGTGAGGTTGACGGCCGTCTTGTTGAAGTCGTCGTCCTTCTTCGCGTCGACGAAACCGTTGTAGCGCTTGATCGTGGCTTCGAGCCCGTCGGGATCAACACCCATCTTCTGCGCGAGTTCGCGGATGGTAGGCGCCGACCAGGCTTCGTTGATCTTTTCGCCTTCGTGAATCGCCTTGCGGTTCACTTCGTCGTACGACATGAAGTTTTCGTTGTCGCAGACCGTGTAGGCATAGCGTTCGGGCGTGCCGAGCACGGCATCGCGAATGACGTCGCGGCGTTCGCCTTCGTTGACGATGCGGTTGCCGCGCTTGTCAACATAGATCGAGCCGTTGACGTTGAAGTTGAGGAGAAGCTTCATCTTCTTGCCGGCGGGGGCACCCGGGGTCGACTGGATGAAGTCCATCCCGACCAAGTAACCGCCCACGCGCACGGCCGCCATCGCCACCTGACCCGACATCGAGGGAAGGTTGTCCGTGCCGAGGCCCTTCACACGCGGATCGTGGAGTTCGCGCAGGTACGTGTTCGCACCGAACCCGCCCGCAGCGAGCACCACGGCGCGCGTCGCACGGATGTAACGGGTTTCACCCTTCGAATTCTTCACCTGCACGCCGAGCACGTCGCCTTCGAAACCCCCTTCGCGGATGATTTCAACGACGTCCATGCCGGTCTTCACTTCGACGCCCAATTCCTTCGCGGCCTTGGAGAGCACCGTGCCGTAACCCTGCCCCTTCGGGAGAGCGGGCACGTGGGAGCGCGGATAGAGCGCGCCGAAAATCTGGATCACGTTGTCCTTGAACTTCATCCCGAGGCTTTCGAGCCACGTGATCGCACCGTAAGCGTTTTCACAAAGAACGCGCACGCGTTCGGGGTCACCGCGGAAGTCGCCCGCAGCGAGCGTCTGCTTCATGTGGTTTTCGGGCGAATCCTTGATGCCTTGCTTCGGCTGACGGACGGGGTCCGCGGCGTTGATGAAGCCCTGAGAGAGGAGCGTGTTGCCGCCCGCAAAGGCGAGCTTTTCGAGGACGACGATCTTCTTCGCACCCGTCTGAGCGGCCTTGACGGCGGCGGCCATGCCGGCACCGCCCGCACCGACCACGACAACTTCGTACGTGTCGGTCCACTTGACGCCCTCGGCGGACTTGGCGGAAGCGACGGAGGTGACGGTCGCGGCGGCGAGCGCGGCGCTGCCGAGGCCCATGTTCTTCAAAAGCGAGCGGCGGGTAAGTTCTTTGGTCATAGCGAACTCCTGATGGTTGGGTGAGCGCGGGGCCTCGAAGGCCGCCTGCGTTCGTTTCGTTCAAGAGTTATTGTCCGCAGGGAACTACGCGCGTAAGAGCGGTTTTTTCACCGCAGGGGCCGAAAAAGCGTTTCGGGAGACTCGGGAATAACCCGCACCGCTCGCATCGGAGAACATCCGACATCCGTTGGCTTCCTCGTGCCCGACCTCGCTTTCTCAGGATTTTTCAGTCTTTGTCATACCCCGATCGGGCTCGGAATCACGTAAAAGAGCACCGCGAAAAACTGCAAGGCCGTTCCCGCGAGAACAAAGACGTGCCAGATCGCGTGGTTGAAGGGAAGCTTGTCCCAGAGATAAAACACAACCCCCGCACTGTAGGCAACCCCGCCGCCTGCAAGGAGTGCAAGCCCGTCCCAGGGAAGGGCCTCGACGAGAGGCTTCACGACGAAGATCACGCACCAGCCGAGACCCAGATAGAGCAGACAATTGATCCAGTCGGCAGCCTTCATGAGGAAGGGTTGAAAGATCGCTCCCGCGAGCGCGATCCCCCAGACGACGAAGAAAAGCGCCCACCCGGTAACGCCCCCGAGCGTGATGAGACAAAAGGGCGTGTAGGAACCCGCGATGAGAAGGTAGATCGCGCTGTGGTCGAAAATCTGAAGAATCCGCTTCGCGCGTCGGTTCGGAATCGCGTGATAGAGCGTCGAGACGAGGTACAGGATCACCATGGTCGCGCCGAACAAGGCGGAACTCGCCACAACGACCGCACTCTTTCCCGTCAGGACTGCTTCCACGACCATGACGACCAACCCCGCGATCGACAGGAGGGCCGCCAGGCCGTGCGTCACGGCGTTTGCGGTCTCTTCACTGCGGCTGTAGACGGGAAGGCGTACTCCGCGACGACGCTTTGCGGATCGCGTCGCGGACCCGGCTCCGGCCGAGGGTGCGACTTCCGTCCGAGGATTCTCACCCCTTTCGACCCCCTCTTCTTTTCGTAATTCGACAACATCCGTCATGCTTCGCACTCCGTCGTAATTCGTTCTTCGGTGCATTCGAACGAAGTGTGACGCACGGATTAGCCGAAAAACGTCAGGAGGATTACGGGTTATCCCGTATTTTCGTTTCGGACGAAGTCAAAGACGCAACGGAATGTTGCTCGGAGTGTGCAGGTGTTTCACGACGGACGAGCCGCGACAACGCGCCGTCCGTTCACGCCCCGTCAAACCCGAGGTGCCACGTCCGGAAAGCGCTTCCGGAGCGCCTCGCGAATGTCGGGCAGAATCGCTTCGAGCGCTTCGCCCGAATGGACGTTGAACTTGCGGTAGAGCTTCGCGCGGTGACCTTCGACGGTGCGCACCGAAACACCCGTGCGTTCCGAAATCTGCGCGTCGGTGAGGTTCTTGAGGATGAAGGTGAGTATCCGCACTTCGTGCTCGGAAAGGGTCTCCGCCCCTTCCGCAATTCGCTCCTCGCGGGTGCCGAGCCGCCGCAACCGGTCACGGTGAAGCGCCCGATCGATAGCGGCAATGAGTTCGTCTTCGTCAACGGGCTTCATGAGAAAGTCGAGCGCTCCCGCCTTGAGGCTTGAGACCGCCACGTGTACGTCCGCGAAGCCCGTGAGAAAAATGACGGGCAGGCCCCGGCCGAGCTCGTGCAGACGGTTTTGGAGTTCGAGTCCGCTCATCCCCGGCATCCGAACGTCGAGCACGAGGCACCCCGGGCGCTCTTCGCAGGCTTCTTCGGGGTCCGCGAGGAACGCGTCCGCGCTCGGCCAGTCCGCAACGCGAAAGCCTTCGATTTCGAGCATCGTCTTCAAAGCCCGCCGCACGGCCTCGTCGTCGTCGACGATCCGTACGACCGACGCGGCGCGTTCCTCCTCGCGTCGGTCGGAGAAGTCCGCCTCAAAAAGGGGTTTCAGAAGAGCGGGCGTAAGCGGTGCGGAAACGGGCATGGAGGTTTCGGTCCTGAAGGCTTGGAATCGTCGGGAGAGAAAGTGTAGCGACTCGGGAGACGTTCGGGAAAGAGCGTACTTTCACGCCCGTCCGTTTTTCCGACCATTCGTATCTTTACGCACTGCCCTCGAAGGCCGGAAAGTCGACGGTCACCCGCACGCCTCCGTCTGCGGGCGCTTCGAACCGTATCGACGCGCGGTGCACTTCGGCAATCGACTTGCAAAGCAACAGCCCCAAACCGAGACCGCGCTCCTTGGTGGTTGCCAAGGGTTCGGCGAGCTCCGCCAATTGGGCGTCGGTCAAGCGCGCGCCGCCGTTTTGAACGACAAGGCGAAGGACGGCACCTTCGGGCGCTTGCGCATCGTTTGCCGCTTTCGCTTCTTTCGTTTCACGGGTTTCTTTCCCTTCCAAGCGCCCTATCGTGACGCCAATCGGGTCGGAAAGACCCGCAGCCGACAACGCTTCTTCGGCGTTTTTGAAGAGATTCATAAGGAGAACGCGCAGTTCCACGCCGTCCCCCGCGACGAGAAGGCGGTTGTCCGGCGGCGTTACGTATCGGACGGCGACGTCCCGCTTCAAGCGGCGCGACTCCGTCATCTCGCGACGCACGTCGAGAACGAGCGCGGCCAGATCCACGGGCTTCGAACGGTCGGCGCCTTCTTTCGCGTAGCTGCGTACGCGCTCGATGATGCTCGTCGCAAGTTTGAGCTGCTCCGTCAATTCCTTGAGACACCGATCGGCAAGAGGCTTGTCGACGGGCTCGCGTGCCATGAGTTTCGCGAGCGATCGTGCGCTGTAGCGCATCGCGGACAAGGGCTGCACGAATTCGTGCGCGAAGACGGACGACAATTTTCCGATCATCCCGACGCGCTCCAGACGCGTGAGTTTCTCGCTCGTCGTCCGGGCAAGGTCGCTCGCTTCCTTTTCACGTCGCAGCGCCTCGGCAAGCGCCGCCGTACGGCGTACGACCAAACGCTCAAGCCGCCACGCATGAAGCGCCCACAGAAGAAGCCCCGCCAAAACGAGCATCAGGACGGGCCAGTAGGTCGTCACTACGCGCTCGACGGTCCAATCGCGCAAATACGCGTAGGGACCGATTTTCAAACGCTTGAAGACCTCGTTCACGCGTTCGAAGTCGGTGGCGTACGAAATCGTGTAGCCCCCTTGGGTGTCCTCGGGCGAGAGAGCCAAGAGCGCCGTGGCGAGGTGCCGCGTGATGACGGCGGGCGTGTGGTTCGAGACCGCCACGGTCCACCCGGGGAAGAGTTCCGTTGAAAAGGCGCAGCCGAGACGTTTCCCGGCCGGGGTCTCCTGTTGATTCACGACCTTGAGTTTTCCCTTCCAGGCGGGATACTTTTCAACGAGCGCCTCGGGCATGCAGGCGCGAAGGAGCCCCACGTCGGCCCTGCCATTCACCACGGCTTCGATGACGGCCTTCGGGCGGTTCTGCGTGAATTCGACGGACGAGAAAAATCCCTCCGGGTCGAATCCCGCCTTCGCAACCTCCCCCATGTTCGTCTGAAACGTCATGAAGTTCGCGGGGTCCGTCGAGACTGCGCGCTTTCCTTTGAGGCTCGCGAGGTCCGTGATGTCGGAGCGGTCGGCGCGGGCCACAAGCACCCCCGCCACGCACTGGTTGGGGTCGGGCATCTGTGCGAGCACGAGCGTCCCGATGTCGCGCACGCCGTAGCGCTGAAGTTCGACGTAGAGGCCCGAGCTCGCCAGGAAAAATTCCACCTCGTGCCGCGCCACGGCGGCCTTGAGTCGGGCGGAGGAGTCGTAGGGGACGGCGACGATGTCGAGACCCTTCGTCGCACGTTTGAGGTACCCGATGAGATCGCCCTGAATGTTGTCGAGGGTGGGCCCGTAGGAGGACTCCTGCTCGAACTGCAGGATCCCGACCCGGACGCGCGTTCCCGGAGGCGGATCCGCAGGAAGCTCTTTGTCGATGACGGGCGAGAGGACGGATGGCTCGGCGGCGGCGACATCGCTCGAGTCCGAAGCCGCTCCGAGGCCGAGGACGAGAGCGAGGGCGACACCGAAAACGGAGCGCCCGAAACGCTTGGAGTGCAGGAAGAGAACACCCTCTCGGAAATCGCGGCAACGGCTCTTCGTACTCTGCGTCATAGTCCGCCCTCGCGTTCGAAATTGTGATTGAAACGGCTTGGAACCGTCCGCTCAGCCGAAGGCGATCTTGAGCGTTTGAATCTCTTCGGGGAAGGCAACGCCCGCCGACAACGTCACGTCGAAAGCCTCGTCGGCGCTCACGCGCAACGTCGTATCGGGACGAACGGGGTTCCCCGTTTCGAGGATGTAGCCCGAGAGATTGCGCAGGAACTCGCGCACTTCGTAGGCGCCGCGCTTCGAGTCGACGATTTCGAGTTCGGGCAAACCGAACCGGTTGAACCCCGCCGTGTAGCCGTTCGTACCGCCGTCTTCGCTGCTGCGCCAAACGCCCGTGAAAATCACGTTGTGAACGGGAAAGCTGCGCCCGTCCGTCATGACTTGGGCGCCGTTTCGGTAGCCTTCGGGGGTCAAAAGGGTATTCGTCGTATCGATCGCAGCCGCGCCTTCCTGCAGTGCGAGGCTCGCCATCACCCGCACGAAATCGCGGGCGCTCCGAAGCACGAAAGCTTCGGGCGAAAGGAGCGAAGTCACTTCAATGTGCGCCAGATGATTCGCGGCGGCATCCGCCGCCCCCGTCCATTCGCGGTTGTTCTTCGCGACGACTTCGGCGTCGGGGTCTTTCCCTTCGACGAAACGCAGGATGAAGTGGGCATTGTTCATCGCCACCACGATCCCCTGCTCGCTCTTCAGAACGACCTCGGGCACCTCGCCCCAGTCCGCTTCGAAGTCGGCCAGAAAAGCGGCGGGGTTCCAGGTCGCAAAGGTCAAAAGGACGCGGCCTTCGAGACCCACCTTGCCGGTTTCGCTCGTTTCGCGGGTTTCGGTGCGGGCGGTTTCGGTCATGAGAATTCCTCTTTTTTTTCGATTCGGGTGCACGACCGCACGGTCGACCCCCGGATCCGAACGCAGGTTCAAGGCGTCGGATGGGCGTCGGAGAATCGGGCGGTCGCTCTCGGACCGATCATTATAGGGAATTCGGCTTAGCCGGGATTTCGTGTGAACGCTTCCGAACCGAGATTCGACATTTTCGGAGATTACGCGTTCTTTTGCACCATCCGATATCGCAACCGGAGCGCACCGCCCTCTTCGACCTTTGCATCGGTCAACGCGTAGAGTAACGCGCGAGACGACGCGAACCCGACAAGCAACTCGAAGAGCGTCGGCGTATCGTATCGAAGGAGCCGTCCGCTTCTGCGCCTGCGGCGATGCTCACCTCGTTGCAGAGACCCGCATCGACAAGGGACCAATTCAGACTGCCTCCGCCGCCGAACGTCAGGGTTTCACTGTCGAAGAGCAACCGCAACTTGCGAAGTAACAATCTGTCGCCCCCAATCACATACGGAAACTCTGGCGACACAACAGGAAAGGATGTTCGACTTCCACCCGAGACGCCCCGTCGAATCGACGGGCAAGTAGCAGACGGCCTTTTAGCCGCTTCCGGCTTGAGGACGAAGTCCACCTCGGGCACGGTGGGCAAGTCGGCGTCAGAAGGTGAAATTTCAGTCCGTCCTGACGCGCCCCGAGAGCCATCCCCGGTCCCGCCGATTCGGTTCCGCCTTTCGCCGCACCCGCTTTTTCGAGCACACGTCCCGTACAATCGACTGAAGACCGACTTTTCCTGCGGGTTCATACCATGCGTATTCTCCTCGTTGAAGACGATGCGATGATCGGCGACGCCGCCGAGGCCGCCCTTCGCGACCTGACCCACGTCGTCGACCGTGCGTCCGACGGACTCACGGCGCTCACGCTTGCAGCCACGACCGAGTATCAGCTCGTTCTCCTCGATTTGGGGCTTCCGAAGCTCGACGGCATGGCGGTCCTCGCGAAACTGCGCGCCCGAAGCGACGTTCCCGTCATCATCCTCACGGCCCGCGACGCGCTTGACGACCGCCTCAAAGGGCTCGACGCCGGCGCGGACGACTACCTCGTGAAGCCCTTTCACATGTCGGAGCTCATGGCGCGCGTACGCGCGGTCATGCGGCGCCGAAACGGAACGGTCCTCCAAGGCCCCGGAAACGGCGTCGTAACTCTTGACGAAGAAACGAAGACCGCCCGCACGAAGGACGGGAAAACCGTGACGCTCTCGCGTCGCGAGTACGCGCTCCTTTCGGCGCTCCTCGCGCGCCCGGGCGCCATTCTCTCCCGCCGCACGCTTGAAGAACGGATCTACACGTCGGGGGAAGAGCCCGAGAGCAACGCGATCGAGTTCCTCATTCACAGCCTGAGAAAGAAGCTCGGCGCGGACACCGTGAAAAACGTCCGCGGTCTCGGTTGGCGCGTGGCGCCCCGCGACGCGGATGCGTCCTGAAATTCCCGATCGTGAGGTATTTATGAGTACGGGAACCAAGGACACTGGTGGTATCCCCGGCGCCGAAGGATTGCGACATCGCTTCGCACGACTTCTGGAGCAGTCGTCGGGAACGCTCGCGCACCTTGCGCAATTCGTCAAGCCCGTTCCCGGTCGGGAAAGCGAAGAAAGCTTGGGAAAAAAGAGCGCGAAGAGGCACCCGACCCGTCGCCCGGTCGGGAACCCCTCCTTCAGAACGCGCGTCTTTCGTACGAGCGCCGCAGCGACCCTACTCTTTACGGTCGTGACGGGCGGAGTCCTCTTTTTCTACGCTTACGAGGAAGCCTCCGAACACCAGGACGATACCCTGGAAGAAGTTTCCGGGGTGATCGCGCGCTTTGTGATTTCGGGAAAAGGCGCCGATGCCGCGAAGTGGCCTCTTGACGCGGCCTTCGTCTTTTCAATGGACGACGACGATCTTGAAGACGTCTATGAAATGGAACGCAACGACCCCGCATCGCGGATCCCGGCGGGCACCCCCGTTCTCGTTCACACGCTTCACCGCGGCGGGGCGGGTGTTCCCGTCGTCTTTCGCGTCGACATTCGACCGGGATTGCAGACCCTTCCGATTGACGGCGTCGACTACCGCATGCACGTCCGAACACTGCGCGGCGGCACTCACATCGCGGTCGCGCAACGTACGAGCGAACTTCTCGAAAACGCGGCGATCGCCGCGCTCTGGGTGGTGCTTCCGATCGTTACGTCGGGCATTGTGATCGCGCTTCTCACGGGGCTTCTCTTTTACCGGGCGCTCCTTCCCGTCGAGGCGGCGGCGCGGACCTTGAACGCCCGCCGCGCGGACGACCTTTCCCCCCTTGAGACGGAGGGGCTCCCCGCGGAAGTGCTCCCGATGGCCCGAAGCTTCAACGGGTTGCTCGCGCGCGTCACGGAACTTCGCGAGCGCGAGGCGCGCTTCGTGGCGGACGCGGCGCACGAATTGCGTACGCCCCTCGCTGCGCTTCTCCTTCGGATCGAGCGACTCGCCGAATCCGAAACCGTGCGGACGCTCCCCCCTGAAACCCGGGCCGAGGTTGAGCGCCTTTCGGCCGCGACCGAGCGGCTCGTACGGATGGTGAATCAGCTCCTGGCTCTGAAACGCGCGGAGGTTCAAGCCGCGCAAAGTCGACAATCGCCTTCCGACACTTCGGGTTCTTCGAACGCATCGACCGATTCCGCGTCCCCGCTGCCGAACCCGCAGTCTCTGCGTGCGCCCCTTGACGAAGCCGTGGGTCTCGCCGTCGAAGCCCTCTGGGACGAAGTGGAAAAGAAGGGGATAGATCTTGAAGTGACAGGGCTCGACGAGATCGAACGCAACGGCCGTTTCCCGGCCGCCGCGATGCCCGCCGAGGCGCTCCACGGGATGCTGCGCAATTTGCTCGAAAACGCGGTTCGCTACACGCCCGAAGACGGTCGTATCACGATCGACTTGGCGCTCGAAAGCGCGACCTCTTCGAAAGACAAGAAAATCGCGACGCATGCCGTGCTGCGCGTTTCCGACACGGGCCCGGGCATACCCGAATCCGAGCGCTCGCGCGTCTTCGATCCCTTCTATCGGGTGCTCGGAACGGGCGTCGAAGGAACGGGCCTCGGGCTTGCGATCGTGCGCGCGATTGCCGGGAAGTACGACGTCGAGGTGACGCTCTCGGACGCTGCCGAAGCCCCCGCCGAGACCGACCACCCCGCTGCGCCCGCTTCCTCTCCCGTACGCTCGGGACCGGGACTTTGCGTCACGCTCCGCCTGCCGCTTGCCGAAGAAGCCGTCGGGAAAGCTTGAGAATGTGCCGACGAAAGCGATAGATACATAGTGTTACATCCTCCGCCTTGAACCGCAGCTTTCCAGCTCCATATAGGAAGTAAGGAAAGAGAGAAACGCCGAGCGCCGCAGGGTTGCGGCACTGCGCTTTTCCCGGTTGTTCCCGCGGGCGCGCTTCGAGCGCGGCACCGAGTGCTCGTGCCGGACGTGAGCCGTCCGGACGCTCGAAGGCGCCTCCCGGGGAATTCGGAGGAATGTGTTATGTTGTTTCCGACTCTCTATCGCGAAAATCTCTTCGACGGTCTCGATCCCTTTGATCGGATGATGAACGGCACGAACGGCTGGGGACTTGAATTCCCGAGCGAAAAGCGCGATCCGCTCTTCGGCAAGCACGCCGCGCGCGTGATGCGCACCGACATCCGGGAACTCAAGACGGGTTACGAGATCGACATCGATCTGCCGGGCTTCAAGAAGGAGGACGTCACGGCCGAACTGAAGGACGGCTATCTGACGATCTCCGCCTCGAAGTCGCTCGAACGCAAGGGCGATGAAAAAGAACACGGCCACTATCTGCGGCGCGAGCGTTACGAAGGTTCGTGCTCTCGGAGCTTCTACGTGGGCGAAGCCGTGAAGGAAGAAGACGTCAAAGCGAAGTTCGAGGACGGGATCCTCAAGATCTCGATTCCGAAGAAGGAAGCCGCAGCGCCCGAAAAACGCATGATCGCGATCGAATAAATTATCGAGCCTGTAACTCGTAACCGGCGGGCGCCTCGGAACATTCCTAACGAGGGGTGACGAGGTCGCTCGTGAGGCTTCGGAACACCCGTGGTTCCACCCGTTTTAATTTGCAATGCTTCGGCCCGTTTCCCGGATTTTCAGGAAACGGGCCTTTTTTTCTCTCTTTTTCCCACTTTCGGCCGATCCCGAACCCACGTCTTATGCAGCATCCGACGGATCCGCCAAAGGCTAGAATCGTATCCTTTCAGAAATTTTTCACGGGGTGCCTCCGGCTTTCGGACAGCGCCCCGTTCGGAGATCATTCCATCATGCCCCACCATGCTCTTTTTCTTGACGCGGGTTGCAACTACGCCCACTCCTCGGGCGCACTCTCGCACGCGTTCGTCGACCTTGGCCGCCGAACCCTCGAATCGCTCGGTTGGACGACGGACGTCACCCGCATCGACGACGGCTGGGACGTCGAAGCAGAAGCAGAAAAAATCCTCGCTGCCGACCTCATCATCGTGCAGACACCCGGCTGGTGGATGAGCACGCCCTGGAAATTCAAGAAGTACCAGGACGAAGTTTTCGTTTCGCCCAAGATCTGCGGCACGGACGGACGCACCCGCACGGATCCGACCCGCAACTACGGCAAAGGCGGCATCCTCACCGACAAGCACTACCTCCTCTCATCTACGTGGAACGCTCCCGTCGAAGCCTTCGACGACCCGAACGACTTCTTCGGCGGGGTCGGGATCGACGGCGTCTTCCTGCCGCTTCACCGAACGATGGCCTTCCTCGGCATGAAGCCCCTGCCCTCCTTTATGGCCAACGACGTCCTCAAGAACCCGCAGATCGAAGCGGACATGGCGCGCTTTGTCGAACACCTCAAGAATGCCGTCAAGGAGCTCTGATCGACTCCTTCGTGCCTGAGACCGGGCGACCTTGACCGATACCCCGGGCCCCCGCGGATCCCGGGGGCGCTTTCGTACGGCATTGCCGTTTCCTCGACCCCGACTCCCTATAATCGCGGCATCGCTACGTTCCGATCCCTTCCATCGCTTCTACCTTTGACTTCCTCCCCGCCCTAAAGGGCGGGGATTCCTTAGGCCGCGCGGTCGCGC
>ENA-OWPP01001114-OWPP01001114.1-human-gut-metagenome-genome-assembly--contig:-NODE-1114-length-25305-cov-8.061861_pt1 | contig 25305 bp, 27 predicted proteins | sample MGYA00248265_ERZ651848 | MGnify/ENA primary metagenome ERZ651848 (study PRJEB26924, sample SAMEA4378233) | human gut metagenome | biome: human gut; feature: human-associated habitat; material: faeces...
TACGTTGTTGCGGGAAACGGAATTTCCCAAAAGATTAAAGTAACCGTAAGTAAAGAAAAATAAAAATCAGGAATAGAGTTAAGGATAACGCATATATGGAAAGCCACAATGTCCATTTGAAAGAATGGACATTGTGGCTTAGAATGAATATTGTGGCTTTTTTATATTGACAAGAGGTGGTCAAGAGGTGCCTGACACAATAAAATTTGCTCGTCCCTTGGGGTACGATTTATAATTAGTTTAGCAAAACCAGAGAGAACTTACAAGGAGAATGCATATGAAAAAACGAAATTTAATGAACAGAGGAATCGCAACCTTACTTTCTGCAACAATGGCCTTGAGTATGATGGTGGGAATCGAATCGACAGTGGCCGGGAATAAGATGCAGGTGCAGGCGGCAACGGTTGCACCGAGTGTGACGGCTTATGCGACCAAGACACAGTTGATGGATGATACCTTTGCACCGGGAAGTAATGGAGAGCCTGTGAATACAGGCAAACTTGTATTTGGAAAGAATAGTGACGGAAATGCACAGGAATGGTTTGTCTTAGGAAAGGATGACGGCGTAGATGGCGATAATACGATTATCTTTGCGGCGAGTCCGATTATGACAGGAATGTATAATTCTGTCATCGAAGACAAGCAATATCAAGAAGGATATGGAACGTATGCAGATGGCAATCCTACAGTGTTAAATGCCAACCATTACGGAGCAAGTGAGTTAAGGGCGACACTGCAGAATATGGCAAATGCAGAAAAATCGGCGTACTTTTCTGCAACAGAGAGATCTCTAATGAAGGCGACAACGATTACAACGAATGATACAAGGAATAGTAACAGTTATACTACATCCGATAAGTTGTACATTCCTGCAGGTGATTCATTGGAATATAGCATAAAAGTAGGAAGTTCGGACAAGATAGCGTCAAGATTTCCATATGCGAACTTTTCGGCAGGACGGGCGATGTTCTGGCTGCGCGTACCGCAAATTGATTACAGGGGTGGTGTATATTATAGTGACGTCAATTTTCTTGTTGGATCGGGAGCGGTTATTAACAAAGAACATGCCGTGCGTCCTGCTTCCAATCTGGATCTGTCGAATGTTTTATTTGCATCGGCTGCCACAGCAGCATCATCTGATGCGGTAGTGTCCGGCACAATTGCAGAGGGGACAGCGATGACTCTGCGATTAAATGGAAGTGATCCAGCCATTAATGATCAGATCGGCCGCGCAACCTATGATGCGACAACCGGAGAGATCCGGGCGGTCAAAGGCGGCATATCGGGTAATGTGGCGCTTGTGGTGCAAGGAAATGACGGAACGAACGATTGGTATTACAGCAAAGAGGTTGGTCTTAATCCGTCTATCGTAACAGTAACGGGCAATGATATCAAGAACCAGCTCGGTCTGTCATCCGATATTGATCTGTCAAATTGTAAAATCTGGATGGAAACAACGGTTGATAATGTTGTTTATGCAGTTGAGGCAACGGATAAAGATAAGCTTGTAAGCATTACGGCACCGAATTCGATTACGGTAGCGAACGGAACCGCTTATGATGCAATGAATCTGCCTTCAGAAGTTAAAATCGTGACCGAGGGTCATACGATAACAGGTGCGCCTGTAACATGGGATACAACAACACCGGCAAGTGGAAGCTATAATCCGACGCTTACCACGGAGCAGACCGTGACATTAAATGGTACAGTCACATGTCCGAATTCAGTTGATGCAAACGGAGTTGCACTTACTACAACCATTACGATCACAATTCGTGCAGCAGGAGCAATACCGACGACTCCGGGAACTACAACACCGTCGCAGCCAAAGCCGGAGAATCCAACACCGGCGCAGCCAACACCGGAACAGCCGAAACCGGAGGAGCCGAAACCGGAGGAGCCGAAGCCGGAAAAACCGCAGAAGCCGGATAAGCCACAGGAGACGCAGAAACCAAAGGTAGAAGTGCTTCCGGCAAAAGCGTCTGTCACAGACAATAGACAGGTTACGCTTACATGGGATAAAGTGGATGGTGCGGAAGGTTATCGCATCTATCGGAAGGTTAAGGGAAGCAAGGACGGATATCAGAGAGTCGCAACGACCAGGAATTTGCAGCTTGTACAGAAGCAGCTTGACAATAAGAAAACGTACCAGTATTACATTGTGGCATATAAGACGATTGACGGAAAGAAAGCAAGGATCGGCAAGACACTGACGTTGTATGCTGTGATGAATAATGTAAAGTACACGGAAGTAAAAAAGATCAAGCTGAATAAGAAAAGCTACAGCTTAGAAGTCGGTGCAAAAGCAAAGATAAAGGCTGTATTGTTAAAGCGGGAGAATAAAAAGAAAATAAAGGCAGAGTCAGAGAAACTTCGTTTTTGTTCGACCGATAATACGGTAGCTAAGGTAAATGCAAGCGGAACGATTACCGCAAAAGGTGCAGGAACCTGTTACATTTACGTTGTTGCGGGAAACGGAATTTCCCAAAAGATTAAAGTAACCGTAAGTAAAGCGAAATAAAAATCAGGAATATTGACAGAATCAAAGTGACGGCAGACAAAGGAGGTAATGTGTATGAAGAAAATGGTAGCTTTTATGATGGTGTTGGCTTTGGCATGCAGCAATGTTCCGGCACATTTGGGCTATGCAAATGGTACGGAAGCTGTGTATGCGGCTGAATCGGTTGCAATCGCTTCGGCAGACGATCTGTTAGCAATGGAGCAGAATCCGGGCAGAAATTATTATCTGAGTAAGGATATTACGGTTTCTGCGGGAACGAAGCTGTTTCAGGATAGAAACACGCCTTTTAAAGGAACGTTGGATGGCAAGGGACATAAGATTAATGGCTTGCGTGGTGGTGCTTTGATCGGACAGGCACAGAATGCGAAGTTTCAGAATCTTACATTGGCGGATGTGACGCTAAGCGAAGAGGCTGCGCTTGTAAATCAGGCCCGCAAATGCACTTTCACAAAGATTAAAGTATCCGGTAAAGCAACAGGAAGTTCTGCGGGACTCGTCAATTCGGCGTCAGACAGTACATTTACGGATTGTTCAAGTTCTGTCGCTTTTTCAATTAAGAATAAGAAAAGTGCAGATAACGCAAGTGATCAGAGTGCGGCTGCAGCCGGTATTGTGTTATACGGCAGCGGCTGCAAACTAAAGAACTGCAAGAATACAGGAAGCTTTTCTCTTGAGGCAGTCATGGTGTATCCGACCAGTGTGAAAGCATACGGTATTGCGGGAAGTGCTCAAAGTCTTGAAAATTGTAAGAATTCGGGTAATATTACGGTAAAAGGAACGAAGCCTTCGGACCCGGATGATGGATATTACACAGATGTTCATGCAGCCGGTATTGCAGGAAGTTATACAACACTTAAGAATTGTGGCAATTCCGGTAAGATCGTTGCTTCCTGTACATCGGTAGAGTCTGGTATGCGTGTTAGTGGTGTCGCATTAAGCGGAACAAACAGTGGCAAAACGCATAATTCGGTAGCAAGGTGCTATAATAAGGGGGCCGTCAGTGCAACCGGAAAATGTGGCAGAGGAATTAAGATATCCGGTGTGACGAATGAGACGGAAGCTGCAACAGAGTGCTATAATACAGGTAAGATCAGTGTTGATCTGAAAAGTCAGGAGAATGTGATCGTGGGTGGAATCTGTTCTTCAACAACGTTTGTTCAGAATTGTTACAACACCGGAAACGTTACGCTGAAAGGTAGCGGATTTGCCGGAGGTATTGCCGGAACCGGCGCATTTCTCAACAGCAGTAAGAAGAAAGATGCGATGTATAATTATAATTGCGGAACGGTTAAGGCAAGCGGTAAGAATTCTTTTGCAGGTGGTGCAATCTTTGGCGAACTGGACGGAGCGGATGATATTGGCAGACCGAACGCGCGGGACAATTATTATACATCGGGTAAGCCTTACGGACATGAAACCACAGCATGGAAGCCTTATATGGCAAAGGCAACGAAGATTTCTTCCATTACATCCAGAAATTGTCCGAAGCTGTCCTCGAAATACTGGACATATTCAAGCAAGCATAAGAGAATGATTTTGAAGAATAACAAAGAATAGAAGGTGACAGGAACCGCATGACAGGTAAGAACCTGTCATGACACTACCAATGTGAAAACGGAGGTAATGTTTATGAAAAAAATGGAAGCTTTTCTGATGGCGTTGGCTTTGGTATGTACCAGCAGCCCGGCGGATCTGCATACGGGGGCAGCAACCGAAACCGTTTACGCTGCACAGGCGGTTGCAATCAATTCCGAGGAAGATCTGGTTGCGATGCAGGAGAACCCGGACGGAAATTATTATCTGGCGGAGGATATCACGATCAAGGGGGATCTGAATCTGTTCCCGAATTATTATGATTATGATACAGAGATACAGCACAAGGAATGCTTTACGGGTTCGTTGGATGGCAGGGGACATAAGATTAAAAATTATACAGGAATCGGGCTGTTCGATAATGCAAAGAATGCAGCCTTTAAGAATATTGTTATGACGAATGTGACTCTCGAGACGCCGGAGATGAGGATGGCAGAAGGTTGTGCCGCTTTGGTACTGAATGCTAAGAACTGCAGTTTTTCCAATATTACGGTATCCGGCAAGGCTAAGAGCAGTGGTGCAGGAATTGTATATGCTACAGAAGCCTGCAATTTTACAAAGTGTATCAGCAAGGTCGATGCGAATATAAAAGAACAGAAGGATATCTCAATAAATTCTTTTGCAGGAATCGCCAGGGGAGATAACAAATCTACGTTCAAGAGTTGTAAAAACAAAGGGAATATCACTTTGACGGGAAAAGCGAATGCGGAAGCTTTGTTCATGGTTTTCGGTATTGCAGGAACTGTAAAGAAAATAGAAAACTGTGTCAATTCCGGAGATATTACGATCAAGAATACTGTAGATAATGGGTATGCAGGATTGGATTTTGAAATTAAAGCCTGTGGACTTGTCGGAGAAAGTTACGGACAGGTAAAGGGATGCGGTAATACAGGAAAAATCTCTGTGACGAACAAGGGCGGCAAGATGACGCGTGCTTCCATCACAGTGAGTGGTGTGATCGCAGGATATAGGGGGAGTTGTTCGGTTAAGCAGTGTTACAACAAGGGTACGGTGTCCTTTGAGGGTATCTGCGCGGAAAGTTCACCAGCTTATATTTCAGGCGTAGGAACGGGTGGATCGATGACCGAATGTTATAATATGGGTAAAATCATCGTTAATACGAAAGACGGAGTTTCTTATGTTGGCGGTGTAATGCAATATGGAACAAAGCTTAAGAACTGCTACAATGCCGGAACTGTCAGCCTTACCGGAAAAGGTTACGTGGGTGGTGTAGCTGGAAATTTTAGTGACGGAAGCTGTAATTACAATGTAGGAAAAGTGACAGCAAAAGGTAAGAATGCCTATGCCGGTGAGATTGCCGGATATGTAACGAAGGAAAGTTCAGTAGATAACAATTACTATACCGGTTCCGGAAAGAAGAGTGGTGGCGAGTGCACCTCCTGGGTACCGTATCAGTCGAAAGCAAAGAAAGTTTCTTCCATTACGTTTGCCAATTGTCCGAAATTGTCATCGAAGTACTGGACCTATTCCAGCAGGCATAAGAGACTTATCTTAAAGAACAACAAAGAAGCGTAAGAGAGAATATGTATAACTTTGTTCCGCCACCGGGCGGAGGAAAGGAGAAAGTTACCAACCGAAAAAGAACCGTCATAGTCATACTGATAATGGCGATGCTGATCACGCTGGTGCCGACGGCAAACGTATCGGCTGAATCCATAGCCTGTCTGACAGAAGATCCGAATGCCGATCTTTATCCATTCCCGTTAGACATGAAAGTTCTGTCGAAATATCTGTACGGCAGTGAGGAAAACACGAAGGGGAAAGTATATGCGACCTATGGACGCGCGATCCCGAAAGAATGGGTGCCCCGTGAGATGCCACAAAGCCTTAAAAACTATGGGGTCAAGGCTCATGCCGTGGTTCACACCCAGACAGCAAAAGTCTATTTTTATCCGGGTGGAATCGATGCTGGTCAGGGGCTTACAAGTACCTGTGGTGGACTTGGAACGGAGCAGTATGGAAGCTGGAAGCCGGGAGTATATTTTATCCCGCGCAAGAATGTTTACATAACTGATGCACGAAACCAGCAGTCAGTCAGATGAAAATAAACCGGTCATGCAATATGAGGCTGTTGTCACGGCAGAAAACCCGGTAAACATTACCTCCGAGGCAAATGAATCTTCATCTGTGGAAGGAATCGTGAAAAAAGATGCAAAACTTCAGGTTGTAAAGAAAAACTACGGCGATGGTTATTCGCAGGTGTGGTTTAATTCAAAGGAGTGCTATAAAATAGACGGGTCCTATTACTACTATAAACTGGATGATATCGCGTATCTGATGTCAAAAACCAATAAATCCTTCAACGTGACATATGATAAAGCCAATGATGCAATTATCATTGACAGTATGACGTCATATAAGGGGAAAGCCGTGACTTTGAAGAAAGGCAACGGCAAAAATCATAAAGTGACAGTGCCTGCTACCAGCATTGTGTGGGACGGTAAAGTAGTGGGAATTCCTTGTTATAAGATCGATGGAGTATATTATGTGTCAGCGGCAGCAATTGCAGAATTGACAGACTCACGCTTCGAAGATACTCATTATGGATGGAGTATAGCACCACTCCTGCCGAACAAAATAGACGCTTATGGCTAAAATTAAAGAAACATGGAATTTGTGTTGCGGTGAAGGTGAGGAAAACGATTGATTTTCTGTTTGAAAAATGCTACAGTATTACCAGATTTTGTGAAAATCCGCTAAAAGTAGAAGATGACTGGATAAAAGACTATGCACTGGAAGAGGAAATATGATAATTATAATTGTAGTGCATTTTATGAACCATCCTATGTGATAGCAAGGGCATATCAAAATGGAAGATTTTCATTTGGTGGGAGGGATGAGATGAAGAAAAAAATTGCGTTGGTAATCACAATTGCGGTATGTATAGTATCCGTATCAGCAAATGTTTATCAGTACAGGGTGATACAGAATAAAAACGCGTCTATAACATGGAACCAAAAGGTTGTGGATCAGATGTTTCAGGAGGAACTGGCATACATAGGGGATCAGATGATTCGATTAAGCAAGTGTGAATCCGGAGAAAAAGACACAGAGATCGGGAGAACGTTGGGGTATTGCCTGGATGCATTCAATATGTATCCAAGCACAAGTTATGGAGTATCTGGAAAGGAACATGATGTTCATCATATGGTGGCTGAGTTTAGAGATTATCTGGAAAATTTACAGTCCGATGAAACACTGTGGAAAAATGCAAAGAGTGGTGACTTAGATCGGTTGCATGATGCGTGGTCAGAGGTACTTACGCAGATTGATAAGGGAAAGAAAGCCCGTGTTGCAGCAGCTTCAAAAGTGAGACAGATATTGGAAGAATGTGCAGCGGTCGATACATCGGGAAGATATGATAATGCAGAAAACTGGTACCAGTGCTGACTTGACAGTGCAAGAGTAAAATCCACCGGCTTTTAAATTTTGTTGATATTGGGGCTGTAAAGATTTACCATCTTCTCAGTTGTGCGGGTGTATTGCACTGTGAAAATCCGCTAAAAGTAGAAGATGACTGGATAAAAGACTATGCACTGGAAGAGGAAATATGATAATTATAATTGTAGTGCATTTTATGAACCATCCTATGTGATAGCAAGGGCATATCAAAATGGAAGATTTTCATTTGGTGGGAGGGATAAGATGAAGAAAAAAATTGCGTTGATAATCACAATTGCGGTATGCATAGTATCCGTATCAGCAAATGTTTATCAGTACAGGGTGATACGGAACAAAGACGCCCAGATTGTATGGAACCAAACGACAGAGGATCAGATGTTTCAGGGTATTCTGGGACACATACAGGAGGAGATTTTATATTTACAAACATGTGAGCCGGACGAAAAAGATTTTAGGATCGGGGTGGCGTTTGGGTATTGCCGTGAGGCTGTAAACGCGTATATAACAACAAGTTATGGGGCATCATGGAAGGAACATGATCTTCAACAGATGGTGTCTGAGTTTGAAGGGTATCTGGAAAATTTACAGTCCGATGAAACACAGTGGAAAAATGCAAAGAATGGTGACTTAGATCGGTTGTATGATGCGTGGTCAGAGGTACTTACGCAGATCGATAAGGGAAAGAAAGCCCGTGTTGCAGCAGCTTCAAAAGTGAGACAGATTTTGAAAAATTGTGCAACGTCCCCAACCTCATAATGAGAAATTTTCGTTGAATTCGACCTTTGAATGCCCTCTTTTCCTTGTGGTACAATAGAAATACAGGGAAAAGGGGGAATTATCTTGTATCAGATAGGAGAATTTATTGTCAAAGCTGCAAACGGAGTATGTGAGGTAAAGGATCTGGTGCATCTGGATTTTTCAGATACAGATTCTAAAAAACTGTACTATCACCAGCAATGATCCGGAGCGTCTGGTGGGGATCATCAAACTGATCTGCGACCGGAAAGAAGAGCGTGTCCGGCAGGGCAGAAAAGTTACGGCGGTGGATGGGCGTTATTTTAAACTGGCAGAGAATCTGCTGTATGGGGAACTGGAAGTGGCACTGGATAAAGACACAGAGGAAATCCACAGGCTTATTCAGGAGCAGTGTGGGTAATCCCATAATTTAATCGTTTTAAGCTTCCCTTCTGGAAGGTATATTCCGGCGTGTGAAACGGATAGGTGACTTCATCTTCATAATACCATGGGTCATCTTCGTGCGCCGGATTTTTTAATACATGAAATTGTTGTGCCGGCATATATCCCTGTGCAAGCAGGAAGGCTTTTTTGCCGTCTGCATTTTCGCACAGATCAACGACCATCACAACATGCCCCGGATTTCCGCCTTTTAAAAACACATCTCCCACCTGCAGATCAGATAGCGGGATCGGCTGTGCTTCGGTATCCATGGAGGCGGTACCGGCATAAGAAAAAACGATACGCAGATAGTCTTTCAAACTGTCGTAGGAAGTGTCCGGCTGTGCACTTTTGATCCAGCTTACATTATTTCCGTTTACACGGATACGGTAACCGTCTGCCCACTTCGTATACTGGGCGTCAAATCCATTCGTAAAATGAAAAGCAATGCGATCGTATTGCTTTGTACTCCAAAAATATTCTGCATATACCCGGATGGCGGAATCCGCGCATTGCTGGAGATCCTCATGTTCAAGTGGGAGATCAAATACGGCAACATGAGCCTTTTGATTGCGTTTTTTACTGCCGTCATATAATAGAACGGGACTTTGATCAGGCTCCATGGCATAGTTTCGCAAAAACTCTGCAAGACTTCCGTCGGCTTCTTTGGTTCTTGTGTAACCGTCCGGTGTGTGGATGCGGCTTTCTAATGTCATGCCGGAAGCGTCAATCAGAGAAAGCGTGGAAGAAGTTTCCGTTTGTGCTGGTCCGGCCTGCGGTTCTGTCTGTCTGGAAATAGTTTTCTGTGAATCCGTCTGTGAATGGCTGGCATGACAACCGGTGAACGTGATGCCAAGGGATAGGATGCCGATTCCGAATAATAATCTTTGTACTAATTTTTTCAATGTTTTCTTCCTCATTTAAATATAATCTATGACAGAGCATACCACACTTTTGGAGAAAATAATAGAAATTGTTCTTGACAGGTAAAAACGTGTTTGATAATGTTATTTCATAAAGTTATATTGTTTCTGAATATTATATTAGTAAATGTCAACAGGAACAAATCACGGGGGATTCTCCCACGACTCCATGAAATTTAAAAAACAGAATGAAGGGTTACATGATAACTTGACATACTACTATTGAATAGGGTAATGTAAAGGAGAAAAGATGGTCAGAACATTTATACAGACACGCGAATTTTCCAGGAATTGGGATAAACTTGGGTTTAAGGATGAAGATTTAAGAAAGCTGGAATTAGAATTGCTGGAAAATTCTGATTTACATCCGGTAATAAAGGGAACAGGAGGACTTCGAAAGATCAGAATTCCTTTTGCAAATGAAGGGAAAAGTGGCAGTGCCCGTGTTTGCTATGTGGATTTTGTGGTTCAAGAGGTTATTTATTTGATTACCGTGTATTCTAAAAATGAAAAAGAAAATCTGTCGCAAGCTGAACGTAATGGTATCAAAAGTTTAATTGAACAATTGAAATTGAAGTTATAGGAGAAGAAATAATATGAGCGATGTATATGAAAGTATTGTGGCTGGATTACAGGAAGCCATTGAGGATGCAAAAAGTAAAGAAAAAAAACTTCCGCGCCGTGTCGTGACAGTTGTTCCTGTTAAGGAATACAATGCCAGCGAAGTAAAGAAGATTCGTAACGAAACCGGAATGTCGCAAAAGACATTTGCAAGTTATCTTGGTGTTTCCTGTAAGACTGTGGAGGCATGGGAATCTGGAATCAATCATCCGTCAGGTGCAGCAAGCCGTCTTCTGCATATGATGGAGATGGATCGAAATCTCACAAAAGAATTTCCTTTTGTATCCATAGAGGAATAATAAATAATACATGAGTGTTTTCCAAAAACCGGAAGACACTCATTTTTATTGAGAAAAATAATTCTTGCATAATACCCACAGGGGGTATATAATGCGATGCAGAAGGATACCCATACAGGGTATCGGAGAGAGAGGAGACATAATCCGAATGGAAAAAGAACATACTTGTGAATGCTGTAAGAAAAAAGAGCGTTCCGAGAAGGAACGGAAAGATATGATCAATCGCCTGAGCCGCATTGAAGGACAGATCCGCGGCATCAAAGGCATGGTAGAAAAAGACTGTTACTGCCCGGATATCATCACACAGGTAGCGGCTGCCAATGCGGCACTCAACAGTTTTAATAAAGTCCTGCTGGCACAACATATCCGTACCTGCGTCGCAGATGGCATCCGAAACGGCGAGGACGATAAAGTAGACGAATTAGTAACGATGTTACAAAAATTAATGAAGTAAGAAATGTAGGAGGCAACTATGAAGCAATATGAAGTGACCGGCATGAGCTGTGCGGCATGCTCCGCCCGCGTGGAAAAAGCCGTCTCCAAAGTGCCGGGTGTGACTTCCTGCTCTGTCAGCCTGCTGACCAACTCCATGGGAGTGGAAGGCACGGCAACCGATCAGGAAATCGTAAATGCAGTTGTCGCAGCCGGATACGGCGCAGCACCCAAAGGCGCAAAAAAAGAACAGACCGCAGCAGAAGAGGAAGAAGCATTAAAAGACCACGAGACACCGAAACTGCGCAAGCGTCTGATCGCATCGGTCATCTTTCTTGTCGTGCTGATGTATTTTTCCATGGGACATATGATGTGGGGCTGGCCGGTACCGGCTGCCATGAAAGACAATCATGTGGCAATGGGAATGTTGCAGATGCTTTTAACCATCATCATCATGGTGATCAACCAGAAGTTCTTTGTGAGCGGTTTTACCAGCCTGCTCCACGGCGCACCCAATATGGATACACTGGTGGCACTCGGCGCCGGAGCATCGTTTGGATACAGTACGTATGCCCTGTTTGCCATGACCGGAGCGCAGGTGCGCGGCGATATGGATGCAGTCATGGGATATATGCATGAATTTTATTTCGAGTCCGCGGCCATGATTCTGACACTCATCACCGTCGGAAAAATGCTTGAATCCCATGCCAAAGGAAAGACGACCGATGCCTTAAAGAGCCTGATGCGGCTGGCACCGAAGACTGCGACCGTAGTGCGGGATGGGAAGGAAGTTATCGTGTCGATCACCGAAGTGCGGCAGGGAGATACCTTTGTCGTGCGTCCTGGCGAAAACATTCCGGTCGATGGAATCGTCCTAGAGGGAAGCAGTGCGGTCAACGAGGCAGCACTCACCGGCGAGAGTATTCCCGTCGATAAACAGAAAGGTTCCTCTGTCAGTGCGGCAACCACGAATCAGTCCGGATTTTTGCGCTGCGAGGCAACCCGTGTGGGCGAGGATACGACGCTTTCCCAGATCATTAAAATGGTATCGGATGCAGCGGCGACCAAAGCCCCAATCGCAAAAATTGCGGATAAAGTATCCGGTATTTTTGTACCGACCGTTATCACCATTGCAGTAATCACCATTATGGTATGGCTGCTTGCCGGAAAAGATATCGGATTTGCATTAGCGCGCGGTATTTCCGTGCTCGTTATCAGCTGTCCGTGTGCACTGGGACTTGCAACACCTGTAGCGATCATGGTCGGAAACGGCATGGGAGCAAAAAACGGAATCCTGTTCAAAAATGCGGTGGCACTCGAAAATGCTGGAAAAACACAGATTGTAGCACTGGATAAGACGGGAACGATCACAACAGGAGAGCCACGCGTGACCGATATTTTACCGGCAGAAGGCTATACGAAGCGTGATCTCATGCAGCTTGCCGCAGATCTGGAGAGTTCGAGTGAACATCCGCTGGCCAAAGCAGTTATGGAGCATGCCAAAGCGACGGGGATTTCCCAGACGGCGGTACATGATTTTCAGGCACTTCCGGGAAATGGTCTTTCCGCGGTGCGTGGGGAAGATCTGCTGCTCGGTGGAAGCGTTTCTTACATGAAAGAGAACGTAACTGTAGATTCCATCCTGCTCGATCAGGCCCAAAAGCTGGCAGAAGAGGGAAAAACACCGTTGCTTTTTGCCAAAAATCATATCTGTGCCGGCCTGATTGCCGTAGCAGACACGCTCAAAGAGGACAGCCCCCAGGCGGTGGCCGAATTGCGTGACATGGGAATCCGTGTCATTATGCTGACCGGAGATAACGAGCGCACAGCAAAAGCCATCGGTGCACAGGCAGGAGTGGACGAAGTCATAGCCGGTGTACTGCCGGAAGGCAAAGAGGCAGAGATCCGTAAGCTGAAGGAACAGGGTAAAGTAGCCATGGTCGGAGACGGAATCAACGATGCCCCGGCACTGACACGAGCAGATACCGGAATCGCCATCGGTGCCGGAACCGATGTGGCAATCGATGCGGCATCCGTTGTTCTGGTAAAAAGCCGTCTGAGGGATGTTCCGGCGGCCATCCGCCTAAGCCGGGCAACGCTGCGGAACATCCATGAAAATCTGTTCTGGGCATTCTTTTATAATGTAATAGGGATTCCACTTGCAGCCGGAGTGTGGTATCCTGTATTTGGGTGGAAATTAAATCCAATGTTTGGCGCGGCAGCCATGAGCTTATCCAGCTTTTGTGTCGTGACCAACGCATTACGGCTGAACCTGTTTTCCGTACACGGAAAAGCAAATAAAGATGCTGCACCGGCAGCAGAACCGGTAGAAATAAAAACAAGCGAAAGTGAGGAAAAAGTAATGACAAAGACAATGCATATTGAAGGAATGATGTGTGGACACTGTGAGGCAACGGTAAAGAAAGCACTTGAGGTACTTCCGGAGGTGACATCCGCAGAAGTCAGCCATGAGGCTGGCACTGCTGTTGTGACCTTGTCCTCGGAAGTGGCAGATGATGTATTAAAGAAAACAGTAGAAGAGAAAGATTACAAGGTTACGGCAATCGATTAAGAAAGTTACGGCGGCTCAATGGGAAGTGGAGCCGCCTGTTCCCGTTGGAGAAGGGTGGTATGAAACATGTATTTATTTCATAAAAAAACAAAAGTTCTGCGTGTACTCGCACTGCTGTGTGCGTTTGCACTTGGATTGTGTATGACAGGGGGATTTCAAATGACAGAAGCAAAAACAACGTATTATGATGCATCGGCAGGCAGACTGCACGTCAAAGGAACAAAACTTGTGGACAAAAAGGGGCATGAAGTACAGCTTCGCGGGGTCAGCACACATGGACTGAGCTGGTATCCGCAGTATGTCAACGACAAGTGTTTTGCCCAGCTGCATGACAAATGGGGGGCAAATGTCGTGCGACTGGCGATGTATACCGAAGAATATAACGGCTACTGCAGCGGAGATGCAAAGAACCGCAGTGATTTAAAGAAACTCATAAAAAAAGGTGTAAAGCTGGCAAAGAAACACAAGATGTATGTGATTGTGGACTGGCACATCTTAAGTGATGGCAATCCAAATTCCCATAAAAAAGAAGCAAAAGCCTTTTTCAAGGAGATGTCAAAGGAATTAAAAGGTTACAACAATGTGATTTATGAGATCTGCAATGAGCCGAATAACGGAACAAGCTGGAAAGAGATCAAATCCTATGCCAGGAGTGTCATTTCCACCATTCGCAAAAATGACAAAAAGGCGGTGATTGTTGTAGGAACGCCAACCTGGTCGCAGGATGTGGATCAGGCAGCAGCCGATCCGATCAAGGGGGACAATATCATGTATGCGCTGCATTTTTATGCAGCCACACACAAAGCAGATCTGCGCAATAAAATGACCGCAGCCATCAACAAAGGGCTTCCGGTATTTGTCACGGAATATGGAATCTGTGATGCTTCCGGAAACGGAGCCATCGACAAAAAAGAGGCAGACCGCTGGATACAGACGATGGATGAATACGGTGTCAGCTACATTGCGTGGAATCTGTCAAACAAACAGGAATCTTCTTCTATTATTAAAAGCAGCTGTCCGAAAGTCAGCGGTTTCAAGAAAAGTGAGCTGAGTGACGAGGGCAGGTGGCTGTATAACCTGCTTCGCAAGAAGGCTGGACTGACAAAGTAGTGATGGAATGATTACATAACACGGGCATGTCCGGGAAAGGAGGGAATCATGCGGATACAAAAGAGCCGGATGCGGTGTGTAGGCATCTTTTTGGCGGTTGTCATATGTTTTTTTGCGGTGCAGCAGAGCTATGGTGTGCAAAATATGCATGATATCACGCAGGCGGAGCCGGATCATCTTGCGGTACATACGATGGAGCGGCAGCAGGGTTCCTTCCTTGATATCCTCGGACGTTCCGAACTGACACAGTCCGAACAGGCGCGTCTGACCGTCAGTGCACGGGTCACGCGGCTGAATGCAGAACGCAACATCATTTTGTGGGCAGGACTTGCAAGCGGATTTGCTGGGAATGCTACCCGGATTTATCTGGCATCCTGCCGTATCGAAAACATATTTGTGCGCAGTCATGCGTGGATCATGGCATACATACACTGGCAGGATGGGGAAAAAGCTTCTGACTCTTTGAAATAAGCGACCATTTTCAAAGAGTTCAGGAGGAAAATTTCATGTTAGAAAAAGTCATTATCGTAGTTGTAGTAGCAGTTGTTGTGTTGGCCGCAGGTGTGGCATGGTGGTTCGAGAACGGATCATCAAGCCATAATGAGGGCAGTCATGCGGCGGATGTGGACAGCAATGAACTGACAAAACTGGAAAAATAAATACATAAATGAAAGAGGGAATGTTTCCGTGTGTGGAACATTCTCTTTTTCGTGCATGTTTCCTTGTGTTTTGGGGACATATAGAGAATAAGTAAGCCAGAAAGTCTCGGTGAAAGTTGCCGGAGGGACATATGTATAAAAAGCGCATTGAAAAATCCCGGGAAAAATTGGCAAAGGGACATATGTAGAAAAAGTGCATTGAAAAATCCCGAGAGAAGTTGGTAAAAGGACATATGTAGAAAAAGCGCATGAAAAAGTCCCACAGGATCTGTTTAACAGGACATAAATGAGCACTTTTTTATCATATGTCCTCTATTTAGTTCGTCATGGGACATGGACGGCTATTTTTTGCCATATGTCCTCTATTCAGTTCGTCATGGGACATAGACAAGAATATTTGCTTTATATGTTTGACCTCATATCATTATAAGCAGTATATAATTTAATTATATGCGTTGAAGGCAGGTGTTGATTTGAATCTTGGTATTGAAAAGGAAACTTTATTTTGGAGTCAAACCCGATGGAACTGTTGTGGGACAGGTTGTGACAGAAGAGTCTTTGTGGGAAGTAAGTCAGAAAGTAAGTAATAAGCAAACATATCCTTGCATAAACTGTACAAACACAGGAATGCAGGGGTATTTTTTTGAAAGCTTATATTGAAGAAAGAGCCGTGGAAATCGCAAACTATATCATTGAACATAAGGCAACTGTGCGGCAGGCTGCCAAACATTACGGAATTTCAAAATCGACCGTTCACAAGGATATCACGGACCGGCTGTGCCAGGTGAATCCGGCACTTGCGGCAGAAACCCGCAAGATTATTGATGTGAATAAATCCGAACGTCATATCCGCGGAGGAATGGCAACAAAGGAAAAATATGCACATTTGCATGCAGTATAGATTTTCTCCTGTCGTGCGTGTTATAATGGGATAACATGCAGGAGGAAAAAACAGTGAATAATATGAAAAAAGAACAGCTCCGCCTTTATGCGGTGACCGACCGCACCTGGCTGGGCAATGAAACGTTATATGAGCAGGTGGAGAAAGCACTGGAAGGTGGCGCCACTCTGGTACAGCTGCGGGAGAAGGAACTTCCGGAAGCGGATGTGCAGAAGGAGGCAGAAGAATTGCTGGAACTTTGCCATCGTTACGGAGTGAAACTCATTCTGGATGATGATGTGGAACTGGCGGCAAAAGTCGGCGCGGACGGGGTTCATATTGGACAGTCCGATATGGAACTGGCGCACGCGCGTGAGATTCTCGGGCCGGATAAAATCATTGGTGTGACGGCAAAAACCGTGGAACAGGCGAAAGCCGCAGAAGCGGGAGGTGCTGATTATCTGGGAAGTGGTGCTGTGTTTGGCTCTACAACCAAAAAGGATGCCATTCCGATGAAGCACGAGCTGCTGGAAGAAATCTGCCACAGCGTGAAAATTCCGGTTGTGGCAATCGGGGGAATCACGGCAGAGAATGTTTTGCAGTTAAAAGGCAGAGGCATCGCGGGTGTCGCAGTTGTCAGCGGCATTTTTGCCTGCGAGGATATTGAGACAGGCACCCGGCATCTTGGAGAACTTGTAGAACAGATCATATAAAGGGAACAAAAGAGGAGTAAAAAAGCAAAATGAAGAATCATCTGCAGATAAAAAAATTGACATTGACGGCACTTTTCACGGCGGTGGCTGTGGTCGGGAGTATGTTTTCTTTCCCGGTATTGGGCTCAAAATGTGCGCCGGTACAGCATCTGGTGAATGTACTGTGCGCGGTAACGGTCGGACCATGGTGGGGGCTGGCACAGGCTTTTATGGCGGCATTGATCCGTAATCTGACAGGGCTTGGCAGCCCACTGGCATTTCCGGGAAGTATGTGTGGTGCACTGCTTGCAGGACTGCTTTACCAGTATGGGAAAAAGCTTCCGTTTGCATATGTGGGAGAAGTGTTTGGAACCGGTATCATCGGCGGAATGCTTTCTTATCCGATTGCGTATCTGATTATGGGGAATAAAGCAGCGGCATTGTTTACATTTGTAGTGCCGTTTTTGATCAGTACCTGTGGTGGTACGATCATTGCAATTATCGTGACCATTCCGATGAAAAAGGCAGGAATTCTGGACGGTGAAATACAAAGACGGGAGAAACTGTGATGAAATTTTCCGGGGAAAAAGTGGTGGAAATTTATGAGAAAATACAACAGAAACGTCCGATTATCCACTGTATCACAAATGCCGTGACGGTCAACGATTGTGCGAATATCCTTCTGGCGGCAGGTGCGTCACCGACGATGGCACACCATCCCTGTGAGGTGGAAGAGATCACGGCAGGTACAGCGGCACTGATCTGTAATTTCGGGGCCATCTCGGATTATGAGGCGATGAAGGCTGCCGGAAAGCGGGCGCATGCGCTGGGGCATCCGATCGTGATTGATCCGGTCGGGGTGTCGGGGTCTTCCTATCGGCGTGAAAAATGTCTGGAGTTGATGAAAATAATCCATCCGACCTGTATCCGGGGAAATTATTCGGAAATACAGGCATTGCTGCACAACTGTGGAACGGTTACCGGGGTGGATGCAGCCGAGGATGCGCTGGCGGAAGCAGAAGAAACGGATTTGCCGGAGCTGATGAAGCAGTATGCAAAGGAAAATCAGATGATTCTTGTCGCATCCGGAGAAGCTGATCTGATCACGGATGGAAGCTGCGTCTACCGGTGTCATAATGGAAGCCCAATGATGGCAAGGATTACGGGAAGCGGCTGTATGTCCACCGTGATGCTTGGCGCTTTTTTAAGTGCGGAAAATTCGGTGGAGAGTGCAGTGGCATGCTGTGCGTTTACTGGCATTGCAGGAGAACTTGCCGCAAAAGAAACGACCGCACAAAAGAGAGGAACGATGACGTTTCGCAACGGGTTTATTGATGCCGTGTCTTTGATGACACCGGAACAGTTGGAACATGGAACAAATGTGGACTGGTTTTAAAAGTACGAACGGAGAAGTGGATATAAATGGAAAATATAGTATTGAAAGCGTCCGACGGTTACGCGTTGAGTCTGGCGGTATTTGAAAGTGAGCATCCGCGGGGATACATTCAGATCATTCATGGGATGGAGGAACATAAGGAGCGTTATGAGGCTTTCGCTGAACAGCTGCGGCAGGTGGGATTTACGGTGGTGACATCGGACATGCGGGGGCATGGGGAACATGCTCCAAAGCTGGGGTTCTTTAAAGAAAAAGACGGTGACCGTTATCTGTTGTCGGATCAGGTACAGATCACGGCATATATCAGGGAGCGGTTTCAAACGGAAAAGGTGATGATTTTTGCACATTCCATGGGAACCATCATTGCAAGGAATCTGCTTTGTACCCAGTCACACAGTTACGCAAGGGTGGTACTGAGCGGATTCCCGAATTATCCGGGAACACAGATCATCCGCATAGGGTTTTTCCTGACAAATCTGCTCACAAGGGCGCGTGGACCGATGTATCATTCCAAGCTGGTGCAGCAACTGTCAGTGGGAAATTTTAATAAGCAGGTAAAACATGCAAAAACCGAAGCGGACTGGATCTGTTCCGATGAGCAGGTGGTACAGGCATATCTGCAGGATCCGTATTGTGGGCATGGATTCAGCGTCTCCGCTTTTCACGATCTGTATATGCTGACTACAGCCATGCATCAGGTGTCAAATTACCGGGACGTAAATGAGGCATTACCGATTCTGATGATCCGCGGCAGCGAAGATCCGTGCACCGGGTATGAAAAAGGTGCCAAAGACAGTGTGGACACGCTGAAACAGGCAGGTTTTTCCAATATTTCCACAATTACCTATCCGCATATGCGCCATGAAATACTGAATGAGAAAGAAAATGAAAAAGTTTACGTGGATGTGATTGCATTTTACGAGAAAACGTGAGGTTGTGACTTGTAAAATCACAGGGGCTTTATTATAATGGTAGAAAAATGGTGTACTTTTGAAAAATGCACCACATAAATGCAAAAATGCATTTTAGAAAACAGGAGGAAACACAATATGGATCAGGAGAAAGTCATCGTCATTGACTTCGGTGGTCAGTACAATCAGCTGGTTGCACGCCGCGTCCGCGAGTGCAATGTGTACTGTGAGATTTATTCTTACCGTACCGACATCGAACAGATCAAGGCAATGAATCCAAAGGGAATTATCCTCACCGGCGGCCCGAACAGCTGCTATGAGGCAGATTCCCCGACATACACGAAAGAATTATTTGAACTTGGCATCCCGGTTCTCGGTCTGTGCTATGGTGCGCAGTTGATGAATCATATCCTCGGTGGAAAAGTAGAAAAGGCACCGGTACGTGAGTACGGAAAAACGGAAGTGTTCGTGGACAAGTCTTCTCCGCTTTTTGAGGGAGTGGCAACGGATTCGGCAGAAGGATCTACCATCTGCTGGATGAGTCATTTTGATTATATTTCCAAACCGGCACCGGGATTTCAGGTGGTAGCACACACCGCTGACTGTCCGGTAGCGGCAGATGAAAACCCTGAGAAAAAACTTTATGCAATCCAGTTCCATCCGGAAGTATTGCATACCGTAGAGGGAAGCAGGATGCTTCATAACTTTGTAAGAAATATCTGTGGATGTGCCGGCACCTGGCGCATGGATTCTTTCGTGGAGCATACAATCAAAGAGATCCGTGAAAAAGTCGGTGATGGAAAGGTTCTCCTTGCATTATCCGGAGGTGTGGATTCTTCTGTTGCAGCAGGACTTCTTTCCCGTGCAATCGGAAAACAGCTTACCTGCGTATTCGTCGATCACGGTCTGCTCCGAAAGAACGAAGGAGACGAGGTTGAGGAAGTCTTCGGACCGAACGGACAGTTTGACCTGAACTTTATCCGTGTCAACGCGCAGGAGCGTTATTATGGAAAACTTGCCGGTGTGACAGAACCGGAGAAAAAACGTAAAATTATCGGAGAGGAATTTATCCGTGTCTTCGAGGAAGAGGCAAAGAAGATCGGAGCCGTGGATTTCCTGGCACAGGGAACCATCTACCCGGATGTGGTAGAGTCCGGACTTGGCGGAGAATCCGCAGTGATCAAGTCCCACCACAACGTCGGCGGTCTCCCGGATTATGTGGATTTCAAGGAAATCATCGAGCCGTTGCGCAACCTCTTCAAAGATGAAGTCCGCAAAGCGGGTCTGGAGCTTGGCATCCCGGAGAAACTTGTCTTCCGTCAGCCATTCCCGGGACCGGGACTTGGTATCCGTATTATCGGTGAGGTAACTGCAGAGAAGGTTCGTATCGTGCAGGATGCCGATTACATTTACCGTGAGGAAGTGGATGCCGCGGTAGAGGAATACCGCAAAGAGCATGGAGAGGCACCGGAGTGGATGCCAAACCAGTATTTTGCCGCGCTCACCAATATGCGAAGCGTGGGTGTCATGGGCGATGAGAGAACGTACGATTACGCGGTTGCACTGCGTGCGGTCAATACGGTCGATTTCATGACAGCGGAAGCTGCCAATATACCGTTCGAGGTGTTACAGAGAGTTATGAGCAGGATTATCAATGAAGTGAAGGGGGTAAACCGCTGCTTCTATGATATTACCAGTAAGCCGCCTGGGACGATTGAGTTTGAATAATTTTCAAAAGCTCGCAAAGCCTAGTAAAATGGGCATTTGCGAGCTTGTTTTTTGTCTTGTGGTACTAAAATGGTACTAAAGTGAGCTGTGCGTGAATAGTTTCATTTACGCCTGAGGCCATGTTATTTTCCACTCAAAATATTCATTAGGAGAAATCTCTCCACTATTTAATTTCGTTTTCATTTCACACCATTCCGAAAGGAAATCATTTACCAATCCATATTCAAAAGTTAATGCGACAGGTGAGCCTGTACTGTCATAATCATCTTCGTTGTAAGTTGGTCTGGCAGCCTCGGAAGATTTTGCAGGTGTCATTGCAGTCAGATGAATCAGGTTGCCGGGAGCTGTGTACTCTGGGAATCTTGTACCTTTTCCACGTGCCGGGAGAGATGTGGCACTTTCTTCAAGCCAGAAAAGTGTTTCAATGATATCTTCAGCAGCACCAAGGCTGTAATCAGAGATTGCCTTGTAATTGCAGTGCAATGCATCAGCAAGCTTTAGAATCATATCTTCACCGGGAATGCGTGCACCGGTTTCATACTGGGATATGCGGACCGACATATTTTTGCCCTCAAATCCAAGTGCACCGCCCAGTTCATCCATTGTCATTTTACGGAATACCCGTATTTTCTTTATTCTTTCACCAATTGTCATAGTGTAGTCACCTCCGTTTATCTGTCCCTGATGGACTGTTAAAGACAGTATAACACGGAAAAAATGAAAATGGAAGTTTTTCTATACGAGAACATTAGAAAAACTTCTTGACAATTCAATACTATACGGTATAGAATAATATTAATTCAATTATCTATACGATATGGTATTGAAAAACAACTAAATGAGCGGTACCAGAAATCTAACAGGCATTTGCCAGGACATTCATAGGAATCGAGCGAATGTAGACACTCCCCCAAGCGGACCGAGTACCTCGAGCAGGAGCGGGCGGTATTACAGGAGATTATCTCAGGTAAGGAGGCTGGTTGTGACATCAGCAGAACTGGTATGGAGAAACGCCAAAACAAATTTTAATGGAAAGGTGGTGAAAGGGCATGAACGAAAAGTTTTTAGAAGTAGGAGATGTGATGCAGATTCTTGGGATTTCAAGATCAGCAGCATACAAGCTTATGAGACAGATCAACAGTGAACTTGAAAAGAAGGGTTACATTGTTATCCGTGGAAAAGTAAGCAGAAAATATTTTGAAGAACGCATTTATGGTATGAGTGATGCAGGATAAGCAACAGGTAAGAAGATTGTGATAGAGGCAGGTGCAGAAGAGATACGGCTTAGGCATCTGCTTCTTCATATGGAAAGAAGGAGATGATGAATATGCCAGCTTATAAAGACAGTAAGACAGGCACCTGGTTTGTCAAATTCTATTGTAAGGACTGGACTGGGGAAAATAAACAGATAAAGAAGAGAGGATTTGCAACAAAGAGGGAAGCACTTGATTATGAGCGTAATTACAAAATACGGCAGGAGAATAATCTGGATATGACATTTGGAGAGTTCTGGAAGCTGTATACAGAGGATGTGAAAAATTATGTCAAACTCAACACGTGGCTTACAAAAGAACACATTGTGGATACAAAGATACTTCCATATTTCAGGAATCTTAAGATGAATGAGATTACACCGGGAGATGTACGCAAGTGGCAGAATGAGATGGTAGCATTCCGTTATGAGAATGGGAAATGTTATTCCCAGACTTATAAGAAGACAATGCATAACATCTTAAGTGCGATATTCAATCATGCGTGCAGGTTTTATAATCTGAAATCAAATCCGGCAAGGCAGGCTGGAAATATGGGCAGGGAAGAAAAGAAGGAAATGCTTTTCTGGACAACTGAAGAATATAAGAAGTTTTCAGAAGCGGTGATTGATAAGCCGGTTTCATTTTATGCATTTGAAATGCTGTATTGGACGGGAATGAGATTAGGTGAGCTGCTTGCACTTACGATGGAAGATTTTGATTTTGAAAAGAACACAGTCAGAATAAATAAATCGTATCAGCGGCTGCAGGGGCAGGATGTTATTACAACACCGAAAACACCTAAGAGCAACAGAACAATCAAGCTGCCGAAGTTCCTTGCCGAAGAAATGCAGGAATATTTTGCAATGTTATATGACCAGACACCAACAGACAGGATTTTTCTGGTAACAAAGAGCTTTCTTCATCATGAGATGGAGCGTGGTTGCAAATTATCCGGTGTGAAGAAAATCAGAATCCATGATCTAAGGCATTCGCACATTTCACATCTGATCGACCTCGGGTTTTCCGCAGTTGCAATAGCTGACAGGGTTGGCCATGAGAGCATTGATATCACATATCGTTATTCGCATCTGTTTCCGTCAAAGCAGGTGGCAATGGCGGACAGACTTGATGCTGTCAATGCAAGCTTTGAGAATTGTGAAGAGCAGGATGATGATGTAGAAATCATGCAGACAGAGGAAACAGCACCTATGATTGATATGGATGCGGCTGCGGAAAAGATTATAAGCATTTATAAGTACAAGGCAGTCTGATAATGCGGGTACAAGTTTTGCTGGATATATGAAGCAGAAATTAAAAGAATGGATTTTATATCGGAAGGAGCAGATTATTATGAGCGAGAAAAGGCTGGATGCCAAGAACAGATGGAGAAATGTTGTAGTAGCGTTTCGTATGTCACCGGAGGAAGCACAGGAGCTGAATGTGAAGGTTTCACTCAGCGGACTTTCAAAACAGGATTATATCATCCAATGTCTTCTGAAGCATGAAATCAGGGTTGTTGGTGGAATGAAGGTGGCAAAGAAAGTACAGGTGCATCTTGATACGATACTGGAAGAATTACAGACATTAGATGAATCTGACAGAGGTATAGATGTTGAAGAACTGCTGGTTCAATTAAAGCATGTGCTTGATATTCTGCAAAGTGATGAGAAAGGCGGTAATCATTATGAGTAAGACAATATTTGAAAAGCTTGGCATCCCATATGAAGAAAGGGATGGAATCTTTTATCCGGTGCTTGTCGCAGGAACAGAGAAGGCAGATATAGATGTAGGAAAGTATGGGCGTATGTGGATTAAATATATCAAGGAAGAATATCCAATGAGATATAAGAGTCTGGTGCGGTTCGGTGAGCTTGAAGAGAGAGCGGATGAAGTCAATGATACAGCATATGAGCTGCTCGATGATATTGAAGCTAAGTGGCTGAAAAAGCATAAGCCAAAGAATCCAAATTCCTTTACAGAACAGTTACAGCTAAGAACACAGACCAGGATGATGGCAGAGGAAATCGTTATTATGGATGTAGTGATGCAGTTTCATTAGTGTGGGGGCAAAAAGCGCCCCCAAAACGTGAAAATGGGGGCAAAAAGCGCCCCCAAAACCACAAAGTGGGGGCAGAAAGCGCCCCCGCACAAATTAGAGCTCACATGGCTGCGTGATATGGACAGACCTTATGATCTCGGAGACAATGAGATTCATCTGGCAATGCAGACAGATGATATGGCCGCAGCACTGGCGTTCCATAAGGAAATGGATTGTGTCTGTTTTGAAAATCCAGAGATGGGTATCTATTTTATCAATGATCCGGATGGTTATTGGATAGAGATTTTACCGGAGTAAAAATAATATGTTCGAGTACGAGAATATATAGAAAGGCATTTATTTGGCGAAAATTAAGCTGTATGGCTATTTGTTTGCATGATGAATCAAATTAATTACTATCTTTAATGAAATTTTAAATGTGCAAACTTATGGATAATGAATGCGTGTATTTTTATTGTGAGACTGGAGATTCAGGTCAAGTAGCCATTGAATTAAATCGAATGCTTGATTGTTTTATACATTCACGAGAATTTGATGAGAATCGTTGGAAATACGTGTTGAATGATCGAAGCGAGGTGAAGTGTCAATTGCTTGACAAAGAGCGGGAACCCGAGGAGGTGAGCAAACATACGTCTGAATTGGTGTCTTATTTTGAGCGTGTCCCGACTCAAAAAGAGGAGGTGAAAAGTTCTTTGCTTTTTCAAATCAAGGTGTTTACCACGGTATTGAAAGTTGAATATAAGCGTGGCGACAGGAATCGGGAGAACATGATGTGTGATGTATTATTCCATGTGGCAGATAAATTACAAGGACTTTTGCTTTTCCCGGACATGAGTTTTTACTCGGGAAAACGGGAATTAGTATTTAATGACGAGGGGAAGAGCGACCTTGTCACGTATGGTCCTATGATTAATACAGATTTCTTTGTGAAGAAATTTTTCATGACGGATGATAGCGAGAACAAAGAACGTCGGGTTCGTACGATGAAACGCTTGAAGGATGAGAAGGTGGCTTTTGAAAATTTAGAACCGATGGAAGTAGATTACACGCGATACGG
>ENA-OWPP01001139-OWPP01001139.1-human-gut-metagenome-genome-assembly--contig:-NODE-1139-length-24842-cov-7.138702_pt1 | contig 24842 bp, 24 predicted proteins | sample MGYA00248265_ERZ651848 | MGnify/ENA primary metagenome ERZ651848 (study PRJEB26924, sample SAMEA4378233) | human gut metagenome | biome: human gut; feature: human-associated habitat; material: faeces...
CGCTCGCTCCGCGAAATGTATTTTCGGCGACGTACACGCCGCCGCCGAAAATGATCGCAGTCCCTTTCGCGCTCATAGGGCGCGAAGCTCTGCGCGGCTTTTTCGACAAACTGAGCGCCCCCGCTTGAAGCGGGGGCGCGTTTCGCGTTTGTATTTCTCTTTAGAACAGGTGCACGTTGGCTATGACGGCGGAGAAGACTATCGACACGGTGGAGCAGAGCTTTATGAGTATGTTCAGGCTCGGTCCCGAGGTGTCCTTGAAGGGGTCGCCGACCGTGTCGCCGATGACGCCGGCCTTGTGGCAGTCGCTGCCCTTGCCGCCGTGGTTGCCTGCCTCTATGTACTTCTTCGCGTTGTCCCAGGCGCCGCCGGAGTTGGACATGAACACCGCCATGCCGAAGCCGCAGACCGTGGTGCCGGCCAGGAGCCCGACCACGCCTTCGACGCCGAGGATGAGACCCGTGCCTATCGGCACGATGACCGCCAGCAGCGCGGGGAGCACCATTGCGCGCAGCGCGCCGGAGGTGCACAGGTCGACGCAGCTCTCATAGTCCGGCTCGGTCTCGCCCTCCATGATGCCCGCGATCTCGCGGAACTGCCGCCTGACCTCGACGACCACGTGCTGAGCCGCCTTCTGCACCGCGCTCATTGTCAGCGCGCCGAAGATGAACACCAGCATCGCGCCCACGAACAGTCCGACCAGCACTGCCGGGTTCGTGACCGAGAGGTCCATCGGTCCGCCGAGCGCCTCCTCAGCGACCTCGACGTAGCTGACCAGCAGCGCCAGAGCCGTGAGCGCGGCGGAGCCTATGGCGAAGCCCTTGCCGGTGGCGGCCGTGGTGTTGCCCAGGGAGTCGAGGGCGTCGGTGCGCTCGCGCACCTCCTCGCCCAGTCCGCTCATCTCGGCGATGCCGCCGGCGTTGTCGGCGACGGGGCCGTAGGCGTCGGTGGCCAGGGTGATGCCCAGCGTAGCCAGCATGCCTATGGCGGAGATGCCTATGCCGTAGAGTCCGTTGTTGAAAGATATCTCGTACATCTCGCTGCCGGTGGTGAGCGTACCGCCGCTGGCGAGGAAGCTGACGATGACGGCGACGCCGATTATGAGTATCGGCGCGGCGGTGCTGACCATGCCGAGGGAGATGCCGCCGATGATGGTGGTCGCGGCGCCCGTCTCGGTGGCGTTTGCGAGGTTCTGCGTGGGCTTATACGTGTCGGAGGTGTAGTACTCGGTGACGTAGCCGATGGCGCAGCCCGCGGCAAGTCCGCAGAATATGGAGACGAGTATGCCTATCCAGCTGGCGCCCTCGACGTCCTTCATGACGAACCAGGTCAGCGGGATGCACAGCACGGCGCAGAGCGCGGCGGCGAAGTACGTGCCGGTGCGCATGCTCTTGAGCAGCTCGCGCTGGGACGCCTTCTCGCCGGTCTTTATCATGAACGAGCCTATGAGCGAGCATATGACACCCACGACCGCGATAGACAGCGGCAGGAACATGCCGTTCCAGCCGTAGCCGGCGCTGGCGCCTATGGCGAAGGTGGCGAGGATGGAGCCGACGTAGCTCTCGTAGAGGTCGGCGCCCATGCCCGCGACGTCGCCGACGTTGTCGCCGACGTTGTCCGCGATGGTCGCCGGGTTGCGCGGGTCGTCCTCGGGGATGCCCGCCTCGACCTTGCCGACCAGGTCGGCGCCGACGTCGGCCGCCTTGGTGAAGATGCCGCCGCCGACACGCGCGAACAGCGCCGCGCAGGAGGCGCCCATGCCGAACATGACCATCGTATTGGCTATCGTGTCGGCGTCGCAGTGGAAGCCGTATTCAAGGATGAGGAACCAGACCGAGACGTCCAGTATTCCCAGGCCGACGACCGTAAAGCCCATGACCGAGCCGGAGGAGATGGCGACGCGCAGTCCGCGGTTCAAGCTCTCGCTGGCCGCGTTGGCCGTGCGCGCGTTGGCCGTCGTGGCTATGCGCATGCCCACAAAGCCGGCCAGACAGGAGTAAAACCCGCCCGTCACGAACGCGAAGGGCACAAACTTGTTTACGAGCCCCGCGCCGTCTATCCACGGCACGTAGGCCAGCAGCGCGAGTACCACGGCGATTACCGCAAAGATTATCGCCACCGTCTTGTACTGCCGCTTCAGATAGGCGTTGGCGCCCTTGCGTATGGCCGCCGCTATCTTCTGCATGGTAGACGTGCCCTCTGAAAACTTTTTAACGCGCTTCGCCTGAGAATAAGCGAACAGCAGCGCGATAAGCGCGCCCACAACTCCCAGCCAGAAGAGGTTCTCCATTCATCCATCACTCCTAGAACTGTACTTCCAGCCGGAGCCCCCGGCTGTGAGTTATATTTTACATGAAGTTTATTCAGAAATCAAGCAACGAGTACAAAAATACGGCGTAAATTCAGAAATTTTTATGAATAAATGCACAAAATGTCTGTAACGTTTAGGACGTCCAAAACAGCCCATTCGTCGATTGTGGCTTAAATCACAAGCAAATTCAAGCCGATTTATATGCAAAAACGCAATAACAAATAATGTCCTCTATCGCACACTTTGGACGGGAACTGTCCGCTTTCGTCCCGCTCCGGCATTGTGCTTGCAATTCTTGAAATACTTGTTATAATAAGTTCGCACATTACTACAATATAAAATAGACGGAGTGAAGCACCTATGGAAAATCTCACCGAGCAGCAGAAGCTTGAAAGCCGGAAGCTGCATCCGGTCTCCCCTTTTATCTACAGGCTGCTGGGCAAAGTGGTAGTGAACGGGGTGCTCGCCAAGAAGTACAACGCGCACTTTACATATGTCGACGACGTGGCCAAATACCGCGGTCAGAGCTATATAGTAGTCTCCAACCACGCCTCGCGCATGGACTATGTGTTCACCGCGCCGGCCTTCCTGCCGGACACCTTCAACTTTGTCGTGGGCTACAACGAGTTCTTCCGCAGCCACCTGGCCATGATACTCCGCATGATGCAGGTAGTGCCGAAAAAGAACTTCGTGCACCAGCCCTACGCCATAAGGCAGATAATAAAGATCATCCGCTCCGGCGGGCGCATAATCCTGCTCCCCGAGGGCATGAGCTCCATTTCCGGCGCAAACCAGCCCTGCGCCCTGGGCAGCGGACACCTGCTCAAGAGCCTGGGCGTGCCGGTGCTCTACACCAAGATAGCCGGCGGCTATCTCACCGCGCCCAAGTACAACCTGGAAGACCGCCTCGGCCGCGTGGACATAGAGGCCGGCGTGCTGTTCACGCCCGAGCAGCTCAGGGAGATGACCGCGGACGAGATCCAGCGCGCCCTCGACGAGAAGCTCTACCACGACGACTACGAGTGGAACAAGACCGCCCGCGTGAAGTTCGACGGCAAGGGGCGCATGGCAGAGAACATGCACCAGCTGCTGTTCTGGTGCCCCAAGTGCGGCGGCGAGCTGAGCATGGAGAGCTGCGGCGACTCCATCAGGTGCAAAAAGTGCGGCAACGGCGGCCACCTCAACGAGTACTACGACCTCATTCCCGACGCCGGCAGCGAGCTGCCCGAGACGCCGCGCGTCTGGTTCGACATGCAGCGCGAGCACGTGCGCTCCCTGGTGCGCAGCGAGGGCTTCAAGCTCACGGAGCACGTACAGATAGGCGAGCTGCCCAGGCACGGCTATCTCAAGAACCAGGCCACCAGCGAGCTCGTCGGCGACGGCACGCTCACGCTGGACGCCGAGGGTCTGCACTTTGAGGGCAGGCGCCGCGGCGAAGACTACAGCTTCTTCGTGCCGATAAAGCAGCTGCCCACCTACGGCATGTGTACCGACGTCTCGCGCTTCTACACCTTTGTGGACGGCGAGTTCACGGAGTTCTACCCCGAGCGCGACAGCGCCGAGCTGTGGATGCTGGCCACCGAGGAGATGCACCGCGCCCAGGGCGGCCTGTGGCAGGACTTCCCCTGGAAGCAAAACTGACAACGCGCAAAAACCTCCCGTCCGGTCGGACGGGAGGTTCTTTAATCTATTTTTCCGTTTTCAGTCGTAAGCGTTCTCGCGCTCCACGTGCAGCACGGCTGCGGTGTTGGGGTCGATAGAGTACTCGTATTCCGTAGTTCCCGACACAAAGCTGACTTCGTAGTAGACCAGCCCGTCGTCACGCTCAAAGCTGGAGCGCAGGCGCTGCACCTCGCCCTCGCTGAGTCCGGCGTCTGCCAGAGCCGCGGCCGCTGCGGCGTCCCTGCCTATATATGCGCTGTCGTTCCAGACAAAGTACCAGACCAGACCCAGGGCTATGGCCGCGATAAGCACGACCGCCGCGACGATGATTATAATGGTTTTTTTCTTCATCTCTTTCCTCCTGAATTTGTTGTGATTACATTCTCACATGAAATAATTAGAGCATCATTAAAAACTTTTAACTTTTTTTCGCCGCAATTTGCGCTATTATTTTAATATAGCTCTAAGAATAAAGCGGTAAAATCTCACAGAAGGGATGTGTTTGCATGCGCATACTGGTAGTGGAGGACGAGCGGGACCTCAACCGCATAATCTGTAAGCGCCTCACCGCGGCGGGGTACACCGCCGACGCCTGCTACGACGGCCTGGAGGCGCTGGATTACCTGGCCGGGGCTGAGTACGACGCGGCGATCTTCGACGTGATGATGCCGAAGCTGGACGGCTTTTCCGCCGTGCGCCGTATGCGCGAGGGCGGGGACGACACGCCCGTGCTGTTCCTGACCGCGCGCGACGCCGTCAGCGACCGCGTGGCCGGGCTGGATCTGGGCGCGAACGACTATCTCATAAAGCCCTTTTCCTTTGACGAGCTCATGGCCCGCATCCGCGCCATGACCCGCAAGAGCGTGGGCAGCGTCACAAGCGTCTTCACCTGCGGCGACCTCACCCTCGACGAGGCGGCTCACACTGTAACGCGCTCAGGCAGGCGCATAGACCTCTCGGCCAAGGAGTTCGCCGTGCTCAACTGCCTGATACGCAACAAGGGCAGCGTCCTCTCGCGCGAGGCCATAGAGAACAACGTCTGGAACTACGACTGGGAGGGCGGCACCAACGTCGTCGACGTGTACATGAGCTATCTGCGCCGCAAGGTCGACTCCGGCTTTGACACCAAGCTGATACACACGGTGCGCGGCGCCGGATGGGTGCTGCGGGAGGAGAAATGAGTTTTCTTTCTATAAAAACGCGCGTGACCATCTACTTCACGCTGATGATGGTGCTGATCGTCTCACTGGTGCTGGGCGTAGTGCTCATCGCCGGGCGTGGCGTCATCTCCGACACGGCCGAGGGCACGCTGCTGGATGTGGTGCACGACGAGATAGACGACGTGGACATGGACGAAGGCTATCTCGACCTGGACGAGCTGGACTTCTACCGCCACAACGTCTACGTCCAGGTCTACGGCGCCGACGGCAGCTTCCTCGGCGGCGCCGGCACACGCAGCTTTGACGGCTCGGAGGAGTTCCGCAACGGTGAGATACGCCAGGTCACGGTGGACGGCGAGGCCTACCTGGTCTACGACCTGCTGCTGCAGGTCGACGGCGGCGAGGTCTGGCTGCGCGGACTCACCGCCGTGGACAACGACTTCTCGGCGGCGAGAGTCATCACCATTCTCGCCCTGATCATCCTGCCCGCCATAGTCGTGGTCGCCGCCGTCATCGGCTGGCTGATAGCCCGCCACGCCTTCAAGCCCGTGCGCCAGATCACGGACACCGTCGACGCCATAAACGACGGCGCAGACCTGACCGCGCGCATCGGCCTGCACCGCGGCCGGGACGAGATCCACCGCCTGGCCGCCACCTTCGACCGCATGTTCGACCGGCTGGAGCGCTCCTTCGACAGCGAGAAGCGCTTCGCCTCCGACGCCTCGCACGAGCTGCGCACGCCCGTGGCCATCATACTCGCCGAGTGCGAGTACGCGCACCAGAACGCGCAGACCGTGGAGGACTACCGCGAGAGCCTCGAGGTGGTGGAGCGCCAGGGGCGCAGGATGTCCACTATAATAAACCAGCTGCTGAACATAACCCGCATGGATCAGGGCACCCAGCAGATTTCCCGCGAGCGCGCCGACTTCTCGGAGCTGGTGGACGTGGTCACGGACGAGACCGTGCGCGCCGGCGGCAAGTCTCTCAACGTCCGCAAGAACATAGCGCCCGACGTGCACGCCGATGTCGACGTCGGCCTGATGAGCCGCCTGGTGCAGAACCTGGTGGAGAACGCCTGCAAATACACGCCCGAGGGCGGGAGCGTCACCGTAACGCTCACATCCGAAGACGGCCGGCTCGCCCTCTCCGTGAGCGACACGGGCATAGGCATAGCCAAGCGCGACCTGCCCCACATTTGGGAGCGCTTCTGGCAGGCCGACTCCTCCCGCGGCGTGGACAAGGGCAGCGGCCTCGGCCTCTCTATGGTCAAGCAGATCGCCGACGCTCACGGCGGGAAGCTGGAGGTGGAAAGCGAGCCCGGAGCGGGCAGCACCTTCACTTTCCGGATGGATTGCAGAAACTAAAAATTCTTTTGTCGTTAACAGAAATTATAGTTGACATACGTGTATGAGGGTCTTATAATAAGGCCAGGATAATCCATGGAAGGAAGCGAGGTTTGTGAACATGAACAGCTCATTGTGTGTAATAGGTGATTCCATAACTGGTGGAGTTGTCTATAAAGACGACGCCGGGCGCTATGTGCGTTGTAAGGATTCGTTCCTCAACCTGCTGGGAGAGAGCCTTGAGCTGGACATACACAACCACAGCCGTTTCGGCTGCACGAGCACCTCGGCTCTCGAGCGCATGGACAGGTATGAGAAGGACATCTCGGAGTGTCCCAACACCCTGGTCATGCTCGGCGGGAACGACTCGGACTTCGACTGGCCGTCCGTGGCTGAGACCCCGGAGGCGGAGCACGACTGCAACACGCCGATTGAGCGCTTCATAGAGAACTACTCCCGTGTGCTGGACAAGATAATCGCGCTGGGCAGCCGCCCTCTGGTGCTCAATCTCATCCCGGTCTTCGGGCGCAGGTACTTCAAGTGGTTCTCCAAGCGCGCCGACCCCGACTCGCTGATGCGCTTCCTGGGCACGACGGACAGCATCGAGCACTGGAACGAGATGTACAATCTCGCCGTCATGAAGGTCGCCGTGAGCCGGAACGCGCCCGTGCTCGACGTGCGCAGCGCTTTCCTGTACCGCAGGGCGTTCGACGCGCTCTTTTCCTCCGACGGCATCCACCCCAGCGTGGAGGGGCACCGGAAGATGTACGAATTCCTGCTGCCCCAGTTCAAGACCGTCCTGGCCTGAAAATACGCATTATAAAGCAGCCCCGCCGGATCAAGCCCGGCGGGGCTGCTTTCGTCTGAGTTTCCTTCTCACGCCATGTACTCGTCGCAGTTGTAGCTGTTGTATTGCTTTTTTATCCTGAGCAGGATGGAGTCATCGGGCTGCACGGCCTCGTCGACTATCTGATAGCGCGTGCGGTTGCGCGTGAGCTGGTTCTTGTAGTGCTCCAGCTCCTCCCTCACGCCCCGCACCGCGGCCTCGTGCGGAATGTCCTCCTTGAGCTGAAAGTGTATCGTCTGAAGCAGGCACGCGGATTTGATACGTTTCATGTTGTTTTTACCTCCAGATTGTGATAAATACTTCGTTTTACAAACTTTACACGTATATTATGCCAAATCCCGATCCCCATTTTCAAAGCCGCGTTTTACCCAAAAATCCCCCCGCCTGTATATTGTGCAACCCGCCCCCGGCAACGCCGGGGGCAGGTGATTCTTGCACTATACAAAGGGGTCTATGTCGAATAATTCGTTCTTGTGATATCTGTATCTGTCGTCCTCGGTTATCGCGCGCAGGACGCGGCAGGGCGCTCCGGCGGCCACGACCATGGGCGGTATGTCGCGCGTCACCACGCTCCCGGAGCCTATCACCGCGCCGTCGCCTATGCTCACGCCGGGGTTCACTATGACCCCCGCACCCAGCCACACGTCGTTGCCTATGTGTACGCTCTTGCCGTACTCGTACTGCGTGGCGCGCGTCTCTGGGTGCACGGGGTGCCCGGCGGCGCTGATAGTCACGTTGGGCGCTATCTGCACGTTGTCGCCTATGACGATGGGCGCCACGTCCAGCATGACGCAGTTGTAGTTACAGATGAAGTTGTCGCCAATGCTGATGTTGTAGCCGTAGTCGCAGCGAAACGGGGCGTTGACCCACGGGTTTGCGCCCAGGGAGCCGAATATCTGACGCAGCAGCGCCTCCATGCGCTCCTTTTCGTCAAACGGGCAGGCGTTGAACTGCGCCAGTTTTTTGCGGCACTCGCTCTGCTCGGCGAGCATCGCGGCGTCGCAGATATAGGGCAGACCCGCCTGCCGTCTGGCCTTCATGTCCGTCATACTATCCAGCCGATCTCCGGCCGGGTGTCGCCCCAAGGCAGCAGTATCGGCTCGAGCGTGGGGCGGAAGGGCACCATCATGTATATCTCCTCGATGCGCTTGAGAATGTCCTCGCTCAGCGCGCCCTTTTCGGCGTAGGAGATGGTCTCGGTGATCTCCTTGACGTTCTTCGCACCGACCAGCACGCAGTCCACGTCGTCGTTGGAGAGCACAAAGCGCAGCGCCAGCTCGACTATGCTCATGCCTATCTCGTCGAGGAAGCTGTATAGCGCCTTGAACTGCTCACGGCGCGGCTTGCTTATCCAGGGAGCTCCGCTCTCGATGAGGTCGTCATGCCTCACGGCCAGTGAGCCCTGCTGCAGCGGGGCGGAGCAGATTATGCCCATGTTGTGCTTCTTGGCCGTGGGGAAGATCTCATAGCGAGCCTCCTGCCAGAGCAGGCTGTAGTTGAACGCGGTCTGCACCACGTCGAAGACGCCGGTGTCTATGACCTTGGCCATCTCGTGCGCCGTCGTTCCGCCGACACCTATCCACTTCACCCAGCCCTTGTTCTTCATCTCCTCGAGCGCCTCCATGACCGGTCCGTCGTAGAGGTTGTAGTCGTGGAACCAGCGCATCTGTCCGGCGCGCTCCGGCTCATGGACGTACAGCAGGTCTATGACCTCGCAGCCGATGTCGTTCATGCTTTTCTCCACGGAGTTGAGTATGTCGCGTCTTGACTGCGGGTTGAACGGGGGCGGCATGCCTATCTTGGTCGAGATCATCGGCTTCTTCCCGCCGTAGCCGCGCAGGACGTGGCCGAGCATCTCCTCGCTGTTGCCGTAGCTTGGCGCGGTGTCGATGAAGTTTATGCCCTTGTCCAGCGCGTAGTAGGTGGACTCCTTGGAGTCCTCGAATGCGCCTGTGCCCATGTCCGAGAGGTACAGGCAGCCCAGGGAGAGCCGCGAGAGCATGAGGTCGGTGCGTCCGCATTTTCTGATTTCCATAGCCATGCCTCCTAGCGTGAGAGCTTTATCACGGCCTTGACGGCCTTCTTGTTGCGCACGTGTTCATAGGCCTCGGGCGCGTTGTCCCAGGTGAAGACGTGCTCGCGGTCTATCCAGGCGCCGGCGTCCAGCTTGCCCGCACGGATGAGGTCTATGACCTCCTCGTGCGTCTCCGCCTCGTCGTAGATCCCGGCGTAGGAGTTGAAGAAGCGGAAGTATTTCGGCCCCGTGGTGGGTCCTATGGTGTAGCTGGTGAAGTCGCTCATGCCGTACAACGCCGCGGTTCCGCCCTCGCGGAGCGCGGGCATATAGGGCGTGAGCGTCTCCTTTTTGCCGGTAGCGTCTATGATGTAGTCCAGCGCGCGGTGCTCGCGTGCGACGAAGTCCGCCAGCGCGTCCTTGTCCTTGTAGTCGACAAAAGCGGAGACGCCGGTGCTGAGCGTGGCATCGCGGCGCGAGGCGTTGCCGACGACGGTGACCTCCGCGCCCTTGACGGCCGCGCATGCGGCGATGGACATGCCGTTTCCGCCGGAGCCGACGACCAGCACCCGCTCGCCGGGCTTTACGCCCATGCGGTTCACCCAGGACAGGTTCTCGCGCCAGGTGATTATCATGGTGGCGTCCATGGGGTCTATCACGCCCTCGGGTATCACCTGGTTCACGCGGTAGTAATCCCAGCGCTCGCGCGGCTCGCCGTCCGCCCACATGGCCTTCCAGTCCACGGCGAGGCCGTACTCGGCCATGCCGCCCCAGGCGAGCTTCAGACCGTCCGTCTCGCGGGTGTATACGCGCGCCACCAGGTCGCCCACGCGGTAATTGCGCACCTTGCTGCCCACCTCGACCACACGGCCTATGCTCTCGTGGCCTATGATAAGCGGGTACTCCAGCTGCTCCCAGCCGACGCGCCCGTCTATGACGGCGAGGTCGGTGGCGGTGCAGGTCGCGCCGTAGAGCATCTCGCAGCGCGCCTCGTATTCGCCCATCGGCGGCTCGGTCACGTCCCTGACGGAGAGCAGCCCGGGCTTTTCAACAACCAGTGCTTTCATTTGCAATCCCTCACTTGCGCGGGAGGGGCTGACGCCCCTCCCCTTACGTTACTTATTCTGCGGTGTAGTACTCGTCTATGTTCTCGCTGTCAACAATGACCCAGGGGATGATGTACTCGGCCTCGACCTCGCCGGTCTCGAAGTAAAGCTGCATGACCTCGATGGTCTTCGCGGCGATGGCCTCGGCGTCCTGGAGCAGGGTGGCCTTCATCTCGCCGTTGGCGATGGACTGATAAGCGCTGGGGATGCCGTCGATTCCGAACACCAGCACGTCGTCCAGACTCTGACCCTGACCCTTGATGGCCTCGACCGCGCCAACGGCCATCTCGTCGTTCTCGCAGACAACGGCGTTGAGCGTGGTGGACTGAAGCCAGTTTTCAACTATGCTCATGGCCTCGGCCGTCTGCCAGTTGGCGGTCTGGGAGGAGTAGACCTCTATTCCGGGGTTGTCGGCGAGCACGTTCTCTATGCCGGTGGTGCGCTTGATGGCGGCGTCCAGACCGTCGGGGCCGCGCAGGATGCCGATAGTCCCCTCGCCGCCGAGCATTTCGGCAGCGTACTCCATCAGCAGCTCGCCCGCGGTGAGGTCGTCACAGCCGACGTAGCAGAGCGCGCCGTCCATGTCGTCCATCTTGCAGTTGACGATTATCATGGGTATGCCGGCCTCAACAGCCTCCTGCAGAACCACGCCGCAGGCGGAGGCGTCGTTGGGGCTCATGAGGATCATGTCCACGCCGCGGGAGATGAAGTTCTCCACCTGCGTGACCTGTGTGACGGGGTCGCCCTGCGGGTCGGAGCTGAGGAACTCGGCTCCCAGCCCTTCGACGGCGGCCTGGATGTTGTCGGTGAGAGTGACCTGAAGCTCGTTGGAGAGGTTGGCAGGGCTCCAGGCGATGGTCATGGAGGAGTAGTCCACGGTTCCGGCGCCGGAGCCGCTGGGTGCGGCGGAGCTGTCAGGCCCGGCAGTCGGAGTGGTGGTCGTGCCGGCTTCGCCGCAGGCGGCCAGGGCGAAGACCATGCACAGGCAGAGTAGCAGTGCAGCAAGCTTTTTCATTTTCATATTCCTTTCTTCACATTATTTTGCTTATTTCAACCCGGCGGCCGGAGTTGCCGCCGCGGTCTTATCATCTCGATTCCCTGTTGGTGTTGACGTCTATCAGCACGGCCGCCACTATGATGACGCCCTGCACTATGTCCTGGATGTACGACTGTATGTTCAGCATGTCCATGCCGTTGTTCAGCAGGCCGATTATCAGCACGCCGGCAAGCGTGCCCCACATGTTGCCTATGCCGCCGGTGAGACTGGTTCCGCCGAGCACCGCCGCCGCGATGGCGTCCAGCTCGTAGCCGTCGCCCGCAAGCGGCGTGGCCGTGCGCACGCGCGCGGCGAGCACGATGCCCGCTATGGCCGCGCACAGTCCGGAGATAACGTAGACCCAGACGGTGACGGACTTGTCCTTTATGCCGCAGGCGCGCGCCGCCAGGGCGTTGCCGCCGACGGCGTATGTGTGCCGCCCGAAGCTGGTCTTGCGCAGTATGAACCCGCCCACCAGGATTATCACGAAGAAGATTATTATAGGCATCGGTATGCCGAACAGGCTGCCCGCTCCTATGTTGTTGAACGAGTCCTTCAGCCCCGGGATGGGCGAGCCGTTGCGGAACAGCAGAGCAGCGCCCGACGCGGCCAGTTGCGTGCCCAGCGTGACTATGAAGGCCGGCACTCTGCCGTAGGCCACCAGTGCGCCGTTGAGCAGGCCAATGCCCAGACCGACGGCCAGGGAGATGGCCACGGCCATCACCACGGGATAGGGACTGCCCTCCTGTATAAAGGAGCAGCCCACCATGGCCGAGAAGGTCAAAACCGAGCCTACCGATAGGTCTATGCCGCCCGTTATCAGCACGAAGGTCATGCCCACGGCCACTATGCCGTTTATGGACAGCTGCCTGAGCATATTGAGGATGTTGCTCCTGGTCAGGAAGGAGTCGGAGGACACCGCCATGATTATGAACAGCGCGAGGAAAATCACGAATACGCGGTACTTGACCAGCAATTCCACTGCCTTATTCTTTTTCTTCATACACACCACCTGTCAAAGTCCCGCGGCCGCCGTCAGGAGCTTTTCCTGCGTGGCCTCCCCGCGGTCGAACACCGCCACCAGATCGCCCTCGTGCATGACGGCTATCCTGTCGCTCATGCCCAGTATCTCCGGCATCTCCGAGGACACCATTATCACGCAGCCGCCTTCTGCTGCAAACTCGTCTATCAGCCTGTATATCTCCGCCTTGGCGCCTACGTCTATGCCCTTGGTCGGCTCGTCGAGTATAAGTATCTTCGGCCGGGTGGACATCCAGCGCGCCAATATCACCTTCTGCTGGTTGCCGCCCGAGAGCGCGTTCACCAGCGTGTCGCGGCTGTGCGTCTTCACGGAGAGCATCTCTATCAGCTCGTCGCATGCACGCTTTTCGCTGCCGGAGCTTATCACGCCGAATTTACAGTACTTCTCCAGGTTCGCCATCGTGATGTTCTCCTTGACGCTGCCCACAAGGTTCAGTCCAACGTTTTTGCGATCCTCGCTGACCAGGGCAAGCCCGTAACGTATCGCGTCCCCCGGCGAGCGTATGCTCACCCTCTCGCCCTCGACGTATATCTCCCCGCCGTCGGCGCGCTGCAAGCCGAACACTGTCTCGACCACCTCGGTGCGTCCCGCGCCTATCAGTCCGGCGAAGCCCAGAACCTCGCCCGCATGCACCTCGAAGGACACGTCCTTGAATTCCCCGCTCCTGCTGAGGTTCTCAACGCGCAGCAGGCCTTTGCCGAAATCGTGCTTCGTCTTGTGGAACTGCTGGTCAAGCGTACGTCCGACCATCAGTGAGATGAGCTTGTCGTGGTCAAAGGCGGCTATCTTGTCGTGAGATACGAATTCGCCGTCGCGCAGCACCGTTATCTCGTCCGCTATGGCAAATATCTCCTCTATCTTGTGCGAGATATAGACTATCGCCTTGCCCCGGCTTTTCAGGTCGCGCACGGTATCGTAGAGGTTGGCGACCTCCGCCTCGGTCAGCGCGCTGGTCGGCTCGTCCATGATTATTATCTCCGCATCCGTGGAGACGGCCTTCGCTATCTCCACCAGCTGCATCTCCGCCACGCTCAGAGAGCGCATCTTCACTCTGGGGTCTATGTTGATGTTCAGATCGGCCAGTATCTCCGCCGCGGCGCGGTTCATGCGCGCCTCGTCCAGCAGGCCGAACCGCTTGTATTCGCGGTTCATGAACATATTTGCCGCCACCGTAAGCTCGTGGAAAGCGCTCAGCTCCTGGTGTATCATGGCTATGCCCAGGCGCTTTGCGTCGATGGGCGAGTGTATTTCAGCCGTCTTGCCGTCCATGAATATTTCGCCCTCCGTGGCCGGATATATGCCGCAGAGTATTTTCATCAGCGTGCTCTTGCCCGCGCCGTTTTCACCCATCAATGCGTGGACGCTGCCCCTTGAGAGCTGAAAGCTCACTCCGTCGAGCACGCGCACGCCCGAAAACTCCTTCACTATGCCGCGCATGTCCAGCAGGACGTCGTCATTTACAGCGCTGATATGACCTCACCCCTTTCTGTGCCCGGGCGCCTCAATTCCTTACGAACTGCACTCCGCCCGCTATGTGGCGCGGCGCTATAGCTATCTTGCCGAGTATCGCGTACTGCGAGGCGTGTCCCGCCGCGGGGATATTGCCCGGCACGCAGTGGATGGTGGAGTAGGCCAGGGTCGCAAACTTGACCGCCTCCTTGTACTCGGGAGGGATCCCTATCTCCGCGCTGGTCGTCACGTCTATGTTCTCCGGCATCCGGGCGCGTATCTCCTTCATGATCTGCGGGTTCTTGACGCCGCCGCCGGAGCAGTAGAGCTTCTTCGTCGCCTTTATTATGTCCGCCGGCACGTTGTCATACATGCTGCGCACGATCGCCGCCGCAGTGAACGCGCAGGCCGTGGCGAGTATGTCCTCCTTGTGAAGATAGCTGAAGCGCTCTATCGTGCTGTTGATGTACTCCTCGTTGTAGTCGGCTATCCAGCCGGAGCGCGGCACGGGGCGGTCAAAGAACGGGTGATGCATGAAGTAGTCGAGCATCTTCTCGTTGACCTTGCCCTTGGAGGCGATTAGCCCGTCGCGGTCGTACTCCATGCCGAATAGCTTGCGGCACATGTAGTTGGATATGACGTTGCCCGGCCCGGTGTCGAAGCCCAGCATCTGCGCGCGGTCGGAGCAGGCCACGTGCAGGTTCGCTATGCCGCCTATGTTCAGCGTCATCGTCGGATGCGGAAGATGGCGGAAAAGCACGAAATCCAGGTACGGCATCAGAGGAGCCGCCGCGCCGCCGAAGGTGTGGTCGGCAGGCCGGAAGTGCGTCACTGCGTCGATGTTCGTGAGGTTGGCTATGACCGAGGTGTCGCCCATCTGAGTTCCCGCCGGATACTTCTTGGACAGCCAGCGCCCCGGCCAGTCAGCCTTCTCCTCCTCGCTCATCTCGGCGATGGCCTTGTGGTCTGGCTGCTCCTGATAGATGGTCTGCGTGTCCAGTCCCAGCACCTTTACGTCCAGGGGGTCTATGTTGTTCTCCCGCATGAACTGCGCCGCCTTCTCCGCGAACACCGCGCCGCAGATGTAGTTGAGTCGGTTCAGTCCCACCATGTCCACGCGGTTTTCAAAAGCGTCGGTAACTATGCGTCTCACCTCGGCCGGCCACTCGTAGGAGCCCCCGCACAGGAACTTCGGTGGCTTGGGGAAGCCGTCCGGCGCCATCTCGGTCTCCGCCAGCACCACGTCTATGCCGTCAAAAGAGGAGCCGCTGTTCATCCCCATGATAAGATCCATGTCATTTTCTCCTTTTCCAATTCTTTATAAGCATATCTACTTAAAATTGAGAACGTTCTCAATTTCGACCAAACTTCACGCAGCACATGCAGCCCCCGCTTATTTCACAGAGGCTTGCATGAACTGCGAATTATCAGCTCCGTGCCTATGATGTTTTTCTTTTCCCCAGGCAGGTCGCGCTTTTCTATAAGCCCTATCACCCGCTTTGCGGCCTCCCGGCCTATCTCCTCCGGGAACTGCTGCACCGTCGTCAGTCCCAGCAGCTTGTTCATACCCGCGTCGTCCCAGCAGATTATGGACAGCTTGTCCCGGTCATAGGCAGCCAGGTGATCCAGCCTGAGCAGCGCAGTCTCGGCCAGACTGTTGTTCAGGATCATCACCGCCGTCATGTCCCGGTTGGAGAGGAAGAAGTTGTCTATCTCCATGGTGTTGTACTGGTTCTTTTTCCGCCTCGGCGTCAGCACCCGCCTGGGCTGGAACTCTATCTTCCGGTCTGCCAGCGCCTGTTTGTACCCGGCTATACGGTCGTTGATGGTTGAGTAGTTGCCGGTTCCCAGAATTCCAATTTTACGGTGTCCCAGTGCTATCAGATAGTTGGTGGTCTTGTAGCTTCCGGCAAAGTTTTCACTCTCTATTACGTCAAAATCCAAGCCCTCTACCCGTCTGTCCACCATTACCACCGGCACGCCGCAGCGGTAAACGCTCTCCTTCTCCGGCCTCATGGAACCCACCGGCCAGGCGGAGGACAGTATTATGCCGTCTATCATGCGCGCCTGAAGGTTCACAATCTGCTTCATCTCCAGCTCGGGGTCTTCGTTGGTGTTGCAGATTATTACGTTGTAGCCGTACTCGTCGGCCTCGTTTTCTATCGCGTTGACCATGTTCGCGAAGAAGCTATTGGAAATGGAGCCTATGACTACGGCGATGGTCTTTGTCTTGCGCGAGCGCAGCCCCTGCGCGACCACGTTGGGCGAATACCCCAGCTCCGCAATCGCCTGCATGACCTTGTCACGCGTTTTGCTGCTCACAGTGCCATAGCCGCCGACCACGCGCCCCACCGTGGCCGCCGACACCCCTGCGCTTTTGGCCACATCCGCGATTGTTATACGGTTATTACTCACAAAAAACTCTCCCAGAACGTCTCTGATGCGGGTTTTACGCTTTTGAGAACGTTCTCTTTTGTGATTACATTCTAGACCGCACCATTTCCCTTTGTCAACTGTCAATTAACTTTTCGTCAATTCTGTTGTAAATCTCTCCACACTTTTTGTCACTATCGCCAACCCCAGGCAACGCCAGCAGCGCAAAGCGCCGCAAAGGTGAAGCCCTTTGCGGCGCCGTCGTATTCAAATCCCTGCCAGCAGCGACTGCATGTCGGCGTAGGTTATGCGGCCGTCGGCGTAGTAGTCGCGTATCATCGCGGCCTTGTTCTCCTGCGTCAGGCCGGGGATGCGGCTGAGCTGCTGCCGCAGCGAGGCGGCCTCCGAGGCCGCGGGAGCCGAGTCATCGACCCGGCTGCCCGCCTTTCGCGCCCCGGACGAATATCCGCCCCCGGAGCCGGCAGCCGGCTCGTCCGTCTCCAGCGGCGTCCCTGCGAGCGTCAGCCCCCAGGCCGCCAGCAGCTCCTCCGAGTAGGTGCGGTAGCTGTTCTCGACCCTCACCGCCTCGTCGTACAGCGCCTTCGCGCGCTCCAGCTCGCTGGACGCTATCGCCTCCGCCACCGCGCTGCGGTACTCGCTCTCGGCCTCGGCGCGGCGCAGCTCCAGCTCGCCGAGCGCCGAAGCCTGCTCGCGGTCCAGCTCCGCCATCGCCCCCTGATTGGCCACCGCCAGGCTCAGCCTGGCCTGACCCGCCGCGCCGGTGTTCAGCCCGGAGGCGGCGAACTGCTCGTTCACGCTCTGTCTGGCCAGCGCCGCCTGGGCGTCGGTCTGGTTCCGCGCCGCGCGGTACTGCTCCGGTAGCCGCGCCGCCGCGTAGTCGTAGGCCGACACCTCCCGCTCGTAAGCCCCCTCCAGCGCCGCGACCGCCTGCTCGCGCGCCGCGTCGTACAGCTCGTTTATGTAGTCCGAGCGGTCCTCCGAGGCATAGTAGCCCAGCGGCCTGCCCAGCTCGCTTGTGTACACCGCTGTCTGCCGGTACGGCAGATGCTCGGCGGCGATCTTCGCGTTCCTCTGCGCCTCGTACCGCGCCAGGAGCTGACGGTTGGCGTTCACGCCCTTGGCCGCCTCCTGCGCTATGAGGTCGGAATAGTCCACATTCGGGTCATAACTCGCCATGCCTGCCTCCATTTCTCTCCAAAACCGTGATCCTTGTCTCGTGTGCGTGCACCTCGCCGCGCACGGCCGCCGCCTCCCGCTCCATCGCGGCCAGCTTGTCCGACAGCTCCTCGACCAGCACGACAAGGCGCGTCATGGTCGTGTTGAGCTTCAGCATCGGAGTAACCAGCGTGGCCGCCAGCCCGGCCAGAGCTGCAAGCACGCCCACGACGCCCCATTCAGTCATATCATTTCTCCTTCTTCGGCTCGGTGTAGCCGAGCGCCTGAGCGCTGTCCGCGACGCCGTCCGTGGTCGGGTCGGTCACGATGCCCAGCAGCGCCAGCACCGCGAACAGCGCGTTTACCACGTCCAGCAGCCTGGCGGCTATCCCGTCCAGCTCCAGCTCGAAGCCGAACAGCGCCGCCGCCACCTGCGCGAGCAGCAGCACCGCCGGCACAAAGCTGAGCCAAAAGCTCTTGTTCTTGAACCTCACCGTCCAATTTATCATTTGTTCCCCTCCAGTCTGTACAGCATGACCCACAGCTCCTGCCTGGTGACGTATTCGTCCGGCCTGGTGCCGTCGGATATGCCCTGTTCCATGACCCACTCTCTGGCGCGTTCGGCCTCCTGCTCATAGCTGCCGGCGTCCTCATCGCCGCCGGCTGTCAGCGCGGGATAGTCCTTGTAGGCCGCGTTCATGTCTACGCGACCGGATATCCCGTCCACCGAGCCGCTTGAGCTGTACTGCCACATGCCCCCCGACTGCGCGGGTTCGTTCTCCGGCTCGGGGTTCTTCGGCCACTTGGCCAGCCACACGTCGTACTCCTTCGGAATATCCGCGTCGAAGTACGCGGCGAGGTAGTTCGGGTTCGCGTAGACCATCGGATAGTATCCGCCGGACTTGACCTCCTCGCAAAACGCCCTGGCCATCGAGCTGGCAAGCGTCTTGGTGACCTGCACGCCCTGCTCCGACGCATAGTCCACGCTGTCGTATTCAAAGTCGTAGGCCACGGGATAGCTGAGCTTGTATTCCCTGAGCGCCTCCATGCAATGGAGCGCCTCGTTTCTCGCCATGTCAGGCGTGTACGCATAGGAAAACCAGTACGCCCCGAACGCTATGCCCAGCCGCGTACACTCGCTCGCGTTGCGCTCGAACTGCTCGTCGAGGTTCCCGCGCCCGTAGCCGGCACGCAGCATCGCGAACTCCACGCCCGCCGCCTTGACCTTCTCCCAGTCGATCGTCCCCTGCCACTTTGAGACGTCTATGCCCGTCTTGTACACTTCATCTCCTCCTTTCCCTCAAATTCCGACCCGTTACAGACTATGCCGGACGCCCTCGGCGCGTTCAGACCGCGCCGAACATCACAAGGATGGCGTCGATGGCCTCCTGCACGGTGTCGGCGTCGAGCACGCTGTAGGTGTCCGTGTAGGCGATGCTCCCTGCGCTCGCGGCGGCGTAATCGCAGAACACCCGCTGCACGCCGGAATCGGTCTGCACCACAACGTTGCCGTAGTCCAGGCTGGCCGTATACACGAACCAGGCCACCTCCGGCTCCACCTGGAACGGCATGAGCATCATCCCCTGCCAGAGCGCATAGATCGGCTTTCCCGCCTGAAAGGCCGCGTATATCTCGGCGTTGGTCTTGTCCGCGCTCCAGCTGTTGCCGCTGCCGGTGACGTTCACGAACACGGCTGCGCCGCCCGAGGCGCTTATCGTCACAGTCGATCCGCTCTGCTCTATCTCCACGTTCTCGCCCGCGGCGAGCGTGAGGGCGTTCACGCCGTTTATCGTCGCGCTCGCACCCGGAGCGCCGTCCTGACCGTCGTCGCCCTTGGGACCGCGTATGTTCGAAGCGGTCACGCCCGGCATACCGCTCCGGCTTGCCGTCCATGTGAGGTTGCCTGATGCGTCCACGCTGGGCGTGTAGTAGCCGCCGTCCGCCCCGGGCGCGCCGTCACTGCCCGGGTCGCCCTTGATGTTCGCGCCCGCGGCCGGCTCCATGCCGCCCTTGCTGGCCGTCCATGTGAGGTTGCCGTCGCCGTCCACGCTCGGCGTGTAGTAGCCGCCGTCCGCGCCAGGCGAACCGGGTGCGCCGGCATCGCCCGCGTCGCCCTTGGGTCCGCGTATGTTCGCCCCGGCCACGCCCGGCATATCGCTCCGGCTTGCCGCCCACGTCAGGTTGCCGGCGCCGTCCACGCTCGGCGTGTAGTAGCCTCCGTCGTCGCCCGGCGCGCCCTGGAGCTGTCCGCCGTCGAGCCACTGCGGCACACCGCCCACGTCAGTCCAGGTGTAAATGCTGTATGGCGTGGCCGTGCCCACGTAGTAATTGTCGCCTATCTCCGGCTGCGCGACGGCGGCCTGCAAGGCCTCGAGGCTTTCATACTGCCCGAGTATGTCCAGCCCCGTGCCCGGGTCGCCCTTGGGTCCGCGGATGTTCGCCGCGGCCACGCCGGGCATAGCCGCGCGGCTGGCCGTCCAGCTCAGATTGCCGTCGCCGTCCACACCGGGCACGTAATAGCCGCCGTCGTCGCCCGGCGACCCCTGAGCGCCGCGCACGCTGACCGGCTCGGGGTTTGTAAGTCCCCCGTCGTTCGTCCACGAGATCACGCCCTCCGCGCTCACGGACGGCGTGAACACATATCCCGCGTCGCCCCTGTCGCCTTTGTCGCCCTTGGCTCCGCTCGCTCCGCGCTCGCCCTGAGGTCCCGTGATGTCCACGGGCACGGGGTTTTCAAGCCCCGCGTCGTTCGTCCAGCTCAGCACCCCGTCCGTCACGGCGGGCACATATACCGCGCCCGGCTCACCCCTCGGCCCCTGAACCAGCTTCGCGCCGCCCAGCCCGGCGTCCACGCGCTGCGTGTCGAAAATATCCACCGTTATGACGTCCATCAGAGCGTCACCTCACTAGCCGCGTCGGCCACGGCGAAGCTCTCCATGCGCTGCACGCCGACGACGTTCCCGCCCACGAACTTCACGCGGATGTCCAGCGTTACAGAGCCGTTCGCCGGGAAGGCGAAGGTCTCCGCCTGCGTCAGCGGCAGGTAAAAGCACTCGTCCGCGCTGTTATATTGCACGTCCTGCGGCCAGAGCTTGCGCATATCATTGCCTATGGTGAACTCAACCTCCGCCACATCGTCAAGATTAAGGGGTTCGCCATTGAGCCTTATGAGGATCGGCACGCTGTACTGGTCGCCCTGTTTTATCCGTATCGGCATATTCCCTCCTTATCTCACGTACCCCGTCCCGCGCACCCGGATGTCCACGGAGACCACCGTCGCCGTCCTGTCCGAGGTGTTGTTTGCCAGGATGAGGTTATAGTACGTAAACTTCTTCGCCTTTAGCTTTATGCGGTTCATCTCCGGCACCTGCGCCGCGTCCGCCGTCGAAAAGCTGTATATGGCGAAGTCCGTTTTCCTGTCCGTCTTTGCCGAGACTTCCAGATACCCGTTGTCGTCCGGCCTTATGCCCACCCAGAGCATCGCCGAGTATTTGCGCCGGAAATCCGCCGCAAAGGGCATGGAGCCGCTCTCCCAGTAGGCGTCAATCGCCTCGCCCTCGTCCGAGAAATACTGCGTCGAGAAGTGCCTGAGATAACCGTCCGCCGTGCCGAAGTAGAGCTCGTCCATGTAGTTTATGAGGCACTTGGCCGCGAAGTTGGTGTAGACATACCAGGCGTCCGCGTCTATGCCGTGCACCAGCGCCGTGCCGTCCGCGCCGATGACGTAGTATTCGTGCGCGTACTTGTCGTAGAAGGTCTTGGCCGTCGCGAGGTCAAAGGTGCGTATCGTCTCGTCCACACGCTGAGAAACGCGCTCGGCGTTCCTCTCGTCGCCGTTTATGTTGCCGCTCGACGACGTGGACTTCCACTCGACCACGCTGCGCCCGTCCAGCGTGCGCGGCCTGTTCTCCACCAGCACCGCCTGCCCCGGTGCGCAGTTGCCCACGCTGCGGTTGATTGGAGCCACATAGAACCCGGCTGTGATTGTGCCGTCGGCCAGCGTCACCTGCGAATAGCCTATAGCCCACGCACTGTCCAGCTTGAAGCACAGCAGCCGGTCGTAGTGCCTTATCATGGCGGTTATGGCCGTGTTCTCGTCGCCGACGTGCGCCACGTTCAAGTCCGGGAAGTAGTCCGCCCTCGGCAGGCCGTCGTAGTCTATGCCTGAGTAGAAGCACCTGTTCGTCCCGTCGCCGTAGACGAACACTCTTGTGTCCTGCGAGCCGTTATACAGCTCCGCATACCGCATGGCGCGTATCTCCGCCGCCGTATCCTCGGCCACCGAATAGCCTATTTCTATGCTGTTCGTACCCTCGGCGGGAGCAGGCGCAATGGTCACCGTTCCGTCCGTGAGGCTCACGTCGTAGCTGGTTATGTCCGTCCCGGAAGCCACATACTGCACATAGTCCACGCTTGCAAGGTTTTGCTCAGGCAGATGAAACACCGTAGCCGTGCCGTCCGGCGAGACGCGCACGCGCCTCGCGCCCGTGAGCTTGTTCACCTGCTCCAGCGCAGTCCCGCCGCCCTCAGGCGGCACGCTCACCGCCACCAGCGGCCTGTAGCCGCCCACATCGGTGAGCGCCGTGCCGTTCCACACCCGGTACTGCGAGCCGTTGAGCAGATAGAGGCTTCCCGAGAAGCCGAACATGAAAACGTCCTCGTCCGTATCTATCGTGCCGCAGGCCGTCTTGCTCCACGACCCGTCCTCGCCGCGCGAGAGCTGCCACAGATAGCCGTTGCAGGCCGCGCACAGCACCTCCTGCCCGGCCACGAAGCCCGACCAAAGCCCACGCACCACCGTGTCGCTGTCGTTGGACGAAGCGCTCGCCGCGCAAAAGCTCCATTCATAGTGGTTCGCGCTCTGAGCCGCCAGCTCGCACGAGGCCTGACAGCCCAGCTGGCACGCGCTCTGGCACGCGCTCTCGCAGGAATCCTGGCACCCAGCCTCGCACCCGACCTGACAGCTCTGGCAGGACGCCCCCTCGCAGTCCTGGCACGCGCTCTCGCACGCGCTCTGGCAGCTCTCACACACCGAGCCCTCGCAGTTCTGGCACGTCAGCTCGCAGTAGGACTCGCAGCTCTCGCAGCCCTGGCAGACCGCCTGGCAGCCGCTCTCGCACGAGCCCTCGCACTCCTCGCAGAACATCTCGCACATGTGCGTGCATCCCCCGCCCGCAACGTAACTGACGCTCATGTCGCCCGAGGCGTAGAGGTCTATGTACGCGCTGTCGCTGGTTATGTACACGTAGTACGTCCCCGCCGTGAACGAGCCGCCAAACGTGAAGCTCGCCGTGCTCCCCGCTCCCGGCGCGCTGAAGGTCGTGTCGGCTCCGACCGCCGAGGGCGTCGGATTGCTCAGCTCGCTTGTGCGGATCTCCGCGCGCATCGTGCCGGAGGATAGCCGCCTGTACACGCTGGAGCTTATCGTGATGCTGCTGGCCGACTGCCCTATGGAAAACCTCACCGCGCCGACATAGCCGGAAGAACCGCAGGCTATCGTGTTCGGGTTCGCCCAGGACGAGCTGTTTATAGGCGAGCCGTTGTGCCAGCTCTTAAATCCGCTTACGCTACCACTCGGCATTGCTCAGCCTCCTTTACCCTCATAGCCTCATGCAGAACTGTGCGCCGCCACCAGCAGTACATTTCAGGCATCCCGCCCAGCTTACCGGTGACCATGTAATTGTTTGCAACGCACCCGCCGTCGCACACCCGGTCATACTCACACACGTCGTCGCGGACTGCACATCCTTCCCCTCCGCGCGAGCGCGAAGGCTCAGTCGTTCCGTCGCTCCTCCTCTCCCCACAAAAGCTGCGCTTTTGCGGGGAACCCAAGCAGTATTCGCCTTGAACCGGAAGCATATCAAAGCTCTCCATGAGTGCGCGCCGCCGCTCGTTGTCCACGCCAGTATAGATAGAGCCTATGTAAAAGGCGCTTTCCTCGCCCTCGTTCGACGTCATCTCCTGACAGGCATACAGGTTGCCGTTCGGATGTATGGACGCAAACCGCGACGTACCCAGCCCGCATTTGCCCTCGCTGCGGCACTTGGGCATAGCCCTGTAAACGCCCTTCGCCTCCGCGTCGGCTATGGCCTTGATGTCCCAAAACGCCTGCTCGAAGGTTGAGAAAGTGATAGGCTTCACGCCCCGAGCCTTACTCTGCACATAGTAGTCTGCATACTTGTGCAGCTCACCGGCCAGCACGTCCCTCGCCGCCTCGTCCCACGCCTCGAACACATTCGGCGTCACAAAGAAGTTCGTGAACCCCTGCGCCGCCGCCCACATGATGCTCTCGAACAGGTGCGAACACGTCTCGGGAATCGCCGTCATCCGAAACGTCGTACCCGGCCACGCCGCAAGCACCTTCGGCACAACAGGCTTGAGCGCATCGAACGAACCCTTCCCGTCGGCATACGGCCTGTTGTAATCCTGAACAGGCTTGTTCCCGTCCATGCTCAGCAGCAAGCCAAACCTGTGCCGCTGCATGAAACGTATCCGCTCATCCGTCAGCAGCGTCCCGTTGGTGGTTATGGAAAACCTGAACGGCTCCCCCAGCTCGTCGTGCACCCACTCGACCAAAGGCTTTATTATGCTGTCGTACATTAGCATCGGCTCGCCGCCGAAGAAGTTTATCTCCGGCGTCCCCGCACCGGCGGCGTGGGCGTTATCTATGAGGAAGCGCGCCGCGTCCTTGGCCGTCTCCAGGCTCATGCGCTTCGGCTCCTTCTGCACAAAGCAATACCGGCAGCGCAGATTACAGGCGTGCGTCACCACCAGCATCGCCGACGTTATCTTGGGCAGCTCTCTCATACCCTCGACCTCGCCACGCCCTCGAAGCGGTAAACCGCCCCGGCCTCGTCCTCGTAGTAGTAGCCCTCGTACTCGTCCGCGTTCTCCTCCGTCACCGTCACCGGCGAGCCGGTCACCTCCACAGCACCCATGCTCGTCGCCTGCACGCCCGGATAGAGCGTCAGACTGAGCGTGCTGCTTCCGTTTTCGGTAAACAGCACCTGCGGATTGTCCTCGTCCACCTCGACGGTGTAGCTGTTCAGCAGACCCGCCACATTGACCGAGCCGCCCCGCTTTTGCAGCGCCCCGCCCGCCGTGACCTTGAAATTCCGCATCACCGCCGCCTCGCCCATCTCGAGCGACGCCTCGCCCTCCTGCGCCTCATTGACGCCGCGCCAGCGGGTTATTTGATATACGGATTCATGCACGTTAGTTGGTACTTTTGCCATTGGCTTTTTCCCTCCTTATTCTCCCTAATCTTCTCCTGAGGGGTTTCTTTTTGTGGCGACAAAAAGAAATCCCTCAGACTCCAAAGAG